>Ga0114999_10010285_pt1 | contig 10147 bp, 8 predicted proteins | sample ArcticOcean_MG_C_3_FD_89820 | JGI IMG/M metagenome (GOLD analysis project Ga0114999, IMG submission 89820) | Marine microbial communities from western Arctic Ocean - ArcticOcean_MG_CB8_126 | ecosystem: Environmental > Aquatic > Marine > Oceanic | place: Arctic Ocean: Canada Basin | collected... | reverse complement strand
TTCCCTTGGATGACAAGAGAAGGTGTATCTTGGGGTCTATTAGCAGGAATTATAGGTGTAATGGCTACGGAAAGTATTGGTCAAAATTTATTTGGCGGTGCACTTCCGTGGGGTAGATGGCCTTGGACAATGCACTCTGCATTCTGGGGTATGTTTGCTAACTTAATTGTTGCAATACCTATTTCTGCAATGACGCAAAACTCTAGAGAACGTGCGCATAGACAAAAATACCATGACTTCTTAGCAGATCATGCTGGTCTTCCAGCAAGCAAGCAAAGTCTTAAGCCAGCGGCTTGGATTATAACTATTGCTTGGTTGTTCTTCGGAATTGGACCAGGAGCTGTTATTGGAAATGATATATTTGGATCTCCAAATGATAGCAGTACATGGACTTTTGGAATTCCATCAATTTGGGCTTGGCAGATATTATTCTGGATCTTAGGATGTGGAATGATGTGGTTCTTGGCTTATAAAATGGAAATGTCTACAATGCCTAGAAAATCAGTGAGTGCTCTAGTAGATGATATTGGAGACTCAGCAAGAGCGTAAATTAAAAATTTACACTTAAAATATTCAAGAAGGGCGGGAATTCTCGCCCTTCTTTTTTTTTGACATAATTGTGATATAAAAATATAAATTTTCTAATGACTAATATTAAAATTTCACCATCTATTTTATCTGCAGATTTCAGCAAACTTGGAAGTGAAATTCAAGAGTTGGAAAAAGCTCAAGCGGATTTAATACATATTGATGTTATGGATGGACATTTTGTTCCCAATATTACGATTGGACCAGAAGTAATAAAAAAACTGAGAAAATATACATCATTGCCATTTGATGTTCATTTAATGATTTCTCCAGTGCATGACTTTATTAAAAACTTCGCGGAAGCTGGTGCAGATATAATTACTATTCATCCTGAGGCTACAAATGATTTAGTAAGTTCTATAAAAAAAATAAAATCTTATAATAAAAAAGTGGGAGTATCTTTAAATCCTGAAACGCCAGTAGAGAAAGTTATGCCAGTTTTAAATCAAATTGATTTAGTTTTGATAATGAGCGTAAATCCTGGATTTGGAGGACAAAAATTTATCAAAGATACTTTAGATAAAGTTAAAATACTTAGAAAAGAGATTGATTTAAAAAAATATAAAGTTGAAATTGAAATTGATGGTGGAATAGATTTTGAAAATGCAAAATTAGCAAAACAATCTGGTGTTGATATATTGGTTTCGGGTACAACAGTTTTTAAGGAAAATAAAGGAAACCTAAAAAAAAATATTGAATTACTTAAAACGGGATAAGATAAGAGATGTATAGATTAAAAAGTGTCAAACTATACTTTTTTTCCGTAATTAACTTATTTTTTTTAAGTTTTAGAAAAATTTATTTTAAAAGTAATTACTATAACAAAAAATTAGTTTCTTTTGTCCCAGATAGAATCTTTTATAATCCTAGCACATATTTATGTGCTTCTTTAACTTCTGCAAGTAGTGACTTTTATAAATTATCTAATACTAAAACAGAACAATTATGGAAATTAGAAAGTAAAAATAAACAAGCTTTTGAAAATCTACATAGTTTTTTATGGTTAACAAGATTAGACAGAAAAAATAGTAAAATAATTATCCAAGATATAATTAAAAGCTGGATAAGTAATTTTTTTAATTATAACTCAGATACTTGGGAAATGGAAATTACCGCAAGAAGAATAATTGCATGGTCATCTAATATAGATATAACACTTACAAATTCTGATAAAATTTATAAAGAAAATTTTTTTTTAAGTTTAGTTAAACAGTCAAATTTTCTTTCTAAAAATTTAAAAAACTTACTATATGGACCTAGTAAAATTATTTGCTGTGCTGCAATTATACTATCGGGTCTAATGTTTAAAGAAAACAGTTTAAACTATAAAACTGCTATTAAAGAGTTAGAAAAAATAGTTAAAAGTTATTTTGATGAAAATGGGTTTCCACGATCTAGAAATCCTGAAGAAGTTCTTATATGTTTAAAATATTTAATTTTAATTAGAGAATGGTTAAAAGAATCTCAAAAATTTATACCAGATTTTTTAAATGAAATTATAGGAAAATGTGGAAACTGCTACTCAATGCTATCTTGCTCAAATAAACAATTTCCTTTATTTAATGGAGCAACTGAAATTAATTATAAAGATTATGATATATTTCTTAAAAATTTAAAATATAAGTTTATTAATAAAAATTATGAGATAGCAGATTTTATTAAAATTAAAAAAAAGAAATCTGAATTTTTTATAGATTGTGGAAATCCTCCTCCTAATAACTTTGCACATTTTTATCAAGCAGGATGTTTATCTTTCGAATTAATCTCTAATAAACAAAAAATAATATGCAATACTGGTTTTGGAAGATATTTTTCTCCTAAACTTGCAGAGATAAGCCGCTCAACTGCAGCACATTCTACTTTATATATAAATAATACTTCATCTTCTACGTTTCAAAAAAATCAGTTTATTAATAAAACATATGGAAATTCATTATTAAAAAAACAAAAAATTATTAGTAAAAACTATTTTGAAGATAAAAACCTTTATTCTATATCCGCCGCACATAACGGCTATGAAAATGAATTTGGTTATATTCACAAAAGATCAATCAAAATTTTGAAGCTTGAAGATAAAATTTTTGGCTTAGATGAATTGAGAAAAGTTAAAAATAAATATATTTCATTAAATTATTTTATAAGATTTCATATTTATCCTGATGCTAAAATTGTTAAAACCAAAGCTGGCAACTCTGTATTAATCAGTTTAGCAAATGGTGAAGGGTGGTTATTGAAAAGTTCAACTAATAAGTTTGAAATAGAAAAAAATATTTTTCTTGGAAATAAAAAAAAAATAATTAATAATGAAAATATTTATATTTCTGGCTTATTGAGTGAGAAATTAGTTTCTGTAAAATGGTTAATAGAAAGAGTAGGTTAAATAAACTTTATGAAAAAAATAAAACGTGCACTTATTTCTGTTTCCAATAAATCAAAATTAAATCTTATACTGCCTACTTTAAAAAGATTTAATATTGAAATTGTATGCTCGGGAGGTTCTTATAAAAAGATTAGAAGTATGAATTACAGTTGCATTGAAGTTTCTGATTATACTGAATACTCCGAAATGCTTAATGGCAGAGTTAAAACTTTGCATCCAAAAATTCATGCGGGTATTTTAAATGTTAGAAATAATAAAAAACACATTAGAGAATTAAAAAAACGAAATATACCAAACATAGATCTGGTAATAGTTGATATCTATCCATTTGAGGAACAATTAAAAAAAAATGTTAATTTTAAAAAGTTAATCGAACATATAGATATTGGTGGGCCGACCTTAATAAGAGCTGCTGCAAAAAACTTTAATGACGTAACAGTTGTTTCCAATATTAATGATTACCCTAACCTTGTTGATGAATTAAAAAAAAATAAAGGTTCTACTTCTATAAATTTTAGAAAATATATGTCTGCAAAAGCCTTTAATCTAACAGCCTATTATGATTCTGTTATAGCGAACTGGTTAAATATGGAGTCTAATATAAAATTTCCAGATAAAAAAACTATATATGGAAATCTAAAGGAAAAACTCCGCTATGGAGAAAATCCTCATCAAGAAAGCAGTTTGTATGAAATGTCTAATGGTTCTAATTTAAAACAACTTAATGGTAAAACACTTAGTTATAATAATTATAATGATATTTATTCTGCATTAGCAATTATAAATACTTTTGGAACAAATGAGGGCACTGTTATCGTTAAACATGCTAATCCATGTGGAGCTTCCATAGAAAAAAATAATCTTAAATCTTTTCAAGATTCTCTTTTTTGTGATCCTGTAAGTGCTTTTGGTGGTGTGGCTGCAATTAATTCAGTAATTACAAAAAAACTAGCTCTAGAGCTTAAAAAAAAATTTTTTGAAGTAATAATATCTAAAGGTTTTGATAAAGAAGCTATAAAAATATTAAGAAAGAAAAAGAATTTAAGATTAATTGATTTTAGTAAATTTAATTTTGTAAATAAATTACACTATCTCTTTTTAGAGAATTCTTTTTTAATACAGGATTCAAATAAAATTTTACTTAAAAATAACTTAAGAATTGTTACTAAAAAGAAACCATCTCGGGACCAAATAAATAGTCTTAAATTTGCATTTAATGTTAGTAAATTTGTAAAATCTAACGCTATAGTGCTCGTGAATAGTAAATCAACTATAGGAATCGGCTCTGGGCAACCAAGTAGACTAGATAGTTGTAAAATTGCATCAAAAAAAGCACTAGAATTTTTACCAGGAAAAATTAAGAATTCTGTGGCGGCTTCAGATGCTTTTTTTCCTTTTCCAGATGGGATTGAAGAATTAGCTAAATCAGGAGTAAAGGCTATTATTCAACCAGGTGGTTCGATCAATGATAAAAAGATTATTGAGGCTGCAAACGATGCAGGTTTAATAATGGCCTTTAGTGGAATTAGACATTTCAAACACTAAATTAAATTTTATCTATTTTGGACGCTAAAATAAAATCACTTTCTACAAGTCCTTTAATTTTATGAGTAAAAATTTGAATCTTGGCATATCCCCATCCAAATTTTATATCAGGATGATGTCCTTCTTTTTCCGAAATATCACCAGCTTTATTTACAAATTTTTGGCTTTCGGAAAAATTTTTAAAAATGAAATTCTTTTCAAGAAAATATGTTTTATCATTTTTTTTTTTAACATCCCAACCATCAACTTTTTTTAAATATTTATGTATTTCAGAAATAGCAAAAGGTGAAATACTCCCTTTGCACGGTACACAGTTTTTATCATGTAAGTCAGAATTATCATTCATATGATGAATATTTTTACCATATAGTTTTATTAATATAAACTAAATTATAAATTATTTTTTTAAAAAAAAGATCTTATTTTATTATTAATAGGTTTTTCATAAAATTTAAACGAAACAAAAGATAAAACAATCATTAATAATAAATAAAGAATGAAAAAGTAATTATTTAAAAAAATTTCATCCATAATATTAAAATAATTAAAAATTAAAATAATTATTATTTGAACGGGAATATGAAGAAGATACAGAGCGTAGGTTAAATTTCCAAAAAATTCAAAAGTTCTTTTAGCTTTGTCATGCATAAATATTTCAATAGCGGCAAAAAATAATAAAATTGCTGGGAAAAATAAAAATAACTTAAAATTACCAACCCATGATAATAAGATTAATAAAACTGATAATAATATTAAATATAATTTGTTTTTAAATCTTTCATAAAGAAAAAAAACAAAAGTTCCTGAAAAAAATAACTTAGCACAATCTATAAAAATTGATTTAATATTTTCGTCACCACCATCCAAACCCAATTTATCTACGCCTAAAAGTATTAAGTATAATAAAAATAAAAATTTTATTTTATATTTATTTAGATTAGATATAAAAATAAAAAAAACTAAATAAATAATTAATTCAACTGATACACTCCAAATCGGATAATTAAATGAATATCCCTCAGTGAAACCCCATCCAGATACAAAAAAAATATTAAGAAAAAAATGATACAAATCATTATATTGGTAAATTTGATAATTGCTCACATACTTATTACTAACTATCTGTAATAAGGCTACAATTAATAAAGTTGCGAAATGTAAGGGATATAACCTTGCAAATCTATTTATAAAAAAAGATTTTCCCGAAGTATTTTTTTGAGCCCCCAAATAAACAAATGCAAAAACAAATCCTGAAATTGTCCAAAATAAAGGTACGCCGTAATGTCCATAGTTATAAAAAATTTCTAGAAGAGTATAAAATGGTTGCAATGTTTTATTTGCTAAATAATCTGTTTGGGAAACTGACGAAAATGGCTGAAAAAAATGTTGATAATGAAAAATCAAAACTGATAAGGCAGCTATAAATCTTAAAATTTCTATATAGTAAAACTTTTTCATTAATGATTTTAACTCTTGGAGCGGGTCAAGGGAATCGAACCCTCTACCTAATCGTTGGCAACGATTCGCTCTACCAATGAGCTAGACCCGCTTATTAAAAAAAACATTATAATATAAAGGTTTTTAAAAGGTCAAGAACTATAAAAATTAGTGTACTTTGTTTTAATGTAATCAAATTATGGTAAAAATTAATTATATAGTATGTAAAGTTTTTATAATTTAAAAATAATTTATTATGATAAAACAAAAAATTAATTCTCTTTTTTGGAAAAATAAAGAAGTATTTGTTACGGGGCATACTGGATTTAAAGGAAGCTGGTTATGTATTTTTTTAAAATTCTTAGGGGCAAAAGTTACGGGGTACGCTCTAGAACCAAAAACAAATCCAAGTTTATTTAAACTTGCAAAGATAGATAAAATTATTGAAAAATCTATTTATGCAGATGTAAGAGATTACAAAAAACTATACAAAGAAATTAAGAAATCAAAAGCAGAAGTAATATTTCATCTTGCTGCTCAGCCGCTAGTTAGACATTCTTATATTGAACCCAGAGAAACTTTTGAAACAAATTTTTTAGGTTCTTTAAATATTTTGGAAAGCGTAAGAAAAATTAATACCATTAAGTCTACTATAATTATCACAACTGATAAAGTTTATGATGTATCTAAAAATAAAGTTTTTAAAGAAACAGATACCTTGGGTGGTTTAGACCCTTATAGTTCATCAAAGGTAAGTTGTGAACATTTATTTTCAAGTTACATGAATTCTTTTTTTAAAAATAACAAAAAACAAAATTTAGCGACAGTTAGAGCTGGAAATGTTATTGGGGGAGGAGACTATTCAAAAGATAGATTAATACCTGACATATTATTAAATATAAAAAAAAGAAAAGAAATTATATTAAGAAACCCAAATTCTACTAGGCCATGGCAGTATGTTTTGGAGCCATTAAGCGGCTATCTTATGTTGGCCGAAAAATTATATAAAAACGAAAAAAAATTAAAAAAAATAAAACAAAATTGGAATTTTGGTCCTGAACTATCAAACTGTAAATCGGCTAATTATATTGCAAAATTTTTTTCAAAAAATCTTAATGTTAAAATAAAAGTTCAAAAAGTAAAAAGTAAAATTTTTAAACCTGAAACAAATTTTTTAAGATTAAGTAATCTTAAGTCAAAAAAATATATTAATTGGTATCCAAAGTGGTCTTTGGACAAATCTTTAGAAAAAATTTTAAGATGGAATTATTTGATTAAAACTGAAAATGCTAAGAGTATTTGTGAAAATCAAATTAAAGACTTTTTAAGAAAAGATTAATCCGCAACATAAACAGATATGCCTCTTTTATTAAGGTCAATATCAAATTTTTTGTGAAGAGGTGGAAAAGCTCTTTGTTGGCAATCCATTCGATCACAAGTTCTACAATTAACTCCTATTGGAGTTTCTGTTTTTTTGTCACTTAAATTTAATGAATCGGCATATACAAAGTATTTTGCATACTTTTCTTGGCAACCCAAGCCTATAGATAATAAACTTTTAAACATTCCATGTTTTCCAACTCCTTTTTCTACAGTTCTTGCTATGCAAACATACTTTTCTCCGTTAGGCATTTTTGATACAGCAGCATTAATTTTTCCTGGCATAGTAAAAGCTGCATAAATATTCCATCTAGGGCAGGCACCACCATAACGTGGTATTTCTATACCCGATAAAGAAAATCTTTTTGAAATATTGCCAGCTACGTCAGCTCTTAACATATGAAATGGTATTCCTTTCATTTTAGAATCTTGTAAGCAGGTAATCCTATGGGCTACCTGCTCAAATGAAGTAGCAAAAGTATTTTGTAAAAGTTCAACATCGTATCTCTGCTTGATGCATTCTTCATAAAAAGGTTTATAAGGCATTATTATTGCTGCTCCTGTATAATTTAAAAGAGCAACTTTTGATAACTTTTTTGACTCTTCGGTAGGGAATGAAAAGGAATTTAAATATTCATCAATAATTTCATTAGCTTCTAATTGAGCTACTTGAGCAGCAGCAAAAAGTTTTTTTGTTTCCAGTGACAAATAATCTGATAAAATAAAAATTTTCTTATCTGGATAAAATTGTTTTGTAAAAGGTTTGCTTTCATCAGGAACAACATCTTTAACTTCTATATTATGATTCCTTGTCAAATAATCACATATTGATGAATAGCCTGTTCTATTATTGGTTTGAATTTTATGAAATATCTCAGTTGCAAAACTCTCTAGTTTTGGAAAATAATTTTCGTTTTCTTGTATAAAATCAGAAACTACTTCACCTGGAAAAGAATTTTTTCTGCTATCAATAAATTTACCTGATATATTTTCTACTTTGCTGACTATATCCTGATTTCTTTTTTTATAATTATCGCCAAGTTTAACTAGCGCTTTAGCAATCAATGGATTGGTATTAATTAATTCTTTAACATCAAAATTTGTAATATCTAAATTTTCAAATAAATTATCACCAAGCAAATCCATTAAATTTTGATATAAGTTTGTATCTGTTTTTTTTGATATATCGGATACATCTACATTTAGTTCGTTTGCTATTTTTACCAACAAATCTAAATCTATTTTTCGCTTACCACTTTCCATCAAGTTAAGATAAGTTGGTGATATGGTTAACTTTTTCGATAAATCGACTTGAGTAATTCCTAGCTTTTTCCTCGTTATCTTTATTTTGTGGCCTATTTGTTGGTTTATTTGATTCATATTTACAAGATTTACATATAGAGTATATTTAATTTACAAATATTTACAAGTAAAATCAACAAAAATATTGTTTTTTGTATTATTTGTAAATATAGTAAATTTTATGGACGATTTAATAAAGATAAAAACACAAGTACCAATGGATCGATCTTCCGACAAAGGATTGTTTGTGAATGATGATGATCAAGATTGGGGTAGTGCAGGCATGAACAACGTTCAAGAAGACTCAGAATAAAATCAATAATGAAATCTGGAAATGTTTCTTTTGATCTAAAAAGATTTGTGGACATAAAAAGAGGCTATTCTAAAGTTGATGTGGAAAAACTAAAAGGTACATTCAATATTGAATATAGTCTATGCAAGTCACAGTCAGAAAAACTTTGGAATTTATTAAATACTGAAGCTTATGTTAATACGCTTGGTTCTTTATCTGGTAATCAAGCCGTTCAACATGCTAAGGCAGGATTAAAAGCAATTTATTTAAGTGGATGGCAAGTAGCAGCAGATGCAAATAGTGCTGGGGAAATGTATCCAGATCAAAGTTTATACCCTTACGATAGTGCCCCTAAATTAGTTGAAGCAATGAATAATGCTTTAATTAGAGCTGACCAAATACAACATATGGAATCTACTGAAGAAAAAATTAATATTAATGATAAGGTAGACTATAAAATGCCTATTATAGCTGATGGTGAAGCTGGATTTGGTGGTCCTTTAAATGTTTTTGAACTTACAAAAAAATTTATAAAAGCAGGAGCTGCAGGTGTACACTTCGAAGATCAATTAGCTTCAGAAAAAAAATGTGGCCATATGGGTGGAAAGGTTTTAGTGCCTACTCAAACTATGATTAAAAATCTTAAATCAGCTAGACTTGCTGCTGATGTAATGGATGTTCCTTTAATTATATTAGCAAGAACTGATGCAAATGCAGCCAAACTAATTACGAGCGATATAGATGAAAATGATAAACGATTTTTGACAGGTAAGAGATCGCCTGAAGGATTTTACTACGTAAAAGATGGTTTGGATCAAGCTATATCAAGAGGCTTAGCCTACGCACCCTATAGTGATTTAATTTGGTGCGAAACAGCAAAACCAAATTTACTAGAAGCAAAAGAATTTGCTACTGCGATTCATAAAAAATTTCCTGGAAAATTACTAGCATATAATTGTTCGCCTTCATTTAATTGGAAAAAAAATTTATCTGATAAAGAAATTAAAATATTTCAAAAAGAATTAGGTATTATGGGTTATAAATTTCAATTTATAACTTTAGCAGGCTTTCATGCGCAAAACTTTGCAATTTTTGATTTAGCTAAAAAATATAAGCAATATGGAATGGCAGCTTATTCAAGATTACAGCAGCAGGAATTTGATAGTGAAAAAGAAGGTTATACTGCAACCAAACATCAAAGAGAAGTGGGTACATCATACTTT
>Ga0114999_10010284_pt1 | contig 10147 bp, 9 predicted proteins | sample ArcticOcean_MG_C_3_FD_89820 | JGI IMG/M metagenome (GOLD analysis project Ga0114999, IMG submission 89820) | Marine microbial communities from western Arctic Ocean - ArcticOcean_MG_CB8_126 | ecosystem: Environmental > Aquatic > Marine > Oceanic | place: Arctic Ocean: Canada Basin | collected... | reverse complement strand
TCCGTCGTCATCACTGCGTGAAGGCCGGGCGCCATTTCACCGAACACGACGCCGCCGTTGCGGGTGAACCCCAAATTCCCGCCCCAGGTCCCATCCAGTTCGACATCGGCCAAGTCCGGCCAGCGGCGCTTTATCCCAATCCGATGATTAGCCCGCGCTTCGCTCAGTTGTGCCTCTTCAAAACGTTTTGTCCGTCCATAAGCCAAAGTGTTGCGCATCAGGATGCGCCCGTCCCGTGTTAGGCGTACGGTGCTGCCATTCGGACTCGATGGTAGCAGGCCAAATTCTCCCCCGCCGCCAACCAACGCCAATTCAGCCTTCGTTAAAGGGCGGGTTAGGCTTGCGAACAGGGACACCGGCACTACCCGACCGCGCGCGGCGCCGAGTTCTTCCGCAAAGACATGGTTCGCGAGCACGACTTGTCGCGCGGTAATTTCGCCCTCGGGACAAACGAGTCTGAATCCGTCGTCGCTGCGGATTTCGGTGACGGGGCTTTCCTCATATAGAGAAACGTTCTCGGGCAAGGTCGCGCCGAGTCCGCGCATCAGCGCGGCCGGCTGTACCAAGGCCGTGCCGTCGGCGCGAATGCCTTTCGAATAAAAGCGAGCCCCAGTAACCGCCTCCATCGCGTCCTGATCGACCATGGAATAGGCCGTACCAATGCCGTCGAGACCGTCCGCCAAATGTTTAAGATGGGTTGCCCCCGGCGCACCGGCGGCAACGTAAATGCGGCCCCAATCGCTCCAATCACACTGAATTTGATGCCGCATAACGACGTCGTGCAGATGCGCAACCCCTGCCGCGCAAAGCCGGTCGTTACGCCGCCCAAGCTCAAGGTCCTTCTCACCGCCGTGACTGTGCCCTTTTAGAAGAAAGCCCGCATTGCGGCCCGACGTGCCGTACCCCACCCGCTCGGCATCGATCAGTGCCACGGAATCGGAAGGCCGCAATTCGCCAAGCCGGCGTGCCACCGTTAAACCGACAACGCCTGCGCCAATGACCGCGCAATCAACAGTGATCGTTCCTTCGGCGCGCTGTGCCGGAGGCGGCGTGGGCAGGCTTTCGTACCAGCTGTTTCGGGCACCGTCATTGGGTAGCTTACGCGCTTTTCGGGTCGCCATGGTCTTCACTCACCAGCCGGCAGTGGCAACTTCCTTACATTATCGACAATTTCCGCTTCCGTATCGATCACGTCCGCCATTTCGGTGTCGACAACTTGATAGGTTGGCAAAGGTTTCGGCAGTCCCTTGGTCGGAGCCTCAATACCAAGGTCGAGAAGCTTACGGGCGCGCGGCAGAACACGGCGATTGATGGAACGCGAGAGTTCGTCATAGCTCTTCACCGCCGACTTAAGGCCGCGACCAAGGCTTCCCGTGCGCGATAGAACCACCGACACGCTCTCGATCAACCCATGGACCGCATCGACGATCTTTTCGTGGTTTTCGGCCTGGCGATTGATATTGATCCGCGACCCGGCAACCCCGACAGCCGTCCAAAGCCCCGTCGGCCCGACAACGAAGATGCCGTTCTCAGATGCCTTGCGCTGAAACTCCGGGTCGGCGCGCAGAACCTTTTCGACAGCGGCATCATTCGGCAACCACATGAGACTGATAAGCTGGCGGACTTCCCCACTTCGCCCGGCCTCGCGATAGTCCGACTGCACGGCGCTGCGATAATTCTTGCTGGCAAGCGACTTGAGGTGCTGGTTCATCGTCACGGCTAAACGGCTGTACAACGCTTCCTCGGCCGCCTCGTCTTCCGCTCGCGCCAATTCCAGCAGGAATTTCGACGCCTTGCTGTCGATCACCAAAACCGAATCCGCCGGCATGAAAACGATTGCATCCGGCCGCAGTGCCCGCCCCTCGTCCGATTCGAACGTCTTCTGGAGCACAAAATCCGTCCCGATGGTAAGACCGAAGGATTTCAGCGTATTTTCCAGGACTGTCTCTGCGGCGAACCCAGCGCCAGCGGGATTGGACAGCGCACGTTCGATAACATCGACCGCATCACGGTTCACGCTGACCTGGTCGTTCAGGGAGGAAACAGTCTTCGACAATGTTTCGAACTGCGTCAGCAGCTTGCCGCTGGTCTCCTTGACCTGCTTCTCGCCCTCCTCCTTGGCAGTCTTCGCTTCCCGTTTGTGATCCTCCAACAGCTTGTTGGAAAGGTCTGTCGCGGTCGAAAGCATCGCCGACCGAGCCGCGGACATCGCTTCGTCCTTGGTTTTGCCCCAATCCTCCATACGCACGCGCATCGTCTCGATTTCCTGCCGCGCCAGAGCAGTGTTCTTCTCAGCCTCTCGGCGCGCTTCCTTTGCGGCCTCTAATTCTTCAGCCAGCCTGTCGCGCACCTCATTGCTCTCCGCGAGCTGCGCACCGACAGCGCCGATGCGCGTCTCGGCCTCGGTCGCGCGCAACCCTGCCTGATTTGCATTTACTTCAGCCGAAGCGGCCCGCGCGCGCTCCGCCGTCAGCTCATCCCGAAGCAACGCCATCTGTTCGTTAAGGCTACGCGAACGCGAATATGCGAAAAACGCCGCGGCAGCGAGCGCCGCCAGAACGGCTATACCAGGAATCAACAAATCCATGCACACTTCTCCAAACAGGTCTTCCGACGATCATATCACCGATTCGCGCGCCTGCCTTGACGACGCGACAGTTCGTCAATAGGTACATGCGGCAGGAACGTATGAGAAACACATGACAACGCTACCAATCATCATTGCGCCCGATCCGCGCCTTAAAGTGAAGTGTACGCGCATCGATAAAGTCGATGCGGAAATTGCGACACTTATGGCGGATATGCTGGATACGATGTATCTCGCGCCCGGCATTGGTCTCGCGGCACCGCAGGTCGGCGTGACCAAACGCGTCATCGTCGCTGACGCCTCAGGCAAGGATGACGATCGCCACCCGATTAAGATGGCCAACCCAAAGCTGTTATCGGTATCGGACGAGCTTTGGGCGTATGAAGAGGGCTGCCTCTCGCTCCCCGATCATTATGCCGAGGTCGAACGGCCGACGCGGATCTGCGTCGGTTATATCGATGAGAACAATGAGCCTCAGGAACTCGAAGCCGAGGAACTGCTCGCCACCTGCATTCAACACGAAATGGACCACCTGGAGGGCACCCTGTTCGTCGATCATATTTCCGCGCTGAAGCGCAATATGATCCTGCGCAAGCTCGTCAAGTTGAAGAAGCTGAAGGCGAATGACGCCGCCGCTGAGTGATCAGGCGCGAGCCGGGAACCGAACACCTTTGCGCCTTATCTATATGGGAACGCCGGATTTCGCGGTCCCCGCGCTTGAGGCTCTGATTGCGGCGGGACACGAAGTAGTTTGCGTCTATAGCCAGCCGCCGCGCCGCGCCGGACGCGGCCAAAAGGAACGGCCGTCGCCGGTCCACGCTTTCGCTGAATCACAAGATATCAATGTCCGTACGCCGAAGTCGTTACGCGACCCAGAGGCTCAAACGGAATTCGCTGAACTGAATGCCGGTGTTGCAGTCGTCGCAGCCTATGGCCTGATTTTGCCGCCAGCAATTCTGGAAGCGCCCCGACTGGGATGCCTCAATATTCACGCATCTTTGCTGCCACGCTGGCGCGGCGCGGCACCGATACATCGCGCCATTCTCGCGGGTGATGACGAAACCGGCGTGACCGTCATGCAAATGGACAAAGGTTTGGATACCGGTGGGATATTGTTGTCCAAATCAGTACCGATCACGCCGACCACAACAGCGAGCGATCTGCATGATGCGCTGGCAGCACTCGGCGGGCCGCTTGTTGTGCAGGCGCTTGATGGCCTGTCCTCCGGAATTCTCAATGAAACACCCCAACCGGAAGCGGGTGTTACCTACGCGGAGAAACTGAGCCGGGACGAAGGCAGACTGGATTGGACCCGTTCCGCCGCGTACCTGGCGCGCGCCGTCCGCGCTTTTACGCCATGGCCCGGCGCATGGTTCGACCATGATGGCGCGCGCATCAAAGTTTTGGAAGCCGCTGTAGCCTCAGGCACAGCCGCTCCTGGCACCGTTCTCGATGACGCGCTGACCATCGCGTGCAGTGAAGGCGCGCTGCGCCTGTTAACGGTTCAGCGGAGCGGACGCGGCCCAGTCGACACCGCGTCATTTCTGCGCGGCTACGACCTTTCGGCAGGCACAGTCCTGCCGTGAGCCGTTGGAAAATCACAGTCGAATATGATGGCAGCGGCTTCGTTGGTTGGCAGCGCCAGGCGAACGGGTTCTCCGTGCAGGAGGCGTTGGAGTCCGCAATCGCCAACTTCTCCGGCGAGCAAATTACACTGTACGGCGCTGGCCGCACCGATTCCGGCGTCCATGCGCTCGCCCAAGTGGCCCATTTCGACTTGGACAAGGACACCGACGCGGACACAGTCCGCGACGCGCTAAACCATCATCTGCAGACCAAAGCCGCCGCGGTCTTGAAAGCCGAAGCGGTGACGGAAGATTTCCACGCTCGCTTTTCAGCAAAAGAACGCGCGTACCTTTTTCGAATTCTGAACCGGCGTGCGCCCAGCGCCCTGGAGCGGGGTCGGATCTGGCACGTCGCGCGGCCGCTTGATGCCGCCGCGATGCACAGCGCCGCGCAGCATCTCACGGGCAAACACGATTTCAGCACGTTCCGCGCCGTACGCTGTCAGGCAAAATCGCCCGTCAGGACCCTGGATGTGCTGAATGTGTCTCGGGTTGGTGACGAAATCCATATCACCGCCGAAGCACGCTCCTTCCTGCACAACCAAATCCGAATCCTTGCCGGCACGCTCAAACTAGTCGGCGAAGGGGCATGGTCCGAAGCGCAGATCATCGCGGCATTCGAGGCCAAGGACAGAACGGCAGGCGGTCCGACAGCGCCGCCAGGCGGCCTTTACCTGACGCGCGTCAGCTACTAATCGCTACTCGTCCTGCGGCTCATCGCGCATTTGCCGCACCGTGATGAACACGACGTAAGCGACAAAGCAAACGCCCGCCCCCACAAAGGCGGCAACCATTCCAAACCACTGATTGACCATCACCAGCACCACCAGGGCGATGCCGGTTAGGAGAATATTCTTTAGAAGGATAATCATTACATCTGCAGCATTACTACTGCAGCATGCTTTGTCCAATGCCGTGGATGACCTGTCCCAACACAAACTCGCCCGCAACAAGGCCAGCCGCGCCAACGCCGCTTACTTCCAAAGCGGCCCGCGCGATATACCATTGATAAGACAAAGTGATAACCGCCGCGATGAACCCAAGGACAACAAGTGCGCCCGTTGGGGCCAGTCCCGTCAGTTTGACCGCCAATACCACAAGGTAGATGGCGATCTGAACGCCAGCCGACCAGTTAAAGGCGACGATGTACCGGACGTAGTGTTCATCACGGTCAATCGCGGGCGCGATATAAGCCATGATCAATGGCCATGCTACCCACTGAATAACGTAGGAAATACCTTCGACTGTAACCACCCGAAAAAAGCCAGCTTCGCCCGAGCCGTCCAACGCCATGAACATCCACAGCGCATATCCAGGCAGCACCACGGCCGCGCAAAAAAACGACTTCCAATATCCGTCGATTGAATTGTCGAGCCATTCGAGACCGCGAGGGTCCCGCAAGAAAAGCCGCCAGGCCCCGTAAAGCGACAACAGGACCTCATGGCGGGCAATCATTGAAAATATCCGCGCAATACAGCTTCGTAAATTTCCGACAGCTTGCGTATGTCCTCAACGGCAGTGCGTTCGTCGACCTTGTGCATGGTCTGGCTGATCAGCCCAAACTCCGCCACAGGACAGAAATCCTTGATAAACCGCGCATCGGACGTCCCACCGGTTGTGCTCAGCTCGGGACGCTGTCCCAGAACCTTTTCGCACGCGTCGGAAACAAGGTCGCTCAACCGGCCCGGCGGGGTCAAAAACGACTCACCGCTCACCACAATATCGAGTTCGTACTTTCCGCCCTCGCCGATTGCCGCATCGAACGTTTTATGCAGCCATTCGGTCAAACTCGAGGAAGAGTGCAAATCGTTGAAGCGAATGTTGAAGGTCGCACGCGCCTCGCCCGGGATGACGTTGGTCGTCGGGTTGCCGATATCGATCGTTGAAATCTGTAATGTTGTCGACTGGAAAAACTCGGATCCGTCATCCAGCGACTCCGCCGTAATTGCCTGTAACAGAGACACAACCCGATGCGCCGCGTTGTCGGCGAGGTGCGGGTAGGCAGTATGCCCCTGCTCGCCCTTTACGGTGAGCCAGCCATTGAGACTGCCACGACGACCGATCTTCATCATCTCGCCAAGCGCCATAGGATTGGTCGGCTCGCCGACGAGGCAAACATCCATCGCCTCGCCATTCTCGACCATCCACTGCAGCACCTTCTTCGTGCCGTTAACGGATGGGCCTTCCTCGTCACCGGTAATCAATAGGCTGATTGATCCGCTCGGCGCGCCGTCCTCAATGAATCGCTTCGTCGCCGCGGCAAAAGCAGCGATCGCGCCTTTCATGTCACTCGCGCCACGGCCGAACAACATACCGTCCTTGATTTCCGCGGCAAAGGGATCCACCGACCATGAATCCCGCGCCCCCACGGGGACAACATCGGTATGACCGGCGAAACAAAAATTGGGCGCCGAATCGCCAAGCCGCGCATAGAGATTGTCCACGTCCGGCGTACCGGCTTCGGAAAAGATCAAACGCCGGCAGTTGAAACCCATGCCTTCCAGTGTGGATTGCAGAAGGTCGAGCGCCCCGCCCTCTTCCGGCGTCACGCTCGGGCAGCGGATAAGATCTCGCGCAAGCGTAACCGGATCGAGCAATTTACTAGTCCCTAAGTAGGTCGTTGATCGAGGTTTTCGAGCGGGTCTGGGCGTCCACGGTCTTGACGATCACCACACACGCAAGACTTGGCGTCGGCGCACCGTTTGAGCTTTGCGGGCCGGGTAGCGCACCGGGTACAACCACCGAGTATGCCGGTACACGGCCGCGATGAATCTCTCCCGTCGCGCGATCGACAATCTTTGTCGAAGCACTGATGAAACAGCCCATGGAAAGCACAGCGCCTTCTTCGACGATAACGCCTTCCACCACCTCTGACCGTGCGCCAATGAAACAGTTGTCTTCGATGATGACCGGGTCGGCTTGCAATGGTTCCAAGACCCCGCCAATTCCGACACCGCCGGACAAGTGACAGTTCTTTCCGATCTGCGCACACGAGCCAACCGTGGCCCAGGTATCGACCATCGTCCCTTCATCGACATAGGCACCGAGATTCACGAAACTTGGCATCAGCACGACATTCGGCGCAATAAACGCAGAACGACGCACAATGCAATTTGGCACCGCGCGGAAACCGGCCGCACCAAATTCGTTCGCGGACCATCCTTCAAATTTCGAAGGCACCTTATCCCACCACGTCGTGTTGGCACCGGGGCCCCCAGCAATCGTCGTCATCTCATTGAGTCTGAACGACAGCAGGACCGCCTTCTTAAGCCATTGATTGACGTGCCAATTGCCGCTTATTTTCTCCGCGACCCTGGCCTCACCAGAGTCCATCAGCAACAACGCGGTCTCTACGGCGTCGCGAACCGCGCCCTTGGTTTCCGTCGAGACAGAGTCACGGTCTTCCCAGGCTTGGTCGACTGTCGTTTGCAGATCGGCATGGCTCATTTTGATGGGTAACCTTTCGCGCTTTGGGTGTCCGGACGGCGCGAATGTGGTCGAGATGCTAATATGAGTCAACCCAACCCCAGCGCACGTTGCGCCATGTTTACGGAGCTTTGTTTTCTTTCAGGATTTCCTGAAGCCAACCCAGCAGGTCATCCGCGACGTGATGGATATAATCGTCGTCCGGCGACTCTTCATATCGCTTGGAGCGAATGAGCACCGTACTCATCCCCATCGCATGCGCGGGTTCAAGGTTGCGCGCAATATCTTCGACCATAACCGCACGCTGCGGTTCAACATCGAACCGCCGCACAAAATCTTTGTAAGGTGCAGGATCCGGTTTCGGGCGGTAATCGGCAGCAATAATGTCGTATATCCCGTCGAACATATCCGTAATGCCAAGTCGGTTCATGACGTTTTCGGCGTGCTTCACAGACCCATTCGTATAAACGAGGCGACGCCCCGGCAAGCGTCCCAGAGCCTCTCGCAATTCAGGGCTCGGTGGCACCGGTGTCACGTCGATATCATGAACAAAGTCCAGGAAGGCATCCGGGTGCACGCCATCGTTCGCCATTAACCCGGCAAGCGTCGTGCCGTGCTCGTGATAGTATTGTTTCTGAAGTTTCCGCGCTTCGATCCGGTCTATCCCGAGTTGGCGTGAAATGAATGCCCCCATACGGACATCAATCTGACTGAAAAGGTCGCAATCCGCTGGATACAGAGTGTTATCCAGATCGAAAATCCAGTGCTCTATCTCGGCGAAGACCGGTCGTTTTGTTGTGCTTTTCGTCATGAAGCAGACAGTGCGCGAAGGGGTCCCAGGACGCAAGCCATGTTATCGCCTATAGCCCATATTCTAACGATTGGTTAAGAGTTCTCGATTAAGTTAACGAAGAGTGTCGCAACAACTGCGGGAACGCACATATGCCAGCCCCGGAGTCGAATGAAGCCATTAACGACACAAGCGGTGAGCTCGCGGACCGGCCCCCAGAAAGGCGCATCGCCGCGTATCAACGCGGAGCGACACGGCCTCAGCTCACCACTGGCTCTTCTCCCCATAGCCGTGTTGCACATAGAGTCCGAAGGCGAAATTTCTGGACTCAATGAAGAAGGCCATCAGCTTATCGAAACGTTGCTCGAAGCCGGCGCAACCCCATGCACCGACCAGCTTCGCGCCTTGGCCGAGAATGTTGATATCACTGGAGAAACCGTTATCCAGGCGATCTCTTGGCTTAAGGGCGGCCAGACCCACTGGCTGGAAGCAACTGTCATTCCAACCGACCTAGAGAGCTCGTTCATCATTGCGCGAGACTCGACCCTTGAGGTCAATATGCGCTTGGCGCTCGTCGACTCCCGACAGCGCTTTAAGGATCTAGTCGAAATATCCAGTGATTTTGCGTGGGAAACCGATTCAGATGGCGTGTCCGTTTTTGTCTCGCCATCTGGTGCACTCGAATACCCGGCACAGACGATCGTCGGCATGAAAGCCCGTGATTTACTCTATCAGCCCTCGGTACAGGCTGGCGACGTTATCTTCGAGACTCAGGCAGTCGTCGACAAGACAGAGTTGTGGCTCAAAAACGCCGAAGGCATTGCCGCTTGCGTTCTTGCTAGCGCCATACCGATTTCGGCGAAGAACGGCCAACGGACGGGCGCTCGGGGCGTTTGCCGGGACATAACCGCAGACCGGCTTCGCGAGAATGATCTGGCCCGCCTTAAGGTCAGAGAGCAGGTAATAACCTACGTCGTTGACGCGGTTCGCAACGAAGCCCGTCCCACCGACATGCTCAGCACCGCCGTAACGTCGATAGGTAAGGCGATGACCGACACTGCCTGTGCGGTTTACCAAAGAGACGTTCAGGACGGTCTCAATCTAGTGGCGCATTACGGCGCATTGTCCAAAAGCCAAGACTTGGTTGAAGCGATCGGCCGTGTTTGCACAGATTTCGACCTCCATGAAGATTTCATCGACAATCAGAATATTCTGATGACAGCGACCCAATACCGGAATGACATGAATGGCGCCGTTTTGCTCTGCCGCCCACCCGGCGCGGAATGGAGTAGCCATGACCAATCGCTTCTTAGTGCCGTCGCCGGTCAGCTCGGCATTGCATTGCAGCAAATCACTGACCAAGAAGAACTGGAACGTCTCTCTCGAACCGACGCGCTGACAGGCCTGTTCAATCGCCGTGCCTTCATGGAGGAACTCGGAAGAGCGATACTCCGATCACGGCGACACGGCTTTCAGAGCGCAATGTTTTTTGTGGATTTGGACAATTTCAAAACTGTTAATGACACGCACGGGCACGACATCGGCAACCATGTCCTTTCAAAGCTGAGCGAAATTCTTCGAGGTGCGGCACGCAGTTACGATTTTGTCGCCCGGCTGGGCGGCGACGAGTTCGCTTTATGGTTCGAGAATATCGACAAGTATACCGCGCGTCGGCGCGCCCAAGAAATTATTCGGAGCTGCAAGTCCCTCGATCAATTC
>Ga0114999_10010282_pt1 | contig 10147 bp, 10 predicted proteins | sample ArcticOcean_MG_C_3_FD_89820 | JGI IMG/M metagenome (GOLD analysis project Ga0114999, IMG submission 89820) | Marine microbial communities from western Arctic Ocean - ArcticOcean_MG_CB8_126 | ecosystem: Environmental > Aquatic > Marine > Oceanic | place: Arctic Ocean: Canada Basin | collected... | reverse complement strand
TTCCCGCTGGTGATGACGTCGACGCCCAGACCGAGGGTCTCATCAACGATTGCCGGCGTGATGCCACGGCCGCCGGCCGAGTTCTCCGCGTTGACAACAGTGAAGTCCACCTCGTGTTTGCGCTGCAGCTTCCGCAACCGCGCCGCCAGAACCTCGCGTCCAGGCTTGCCAATGACGTCGCCGATGAAGAGGAGCTTCAATGGGCGATCTCCACAGCCCGGGTCTCGCGTATGACCGTTACTTTGATCTCTCCCGGGTACTGCACTTCGCGTTCGATTCGGTTGGCAATATCGCGTGACAGGCAGAGGGACTCGTCGTCGCTGACTTTGGTCGGCTCGACGATAATACGCAGTTCGCGACCCGCCTGGATTGCGTATGCCTTGGCGACGCCGCGGAACGAGCCGGCGATGTGTTCGAGTTTTTCCAACCGCTTCACGTAGGTTTCGATCATGTCGCGCCGTGCGCCGGGCCTGGCGGCCGACAGCGCGTCAGCGGCCTGCACCAGAACGGCCTCAACGGTGGCAGGCTCCACATCGAAGTGGTGGGCCTCCATTGCCTGGACGACCTCTTCTGCCTCTCCGTACTTCTGCAATAGTTCAATACCGATCTGGAGGTGGGTGCCCTCTACTTCCTGGTCGATGGCCTTGCCAATGTCATGGAGCAGCCCACCACGTCGGGCGAAGGCCTCCTCGCCGCCAAGTTCGGCCGCCATGATGCCGGCGATCGTGGCTACCTCGACCGAATGGCGCAGCACATTCTGACCGTAGGAGGTGCGGTACTTGAGTAGGCCTAGCAGCCGATTGAGCTCCGGGTGCAGGTCGTGGACCCCAGCCTCCGCTGCAGCCGCGGTTCCGTCGACAACGACCTGTTCCTCGATCTCGCCGCGGACCCGCTCAACCACTTCCTCGATCTGGGCCGGATGGATTCGTCCGTCCGCCACGAGGCGCTCGAGTGCAAGCTTGGCGATCTCGCGGCGGTAGGGGTCGAAACTGGAGATCAGGACGGCCTCGGGCGTGTCATCGACGATCAGGTTGACTCCGGCCATCATCTCGAAGGCGCGGATGTTACGCCCCTCGCGGCCGATCACGCGGCCCTTCATGTCGTCCGACGGCAGCTCGACAACGGACACAGTGTTCTCAGCCACGTGGTTACTCGCGCAACGCTGGATGGCGAGAGCGATAACCCGCTGCGCCTCCCGCGAGGCGTTGTTTCGCGCCTTGCTCAGCACCGATTCGGCCACGCGCGCGCCTTCCTTGCGGGCCTCGCGGGCCATCGCGCGGACGAGCTGCGCGCGGGCGTCGGCGCGGTTGTACGAGGAAAGGCGTTCGAGCTGGGTGACGGCCTCGTCGCGATGAGTTGCGGCCTCGTCGCGTAACAGGTTCACGTCGCGCTCCATGCCAACCAGCCTCTGGCCGTAGCGTTTGAGCTTGCGCTCCCGTTCCTCGAACTTACCGACGCGGCGCTCGAGGCCTTCCTCGCGCTCGTGCAACCGGCTCTCAGCGGCCAGCACTTGCTGGCGCCGCTCGCGGGCCTCGTCTTCGAAGGCGGTGCGGTCGGACTGCAGTTGTTCGCGGCCTTCGAGACGCGCCTCTTTCAGGACGCCGTCGGCTCGCGCCTCCGCATCTGCCAGCAAACGGTCGGCCCGTTGCTCCGTTTCGGCCATGACGCGATCGGTCGCGCGATTCTTGGTGGACAGGGCATAGAACGCCAGTCCTATGGAAAAAAGCAGGGCGGCCGCTGTGCCGTAGACAAGCAGGTCAGGCATTTGTCACCTTCCCCCCACGGGCCCAGGGGCGACGGCAGACGAAACGAAACCACGCCCTATGGAGGGGGCGATACTTCGGAGTCACACGGGTGACGTCAACTACGCTACTCGCGCGGGTCTAGCGGGAGCACTCCTGGCACCCGGGTGGCCCGCCTACGCATGTTTGCTTGCGTCGGGTAATGCTGGTTGATGTCATTCAGATGTGGGTCCGGTAGTGTTGTTCAGCGGTTCGACGGCAGCCAGCAAGCGTTCACTGAAGGCCTGGGACCGTTGTTCGATCTCGTCGTTGCGTCGCTCTAGAGCTTTTCGGGTTCGATAGTAATCGTCAGCGATGTTCAGCGCCGCGAGGACCGCGACCCCAACATCATCCATGGGCTTTGTCTGATCCGCCATCTGTCGCATGCGACGGTCGACGTATTCAGCCAAGGCCTGGACTGTTTCAGGTTCATGTTCGCCGCCTATGTTATAGCGGCGACCATAGATATCAACGGACGTCATGATGAGGGTGCCTCCGGAACGGTTATGGACACCGCGGCAAGGCGGTCGCGCACGCGCAGAAGGCGGTCGCGCACTGCTCTGCGTTCCTCTTCGAGGAGGGCAAGGCGATCGGTCGTCTCGGCGGCCTCGCGCTTCGTACCATCCGGCGAACTCGCTGCATCGATGGTGACCGGGCGCGGTGCTTCGAGGGTGGCATCCAGAGTGTCGCGCTGCTGAATCAGCGTCGCGGCAGTCTGCTCCACGGCGACAACGGCCGCCTCAAGTGCGGCAAACGGATCTTCGGGCATGGCGGATTGTCTCTTGGGCTGAGGTCTGTCAGCGACGAGTAGCGTCGAGTTCGCCTACCAGTAGCTCAACGACGGCGTCGTGTGCGGACTCAATCTCTTCGGCCGTGAGGGTGCGCTCGCCGGATCGATAGGTCAACCGCAAGGTCCACACACAAGTGCCAGCAGGGAGATCGTCGCCAACAAAGCGCCCCAGTAGCCGGTGGTTCACAAGCGGAATGTCAGCCAATGCCCCGAGGGCAGTATCGATACCGGCGTAGGCGGCATCGACCCCGACCAGGAGGGAGATGTCGCGGGCCGACGCCGGGTAGCGCGGGAGGTCGTTGAGCTCCACGGCGGCGGCAGGGTTCCCGACGAAGTCATGCACGTCGACCTCGGCGACCCAGACATCCGCTTCGATATCTGCAGCTGCCGCGGTGGCGGGATCAATCTTGCCGACAAATCCCACAGGCTTGCCGAGGCACGACACAGCGGCCGCCGTGCCCGCTTGAAGTCCGGGCTGGTCGCCGGCGGCCCATTCGATTGCGGGCCAACGCATGCGCTGCCAGATCGTCTCGACGATACCCTTCATGTCGCTGAATTCGTATGGCCGGCTAGGGGTCGACCAGTGCGCCGCGGTCACATCGCCGCCGGCGAGCAGTGCCAGTCGTCGGCGCTCGACGACCCCGCCAGCTGGATCAGGGGCGAAACTTCGTCCGACCTCGAAGAGGCCAATGTCGCGTTCGCCGTGGCTCCGATTGCGTCCTGCCGCGGCCAGAAGGCCCGGCGCCAAATTGCGGCGCATGACTGCGAACGCCTCGGATAGCGGGTTCGCCAACTCCACATAGCCTTGGTCGGGACGCACGAATGGCGCCTGGTCCGTCTGGCTGGTGAACACGAACGTGATGGCTTCCCAGAAACCGAGGCCAACGGCAACCTGGCGCAGGTTCGTCTCATCGACCAGAACAGGCTGCAGCCCACCGCCACCGCTCCGACGCAGTAACGGGAGCGTCGTCGGCAAGTTGTCGTAGCCATGGAATCGAGCGATCTCCTCGATCAGGTCGACTTCCCGGGTGACGTCGCCGCGTCGGGCCGGCACGGTTACCGCGTAACCGTCGGATGTTGTTTCTATGGTGAACCCAAGGCCGGAGAGAATCCTGTGGACCTCGTCATTGGCGACGTCGGTACCCAGCACCCCGCGGAGCCGATCAGCTCGGAGTTCGATTCGCCGGAGCTCCGCGATGTCGCCTCGGAGGTCGAGTGAACTACCGGTGATCGTTGCGCCCGCGAGCTCATGCATGAGGGCACAAGCGCGATGAACAGCCGCATCGATGCCCTCCGCGGAAAGGCCGCGCTCGAACCGGTGACTCGCGTCGGTGTGCATAGCGTGCCGCTTGGCCATTCCGCGGATGGTCACCGCATCGAAAAACGCGCACTCGAGCAGCACACGAGTGGTGGCGTCGGTCACGCCGGTATCGTTGCCACCCATCACGCCGGCGAGTCCGACCGCACGGCGATGATCCGCGATCACCAGGTCGTCGGTCGTCAGCTCGCGGGCGACCTCATCAAGCGTGGTCACGCGCTCGCCAACTTCGGCGCGCCGGACACGCAGTCCGCCGCTCAACTTGTCGAGATCGTAGGCGTGCATCGGACGCCCTAGCTCCCACATGACGAAGTTGGTGATGTCCACAACGTTGTTAATCGGTCGTAGCCCGATCGACTCAAGGCGCTCACACAGCCAGTCCGGCGACGGCGCAACGGCTACGTCGACCGCGACGCGCGCCACGAATCGCAGGCAGGCAGGGTCCTCGAGTGTCACCGTCACCAGATCGGCGCTGTCGAGCTCATCGGCGACCGCGAACTCGGTGGCCGGCATGAGTACATCCTGGTCGGCCGCGAGCGCGATCTCGCGTGCGACACCCCAGTGATTCATTGCATCGGGTCGGTTGCTGGGGAAGTCGAGGTCCAGCGTCACGTCATCGCCGTTCGGCCGGGCATCATCGACGACCAGGCCGAGCATTGACATGGCCTCGTGCAGCACGGTGCCGTCAGGGAGTTCGGTGTACGCCGCGATCCAGTTGCGAGAGAAACGCATCGTTGAGCCCGGTCAGGAGGTGAACTGGCGCAAGAAGCGCAGGTCGTTCTCGTAGTAGGCGCGGATGTCGCGGAGTCCGTAGCGCACGGCGGCGATACGATCGACGCCCATCCCGAACGCAAAGCCCTGCACCTTTGTCGGGTCGTAACCCACGTTCTCGAAGAGGGCAGGGTGGACCATCCCGCACCCCAGCAGTTCGACCCAGCCGGACCCCTTACACACACGGCAGCCCTCGCCGTGACAGGCCGGGCAAGTGGCGTCGACTTCCCCAGAGGGCTCGGTGAAGGGGAAGTACCCCGGACGGAAGCGGGTACGGGTCTCGGGTCCAAAGAGCGCCTTGGCGAAGTGGTCCAGAGTGCCCTTGAGATCGGCCATGGTGATATCGGTGTCGACCACGAGCCCTTCGCACTGCACGAACATCGGGTTGTGGGTGGCGTCGGGCGTGTCGCGGCGGAACACACGGCCAGGGACGATGATGGCAAGCGGCGGCTGATGCTGCTCCATGTAGCGGATCTGAACCGGTGATGTATGGGTGCGCAGGAGGAGGTCGCCCGCGAGCATCATCGTGTCCTGCTCATCGCGCGCCGGGTGATCCTCGGGGAAGTTCAACGCGCCGAAGTTGTACCAGTCGGTCTCCACTTCCGGTCCATCAACGACTTCGTAGCCCATCGAAACGAAGACGTTCTGGATCTCGTGGAGGGTCTGCGTGATCGGGTGCATGCCCCCGAGGGGATCGGACAGTCCGGGCAGGGTCACATCGACCGCCTCGGCTTGCTCCCGGCTAGCCCTGGCGACGGATTGCAGCGAGGCGTCAATCTCGTCGAGCCGGCCGCTGATCGTCTGCCGCGCACGGTTGGCGGCCGCGCCGGCATCGCGCTTGGCGTCGCCCTCCAGTTCGCGAAGCGACTGGAAGAGAGCGGTGATCACGCCCCGCTTGCGCCCGAGGTAGTTGTTACGGAGCTCCTCGAGAGCTGCCAGATCCTCGACGCCTACGGCGTCGGACTCGAACTGCGCGACGACACCGCTAGGGTCGTGAGCAGAATCGTTCGGATCGTTAGCCACGACCCCGCTCAGGCGAGGGCGTTCTTGGCGGTAGCGGTCAGCGCCTCAAAACCACGCGGATCTACGACGGCGATCTCGGCGAGAACCTTGCGGTCCAGGCCGACGCCCGCTTGGCTCAGGCCATGAATGAACTGGCTATAGCTCATGCCATGCGCGCGAGTCGCAGCGTTAATCCGGATGATCCACAGCCGACGAAAGTCGCGCTTCTTGCGCTTGCGGCCGTGGAAAGCAAAGGCGAGTGCCCGATCGACCGCGTCTCGTGCCTGGCTGTAGGTGCGGCTCTTGGCACCGTAGTAGCCCCTGGCTTGCTTGAGTACGCGACGACGGCGCTTGGTGTGGACGTTGCCACGTTTGACGCGAGCCATGATCTATCTCCGTTCGTGGACAGCTAGTCGATTAGTCGTTGAGGAGTCGGGCGATCCGCTTATGGTCGGCGCCGCTGACGAGACCGGACTTGCGCAAGCTTCGGACACGGTCCTGGGACTTGCTGGCCATCAGATGACTCTTGTACGCGCGGTTGCGCTTCAGCTTACCGGTGCCAGTGCGCTTGAACCGCTTGGCAGCACCGCTGTGTGTCTTCATCTTGGGCATGGGTTCCTCGTCTCTCGCTTGAATGTCGGTCGAGCGGACTGTTCGTGCCGCTAACTAGTCACGCTTTGGTGTCAACACCATGTGCATCTGGCGCCCTTGCATCGACGGCCGGGCCTCGATGCGAAATAGATCGCCGAGATCCTCCTGGACCCGCTCCAAAATCGCGCGTCCCAACTCCGGGTGAACCACTTCACGGCCTCTAAACATAATCGTTGCCTTGACCATGTGACCTTGGTCGAGGAAGCGCTTGATGTGGTTGAGCTTGAAGCCGTAATCGTGATTGTCGATCTTGGGCCGAAATTTTACTTCTTTCAGCTGCGGCTGATGTGCCTTTTGCTTCTTATCTTTGGCGAGCCTGTACGTGTACTTGCCATAATCCATGAGGCGGCAAACAGGCGGTTTGGCCATCGGTGCCACTTCCACGAGATCCAGCCTGGATTCCCGAGCGCGCTGTAGCGCGTCATCGATATCGACCACGCCGGCTTGTTCGCCCTCGGCGTCGATCAGTCGGACTTGCGGGACACGGATCTTCTCGTTGGTGCGGTGTCGCCTTTCGCTGATGCTCGTAACCTCAAGTTATGGAACGGGATCAAATAGAAAAAGTAGGCGCGGCCGGGCTCGAACCGACGACCTCTTCCGCGTCAGGGAAGCGCTCTCCCAACTGAGCTACGCGCCTGCGGTTCTGTGACCAGACGGCGAAATGGCTCCGTGCCCGCTGGCGCGCGCACCAGAGCCGCGACCGAGTCGGAGACAATATACCAGCGGGTCCGGAAAACGGTCAATGCGATATCTGCAGCTATCGTGCGGTTCGTGGGCCGGTGAAGAAGGCCGCCACGACTCCCGTAAGGACGTCGGCCGGCAGATGGGCGACGTAGCCGTGGAACACCAGATTGCCCCAGGTTTCAGCACCGGCTACGGGCATGCCCCGCCACCACCCCAGAATCAGGACCCAGTCGAGACCCGCGACATAGAACGGGACGAGGGCAACCATGAAGCCCAGGACCCGTAGCGGGTGTTTCACAAGACGCATGGCGTAGTAGAACGCGATGATCAGCGCCATCAGGAGAACGGCGTTGTAATAGGTCCGCAGACGCAGTCCGGCCCAGGGCTCTTGCCAGGCCATGGAGGCTGGCACCGCGACAGCGATCATGAGAACCGCGATCCGCCAGCTCAGCCGGAGGCGCTGCAGAGGCAGATCAGCCGGTGCAAGCCAGCCGGCGGCCGCGGCAACGCCGATGTGTCCAACCAGGTAGCCCCACTCGACGGGCGATCCGACGAGCCCGAGCCCCGTGACTACGAGCGCTGGGCCCGCCGCGAGCAGCTGGGAATAGGCACCACGACGCGACCCCAGGAAGGAGCCCGCCATCATTGCGAATCCGGTGCCCAGCGAGTAGCGGCCGAGCGTCAATTCGTAGCCAAGGACCGTCGCTGTCAGAGTGCAGAGCGCCCACGCCCACGGCGGCCACCGTCGTGGCGACATCATCACAATCAGCCGCCGAAGTTGAGGTCGCTTGCTGCGAATCGGGCTAACTCCCTGCTGGGATACGAACGACGGGATACAGATCGATGCTCTCCAGCGCGTCATCGAGGAAATTCCAATTTGCCAGGCCGTCGTCCGATCGAGGCTCGAGCAGATAGAACGCCAGCCGGGCGAGCGGCTGGGTCATATCCACGCGAAGAGTGCCGGCCGGGATAGGCATCTCGATGGCTTCGTACGCGCCCTCTAGGCGTCGTTCCTGGTGGCCCTGGAACGCGCGAGCGGCAACTTCGGACTCGGTGACGCGGAAGCGCTCGACTGCGAGCGTTGCCGGGACGGTCACCTCCTCGAGCTGCACGCCGTGGGCGCGAAGCCGACCGACGACCTCGGTCAACTCGGCCGGTACCAGATAGGCCACCGGTACGATCTCGGTGTCGGTCGGTCGGTCGAAACGACCCGTACTCGTACATCGACTCGACGCGGCTGATGTCGCGCCGCATGAGTTGCCGGCGCCCTGTGAGAGGGTGCACGCCGTCGCCGGTCTCGCCCATCAGGATGTCGACCTTGGCCGCGGACTGGGCGTGGGCCGCCCGTACGCCCAACTCGGTGCCCGGCAACACCGCTGCGGCGGCTGTCGCGATGGCGTCGCGGATTAGCGCCTGTTGCTCACCGGCATAGGCCACGATTTCCTGCACGAAGTAGAGCGACGCCAGAACGCGGTCCTCGAAGCTTGCGTAGGCGTAGGCCTCAGAGAGAATCGCCACGCGGTTCCGCAGGCCGATGTAGTTGTTGTTGAAGCGCGGCCTGTGGTCGAACGTGTGCCAGCCGGGCTCGGTATCGCGGCGGAACGGCATGTTGCCGGAGTAGTAGTACTCCCAGCCGTGTTTGGCGCGGATCCGCTCGGTCATCGCCGGCAGCCAGTTCTCGCGCAGTAACTCGTCGATCGCCGGATCGGTGTTCGGGTTCAGCGGCGGCGAGTAGGTCACGTGGTACGCGTGGCGGGTTCCGTTCGTTGTGTGCAGATCAACCGACACCTGGGGGTCGTAGGTCCGCATCATCGATAACAGCGAGCGCGCCTCGGGCGACTCCAGCTTCATGTGGTCGCGGTTGAGATCGAGCCCCTGCGCGTTCGAGCGCTGACCCATCCCGCCGAAGGGGCCATTCTGTCCCGGCCGATTGCCCAGGGAGACGCGTTCGTTCCCGTCCGCGTTGTAGATCGGGACGATGATCAGGACGACGTCGTCGAACCATTCGTCGTGTTCGCCGCCGGCAATCTCGCGCAGCAGCATCAGAAGCGCTTCTTTTCCGCAAACCTCACCCGCGTGGATGTTGCCCTGGAGGTAGATGCGCAATTTGCCGCTCGCGTGCACGGCCGCGGCCGACGCGGCGGTGACGTTGCCGGCCACGATCATCGGAATGCGTCGCCCTTCGAGCGTGTAGCCCATCGCGTCCACGTGCAGCAAGTCGGACTTCGCGACAACAGCGTCCACGAAGGACACGACATCGTCATAACGCGAGGTCTCCATGTACGCAGTCGCTTCGGCGCGCGTGCGAAACTCCCGATGCGGTGCTCGAGCCGGCGATCAGTAGCACTCCCGCCAGGATCGCTCCACGCGAGATTTGGAGTGTGAGCCTCGGTGCTGCTGTCGTCATCAGGCGCCTCGTCGTATTTGTGAGCTCGGCCGCAGCATAACCCGTGCCGAATGAAGCGACCCCCTCATCGCGGCCACCGGAGGAGCGCTTGAGCGGTACATGCACTCCGGATACTTTGGGGGCACAACAACGCCTTCTCTACAGGCGTCGGCTGGTCCAAAGTGCACCAAACCGATCCGCCCGTACCGACCCGAGGTCCGCAGCTATGGCTCACAAACTTCCCGATCTTCCGTACGCCAAGGATTCTCTGGAACCGCACATCGACGCGGAGACGATGCGTATTCATCACGATATGCATCACAACGCGTACGTGAACTTCCTCAACGCGGCGCTCGAGGACTACCCCGAGTTGCAGGGCAAGTCGGCGCTGGAACTGCTGGTGGAGTTCCACGAGCTGCCGGACGCGCTCAAGCCAGCCGTGCAGAAGCACGCCGGCGGACACGTGAACCACTCGATGTTCTGGACTTTGATGAGCGGTGACGGCGGCGGCGAACCGAGTGGCGCGCTCGCGACCGAGATCAACGACACCTTCGGCTCCTTCGACGAGTTCAAGGCTGCCTTTGCCGCAGCCGCAGGCGGTGTGTTCGGCAGTGGCTGGGCGTGGCTCGTCGTCGATGCCGACGGCAAGTTGAAGATCACGACCACGGCCAACCAGGACAATCCGGTCTTCACCGAGGGCAGTCTTCCGATCCTCGGCGTGGACGTTTGGGAACACGCCTACTACCTGAAGTACCAGAACCGCC
>Ga0114999_10010277_pt1 | contig 10150 bp, 9 predicted proteins | sample ArcticOcean_MG_C_3_FD_89820 | JGI IMG/M metagenome (GOLD analysis project Ga0114999, IMG submission 89820) | Marine microbial communities from western Arctic Ocean - ArcticOcean_MG_CB8_126 | ecosystem: Environmental > Aquatic > Marine > Oceanic | place: Arctic Ocean: Canada Basin | collected... | reverse complement strand
TTTAAGGCCACTTAACTTCGGGTGGCATTGACATTAAAATAGCTTCCGTATTGCCGCCCGTTTTGATTCCGAACAAAGTTCCTCGATCATGCAATAAATTAAACTCAACGTAACGTCCACGCTTTATCAATTGCGCTTGTTTTTGCGCTTTGGTCCAAGGTAAATCCATTGCACCTCTCGCTAAGCAGGGATAAATTTCCATAAACGCGCGACCAATATCTTGAGTAAAAGCAAAATCAATCTCCCAATCGCCAGTATTCAAGTTATCATAAAAAATACCCCCAACGCCTCGGGATTCATTCCGATGTGGTAAATAAAAGTATTCATCACAGGCTTTTTTGTATTTTGGGTAGTAATCAAGATCATACCGATCGCAAGCTTCTTTATAAGCTCGATGGAAAAGCGCTGTTTCTTTGTCATCTTCAAAAACAGGTGTCAAATCCCCACCGCCACCAAACCAAGCTTTTTCAGTCACAATCATTCGCGTGTTCATGTGTGCTGCAGGTACCAAGGGCGATTTGGGGTGAATAACAACGGAAATCCCCGCTGCCCAAAATCGTGGGTCTTGATCAGCACCCGGCATGTTTTTGCGAAATTCTTGAGAGAACTCCCCTTCTACTTCTGAAATATTAACACCGGCTTTTTCAAACACCCTACCACGCATTATTGCCATCGTGCCTCCACCCCCCAATTTTCCACCTTCGCCGGGCCGTTTCCATGATTTGCGCTGAAATTTACCTGGCCCTAATTCGCTCGAATCATTCGGACCCTCAATATCAGCTTCAGCTAATTCTAGAGCAAAACACAAATCATCACGTAACTTCGCAAACCATTTAACGGCAAGAGCCTTATGCTCTTGTGAACCATATTCTTCTGTCGAACTCATTTGATACCTTTCGGGAATGCATCTAATTGCCTGAGTGCTTCGCCTAAAACCATGGCGGCTGCGGTAGCTAAATTCAAGGAACGAAGTCCTTCACGCATAGGAACCGTTATTCGGGCTTCCACGCTGTTGTGGACGAATTCTGGCACACCCATACTTTCACTGCCTAATAGTAAGGAATCACCATTTTTAAATTCAAACTCTGTAAAGGGTGAAGCAGACTTTGTTGTTAACAAAACGCGTCGCGTTGTTGTTGTAGCTAAGCTAAAAGTTTGCCAATTAACATGGCGGATCAATTCAACATGCTCCAAATAATCCATACCAGCTCTTCGCATGTGTTTTCCACCCCATACAAAACCACATGGCTCAACCACATCAACACTAACACCCAAACAAGCTGCCAGTCGTAACAAAGTGCCTGTATTTTGTGGTATATCGGGCTCAAATAATGCCAAACGAACTGAGTTCTTAATCATAAGATGACATACTTTACTTTGATATAATGGTCCAGCAAAGGTCACAACCTTTGTGTCTTTCTTCCTTGAAAAGGAGCTATTCTTCGCTATATCTATTTTGTAATGTGTCTGATAGGTACACTTGATTAAAAGCTGTTTATTTTTTTACTTTTAATCGAATTAATTAGTACGCTTGTTGCTGTATACCGGAATGTTTAAAGTAACTTCTATTAGATGTGATAGTGCTCACTATTTGGGCAGGTTGGGATTAAAATAAGGGGACACTTATGAGTGATACCGCAACCCCCGAACAGGGCGCGCAAGTTGACGATAAGTCAAAGCGTGATTTTCTGTTCGTCTCCACGGCTGCCGTTGGCACCGTTGGCACCGCAATGGCAGCTTGGCCGTTCATTGACCAAATGAACCCAGCCGCTGACACCCTGGCTTTGTCAACCACCGAAGTCGACCTGGGACCCATTGAGGTGGGTCAAAGTATTACTGTTGTGTGGCGAGGTAAACCAGTATTTATCCGACATCGAACAGCCACTGAGATCAAAGATGCTGCATCTGTTAAAAATGCCGATTTGATTGATCCACAAAGTGATTCTGACCGTGTCCAAAAGCCAGAGTGGTTAGTTATGGTGGGAATTTGTACACACCTTGGTTGCATTCCAGCGGGCCAAAAGGCCGGTGAGAAGAAAGGTGACTTTGGCGGGTGGTTCTGTCCTTGCCATGGCTCGCATTATGACGTGTCGGGTCGTATTCGCAAAGGCCCCGCACCTAGAAACTTGTCGATTCCTAGCTACTCGTTCTTGGATGACACAAAAGTAAAAATCGGTTAAGGGGAACTAAATCTATGGATACAAATAAAATGCACCCCATAATTAAATGGGTAGAATATCGCCTGCCGATCTTTAGCTTCATAGATCATTCGTTGGGCTCACAATACCCAACACCAAAAAACCTGAACTACTGGTGGAACTTTGGTTCCTTATTGGGATTGGTATTGGTTATAATGATCATAAGTGGCATCACTTTATCAATGCATTACACTGCACATGTTGATTTAGCGTTTAATTCCGTGGAACGTATAATGCGCGATGTTAATTATGGCTGGCTGATTCGCTATATTCACATGAACGGTGCATCAATGTTCTTTATTGCCGTTTATGTTCATATTTTCCGTGGATTGTATTTTGGATCATTCAAGGCTCCGCGTGAAATATTATGGATGATTGGTATTTTCATACTACTAGCAATGATGGCGTCTGCCTTTATGGGTTACGTTCTAGTCTGGGGGCAAATGAGCTTCTGGGGTGCCACTGTTATAACTAATTTATTCTCTGCCATCCCATTATTTGGTGATAGTATAGTGACATTACTTTGGGGTGGTTTCTCTGTCGACAACCCAACATTAAACCGCTTTTTCTCACTTCACTATTTATTTCCATTTGTAATTGTTGGTCTTGTTGTCCTACATATATGGGCTTTGCATGTACATGGTTCTAATAACCCAACCGGCATTGATGTAAAAAGTGATCAAGACACTGCAAGTTTTCATCCATACTTTACGACAAAAGATTTGTTTGGCATGGGTCTATTCATGACTTTCTTCATGTTCTTTGTTTTCTATGCACCGAACTTCTTTGGCGAACCAGACAACTACATTCCAGCCGATGCGATGGTAACCCCCCCACATATCGTCCCAGAATGGTACTTCCTTCCCTACTACGCGATTCTTCGAGCGTTCACTGGGGATTTCTTGGTTTATCAAGTCATTTCTTTAGGTGGGTTTTTGATGGATGCGAAGTTAGCAGGTGTGTTGGCTATGTTTGCTTCTATCTTATTATTGTTGTTCCTGCCGTGGTTAGACGGCTCTAAAGTACGAAGCTGCAGGTTCAGGCCTATAATGGCTATGGCGTTTTGGGTATTTTTCTTAGATTGCTTGGTCTTAGGGTATATTGGCGGTAAACCTGCTGATGGAATCTTTATCCCAATTGGGCAATTTGCAACATTCTACTACTTTGCCCATCTATTGCTCATCGTGCCACTGGTCAGTCGTTTAGAACGCCCAAAATCACTTCCAGAAAGCATTAATGCATCCGTGCTTAAAGCGGCAGAGTGAGGTACATGAAGATGAACATTATCAAAACGTTTATACCAACCCTAGCTCTTTTTAGTGCTGTATTTGCTTCCCACACTACGCTTGCTTCAGGTGAAACACCGCGTGCACCAAAACAAGAGTGGTCCTTTAATGGCTTGTTTGGTACTTATGATCGTGCATCTGCTCAGCGCGGCTTCCAAGTTTATAAAGAAGTCTGTTCTGGATGTCATGGAATGAACTTGCTTAGCTATCGCCATTTGACTGGTATAGGTTTCAGTAAGGCCGAAATCAAGGCGATTGCGGCGACTGTTGAAGTTCAAGATGGCCCAGATGGTGAAGGTGACATGTTTGATCGCCTAGGCATGCCTGCAGATAGATTTTTATCACCCTTTCCAAACGTCCAAGCTGCTGCTGCTGCAAACGGTGGTAAAGCCCCCCCCGATTTGAGCTTGATGACCAAGGCACGCATTGGAGGATCAGACTATGTATATGGATTGTTGACCGGTTATTCGGATGCTCCAGCTGGAATAGAAATCCCAGAAGGGGGAAATTACAACAAATACTACCCAGGGCATGTCATTTCTATGGCAGCTCCTCTGGATGATGAAGCGGTTGAATATACTGATGGTACCAAACCAACGCTATCTCAGCATGCCAAAGACGTGACCACGTTCCTAGCATGGGCGGCAGAGCCTGAAATGGAAGACAGAAAGCGCATGGGAATTAAAGTCCTTTTGTTTTTGTTGATTCTAACAGGCATGCTTTATGCGGTTAAGCGCAAAGTTTGGGAAGACCTACACTAGATTTCACTGAGTGTTAATTACATTAAACAGCCCCATGAATTTTGGGGCTGTTTTTATTTGAGGTGGAGCTATTTTATTTAAGTAGCATACGGGGTGAACCATTCAAATATAGAACTTCCATTTAGCCCTTGTGATTTGACTTTACTAAATGGAAGCTTCAACAATCACTTAGTGCCAATTGAAAAATAAATGCTTTATAGTGCTATTAATTTTTAGATATTAATTACTCTTACCTGTGGGGATTTATGAGAAATCATTTTGCAAAAAAACAAGCTAAACTTCAAAAATATCTAAACATCCATTTATGGGGGGCTCCAGGATTACGCCACTATCTTGTTGGTGCTCCAAAGCCAAAAATTGAATTCGCATCAACATCATTTGACCAAAGTGAAGAACTGGTTGAACGAATTATTTTTAATTATCAACGTACAATCACTGATTTTCCAGAGGAGTACGTACGCTGGGATGAGGTTTCTGACCTAAGGAGGAGCCTTGAAAACAAGGATAACCCTCGTGTTCAGAACATTCTTGAACACATGTTTAAGAATGAAATAGTCCATCACTTTGGCCATCATGAGGGGATGTACCAGGGCCCACGTGTTTGGCGTCAAGGCTTTCAGGAGTTGAGGATAACGGACATGTTGCTAAGTTTGGGTGAGGCTCTGGGCGTCATTAACTTACCTAATCACGCACAAATGAAGCTTAAGGAGTACGCAGATTTTTTAAACATCGATCAAAACATGCTGTTTTCAAAAATCGAAGATGCATTGGAGTTTTCGTTAGAAGTACCCATGATTGGTTTTCCTCCGAGTGTGCGTTTAAATAATGTTAGAACTAGCGCTGATATGATCCGGCATGCCTACATTGTCCATCGAATGAAAAAAATTGGGCTAAAATCTGATGAACCCATTCTTGAAATTGGTGCAGGGTATGGCTCTCAACCGTTCCTAGCACATAGAGCGGGCTTTACTGACTACACAATCATTGATCTCCCTGTCGTTAATGCCATTCAGACTTTTTTCCTTGGTTGCGCAATAGGGTTTGATCAAGTTTCAGGATATGGAGAAGATAAAAAGAGCTTTCATATTCTGCCGACAGGGGCAATCGGGCAAGTTCCAGATAGTTCCATCGCACTTTCAGTAAATATGGATTCAATGGCGGAATGGTCTCAAGATGTAACTGTCGGCTATTTGAAGCATATACGAAGGTTCGCTAAGAAATTCCTTCATATTAATCAAGAAGCTCAACAATTTGATCCAATAACAAAGTGGAAACAAGGTGTTGTTTTTGACTGTATTGACAAAGTTAGTGGATACGAACAGATCTATCGTTTCCCATATTGGATGATGGAAGGGTATGTAGAAGAATTATATGGTATTAAGGATAGTTAAGAGCCTTAATATTTTGATAACGCTTTGTTCATCATAACCAAGCAAATATAATAATCATAATAACTGAGGGATTTTGATCAAAATCACTAAATATCTACATCAGGCCTAAGCTAAATCAAGACGCAACTCACAAATTAATATCCTCGTCATCAAGGAACAAGAGTTTTATGGAAGTGTTTTGTTGAAGGTTAAAATCAAAAAACGTCAAAGGCAGAAATACAAAAATTAAAGCATAAATTTAAACAATATACGAAATCAGATAATTTGACAGATATGCTCTCACAACAGTAAATATCATCATTTAGTGTAAAGGCTACGATGTCTACAAAGCTAAAAGTCCATGTAAATCTGAGAATTCAAGACTGATTTCCCCCGTGCATTGGGATTATTTCCAACATCACCGTGAGACTAAAAGGAGCTTGAAGTTGTTGATTACCAAACAGGCCCCCAAATAACAGAAGTGTCACATGTTTGGGCACCAAACTGAACTATACACATTCGTGTCGTACTTGATAAAACAACAAGCCATAATCCTCCTAAATAGCTTGTAATACTAAACTGTCGTTGGTTTCGAAATAATGACAACAGCTACTGAATACAAACACCTTGTAATAATTTGAGAATATCACCAATTTGTCATAAATTTTAAATGAAATTAATGACTGAGCTCGGAGCATACTTATGAGGAATTTACCATTCTTCATAATCTTTTATTTCCGATCCGAAACACATATAGAAAGGCTATAAAAGTAAAACTAATTCTTTAAGAAAGAATTAGATTATTGCTATAATCTAATTGAGAATACGACCAAAGTCATGGATTTCTAGCGCGAAAAGGCTCTGCGAATATAAAATATCAACCGCATAGATCGCTAGTTTGATTAACCCTGCTGGCGCATATTCAAAATGCTAACCTAGAGTTTAATGAGATCCAAGTAACATAACCAATACACTCTATTGCAGAGGGTAAAGATCTAGGCTAAATAAAGATTGAACAAATTTAATGGAAAAAGCACCAGAATAATACAAAAATTCCCCTGAGGTCCCCTATTGATTTATTCACGAACACCATTCCGTATCTCCTTGTTTGGGGGCGGCTCAGATTATCCAGCTTGGTATAATGAGCATGGTGGGCGGGTGCTCGGCATGGCCATTGATAAATATTGTTATATTTCAATGAGGGAATTACCACCTTTCTTTGAGCATCGCCATCGTATCGCTTATTCAAAAATAGAACTGGTCAACGAAGTTAGTGAAATACAGCATCCAGCCGTACGGGCGGCTCTTGAGCAGTTTCCACCTGCAGTTGGATTACAAATTCACCACGATGGCGATCTACCTGCGCGTTCTGGACTAGGCTCCAGTTCATCTTTTATGGTTGGTCTCGTAAATTTATTGAGGTCATTTCATGGAGAACAAACGACAAAAGAGGATCTCGCCTGTTTTGCTATTCATTTGGAAAGGGATGTTCTGAAAGAGTATGTTGGATCGCAAGATCAGATTTGGGCGGCTTATGGCGGTTTCAATCGCATAAATTTTTCTCCAAGCAACAGCTTTTCTGTTACCCCCATTCCTATCTTGCCAGTTAGACGCAAACAATTGTTAGACAACTTCATGCTATTTTTTTCTGGCTACTATAGGTTTGCTTCAGAAATCGCTGCAAAACAGATACAAAACCTTTCCATACGTCATACTCAAATTTACCGAATGATGGAAATGGTTGATGAGGCTGAAAGCGTGTTGGCATCTGCTGATCAACCATTGTCTAAAATTGGGTATTTGCTTAACGAGACCTGGAAATTAAAGCGAGAATTAGCAGATGTGGTCTCGACCCCGGCTTTGGATCAGATTATGGAAGCTGCTCTAAATGCTGGAGCCCTAGGGGGAAAGGTTCTTGGCGCTGGGGGAGGGGGATTTATGCTATTTTATGTTGAGCAGGAAAATCAGGAACGGGTTCGAAATAAACTTAATAAGCTTATTGAAGTTGACTTCGATGTTGATGAGGACGGCTCAACTGTTGTTTTGTAAGGTATCACTCAATCTGATTTTTGCTCTAATGATGCCTTGCCGAGGCAAATAAATACTGTAAATTGTTAAGCGTAAGTCATATTATTATTTTATGAAAGAGCTCTATTAAAGAATGAACCGGACGTCCACAATATCAAAAAATGCCGAGAATGATGAAGTCACTCGTCTTTACCGTTCTCTTAAAAGAATACGGCGGATTGAAGAACGGATAGAAGAAATCTACCACACCGATAAAATTAAAAGCCCTGTCCACTTGTCGATTGGTCAGGAAGCTATTTCAGTCGGTATCTGCGATATCCTGAACGCTGACGATTTTGTTGTTGGAACCTATCGTGGGCATGCCCTTTATCTTGCCAAAGGGGGTAACTTGGAATCCTTTATGGCTGAGCTTTTTGGAAAGGTAGATGGTTGCGCACGGGGCAAGGGTGGCTCCATGCACATGATTGACGTATCTGCCAACGTGCTGGGTTGTTCCGCCGTTGTCGCGACAAATATCCCAATTGCCATGGGCTATGCTTGGAAACTCAAACAACAGGGTAAGGGTGATGTAATAGCCTGCTTCTTTGGTGATGGTGCTACCGAGGAAGGCGTATTCTACGAATCTCTAAATTTTGCCGCCCTTCACAAACTCCCGATGCTTTTTGTATGTGAAAACAATGGTTTGGCGATACACGCACCACTGGAAAAACGGTGGGCACATTTTGATATCTGTGCGCGGGTCAGTGGTTTTGGCATCCCAGTTCATGAACTCACGGAAATGGATATTTTCAAGATTCGCAGTACGGCCAATGAAGTCGTGAGGCGAATTCGTGCGGGCGCGGGACCAGAATTCATGGAGTGTCATACTTATCGTTGGAGTCAACATGTTGGACCTGGAGAAGATTTTGATTCCGGTTACCGCTCGCGAAAAGAGCTTGAAAAATGGCAGGAGAAAGATCAGGTGGCCCGACTGGCTGGGATACTCGATAGTGATTTAAGGGCAAGAATTGATTCCGACATTGAGCGCGAAATCAAGGATTGTATCACCTTCGCTGAAAACAGTCCATTTCCAAGAAATGACGATTTGATGACACATGTCTATGCAGAATGACAATCAGCGTCTGCTGAGCTATCCAGCCGCCCTCCAGGAAGCTGTCGACCAGGAAATGGAGCGTGACGAGAGGGTTTTTACGTTCGGCCTAGACGTCGATGACCACGTTGCTATTCAGAGTTCAACTTGGGGTTTGCTGGAAAAATATGGACCTGAGCGGGTTTTCTCAACGCCATTGTCTGAAGATTCCATGACGGGATTTGCCGTTGGAGCAGCGATGGCAGGGATGAGGCCTATTCATGTTCATATTCGTCAGGATTTCTTGTTGTTGTGCATGAACCAATTGGTCAACATGGCAGCTAAAACACATTACATGTATGGCGGTGTTGTCAAAGTTCCTCTCGTAGTGCGCGCGATCATCGGAAAATCTTGGGGCCAAGGGCCGCAACATTCACAGGCGCTCTACTCTCTCTTTGCCCATATACCTGGCTTAAAAGTTGCAGCGCCGTCAAACGCCAGTGACGCCAAGGGCTGTATGATAGCAGCCATTCGAGACGATAATCCCGTCATTTTCAACGAACACAGAATGCTTTACTATACTGAAGCCTATGTGCCAGAGGACCCATTTGAAATAAAACCAGGCAAAGCAAGGGTTAGCGCCGAGGGCGATGACGTGACGCTGGTCGGTATTTCTAACATGGTTGTTGAATGTTTGCGTGCCCGAGAGCTTTTGGCAGAAAAAGGGATTTCAGCCGAAGTCATTGATCCAATCTGGCTGAAGCCGCTAGATATGGAGACTATAATTACGTCCGTGAGTAAGACGGGCCGGCTACTTGTCGTAGATAACGCTTGGACGGTTTGCGGTATGAGTGCAGAAATTCTGGCTAGTATTGCTGAAACTAGAAACCTGTCCAACAGCATGCAGCTTCAGAGAATGGGGTTTGCGCCGACAACGTGTCCAACCTCACCCACAATCGAGGAAAAATTTTACCCCAGCCCTGCGACAATTGCCTCAAAGGTCTATTCAATGATAAACCCAGTCGCACAACCTTGGCAACCTGACCCCGAAAAAGCAAAACTCGCTTATCAGAGTCAATTTAAGGGCCCCTTCTAAATTTGTAAATGAAATTTTCATAAAGTGAGTAACCTATGTTTTTTGATTTAGCGTCGACATCCTGGGACGATGATGAGGTCAATGCCATTCAAAGTGTGATTGAATCCGATCGTTATACAATGGGCCCTAAAGTGGCTGAGTTCGAAAAAATATTTGCCTCATATTTCTCAAAAAAATATGGAGTTATGGTCAATTCTGGTTCCTCCGCCAATCTGCTTTCCGTTGCCAGCCTGTTCTACAAAAAGACCCGGCCCCTCCGACGTGGCGACGAAGTAATAGTTCCCGCTATCGCTTGGGCCACGACTTATCATCCGTTACACCAGTACGGTCTCAAAATGAGAA
>Ga0114999_10010276_pt1 | contig 10150 bp, 9 predicted proteins | sample ArcticOcean_MG_C_3_FD_89820 | JGI IMG/M metagenome (GOLD analysis project Ga0114999, IMG submission 89820) | Marine microbial communities from western Arctic Ocean - ArcticOcean_MG_CB8_126 | ecosystem: Environmental > Aquatic > Marine > Oceanic | place: Arctic Ocean: Canada Basin | collected... | reverse complement strand
GTGGGTGTGACCAGCGATGATAATTTCGTCAATATTAGTTCTAAATGTTAGTGTTTGGTTTTCATCCATGCCCTGCACATTCATTTCAACAGCCTGAAACGGAACGTCTTCAACGATTATCTCTCCCTTTTCTGCCGGTGTAGTAAGCCAATAACTGCCGTTTTTATCTAAACTTAAGACGGATGCAAATAATTTAACTAGTTCTTTTCGCCCAATGGGTGATCCGTGGTAAAACCACAAGCCTTCTGAGTCAATTCGGATATCTAGATTGCCACATAGAGTTTGGCCTTCGGCTAATTCAATGTCATCAGAGCTTTTGGGCATAACTGATGCTTCTGTTGCCTTCGGTGTTGAAGGCAACAGATTGTAGAGAGAATTTATGCCAGTTATTTTTTGTTTCACAATTAAGCCTTATCCGTGATGTAGAAATAGTTTAAAATTTATTAAAACGATATTCAGTAGGGTTAAGGTTAAAAGAACCTTATTGGATTAAAGAGATATACTATTGCCAAGCGGCTATCGGAGGGAGAGACATTAAGATGGCTTCGGTATTGCCGTTAGTCATGAGACCAAATTTGGTGCCACGGTCATGAATTAAATTAAATTCGACGTAACGACCACGTTTGATGAGCTGAACATATTTGTCTTCATCGCTCCATTCCTCATTCATACGGCGGTTGACTATATCTGAATATGCGTTTTTAAAAGATATTCCGACATCACGTGTAAAAGCCAAGTCTGCCTCCCAGTTTTTTGTATCTAAGTTATCATAGAAGATCCCCCCTACACCCCGAGTTTCATTACGGTGAGGCAGGTAGAAATATTCATCGCACCATTTTGTAAATTTTGGGTAGTATTCTTTATTATGGGCATCGCAAGCTAATTTTAAAGCTTTGTGAAATTCTCTCGTATCTTGCTCGATTGGGAATATTGGCGTGAGGTCCCCGCCGCCGCCAAACCATTGCTTTGTGGTAACAATCATACGAGAGTTCATGTGCGCGATCGGTACGTGTGGTGACCGGGGGTGGGCTACTAAAGAGATACCAGAGGCCCAGAAACGAGGATCTTTCTCGGCACCTGGAACGGAGGCTCTGAATTGCTCTGAAAACTCACCAAAGACTGTAGATACATTTACTCCGACTTTTTCAAATACACGTCCATTCATAATTGACATGACGCCACCACCGCTCTCTTCAAGACCTTCCGGACGCTCCCAGTTTTTACGCTTAAAACGGCCTGGCGATATCGCCATGATTTCATCACCGCCCTTGACCGTGTCTTCAATAGTTTCAAAAACGCTGCAAATTTCATCTCGCAATTTTTCAAACCAGGCACGGGCTATTTTTCTCTGGTCTTCAATTAACTTCATTAATTTAGCTTTCTATTTTGGATATGAATCGGTTTGGCGTAATGCTTCTCCCAGAACAATTGCGGCAGAACTTGCAATATTCAAGCTTCGGGTTTCAGGCGCTATTGGTATAATTATACGTGCATCTGCGGCCATGTGTACAGCTTTTGGAACGCCAGCACTTTCTCGACCTAATAAGAGCACATCATTTGAATTGAAATTGAAATTAGTATGGCTAATGCTGCCTTTAGTAGTGAGTAGAATGATCCGCACTTTTCCATTTGCTTGTTGTTCTTCATAAAATCTTTTCCAAGAAGCGTGTAGTTTGAGGTTCACTTTATCGATATAATCCATTCCAGATCGCTTTAAACGACGGTTGCTAAAAACAAATCCACAGGGCTCTATAATATCAACACTAATACTAAAGCACGAAGCGAGACGCAGTATCGCGCCAGTATTTTGTGGAATATCGGGTTCATATAAAGCTACACGCATAGAAATAAGTCCTTTGTTAAATAGTGATTTTTTTGCATCCGAGACTTACTTAAAATTCTTTTAAAGACAATGGATTTTCCTTTTCTAAAGTACTATTCTGCATTATACATTGGCGCATTCAATGGTGTAGAAACTAAAAATTAAAGATTTCCTAATGTATGAAATTTGAAGTTTCTGAGAACGAGCGAATATTTGCAAAGTTCTGTTACAAAAGAGGAAATAAGTATGGCTGAAACAGATTCAATCCAAGAAGAAACAGAGCATGAAGGGACAGATGATTCCAAGCGCGACTTTTTGCTATACTCAACAGTTGCTGTAGGCGCTGTAGGCGCTACATCTGCGGCTTGGCCTTTTATTTATAGTATGAACCCATCGAAAGATGTTTTAGCACTTGCCTCAACGGAATTAGATCTTAGTTCTATAGAGGAAGGACAAAGCATAACGGCTATTTGGCGAGGGAAGCCAGTTTTCATTCGAAAAAGAACAGCAAAAGAAATTGAATCGGTCAAAATGACGAAATTAGGCGATTTGAAGGACCCTCAGTCTGATACTGATAGGGTTCAGAAAGCGGAGTGGCTGGTTTTAATTGGAATTTGTACACACCTTGGTTGTATTCCATCAGGGCAAAAGGGCGGTGATGTTAAGGGCGACTTTAACGGTTGGTTTTGTCCGTGTCATGGGTCGCATTATGATATTTCTGGACGTATTCGCAAGGGTCCGGCGCCAAAGAATTTAGAGGTTCCACCGTACAAATTTACGAGTGCGACAAACATTGTTATAGGTTAGGGAATTAAAGTATGAGCACACCAACCTGGAAAAATCCAATCATAAAATGGATCGATCATCGTCTGCCTGTTTTTACTTTTATTGATCACTCGGTAGTTACGTACCCCACACCACGTAATTTAAATTATTTTTGGAATTTTGGGTCACTTGCCGGTTTGGTGCTTGTAATTATGATCGCGTCCGGTGTAATCCTCGCGATGAATTATACGGCTAATACGTCAATGGCATTTGACTCGGTTGAGCGTATAATGCGCGATGTTAATTACGGTTGGTTAATTCGCTATATTCATATGAATGGTGGATCAATGTTTTTCATTGTTGTCTACATTCATATTTTCCGCGGTATGTACTATGGTTCTTATAAAGAACCCCGAGAATTATTATGGATAATTGGAATCTTTATCTTTCTTGCTATGATGGCTACAGCGTTTTTAGGCTATGTGCTACCGTGGGGACAAATGAGTTTTTGGGGTGCGACTGTCATCACAAATTTGTTTTCGGTTATTCCTTTTTTTGGTGAGACGATAGTACAGTGGCTATGGAGTGGTTTTTCGGTTGATAATCCAACTTTAAACAAGTTTTTTGCCCTTCATTACCTGTTGCCATTTATAATTTTTGGGCTAGTCTTCCTTCATCTTTGGGCCCTCCATACACATAAGTCTAACAACCCTCTGGGTATTGACATTAAGGGCGACCAGGATGAAATCCCATTTCATCCCTATTATACTGCTAAAGATGCTTTAGGCGTTGGTGTGTTCTTATTATTTTTTCTGGGATTTGTCTTTTTTGCACCTAATTTTTTTGGTGAGCCAGATAATTATATAGAAGCAAACCCACTGGTAACACCACCTCATATAGTTCCAGAATGGTACTTTTTGCCTTATTACGCCATTCTGCGCGCTGTTCCTGATAATTTTGTAGATGTTTGGGGGCTTTTACCAGTAATTATACCCGCAAAGACAGCTGGTGTGATTGCTATGTTTTCCTCAATACTTTTGCTGATTTTACTACCATGGCTAGATACTTCTAAAGTCCGTAGCGCAAATTTTCGCCCCACTTACTTTTGGCTCTTTTGGATATTTGTCATCGATACAGTTATCCTGGGTTTTGTCGGCGCTAAACCAGCCGAAGGAACATGGTTGCTGGTTGGACGTTTAGCTACATTATACTACTTTGTTCATCTGGTGGTGCTGGTTCCATTAGTGGGTCGGTTTGAGAAAACAAAACCGTTGCCAGATAGCATAAGCGCCGCTGTTATCCTGAGTGGAACTGATATTAAGGAGAGCAGCTAATGGTTACGATGACTAGTAAAAAAGTCCTTCTAGCAGCATTTTTAATAATTTTTTCTTCTTCTGTAAATGCAACTTTCGTAGAGGCATCTAGTGGCGCCGCTCATCCTGAGGAGCAATCTTGGACTACAAACGGTCTATTTGGATTTTTTGACCGTAAACAGTTAAAACGTGGTTGGCAGGTTTATAATGAGGTCTGTGCTTCTTGTCATAGTGTACGGTTGATTTACTATAGAAATTTATCTGAAATTGGTTTTTCTTCGGACGAAATCAAAAAAATAATCGCTGACGTTGAAGTGCCGGCTGGCCCAAACGAGGACGGCGAAACACATGCGGATGGTGAACTTCTTATGCGTCCAGCAAAACCTTTTGATAAAATTATCTCGCCTTACCCAAATGATCTTGCTGCACGTGCTGCCAATGCAGGCGCGTTGCCTCCAGATTTAAGTTTAATGACTAAAGCACGTAAAAATGGTGCAAATTACCTCCATGCACTTTTGACCGGCTTTAAAGATGCGCCGGCTAATTTTGAGGTTTCGGAAGACATGAATTATAATCCATACTTTCCAGGTTTCCAAATTGCGATGGTTGCTCCCTTAAGTGATGAAGGGGTGGAATATAGTGATGGTACAAAAGCTACTGTCGAACAAATGTCTAAGGACGTTACGGCATTTTTAATATGGACTGCGGAACCAGAGCTTGAGGAGCGGAAACGGCTTGGGCTCAAAGTAATGTTGTTTCTATTGGTTTTTAGTGCCATGCTTTATGCGGTTAAACGCCAAGTTTGGGCAAAATTGCATTAGAAAATTGCTTTTGAACGAGAGGCGTTTAGGTAGTTTGATTTATCTGAGCGCTTTTTTTTTACGTAATTAGGAGACCATAAAATGAAAAATCTAATTATGAGTATTTTGCCATTTGTAACTATTTTTGCGGTTATAGGTAATTTACAAGCTACGGGTAAGCCTAAGGTTCATTTTAAAACGACCATGGGTGATTTTACTGTTGAGTTGGAGCCTGATAAGGCGCCGCAAACTGTTGCGAATTTTTTACAATACGTTCGTGAAGGCCATTACAACGGGTTAATTTTCCATCGGGTGATAAAAGCTTTTATGGTTCAAGGCGGTGGATTTGATAAGAATTATAATAAAACGGCGACACGAGAGCCAATCGAAAATGAAGCAGATAAGGGAATTCCTAATGAACGAGGCACGATCGCGATGGCGAGAACAAATGATCCACATTCGGCAACAAATCAATTTTTCATAAATGTGAAGTTTAACGGGTTTTTGAACCATCGGTCAAAATCACAGCAGGGTTGGGGGTATACAGCGTTCGGCCGCGTGATCGATGGAATGAATATTGTTGGCCGTATTTCCATGATGAAAACAGGGCCTGGGGGACCGTTTCCAAGTGATGTGCCTATTGAGCAGGTGATTATTGAGAAAGCAAAGATTATATTAGATTAAAGGAGATCAAAATGTCTGTGGACCCTATCATTGGTATTATTGGCGGAAGTGGTCTCTATGATATCGATGGATTAGCCCACATACGATGGGAGCGGGTTGAAAGTCCGTTTGGTCAAACGTCTGATGAGTTTCTTTTTGGTCAGTTAGATGGCCAACAATTGGTGTTTTTGCCGCGTCATGGTCGCGGACATAAAATTCCTCCCTCTGAATTAAACTATAGAGCCAATATTGATGCTCTTAAACGTGCAGGTGTCACGGAGATTATTTCTTTATCTGCCTGTGGTTCCTTCAAAGAAGAATTGGATCCTGGCACCTTCGTTATCGTTGATCAATTTATCGATCGAACTTTTGCACGCCGGAAAAGCTTTTTTGGAACCGGGATGGTTGCGCACGTGGGTTTTGGCCATCCTGTCTGTTCACGGCTTGGCAATGTATTGGAGGAGGGCGCAAGGGATCTCGGTATTAAGACCGTGAGAGGCGGCACTTACCTGGCTATGGAAGGCCCGCAGTTTTCGACACGAGCGGAATCTTTGCTTTATAAGGATTGGGGCTGTGATGTGATTGGTATGACTAATATGCCTGAAGCAAAGCTCGCCCGTGAAGCTGAGATGTGCTATGCGACAGTTGCGATGGTGACGGATTTTGATTGCTGGCATCCAGACCATGAACACGTGACGGTTGATGCAATTATTAAAGTACTTCTTGGTAATGCCGATAATGCAACCTCTTTGGTCAAAGAAGTTGCGCCCAAACTCTCGGGCCGTAGCAAGGAATGCTCAGACGGCTGTCATCATGCGCTCGACAATGCGTTAATCACCGCGCCAGATGCCCGCGACCCGGATGTGCTGGCCAAGCTCGATGCAGTTGCCGGGCGGGTGCTTAACACTTGAAAGTAAATGGCACCCCCACCCGCACGATCTGGCTTGCCGAAGATGGCTGGGCGGCGGAGATTATTGATCAGACAAAATTGCCGCATGAATTTGTCACTGTCCGTTTGGAGACAATGAGCGATGCAGCGGTAGCGATCAAAGATATGTGGGTTCGGGGTGCGCCTTTGATTGGCGCAACGGCAGCTTATGGCGTTGCCTTGGCAATGCATGAAGATGCGTCGGATGGCAATCTCAAAGCGATGTATGATCATCTCTATGCAACTCGGCCGACGGCGGTTAATTTGCGCTGGGCTTTGGACAATATGAAGACCTTGCTGGCGCCTCTGCCGGCGGTCGAGCGCAAAGCTGCCGCTTATAAACGTGCGGCTGAGATTTGCGACGAAGACGTCGAGATTTGCTCTAAAATCGGTGACCATGGTGTTGCCATCATAAAAAAAATATCGGAAAAAAAACAGGGCACGACGGTTAATATCCTAACCCATTGTAATGCCGGCTGGCTCGCGACAGTGGATTGGGGCACGGCTTTGGCACCAATCTACAAAGCCTTTAATACCGGCATTGATGTTCATGTCTGGGCTGATGAAACGCGCCCCCGAAACCAAGGCGCTAGCCTTACAGCGTGGGAGCTTGGTCAGCACGGTGTTCCACATACAGTAATCGTTGACAATGTTGGTGGTCATTTGATGCAGCATGGTCAAGTTGATCTGGTGATTACGGGTACGGACCGTACGACCTACACAGGTGATGTCTGTAATAAGATCGGCACCTATCTAAAGGCACTCGCAGCCTTTGATAATGATGTGCCGTTTTATGTCGGTCTGCCGTCGCCAACGATTGACTGGACGGTGGAGGATGGTGTGCGGGATATACCGATTGAAGAGCGCGATGCCTCGGAGGTTACGGTGATGGTAGGCAAAGATAAATCAGGCGCTGTTTCAGAGGTGCAGATTACACCTGACGGCTCGCCTGCTACCAATTATGCATTTGATGTTACACCCCGCCGCTTGGTCACCGGCCTTATTACTGAGCGCGGCGTGAGTGAGGCAAGCGCTGTGGGTTTGAAAAAACTTTTCCCCGAATTTTCCTAACTCCATAATACGGCTTTGGTCATAACGTTGCTTTATCTGGCTTTCCACAATTTTGGCGGCGGGCGGTTATTAGGCCAAAAGTTAAAGACTTGATTTAAAAAATTTCGAAATATTCTTTGTGTTCCCAATCGGTGACGGTTGAGAGAAAGCGTGAGATTTCAGCTTCTTTGATATGTAAAATATAGTTGATGAACTGATCGCCAAATTTTTCTCGGAAATAGCTATTTTCTCTCAGGGCAAGTGTGGCTTCCAGCAAGGAGCGCGGTAGTGGTGTTGCCTGGGTATCATAGGCTGCGTCTACTGGAATGGAGGGTTCAAGTTTATTTTGGATGCCATCAAGACCAGAATAGATCTGAGAAGCAAGATAAAGATACGGATTAGCTGCAGGCTCACCGATCCTATTTTCAATACGCGTTGCCGGATCATTTACGCCACCAACAACCCGTAGCATAGCACCCCGGTTATCCTTACCCCAGAGTGCGCGGTCTGGGGCCAATGAATAGGGCTGGTAGCGTTTATAACCATTGATGGTTGGCGTTGAGAAAACTGAGGCCCCTCTCGCATGTTTCAAAAGCCCCGCAATGAATTGTAATCCAAGCGTTGAGATGACTTCTTCGGCTTTTTTGGGGATGAATTCATTTTCCCCAGTTTTCTGTTTAACTAAAGATTGGTGAAGATGCCATCCAGATGAAAATAAATTGGGCAAATTGGGACGGCACATGAATGTTGCGTGTAGACCCTGCCTGTGGGCTATTTGTTTAACTGCACTTCGGAACAATATCATGTCGTCGGCAGTAGCTAGGCCGATACCTGGATCAAAAGTAATTTCTACCTGGCTAGGTCCAAATTCAACTTCTAGTGTCCTAAGCGGAAGGCCTATATCAAGTAGCTGACGACGCAAGGTCTCGAGATAGGGATCAATTTCGTCCATGCGCTGTTCTGTAAGGTATTGAAAGCCATGGGCTAGAAGGCTGACTTCTGGTGGCTCGGCTGGTTGACCAGCTTGTTCAGGGCGCAGTTTTGCATCTTCGAGTTTAAAAAGGTGAAATTCAACTTCCAGTCCACTTATATAGTCGTAGCCGATGTTACTTAAATCACTCAGCGCATTCCGCAAAATTTGCCGAGTTGAGAATGGCACTGGTTTTCCATTTGGGAAATAAATGTCAGCCATTATCCATCCGGTTTTATGAGCCCAGGGCAGGACCCGGAAAGTTGTAGGGTCGGGCAGCATCAAAAAATCGCCACCGCCTGTCATCTCATCCATACCCAAGCCGCCACCTTCTGTGAACCATGGGAAGACGGTTTTGTGGGAAGTATCTTTGGCCAGTAAGGTTGTCACCATACTAACTCCATTCACCAAGGCGGAAGGTATTTCATCGGCTACTAGCGTTTTGCCGCGAAGAATACCGTGTTGATCTGGAAAGGAAATTCGGACAACCTCTAGATCAAGGCCTTTGATCTTCTTTTCAACTTCTTTGGCGGCAGCTTTTTGTTCGGGGCTCCACAATCCAAAACGTTCTGCAAAATTATTCTGACCCATACTTCCTTTGCGCATCTTCGCTCTTTTTCCCATTTAAAGGTCTGCGTTCCAGGGGCAGTTGGCTTTGCGCTTTGCATCGCCGTCGCGCCAAAAGGTATCACAGTCTGCGGTTGAGCCAATAGCATCGAGTGCAATTGGTCCTTTAATGCTATCGTCATTTTCATTCATAACAGCACCGATTATATTAAGGTCACCCTTTTCTACTTTTGCAATTGTTTGGAACAGTAGGCGTCGATAGGCTGAGATAGCCTTGTCTGTCGTGCTTAAATGTTCTTTGGCTCTGTTCTGAATAGTACCCATAGATTCGCACGCCCATTGGTCATGTACATTGATATCCATACCCATGCCAGTATAAGTGAGGTTCTTTTGTTCTTCAGAATTGTAGCCATATTGATTGGCCTTGTTTTTTAGTGGTGCATAATCCGGTAATGTATGCTCCGCTAATCTTTGTTCGCGCATTTTAGCTTTGTCGATGGGTTCGGTGAAGCTCGTGAACATGGCATACCAAAAACAATTTTGGTCATCAATTGGGACGTGCCATTGGGTTATGGTCATTGTATTTGACATGGGGATGGAGATGGCACAGGGAAACACTTGGTTGGTTACTCGTATGTGGGTCTGTCCTTTTTCAAGGTGACGCAATGTTTTAATACGAATTCCATAGTCAGTCTCTTCAAGCTCAATTTGCGGGCGATGATAATCACGTAATATTTTAGTAATTGGTATATCTGTATTAGCAGCGGTATCTCGAAATTGTTTGCCATATTGATCCTCAGGATCCTCATCTTTAAAAAACCGGTGCAAAAAAGAAGGGTGCGCTGGATCGATGCCAACTTCTAAGGCCTGTAGCCAATTACATTGCCAGAGACCCTTAAAAGAAAATACGTGACTGTCTGGAGCCTCTAAACAATCTAGGGTTGGTAAAGCGGGAACCTCACCCTTGCCCATGAAGGCAAATATAATACCATTTCTTTCAATCACTGGGTATGCAGTTGTTTTTATTTTTTTGAATAATATTGAATCTTCTGGCTCCGCAGGTTGTTCAAGACATTGGCCGTCTGTGCTGAAATACCAACCATGAAATGGACATCTCAGTCCTTCCTTTTCTAGTCGACCATAGCATAGATCGACACCACGGTGTGGGCATTGACGGTCTATTAATCCTAATTCACCATTTTCATTCCTAAAAAGAACCAAATCTTCGCCCATTAATCTAATAGGAACTAGAGGTCGATTGCTATTAAGCTC
>Ga0114999_10010275_pt1 | contig 10150 bp, 8 predicted proteins | sample ArcticOcean_MG_C_3_FD_89820 | JGI IMG/M metagenome (GOLD analysis project Ga0114999, IMG submission 89820) | Marine microbial communities from western Arctic Ocean - ArcticOcean_MG_CB8_126 | ecosystem: Environmental > Aquatic > Marine > Oceanic | place: Arctic Ocean: Canada Basin | collected... | reverse complement strand
TTACCGAAGTGGTCGAGGTAAAGCAGGAAGTGCTCGCGCGAAAGATAATTCCAGATTTTGCGGGAGGGAAAGGTTTCGTCTATCACTGTGTCGAAATGTTCGTAGACGTCCAACACTTCTTTCCGATCCATTCCTGCTTTTATATCGAAATCGAACACAATAGCCATATCCCGGTCGGGATCGTGAAGGATGCGATCAATTTTGTATTTGCCCGGATTATGGTAGATGGCGGAATCCTTTTCCAGCGCGAAAATGGACTGGCCTACAGAATGGATAGTACCGGTACCGGTTTGCGAGTTTTCCACGGTAAAGCGAATGGTGTCTTCCGCTTCCTCGCGCTCTTCAGTGGGAAACCCGAAAAACAGGTAGAGATGGTTCCAGATGCCGGCAGCGGAACTGTTTTTCAGCACACTCCTTTCTGTGTTCTGATCGCAACCCTTGTCGATGATGGAAAGAATACGGTCGTTGGCGCTTTCCAGCCCGAAAAACAGCATGAGAAATCCCGCCCGGTAAACGTCTTCAAACAATTCGGGAGATTCTTTATCCCCCGATTCGAACTTGAGCATTCCCAGTGAACGCATTTCCACGCCCCTTTTCAAGATTTCCTTAGACATGCGGTTGAAAGCATTTGGGGAAATGGCTTCATCGGAGAATGTGAAATATTTAGTTTTATATTTTTTGGAGAGATGGTCCAGTTCTTCCGCAACCCGAGCTTCATTTGCTTTACGGTAATAGGAGTCATAGATAAAACTATGCGTGCAGAAAGTACATTTCCCCCAATAACAGCCCCGGCTGGACATATAGGGTAAAACAGGATAAGGCATCAAATATTTTTTCAGCGGCAACTGGTCAAAGGTAGGGCAAACCAACTGCTCATAAGGCAGGGCTTCTACTTTTGGGTTGTGAACAATGCCTTTTTCTCCCTTACCATTTTCGCCCTTGCCGTCCTTTTCGCCATCCATATAAATCAGGTTGGGAACGGTTGCCAGAGATTTTCCGGTCTTGAGATGGGTGACCAACTCTGCCAAAGGTTTCTCCCCTTCGGAGACGATGACACTGTGAAAAAACTCCTCAAACAAGGCCTGTTTGTTGTCCAGCAGGTCGGCATGGCGGTTGAACACGCTTCCGCCAATCACGATATGCAGGTGGTCAAACCGTTGACGCAAAATGCGCGCCAGTGTCAGGCCGGGTATGACTTGTCCGATGTGGATGATGGATAAGCCTACCAGTCCGTAATCGTCCCATGCCACATTTCCGAGCAGATAGTCTTCATACATCCGGATGAACGGGTTCCTAATCGGGTCGGCCGTTGCCGAGAGAATTCCTGAAAGGTTCTCTTCCGGGTTGCCCATCATGAAAAAGGAGTCCAGATCTAACCGACTGGGATAGTGAGCGTAGGAAATGAGCTTCATCGCCATTTTTAACGTGGTGTAGGCTTTTTTATAAGTCTCAAACTGGAAAAAACGTTCTTCGTCCCGCAGAACATTTTTGGCGTCTTCCACTTCGTTCAGGATGGAGTCGAGAAAAGCCTTATCTGACAAAATATCCCGGTACACGGCTTTGACTTCCTGCTCTTCGCTCGTATAAGCAGGAAGGGACAATCGCTTCTGCACGGTTTCAACGCAGTGATCCAGATACCCCCGGGACAGGAAAATCTCATAGCTTTCTATATTGAAATCGAACTGGTCTACCTCATGGCCTTTTGATTCGAGATGGGCTTTCAAGGTAGGCAGGGCCAGATAGGGCTGGCTGGGATACCACTGCGGCGGAAACAGAAGGGCGGTTTTCACAACGCCTCCCTTTTTTTGCCTGTCAGCTTTTGTGAATCGTAAAACGGCACGCGCTTTTTCCTAAAAAATGGTTTTGTATTATATGGAACAAGCATATACCTATTGAGAAACCCCTGTCAATCAAACCACCACTCGGCGTGGGGCCAGAGTGCAATAACCTTATCTTGCTGGCAAAGAGTTGTTTCGGTTTGACGAGTTCCCCCTGTGGCTAGCAATCTTTTAATAGGGGAGGTTTAGGTACAAGGGCTTGATTAAGCCGAGTTAACCTATTTGTTTGCCAGTAAAGGCTATTGCCAGTTGCCCCTGCGGCTAGCAGTTGACACTTTCTAGGGAAAAGGATTATACTTACTACCGATTCCCAGAACCCTTTTAAAAATATTGGTTTATTGTTTTACCTTTGCAGGAAGGAGATTTGTATTGAGCGAACAGGATACGGAAACCAAGCAAAACCCCGGGCCGGAAGGTTCGTCGGATGAAACTGCCAATGAAGAAAAGGAGATCGACCACCTTTCGGATTTGAGCGAGCTGGAAAAGATCAAACTCGAACTTCAAAAGGAAAAAGAAAAAGCCACCAAGGAACTGGCTGAAGGTGAAGAGGACGAAGAGGATTTACGCGAGGTCGATTATCTTCAAAAGTTGATTACCCTTTCTGTAAAATTTGATCACCATGTTGGCATGTATCTCATGCCAGCCTACATTGACTGCGGTTTGAAATACGACCACAGGTTGGCTGAAAGCTACACCGTCCAGATCACCACGATCCAGGCGTTTCTGCGTCTGCTTGAAAAGGTAGATGGAGTGACCCGGGAAGAGGTGACCAAACAATGTATTCTTAACCTTCGAAATATAATCCAGTTGATTTCCAAGAATATGGTGAAGCCGCTATATCGCGAAGTTGGCCTGATGAAAAAGAAACCCAAATCTGAAAGCCTTGATAATTTCAAACAGAATTGGAATGAAAGGCTCGATGAGTTGCAAAAAACCTGTGATTTTGAATATCAGATTCTGGATGTGAAACAGTTCCTGGTAAAATAAATAACCTGGATGGTGTGGTTCAGAAAGAAGACATTATATAGTTTTTTTAGGTGACCTTAGGGTTGCTTGGAACGAAAAATTCAGTGTGGTGCGGAAGAGCCCCTTTCGGGGCTTTTTCCTATTGGAGTTTAATTTTTTCCCGGTTTTGGGAGAGAGGTTTGCTTTGGTGGAAAATAATACGGAAAACGATGAGGTAGAAGATACTCCGTCTCAGGCTCTGGAAATAGCCGTTGTCGAAGAGACCCTTCCTGAAGAGGTGCCTCAGGTTGATCATAGTCAGCTTTATGTCTGGGTGGCAGATTCCGGCAATGACCGGATCCAGAAATTCGATGGCAATGGAAAATTGTTGATGAGTTTTGGAACATCCGGTAGTACTCGTCCCCCTTATTTACCAGGAGAATTTAAAACTCCGAGCGGGGTGGCCATAGATACGGAAGGTTATATTTGGGTCGTGGATACCGGTTCTCACCGGATTCAAAAGTTTGATCCAGATGGAGATTTCTTTCTTGAATTTGGGGGTGAGGGTTGGGGACAAGACAAGTTTTACATGCCCGAGGAGATTGTCGCGGAATCTACCGGGACCATCCTCGTTGCGGATACTTCCAACCATTGCGTCAAAAGGTATGACAGTGATGGTGAATTTATTCTCAGCTTTGGCTTTGCCGGGAATTTCGATGGTTTCATGAAATTTCCCGTTGGTCTGGCGTTGGACCGGGAGGGAAATATTTACGTGGCCGACCGGGACAATCAGCGCATTCAGATTTTCAATGAGGATGGGCAATTCCTGTCCAAGTTTGGGGAATATGGATTTGAGCCCGGCAGATTGAATTTTCCCACCGGGATTGCTGTACGCCGGGATGGCACCATCATGGTGGCCGAAAAAAGCCAGAACCGGCTCCAGTTTTTTGCCCGAGAGGGAATTTCCCTCGAGATTATTGGTGAATCGGGCAAGCGGGATGGTCAGTTCAACTGTCCGTGCGCATTGGTGGAAGATCCTTATGGCTATGTGTTTGTGGTCGATACTTTGAACCAGCGAATCCAGAAGTTTGACCCGGACCTGAACTTTGTCTCCAAATGGGGCATTGTAGGAAAAGAGCCGGGGCAGTTTTATAACCCATCTGGCATTTGTCTGTCCTGGGAACCGGACTGGGCACCGCAGGAAGAGTAGCCACTAGGCGTGGGGCCAACTAGCAATAGCTTTTGCTGGCGAGCAAAGATATTGCAACTTGCCAGCGGAGGTTCTCCGCTAAAAAACCTGACTTTTAGGAAACACTTAGATGATCGCAAAAAATAGGATTCGGCTTTTCCACCCGGCTATTCAATCCCTTTGGGTTGCTTTGTTATTGTTGGCAGTGTGGGGGCCAGGTTCGGCACTGGCTGATCCTGACAACAGTGGCACCGATGAGATTTTTGGTGGCCAGATTCTTTCGCTCACAGCGAAAAAACCGCCATTGAAGCCTTCTAATGATCCGAGATTCCAGGATAATAAAGACGGGACCGTTACGGACTTGAAAGAGGGATTGATGTGGAAGCAGATTGATATCTATCAGGAAAAAAAGATTTGGATCAACTGGGAGGACGCACAAACTTTCCTGGAAAAATTCAATAAGGATGCCTTTGCCAGTTTTTCGGACTGGCGCCTGCCGAGCCGCAAGGAACTGGAGTCCCTCTATGAGGAGAATAAGGACATTCCCTGGAAATACTATTGGACCGAAAATGTGATTCATATTGATCCCATCTTCGGTTATTCCAGTTGTTGTTTCTGGTCCAGCGAGCTTTATAAGGACAAGTATGCTTGGGGATTTAACTATATCCGTGGCAAAAGCTACCCCAGCATGAAAGGGGGGCCGAGCCTGTCTTTGTCCACTGTCAGGCCGGTTCGAGTGGTATTGAAATAAAAAATTGCACGCTAAAGGGCTATAGGTTGGGTTGAAGAGGTAAGGTTATGATAAATATTTTCGCCGAAGCCAATTGCAATCGTTATGTGCGCGATGAATGTCAGTATTGTCATGTCTACGAACCGCTTAGTCAGATACCCAAGAGCCATTGGCATTTAATGCCGGAGCAGGCTCAAATCATGGTGGATAAAATTCTCCAGCTGGAGGTGTTCCATGAATTGGCCAAAAGAGAAATTAATCTGACGGGCGGGGAGCCGTCACAAAACCCTCATATCGTTGAAATTTTTAAAATCTTCAGGAAACTGACGCCAAACGTACGGATTCATACCAACCTGGACATAAATTCAGAAAAATCTCAGCGTTGGCAAAGATTGGTTGAAATTATGAAATTCTCCGGACGTGTGGACTTCACTTTGTACCCAACTGTTTGGGAGTCGCGACAAAAACCACTTCTTGTTAAAATTCTGGGACTTCAAAAGGAATTGATCGTCAACATGATCTTTGAAAAAGTGTCGGACTTGTTGAGCCAGATTGAAACTTTGATCACGTTTTTTGGAGAACGGGAAAAGAAATTTCAGTCCGTCTTGTCTCTGCTCGGGATATATCGTGCGAAGCTTGAAAGTCTGTTGGGAGAAAACCCTGAATGTAGTGAAAGAGCATTTTTAAAGCATATGGAAGGTGTTGAAAATTACATTTGTACGGACAATTTTACTTTTGGGCTGAATATGATCCCGGGATTTTATGTGGATAAAAATGGGGTGCGGGCCATGAACTCTCAACCTTTTCCCAAGGATTTTAACTTGCTGGAATGCACCATACCCCGTGGTACGATCGAAATTATTACCGTTCAGCAAACCGGGGAAATAACCCCTTGCTGTGATGTTGGCAACCTGAAGTGTCAGCCCAAGTTTGGCAATCTCTTGATGGATTCGCCAGCAGAAATTATGAGCCAGTTAGAGGTGTCCCGGAAAAAGATGGTTTCAGGGGCTTTAAAAAATATCCAAAACATGAACAGTGGTAAAGCAGGAGAATGGGTGGAAGAAGGAATTCCCCCGTACTGTGTTTGATTATGAGTGAAGACGAAAAAGAACTGGACTCTGATTCCGAGGAATCAAACTCCGGGAAAGAGGAATTAAGCTCCGAAGAAGTGGCGAGCGGGGAACCGGATGCTCCGCTTGAGGCTGGGGAGCCTGAAGATTCGGAGTTTGAAGAAGAGGGAGAAGAGGTTGAGTTTGACCTGGATGCCCAGATAGAAGAATTCAGGGACCAGATTGAGGAAGATCCGGAGAACTGTGTTCATCATTACAATCTGGGCGAAGCCCTGGCGGAATTGGGGCAGTCGGAAGAAGCCCAGGAAGCTTTTGAACAGGCTTTGTTGTTGGATAAAGACCAGGCCTTCGGTGCCATCATTCATTTTGGCATTGGCAACCTTTATTACCACCAGTTGATGTCGGGGATTCAATCCACAGTGGTAAAAAGTTCTGTGGGCCTGCATTCACAACACAGGGCGGGGGCTCAAATTTCCTCGGTGAATGATGATGATTATGCCACTCCTCTACGCGAGTTTGAGGCGGCTGTCCAGGATCTTCCGAGCTTGCAGGCGGATGAGGAAATTATGGAGTATATCAGCACGAACGTGCCTCAGCAAATAGCCACGGTTTATTACAAGTGGGCCTCGGACTTGTTTGACAAGGCACGGCAAATTGACAATTATGGCGATGAAGTCAAGGACATCAAGAAGGGATTGAAACACTTGAAAAAAACAATCGAGATTGATCCTAATCACTCACAGGCCAACCTGATGGTCAAATATGGAAAAAAGATGCTTCAGGAGGGTTTCAGCATCTATGATGAATACGGGTTTGTAGCTAAGGAAATCCAGGGCACTGGGTAGCCGAGAGATTCCTGTCGGGAGTGTAATATGCCAAATATAGATGAATTGATCCGGGACCGATTGAGCAAGGACGGACAAGTGCTGAACTTGAAAGCTCAATTCTTGCGAGAGGTGGGCGCGATAGAACTGGTCCAGAAGGAAAGTTTGAAAGAAGTCCGAGCCTTGGACCTTTCGCAGAACGGCATTGGAGATGAAGGGGTCAAGGCTCTTGCCCAATCAACAGTACTGGTCAATTTAAGAAATCTTAATTTAGCTTCAAACAGTATCACTGATATCGGTGCAAAATATCTTGCCACATCGAAGCATTTGACCAAACTTCGCAGTTTGCAGTTGGTGGTCAATGACATTTCTGAGCAAGGTGAAAAAATGCTCAGAAACTCTACGGACTTGTTAAGTCTGACATCCTTGAAGTTCAGAGTTTAAAAGGAGATTGCTAATTTATTCGAACATTTTCTCTGGTGGGCAAAGAGTTATCCCGGCTTGATGAGCCTTTGCTATCTGCCCCCCGGCGGCTCGCCGGTAGCCAAAAGACAAAAAATAGCGACATCCAATGCAAAAGTTAAGAACTCAACAGGGCTGGGGCCGGGATTTTATCTTTCACAAGGCATTGATACTTAAGGAGCTTTTCTCCCCGGTTTGTGGCGGATATTAAAGGCTTGACTTCCTGTGGGGGGTTTGATATTTTCAGGCCACCATAGCCAGACCCTGATGGTTTTGAGGGAAAAATCCGTTGTTTTGCTACGGAAGTAATTTCAGTCGGAACTACGGAACTAAAGGTATTGAGCACAAATCACCGAAGAGGTTGATGAACAATAAAGTTTATAAGTTGTTTCGAGTTTTACCTTTAATTAAGCTTCGAAAGGGGGAGCACATGAGAAAGACTGTAATAGCATTATTGGCAGTATTTTTTGTATTTTCCGTTACCATTGCCAGCGCAGGCGTTTCCACCATCGCTGCCGGGAAATCCAGCGTTTGTTTTAATGCCGGTTGGAATATTGTCAACCTGAGCGAAGACAAGGCAACAACGGTACACATCAATGTTGGGCCGATCGGGTATTCTTGGAATAAGAATTTTGACCGGACACTGGAACCAGGAGGATTTTTAAGTCATGCTCTGCAGCCGAAATCCACCTTTGATAATAAAGGTCCGGGACCTATCCAGTTGAACTGTCAGAAGCGAGACAGTGCTGCGGTTCATGACTGGAAAGTTGATGTTGGTGCGCAGACGACCTATCAGGTCGATTACCATATGGACCATGTAACACCCAGCACCTATATTGAGCCGGGTATGGGCCAGCCGGAAGGTACCGAGCGCGGTCTCTTCAGTCAAAGAGGCGATTCCTCTGGTGGAACAGTAGGCGAAGCCGCACGATAAGCTTAGTTTTAATGATTATGCCGGGGGGCTTGCCCCCCGGCATTTTTTTTTGATTTTTGTCTGGCAGGAAGAATAAAATAAGATATCAATGGATTGAGAATAGAAAAACTATGAGCGAAAACAGGTTAGTGGATAATGGGGATGGCACGGTTACCGATGCGCTGACCCAATTGATGTGGATGCAAAACGACTCCTATTTGGACCTGATGAAGTTCGTCAGTTACAGGGCGGCTTTAAAATATTTGCATAATAAAAATGCGGAGTCTTTTGCCGGTTATAACGACTGGCGGCTTCCCCATAAAAGAGAGGCTCACTCCCTTTTTGATAGAGATAAATCCCTGAATGACAAGTACGGCATGGTCATACATCTTGATCCTGTATTTACCGAAGGCTGCGGGTTCGATACCTGGACCAGTAATACGCGGGGTAAAATCACCGCTTATTGCTATTCTTTTAACAGTGGTACAGGTGGGCATAAGGAAGTCGATGATATCCTCAATACCAGTGCTCGACTGGTGCGCGGGGAATTTGATAATTCAAAAACCAAGGTTGGCCATGTGCCTGAAGTCAGAGATATGATTACTCAGGGCGGCGGTTGGCGATAACTAAAGGGTCGGCTCCTAGGCGTAGGGCCAACTAGCAATAGCTTTTTAAGCCGGGATAACTCTTTGCCCGCGGATGTGGTATTCAACCTTAGCTCTTACCCTCTCAGGGCATGCGTGATATGCAACCATTGACTTCATGCCCGGCACGGGTAAAGGCAAATGAAGAGAGATATCACGCGTGCCCCGAAGGGGTAGAAAATGTCCAAGTAAATTGGAGATCCCCTGAAAATCTTCTGGGCCAATTGGCAAGGGTTTACAGGGATTTGGGCAGCTGTCGGTTTTTCCGTGGGATTTGAATTTTCCTGTGGAAATTCAGAGGTTTCCGGACAAAGGGTTACTTGAATTTGGCTTGAAAACCCGGTGTCCGGGTGGTATTTTAATAAAAACTAAACATTGTTTATTTATATAGGTTCAGGAGAGAAGCACTCGTCTCCAGTCTCATTTTTTTAGGTCAATATGTGTTCTGCGGTTTCCGGGATAGGGATATATTAGCCGAGGCTGAATGAGTGAGCGGGAATCATAAAGTGTTTTTTATTTTGCTGACGAGTTCGAGGTTTGGTTGTGGTGGAATCAAAAACCAGTTGGGTCAAAAAAGATAATGGTACTGTAGAAGACACTGAGAATGATGTGATGTGGGTGTTGAGGGATTCCCGGCAGGAACTGGGGAAATGGCTCAACTGGGAGGAAGGCACTGCATATGTAAAGGCCTGCAATGAGCAAAATTATTTGGGCTTTAACGATTGGAGGCTTCCCACCAAAAGTGAAGTGCGTTCTTTATTCCGGCACCAAAATGAATACCGGGAAGTGTTCTTGAACTTACCCAAAAAACCGGCACGTCGGGTTTCCAATTACCAGGCGGGCGGAGAAACCTGTGTGTGGACATCTGAAACTCGCTACGATTCTTATGCGTGGAAAAGCTATTTCCCTGTTATGAAAGAGATTTGTGTGGACCAGACGGTGTCCACCACCGGTACTTCGGTGCGCATGGTAAGGGATCTGGATTGATAATTTTTTCCCGGGAAAGTTGAGGTTTAAAATGGCTGAAGATGAAAACCCAAGCACATCTGATGAAGGTGTAGATCCTGAAATTGTTGAGGATGAGCTGGAGACAGAGTGGATTGGTGAGGAGGAATGGGGCGACGAGGAAGAAGCAGATGTAGCTTTAGCTGAGGAAGAACTTCCGAATTTTGTCGATAATGGCGATGGAACCATCAGCGATACCCATTCCAACCTGATGTGGAAAAAGGATGATTCTTACAAGGAGTACGGTTATGGAATCACCTGGATTGAGGCCCATGATTATTGCGAAATGATGAACGATAAAAAATTCGCCGGATATGATGATTGGAGGCTGCCCGGCATCGAAGAATCTAAAAGTCTTTTTTCGTTTGTTCAGTCAAATAGTGATAAGGACGGCGCGGAGATCCATATTTCAGATTTGTTTGAAACGGGAGGCGGTCACAATACCTGGACCTATGAAGAAAAGCCGGACTACCAGCAATATGCGCAAAAATTCAGTTTCGTGACGGGTAACGATATATGGGAAAATAAGG
>Ga0114999_10010273_pt1 | contig 10151 bp, 7 predicted proteins | sample ArcticOcean_MG_C_3_FD_89820 | JGI IMG/M metagenome (GOLD analysis project Ga0114999, IMG submission 89820) | Marine microbial communities from western Arctic Ocean - ArcticOcean_MG_CB8_126 | ecosystem: Environmental > Aquatic > Marine > Oceanic | place: Arctic Ocean: Canada Basin | collected... | reverse complement strand
CGATCATTTTTGTTAACTCTGGTACCCGCTGGCAGTGACCACCAGTATAGGGGGATTTGGCATCAATCGCCGATGCTATCAGTTCAATAAAGGAATCTAATAACCGCTTCTGGCCTTCCAGCAATTGTTGGTTGTCTAAAGCTATTGCCGCTTGCGATGATAAGGCTTCAATTAAAGGTTGGATATCAGCACCGAACGAAATCACTTCATTGGTCTCGGCATCAATAGCATTCAAAAGTTGAAGAACTCCAATGATTTGATCTTGTGAATTTTTTAATGGGACAGTCAAAAATGATTTTGACCGATAACCGGTCTGTGAATCAAATTTTTTGGTTCCTGAAAAATCATAATTTTGGCCTTCGTAAGCATCAGCAATATTAATCGATTTGCTAGTTAACGCAGCTGCACTTGCCACTTGTTTCAAATTAGGTTTTGACGTTTCTGGATCGTACATATTAACCGGGGGGAAGTTGATGCGTTTGCCAGTTGTTCCGCCCATGGCTATATTCAAAGAGTCAGTACGAATGATCTCAAACTTTAAGCTGTCATCATCTGTGCGGATATACAAGGTTCCACCATCGGCATTACTTAGCTCTTTGGCTTCCAGTAAGATCATTTCCATCAGGCGATTGATGTCGCGCTCAGCAGATAACGCGATACCTATTTGGATCAGCCGATGCAACCTGTCTGCTTCGATTTTTTCAACCATTACGCCCCGTCTAGATTTTCCTACCTTATAACAATACTACTCAGCTTCCATACACAAACATCTGCGGTCAACATAGCCCCTAGTCTAAACATTCATAAAAAAAGGGTAGTTACAAACCATTTTGATATCTATGGATGTTGGAAATAAATTTATCTCCTAAGTAAATTATTAAATTAAAACGTATCTGTGTATTCTAACTATTACAACAAGGCGTTAGGTCTTAAGTATCTTTGATTTTGGCGCATATACTCTCGTTATTAAAAGATAGTTAGTAAGGAACAAGACTTATTCAATTCATCCCCCTTGACCTTCCCTCTTCCCTCCGTTGCAATGGGTGAAATTTTTTGTACTCAGGAATACCCATGGCTTTTTCATCATTGCGCGATTTTATTTTTAATCATTTGGAACCAAAAGGAAACTTGATTCGGGTTTCGGAGCCGGTGCGGCCGTTTTTAGAAATAACCGAAATACAAACAAGACTTTTAGCAGAAAGTGGTCCCGCCGTGTTGTTTGAGAACCCAATTGGCGAAGATGGAACACCATATGGTGTTCCAGTTTTGGTCAATTTATTTGGTACTGTTGAACGCGTTGCTTGGGGCATGGGCCGGGAACTCCACCAATTGCGCGAAATTGGTGAAACCTTGGCCTTTTTACGCCAACCTGAGCCACCAGGCGGATGGCGTGAAGCTTTGGAAATGCTGCCAATTATTAAAACTGTAATGTCCATGAAACCAAATATTGTCTCAAAAGCCCCCTGCCAAGAAGTTATTTTAACCGGGGATGATATAGATTTATCAAAACTACCAATCCAGACTTGTTGGCCAGGCGAACCAGGACCGCTGATTACCTGGCCGTTAGTTGTTACCCAAGGACCAGAAGCCAATACCAAAAGCCGGAATAAACGCGACGGCTATAATTTAGGCATCTACCGCATGCAGGTGACAGGCAAAGACACCACCTTGATGCGCTGGCTCAAACATCGGGGCGGTGCCCAGCATCACCAAAGGTGGGCCGAACAAAAATTAGAGCCACTTCCTGCAGCCATCGTAATCGGAGCTGACCCAGGAACCATTTTGGCCGCGGTCACCCCGGTTCCAGATACCCTTTCAGAATACCAGTTTGCAGGACTATTACGCGGTAAAAAACTTGATTTAGTTGATTGCAAAACGGTGCCGTTGAAAGTTCCAGCTGAGGCTGAGATTGTTCTAGAAGGCTATGTCTCCTTAGATGAATACGGCAGTGAAGGGCCTTATGGTGATCACACCGGTTATTACAATTCGGTGGAACCGTTTCCAACCTTTAAAATAACCGCCATTACCATGCGCAAAGCCCCGATTTATTTGTCGACTTTTACCGGTCGCCCACCAGACGAGCCTTCGGTTTTGGGGGAAGCCTTAAACGATGTATTTGTTCCTTTATTAAGCCAACAATTTCCAGAAATTATTGATTTTTGGTTGCCGCCTGAGGGCTGTTCGTACCGTGTGGCCGTGGTCAGCATCAAGAAAGCATACCCTGGTCACGCCAAGCGGATCATGATGGCTATATGGTCTTATTTGCGCCAGTTCATGTATACTAAATTCGTGATTGTGGTTGATGAAGATATAAATGCGCGTGATTGGAACGATGTGATTTGGGCTATATCTACTAATGTTGATCCGGGCCGTGATTTAACCGTGATTGAAGGCACCCCGATCGATTATTTAGATTTTGCATCGCCAGAAACTGGCTTAGGCGGTAAAATGGGAATCGATGCAACTGCTAAAATGGAGCCTGAAACAAAGCGCGAGTGGGGTAAAAAAATCCGTATGACAAACGATATTATTGAAGAAGTAACATCGAAGTGGGAAAAATATGGCCTTCCAGGCTCAGGGAAGCCTATTTGGAAGTAATCAAGCGCACATCAATATTGACGGAACCGTCCACTCAGCTTAGGTTTCTCCGCTCAATTACACCCACGAGGAAACAGAATTGATGTCCACATACAGAGATGCTGCTCAATTTGCAAAAGCGTGGCCCTTCGTCGAAGCCCGCGAACTATTAAAACGCTTTGGCAATAAGGCGCCTGAAAAAGGTTACGTTCTCTTTGAAACGGGCTATGGTCCATCTGGCCTTCCACATATAGGAACTTTTGGTGAAGTGGCCCGCACCTCAATGGTGCGCAAAGCTTTTACAGAACTATCTGATATCCCCACACGCCTATTCGCATTTTCCGACGATATGGATGGGTTGCGCAAAGTTCCAGATAACGTACCAAATAAAGAAATGCTGGCCAAACATTTGGGTAAATCACTGACGAATATCCCAGACCCATTCAACACCCATGAAAGCTTTGGAGCTCATAATAACGCTCGACTTCAGTCTTTTTTAGATGATTTTGGATTTGAGTATGAGTTTAAAAGCTCGACCGAAATTTATAAAAACGGCGGCTTTGATCAAACGCTTTTAGACATTCTAAAAAATTACGATGCGGTCATGAACGTCATGTTGCCAACCCTAGGTAAAGAGCGCCGCGCCACATACAGCCCATTTTTACCTATTTGCAAAAAAACAAAACGCGTTTTGCAAGTCGCAATTAAAGAAAAAAATATTGAAGCCGGGACTATTGTTTATGAAGATATTGACGAATCCTTAATCGAAATACCTGTCACTGGCGGGCATTGTAAGCTGCAGTGGAAAGCTGATTGGGCCATGCGTTGGAAAGCTTTGGATGTTGATTATGAAATGTCGGGTAAAGATTTGATCGATAGTGTCAAGCAATCAGGGGCTATTTGCCGATCGATTGGAGGTAAACCACCCGTTGGGTTCACATACGAATTATTTTTAGATGATAATGGTGAAAAAATTTCAAAATCACGGGGTAATGGGCTGAGCGTTGAGGAATGGCTGAGCTATGCATCACCTGAAAGCTTATCGTTATTCATGTTTCAAAAGCCTAAAACAGCAAAACGCCTATATTTTGATGTAATTCCTCGTAATATCGATGATTATTTGAGCCATTTGAGTAGTTTTGGTGAAAATGAAGATGTAAAGAAAATCGAAAATCCAGTTTGGCATATTCATGCAGGAATGCCACCAGAACCCGAAATTAAAGTCAGCTATAATATATTACTGAACTTGGCGAGCGTTTGTAATACAGAAGATAAATCAATTTTATGGCATTTTATTTCTCGCTATCGCCCCGAAGTAACACCAGAAACAACCCCCATTTTGGATCGCTTAGTTGGCTACGCCATCAACTATTACCGTGATTTTGTGAAACCCAACAAACAGTTCCGCAGCCCTAACGAAATAGAAAAAGAAGCTATGAAATCTTTATTGGCAGCGTTAGATGATCTGCCTGCAGATGCCACCGCTGAAGATATTCAAAACAAAGTTTACGCTATTGGCAAAGAGCATCCATTTGAAGACTTAAAAGTTTGGTTTAAAGCGTTGTATGAAATTTTGCTGGGTCAGTCCCAGGGTCCCCGCATGGGATCGTTCATCGCCTTGTACGGCATTAAAGAAACAAAAACATTAATTACCCGCGCTTTGGCTGGTGAAGATTTAAGCTAGGTTCAAAGCCTCATTAGTTAGATTTATCTCAACTGAGACAGTTTAGCTATAGTTCATACCAGTCAAAACATTGATTTTTAAAACAATTAGATACTTCTTGGTTTCTATATCAGGGATAAGATATAAAGTTAATGACGCCAAGTCTTGGTGTCGCTTAATACAAAATGCCTTGGCTATCTACTCAAACATTAAAGACTAAAAAAGCACGTATAGGGCTGCAGATACTTGACATATATAAAATAGCTGCATTTAAAGTTATTATCTTTGGGCCATTTTAATACAAGGGCAAAAATGATACTTTCGCTCTCAAGGTTCCAATAATTTATATATTGCCAACATTAATGGCGCTAAAAAAATCATAGTATTACCTGAGAATCAGCTCAAACTTGGTTTAAATATTGCTGAAGTATAACCCAATAATAGATCTCATTAATGGCTTTTTATTCAAAATGCCAAATACCATTTGGGTGGAAGGCGGCGAAAGAAAAGGCAAAAATTGTGTTATGAACAGCGTCAATCCAACCCTTTGCTGATTTGTATTGAACTCGAACGTTTCCAGTATCACGACCAAACGGAATCCAGCGGGTGTCCTGTACTGAATTCATACCGGGCGACCAACTAATGACTAAACCAGGGGCTTCAATTCGCCTCACTTCCTTTAATTTCTTTAGTGGCCACGCTTCATTGCCCATGATCACTACCCGGTCCAACGGCCCCACTCCCCCTGGAATCAGATAGGGAAACTGCGACGCTGTGTCGTTGCGACTGTCCAAGCGGACATAGGGCGTATGGCCGTAATTTTGGGCCTTTGGGTTATTGGGTACCAAAACTTTAGCTTCAGGAAACGCGGCCTTAAACTGCCCAAATGATTGGATGCGAGATGCAATGGGCTTCAATCGTTTCCCAGTCAGGCTACCAACAATCGCATCACCGGTATATAGTTGAAACCAGCTTTCTGTGGAGGTGTCATAAATAATAGTGTCGTAATGGCGCAGTAATCCGGTATTAGCAAAACTCAGAGTTTTATTTTTAAGCCTACGGTCAAAAACCACACTGGAACTGGACAGTGGGCAATAACTAATTAAAACGGGGACACCTTTAATCACATCATTAACCAATTCATGCCACACTAAAATTCGAAGAGGATAACCACGGACTTCCCCCTTAACTTTAACACGCACAATAGGTTCCAGTTGGCCTAAATTTGATATTGATTTGGCCCGAATGAATTTAGGATTAAAAATAGTGGGGATTGAATCTCGTCTGGCACCAACAGATCTAATGTCTGATAGCGTTACGCTGGTTAAACTAAATTTAGTTTTTGGAAACTCCAACGACCACTGCAATAGATTTGCCATTGCTGATAAAGGTGCAAAAATAAGAAGTCCAGTAAACAGTAGCCTTGTGATTTTCATGTTAAAGATGATACCCGATATGGTGACTGATTTGCAATTTAGAATATTCGTTTACATATAGTGTCACACAAACTGGAATGATAACATGAGTGAAGATAAAAATGAAAATGCTTTGGATAAACGACACGCTGAAAAAATGACTAAAAAAAAAGCCGCTCGCGATAAGATCCTTTTAACAAAAACCATCGAAAAAGGTTTATTGATCGTTCATACCGGCAAAGGTAAGGGTAAATCAACCGCTGCCATGGGCTTGGCCATGCGCTCCATGGGCCACGGACATAAGGTTGGAATTGTTCAGTTTGTGAAGGGTGTTTGGGAAACTGGCGAGCGGGCGATTTTAGACAAGTTCCCTGATCTGGTCACAATCCGCGCCATGGGCGAAGGCTTTAGCTGGGAAACTCAAGACCGCCAACGCGATATTCAAGCAGCATCAAGTGCCTGGCAAATGGCAAAAGATATGATCAATGACACATCTTATAAGATAGTCATTCTCGATGAATTGAACATTCCGTTGCGCTATGATAATTTGGACATCAATGAAGTTGTCGAATTTTTGCGCAACAAACCTAAAAATTTGCACGTTGTTGTAACGGGGCGAAATGCGAAAGACGAAATGCTGGATGCGGCTGATTTAGTCACAGAGATGACTATGATAAAGCATCCGTTTCGTTCTGGTGTTAAAGCCCAAATAGGGATAGAATTCTAAGATGATGGGATGGCTAAAATCAAAACTTAAATGTGTAGCGTTGTTGGTGTTAACTGGTTTTATTATCACCGCTTGTGCCTCTCCAAGTCCACCTAAATCGATGGTTGCTGAGCATTTATTAGAGACATCCCTCGATGCCGTTGAGCGCTTTCGAGCTCACCCTGATTTAAAAAAGTTTATCCATGAGTTAGAAAATGCTGCCGCCGTGATCATTTTGCCAAGTGTTATTAAAGCGGGTCTTTTTGCTGGTGGTGAAATTGGAAATGGTGTGCTTTTGAAACGAAATGGGAATAGTAATTGGAGCCCACCGGCTTACTTTACACTGGCCGCGGCAAGCTTTGGATTACAATTTGGTGTTCAAGATACAGCAATTATTTTAGTTATTCGAAACGTTGGCGCATTAAATTCGATTTTAGACCACCAAGGCAAATTAGGAGCAGATGCAGGTGCTACCATTGGGACCGAAGGCTTAGGTCTTGAAGCCTCAACAACAAGCAATTTAAGCACCGATATTGTAGCCTTTGCTAGTCCTAATGTTGGCAGCTTTTTGGGAGTGTCTATTGAAGGGGCCGTTCTAGCAACGCGACATGATTTAAACGAAACCTTATACGGTGAAGGGGCCAAGCCAAAAGCTATTTTGGATGGACACTATACAAACACCTTAGTCAATGCTTTACGTCGTGCCCTCGCCAATAAATAATCAACCCCAAGTCTTGATGTTTCAAGGCACTGGATCCGATGTTGGTAAATCACTGATCGTAGCGGGGGTATGCCGTTTGCTCGTAAATTTGGGATTAACGGTACGTCCATTTAAGCCACAAAATATGTCGAATAATGCTGCGGTTACTGGCGATGGCGGTGAAGTTGGACGTGCTCAGGCGTTACAAGCACTGGCCGCAAAATGTCTTTTATCGGTCCACATGAACCCAGTTTTGCTGAAACCACAATCAGAAATTGGGTCACAAATTGTTGTCCAAGGTAACGTTTATGGAACAGCAAAAGCTCGAGATTACCACAAATTAAAACCAGAACTCTTAGTCCGCGTAATTGAGAGTTTTGATCTAGTTCGCAAAGATGCTGATTGGGTGATTGTTGAGGGAGCTGGAAGCCCGGCTGAAATTAATTTACGTAATGGTGATATAGCAAATATGGGATTTGCTGAAGCTGCTGATGTGACTGTTATTTTGGTTGCTGATATTAACCGTGGTGGTGTTATTGCTAGCCTAATTGGAACCTATGAAGTTTTAAGTCAAGCAGAACGGGGCCGAGTCAAAGGCTTCATTATTAATAAGTTTAGGGGTGACGTATCACTATTTGACGATGGTATTAAAATAATAACGGCTCACACTAACTGGCCATGTATGGGTGTTGTCCCACATTTCAACGATGCCCATTTGTTACCCCAAGAAGATGCAATGGCTTTAGATCAAGCCGTAAAACAACCCGCTATTGGTAGTATAAAAATAGCCGTTCCCCGTTTGCCCCGGATTGCCAACTTCGATGATCTAGACCCGCTAGAAGCTGAGCCTGATGTCTCTGTTGTAATCATTGAAGCGGGTTGTATAATTCCAGCCGATACGGATATTATTCTACTCCCAGGATCGAAAGCAACATGTTCGGACTTAGCCTTTTTGAAGGATCAAGGCTGGGATATAGATATTAAAGCCCATAACCGGCGTGGGGGCTTGGTTATAGGCTTGTGCGGGGGCTATCAAATGCTTGGCCTATCGGTTGTTGACCCTGATGGTATTGAAGGCAGTTGCACTCATATAGATGGTTTGGGGTTACTTAATATTTCAACTATAATTAGGGGCGTAAAATCGCTAGTAAAAGTAACCGGTCAAGACGCTCAATCGGGCATACCCGTATCAGGATTTGAAATGCATATAGGTAAAACAACGGGCCCTGATACACACAAACCATGGCTGATATTAGAACAAGGTCGTCCCGATGGTGCACGATCCAAGGATGGACGGGTTTTAGGGTCGTACGTTCATGGGCTTTTCGCTGAAGATGCTTTTCGCGCTTCATTTTTAAGCGATTTGCGTGGCGGGACATCCCGTTCGATTGCTTATGGTCAGCAGATTGAACAGACCCTAGACCAATTGGCTGATCACTTAAGTCTGCACATGTCCACCGGCGCTCTATTCGACGTTTAAGCGTATTATCGCAATTGCGCCAACCCAACCAGCGTTGATTAGCAACGCCACCACATACATATAAAGTGCTTTTTCTATATGATTTTTTTTGGCCCGCGCTGTGCCACCGCCTATCCAAACATCATTAATAACTTTATTGGAGTAGCGGCGTGGCCCAGCTAACGCTAAACCCAACGCTCCTGCCATGGCTGCTTCGCTCCATCCAGCGTTGGGGGAGCGGTGTTTGCTGGCGTCGCGCCACATGGCTTTAAAGGCACCCAAGGGGCTTGCAGTGGGAGTAAAGAACGCAGCTAAAATCAAAAAAATTCCAGTTAACCGAGCTGGGAACAAATTTAAAACGTCATCCAAGCGCGCCGCCGTCATGCCAAAAGCGTGGTACTTTGCGTTCTTGTGGCCAATCATTGAATCCATGGTGTTGACGGCTTTATAAATAATTAGGCCCGGAAACCCAAAAAGCACATACCAAAATATTGGGGCGACAACACCATCACACAAATTTTCTGCCGCCGTCTCAATAGCTGCCCGGCAAACACCGTGCTCATCTAGGTATGCTGGGTCACGGCCAACAATATGTGCCACCGATTTGCGCCCATGTTCCAAACTAATCTTTAAAGCATTGGCCACATCTTTTACATGATCATACAAGCTGCGCCCAGCCAATATTAGGGTTAACAAAATCAGTTCTAAAATCCAGCCAAACGTATGATGGAGAGTTAGCCATGCAATACCAATACCAATGGACCCTGTGACGCAAACAACAACAATAACAGTTAATGCGCCCCGAACTGCCCGGTCCATATCGCCACGTTTATCGCGATTAAGTTTTTTATCAAGAAAATTGATCAAGTCGCCAATCAGCACAACTGGATGTTTAACAAAGCGGGTTAGGGCGGGCATTTCACCCACGTAGGCGTCAAAAAAAATAGCGATCAGAAGTAAAATAAGTGGATCAAATGCGTGTGCACCTTCCACCATCCCAAATGTATACATGACAAATCCTAAATTTTGCAAATTCTAAGCTAAAACTAGCTAAAAAGAAGTTAAAAGCTTAGGAAACTTTTTCTATTGGTAGAATACGACAAAGTGATTTTATAAATATCCTGCTAGGCCATGATGGCTCAAAAGGGCCAACACGAGAAGAAATTTCATCTGCAAGCTAGACTTGCCCCTTAAGGTGAATTATCGCATATCAGTTCCCAACATGCTAACTTGGCTAAGTGGGATGAAGCTATTACTTAAGTTATCGAATTAATTGAGTACACTGTGGAGCATGGCATAAAATTGCTCATCATCAATGGGTATGTTGACTTTCAACCCATCATAAGATGAACATTTTACTTTTTATCGATTATGCAGAAATCATGATTTTCAATTTCAGTAACGTATTGAAATAATCTTTGGGCCTAGGTGTATATTGATTGGGGATGCTGGTACTAAACAGTAGTCACTTTTAGCAAAAGTGACTAAGAAGAAAGTACTGGATTTGTATAGATGTTAGTAAATTCTCTGACTTGGCGAAATGATAGAAAAAACAATAAATGCTCCACGCCCTAGCCACATTATGGGAAAACGACATAGAGCAGGGGGGCTGTGGGGTCTGCCTGTGAATT
>Ga0114999_10010267_pt1 | contig 10154 bp, 12 predicted proteins | sample ArcticOcean_MG_C_3_FD_89820 | JGI IMG/M metagenome (GOLD analysis project Ga0114999, IMG submission 89820) | Marine microbial communities from western Arctic Ocean - ArcticOcean_MG_CB8_126 | ecosystem: Environmental > Aquatic > Marine > Oceanic | place: Arctic Ocean: Canada Basin | collected... | reverse complement strand
TGACGTTGTTGTGTTAGCGGAGGTGGGGTGTTGCGGGTCAATAAATCATCACCTGGGTCAGGAAGATCTGGCATTGGCCACGGTGACGGCGAATGTCGATGCCTGGACGTCATCGGATCAGGAGAGGGCATTTGATGCCATCATTACTAATATTTCGGGCTGCGGCACTATGCTCAAGGATTACGGGTTCTTGCTCCGCAGTAATTCACAACACGCCAAAAATGCTGCTCATATATCAGCACTCGCCTGCGACATCACGGAATTCATGACACGAATTGGTTTGGAGAAAATTGTTTCGCCCTCAACGATGCGCGTTGCGTATCAATCCCCTTGTTCCATGCAGCATGGTCAGGGAATAAGTGATGAACCGGTCACCCTTCTAAGGGCCTGCGGGTTTGACGTTGTTCAACCAGTTGGCGGACATTTATGTTGCGGATCCGCTGGCACCTACAACATTCTACAATCCGATATCGCGGAAATTTTGCGAAGGCAAAAAATTGCATCACTGTTGGCGGTTTCCCCTGATATAATCGCCAGCGGTAATATTGGTTGCATGACGCAACTTGATCAGACGGGGGCTGATGATATGCCATGTCCGATTGTTCATACCGTTGAGTTGCTCGACTGGGCCACCGGCGGACCGGTGCCAGAGGCGTTGGACGACATGATGGCTGAAATGATGACAGTGACCGCATGAAGAATGTCCTTTCTTGGATGGCAGAGGCGGCTACCTTGTCGTTTGACGTTCCGGTCTCTGGTGGCCAGAACGACTCCCGGCTCGACCCCCTTTTTATCGCCCTTAAAGCTACGGCGGATGCTGATGAAGCGGACCAACTGGAAGCCGGTATCTGGGCTCTGTGGGGATTGTCTGGCGATGATGAGATTGATCAGATGATGACTATTGGCATCAATTCCATGGGTGATGGTGATGGGGAAACGGCGCTGACGGCCTTTAACGAAATTATTTCGCGCGCGCCAGGTTACGCTGAAGGGTGGAACAAGAGGGCAACCTTGTTTTATCTCGCGGGCGAGCAAGAGTTGGCGATTTCAGACATCAAGAAAACGCTGGCGTTAGAGCCCCGCCATTTTGGTGCCTATTCGGGACTTGGGTTGGTTTATATGGGGGTTGGTGAAGAGCGCAAAGCCTTGGATGCCTTCGAGAAGGCGCTCGAAATTCATCCCCATATGGATGGTGCGGAATCTTATATTCGTGAATTACGTGATATCGTCAAAGGCCGCGGTATTTAGCTGTTCAACCCAGCCGATGCGCAGCACGTTGGTTGCACCCGGGGTGCCAAACGGAACACCTGCGGTAATTACTACGCTTTCAGACGGTGCGGCATAGTTGAAATCTCTGGCCGTATGGCAGGCGCGCCCGACCATATCGGAAAAATCGCTGACATCTTCTGCGATAATACACTGAACGCCCCAGGCAAGGGCGAGCCTGCGGGCAGTTGGCAGCCGTTCGGTAAGACACAGGATTGGCACATCTGGCCGTTCGCGAGAGGCTCGCAATGTTGTAGACCCAGAAGTCGTGTAGGTCACGATAGCGGCGGCTGAAATAGTGTGAGCGACCTGACGCGCTGCCGCTGTTATAGCAGCCGGGGCATTGGCTTCCGGATCTCTATGTTCTGAGCTCATCCGGTCCCAGAACGCCGGATCCAACTCTACGCGATGGATAATACGATCCATCATTTCGATCGCTTCCAGAGGATATTTTCCAGCGGCGGTTTCTGCTGACAGCATAACCGCGTCGGCACCATCATAAATAGCGGTGGCGACATCGGAGGCCTCGGCACGGGTGGGCGTTGGCGACTCGATCATCGATTCCAGCATCTGGGTTGCTACCACGACTGGTTTTCCCTGAGCGCGGCATTCGCGGATGATCCGTTTTTGCAGGCTGGGTACGTCTTCCGGCGGTAGCTCAACGCCTAGGTCACCCCGTGCCACCATTACGGCATCTGACATGGCGATGATCTGGTCAAGATGTTCAATCGCGCTTGGCTTCTCAAGCTTGGAGAGCACGCCGGCGCGCCCCCCGATTATTTTGCGTGCCTCGGTGATATCTTCCGGGCGTTGGACAAAACTAAGGCCGATATAATCGACGCTGTGGTCCAGGGCGAAGTCCAAATCTTTCCGGTCTTTTTCACCGAGGGATGATATTGGCAGGACAGCGTTGGGAACATTGACGCCCTTATGATTTGAAACGCGACCGCCCGTGATGACTTCGGCTTCGGCATAATCTTCGCCGGTTTTTGTGACCTTGAGGCGCAATTTTCCATCATCGATCAGCAGCTCTGTGCCGATCGATAAAGCTGCGAAGACTTCAGGGTGGGGCAGAGATACCCGTCGGGCATCGCCTGGTTCGGTGTTGAGGTCAAGACGCATCGTCGCGCCGATTTCCAGTTCTGTGGACCCGTCGGCAAATTCTCCAACGCGTAGTTTAGGGCCCTGTAAATCGGTGAGGATGCCAACCGGCCGCCCGGTTTCGATTTCTAGCTTTCGGATTGTTGTGATACGGGCCGCATGATCGTCATGCGAGCCATGGCTGAAATTCAGCCGGAAAACATCGGCTCCCGCATCAAAGAGTGTTCGGATCATTTCGGGCGTATCGCTGGCTGGGCCGAGCGTCGCCACAATTTTAGCTTGTCGGTATCGGCGCATGGAATCCTTATAGATCAGGGTTTCAGTGGGCGCCAGCGCATATCGCGATGGCCCGGAAGTCGTTCACATTAGTTAACGTAGGACCGGTTACGATTGTATGACCAAGCGTTTCAAAAAATGTTGCACTGCGATGTGCGGTGAGCAGACCAGTCGGGTCGAGCCCCATCTCGATGGCGCCGTAAACACTGTAGGGAGTCAGATAACCTCCGGCATTGCGGCTGTTGCCGTCGATACCATCACTGTCACAGGCTAGCGCCCAGATTTTTGGGTCGCGATTGAGCGCTAGTCCGAGCGCCAGTAGATATTCGGTGTTGGGGCCGCCATCCCCATTGGAAGCTCCTAACGTGACCGTTACTTCGCCGCCAGAAAGAAGGACCAGCGGCGGTGAGCGGGAGTCTCTGAAACGCGCCGCCTCCAACGCCTGGCGGGCGTGGTCAGCGGCGACATCCTTTGCCTCGCCCGTAATGTCGCCACCGAGGATTAAGGCTTCCCATCCCTGATGTTGTGCTTCAGCGGCGGCAGCCTGTAGCGCGTCTGTTGAACGGGCAATGATGTTGACGGAGTCTCGCTCGAACGCGGTCCTATTTGAAATCTCGGGCATCGCCTTCGTGAGATGTTGTGCGACCGTGTCGGGTATATCAATTTCAAATTGGTTGAGAATGTCGGTGGCGGATAGGTCCTGGGAGGGCGGCGGCAGGGTAGGACCAGAGGCGATAACCGCCGGGTCATCCCCTGCGACATCTGACACGATCAGCGTTGCCACGCGTGCCGGATGTGCGGCAGCGGCAAGACGTCCACCCTTGATGACAGATAACGCGCGGCGGACGGTATTAATCTCGGCAATGGCGGCGCCGGAGCGCAGTAGCGCCTGATTGACCTGTTGTTTGTCGGCGAGGGCTATGCCGGGTGCGGGCAAAGAGAGGAGGGCGGAGCCGCCGCCTGAAATGAGCGCGATGACGAGATCGTCTGATGTCAGGAAAGAAACAAGTTGCAGAATATGGTTCGTGGCACGTTGGCCGGCCTCGTCGGGAACTGGGTGTCCGGCCTCCATTACATCTATCGATTTACAGTTGGCGGTATGACCATATGGGACGACAACAGCCCCGGTAAGAGATCCGGTCCAAACCACTTCGAGTATCTGCGCCATGGCGGCCGCCGCCTTGCCCGCACCGACGACGATTGTTCTGCCGGGTGGCGCGGCGGGCAGGTGATCCGGCAGGCAGATTTTGGCGGAAACCGCGTCGATGCCCGTTTCAAACAGGTGCTGTAGAAATTTATCTGGTGGTTGGACCATACAGACATTAGACCTTAGCGCCGATTGTCATGCAAAGTATGAGTCGACAAAACAGGCGTTAGGAGATCAGATTTGGCTTTTCTCGAACAAGGTACCCCATCCTTCACCGCGCTCAAATGGTTTGGCACGGTGACCGGCGTTATCGGCGCCCTGGTGCTGGCTCTGAATATTCCGATTAGCGGCTGGGGCTGGGTTCTGTTTGGTGTGTCGTCGCTGTGCTGGGCTATAGCCGGGGCGGTGATGCGGGATTATAGCCTTGTCGTTTTGCAGTCAGCCTTTCTAATCGTCGATATCATCGGAGTTTGGCGCTGGCTTCTTGTGTAATAACTAAAGTAATGACCCTATTGATTGTGCGCCAGATAATTAGTTCGATTTAGGGGTAGATTTTGGGGCGAAAGTGACCAAGATCACTGTCACCGAGAAATTTCCCCAATCGGTCCATGGCGGGCCGGGTAATTGAGTTTAGTGCTAATGAGGTTAAAAGGAACAGACTATGGCCGGTATTGATAAGCAGACCCAGATAGAGCTTGAAGCAGCAGCTTTCCGGACGCTGACGGAGCATCTTCTTAAACGCAACGATGTTCAGAATATCGATATCATGAATTTGGCCGGATTCTGCCGCAACTGCCTGAGCAAATGGTATCTCGCTGCGGCCAAAGAAAAGGGTCTCGATATCACGATGGATGATGCACGCGAGGAGGTCTATGGCATGACCTATGACGAGTGGAAGTCAACCTATCAAAAAGATGCCACGCCGGAACAGCAGGCAGAATTTAAAAAGGTGATGGCTGATCCCGATCTGACAACCTGACGAACTCCCACCGCTCATCTCGACGCAATTTTATCCACAACTTCTTGCGCTTTCGGGACTCATTTGAGTCCCGATTCGGTTTCCGGTTTCCTATCCTGTCTTTGCAAGGATAGATAAAGGGAGACACAAAATGTCGGACGGGACGGGTAACCTCGCACGCGAACATCTGCGTGCTTTCATTGAGCGCATAGAAAGGCTTGAGGTAGAAAAGGCCACGCTCCTGGAAGATATCCGTGAAGTTTATGCTGAGGCCAAGGGCACGGGATTCGATCCTAAAATCATGAGACAAGTGGTGCGGATCAGGAAGTTGGAACCCGATCAGAGGCAGGAACAGGAATTTGTCCTGGATACCTATCTCTCTGCCCTTGGTATGCTCGAGCAGTCTGGTGCCGATGATGCAGGCGCTGGAGATACAGCGGCAGAAGACGTACAGTACGCCGCCGCAGAATAACGGCCTCGAATAAGTTCTATTCGTCTGCTTGCTTCTGATGCCATTGGGCGAATAACTCAGCGCGTTCCGCCATCAAAGAGGCGATGATGCCAAGTAGAATTGCCCAGAAAGATGATGGGATACCGAGGATTTTGAACGGTGTTGCGGCTACCGCAAAAGGGACCAGCGCGCCAAATCGACAGGATCCGCTATATGGCCGTTGCAGACTATCGTGCATGGTAAACAGGATCGCGAGACCGGCGAGCGTGACCACGAAACTCCGCGGCAAGGCCGTTACCCGGTCAAGCCCGAGCTGTCCCGCAACCTCCAGATGCAGGAGGAGGGCGCCAAAGGCGTACCATAGATAGGCAGTCACCCCGGCCCAGAAGGAGGCCAGGTTGAAGTCCTGTCATAAAGGCCGGGTGGGTATAGAGTTTCTCTCGGTCGGGCTTATTCGGCGGCTGCGATTTTATCCGCTGTCTTGGTGTCGAAATCCGAGGCGTCGTGGCGTTCGTGCAACTGCTCATGCAGTTCGCCGCGATGCTTGTTTACCATGCGACCCCGTTTCACTGTCTCGCGGGCATCGATCTCTTTCGCCCAGCGCATGGCATTCGTATAGCTCTCGGCATCAACAAACTCGGCGGCATCATATTGCCGGTTGAGCAGGAGCCCGCCATACCATGGCCAAGTAGCGATATCGGCGATGGTGTATTCGTCACCGCATAAATAGCGGTTGTCGGTCAGGCGGCGCTCCAGCACATCAAGCTGCCGCTTGGCCTCCATCGTAAAACGGTCAATCGCATATTCGATCTTCACCGGCGCATAATTGTAAAAATGGCCAAACCCACCGCCAAGATATGGTGCGCTGCCCATCAGCCACATCAGCCAGGACAGGCACTCGGCGCGGTCTGCCGGGTCGCGCGGCAGGAAGGCGTTAAATTTCTCCGCGAGATAAAGCAGGATGGCGCCGGACTCGAACACTCGTGTCGGCGGGGTGGTGCTGTGATCCATCAACGCCGGGATCTTGGAGTTCGGATTTACATCAACAAAGCCACTGCCAAACTGATCGCCATCGCCAATCTTGATCATCCAGGCATCATACTCGGCATCAGAAATCCCCAGCGCCAGTAACTCTTCCAGCAAGATGGTGACCTTCACACCGTTTGGCGTGCCGAGCGAATATAGCTGCAGCGGATGCTTGCCAATCGGCAACTCTTTCTCGTGGGTCGGGCCGGCAATCGGGCGGTTGGTCGAGGCAAAGGGACCACCATTCTCAGTTTCCCATTTCCAGACCTTGAGCGGTGTGTAATCAGATGACTCAGACATATTCAGTGAACTCCGTTCGTGACGTTATTTATGGCAGAGCACCACGGTGCGGCGCACCCGGTTTCCGTTAAATAAATCATATAGGTACCGCCCCGATGAAGGAAACCGGCAAGCGGTGAAAGGTGTGGATCTTTCCGTAGCCGCAAGGTGTGGCTGTGTTAGCTGGATGGTTTTTGCGGTGCAAAAGCATCCGGAGTTAGCTGGTTGATGATCAGGCCAACGATTACTCCCGCCGCGCCAACTAGCTGGCCGATTTGTATTGTCTCATCGAGCAGCAACCAGGTAGCAAGTCCGCTGATAACCGGGACAAGAAAAAGCAGGGGTCCAGTCTTTGTCGTCGCGAGATGTCGCTCAACCCATATCCACACAGACCAGGCCACAAATACAGGCACAATCGTAAGCCAAGACATGACCAACCAACCGGAACTATCGACGCGAATCCAATCCTGTTCACCGAGAGACGAAGCCGTCACTGCCAGTATCGGGATAGCAGCTAATGTAGGTGGTCAGGGTGAGTGGATGATACCGCGCCACAAGGGGGCGGTTTAATAATAGGTACCCTGCATAGCAACCAGCGACCAGCAAGGAAATGAGATCACCCCACCCCAGCGACACCGACACGCGGGAGGCGACGAAGGTTGCGCATCCGGCTGCCGCAAGTAAAAGGGCGAGCAAAGCTGGCCAACTGGGCAGGCGGCGCTGTTTAGCGGCGGTTAAAACAATGATCCAGAGCGGCACCAGCGCGAGCATCAATGATGCCGGAAAGGCACTATTTAGATGTAAGCCAACACTGAAGCTAAACACGTAACCACAAAACCCGACAAGCGCCACAAGAAGCATCCGGAGCCAATTGCTGCGGTGGATAGGTCGAAGTCCACGGGTAAAAATCACCACCAACCAGCCAAGGATTACCATGCCAATAAAACGCAGAAAATTGAACAGACTCACGTCAAGCTGGTTAAGGGCGTGCTTTGCGAAGACAAAGTTGATATCCCACGCGAAGACGATGACGCAGGCGACTAACCAAGCGGTTTTTATTTTATTTAATTATGAAAAATAAAAATACTGTTATGTCATTTGTTCATTTTGTCACATATAATAAAATCGGTGATTTCTTGCGTGTCCTTACGAAAGAAATTTCTGATATCGTTTGAGTAAATCCACCAAAGAAAATCCCCAGATTTAAAATTAGGCCTGATGTAGGGTTTACAAAACAGGAGCGTACAAAATGGATTCCCATAAGGATCGCGTGGGACAGAGCGTTCGCTTCAACAAGAATATTGGTGGCATTGCCATGGCGATCGCGCCGACCGGTAATTTTCGCGTGACCGGTCTATTGCCGGACACGTCAGGGACGAAATCAGTACCGCGTTGAATCCGTTCATGACGGTCACCAGTGAGTCGCCGTCGAGAACGAAATCACCGTGCAGTGAGATGTTTTTATTGAGTATAACTTTTATGGATTACGGGAGAAAACTGGATGGAATTAGATAAGTTGAAACACAATGTGTCGCTGATTGTTTTCAGTGCAGCAGCAGGTGCTATTGCGCTGGCAGTTGTCGGCTTTAACGTTGGCGGATGGGTCACCGGCGGCAAAGCCAGCGAAATGGTCCAGACGGCAATTGTCGAGCAGCTGATCCCGATCTGCGTCGAGAATTTCAATAAAGATGCCGATAAGGCAACGAAGCTCGTGGCAATGAAAAAGGGCCAGTCCTGGATGCACATAGAGTTTGTCACTAAGCAAGGCTGGGCGACGATGCCGGGTGCAAAGGAAGCCATCAGAGACGTTGCCGAAGGCTGTGCGGAAAAAATCGCAGCATAAACATCTACAACGCCAGCGTTCCTGATGGCGTTGTAGATCAAATCTCTATGGGGCGGCGATAGGTGATCTCGTGGAGCTCACATATCGTCGTCGAGCTTTTGCCGACCATCAACCGGCTGCGCCGATGTCGGAGGTGGGACGCTGCGGCTTACTGTGGTGGCTAATGCCGGTGCGGTCCCCAAACCTTCTTCGATGTTCTTACTGGGCGCCGGGATGTTTGGATTTTGGCGATCCCGCCGCCGGCGAAACCTATAAACACAAACAATACCTTGACGGCATTTTTGAGCGCGACGTTATTTAACAATTACCGGCGACAAGAGCGCTTTCACCCGGGTGATTGTTCCTGCAAAGAAGGCGTATAGATAAGCGCCGAAGAACGCCGTCGCAATGATTGGCGTGATAGCAGGGATAAGCCATGCCGCCACTAAAGCGACATTCACGAGACCGAGCCTGGTGGCTGTTGTCGCCGCATCGATGATCGGGTGGGGCATCCTGTAGGGCACCACCATCGTCACGGCATGTATCAAGTATATCGCCGCCAATATATACACTGGGCTGAAGTCAAACTGCCCGGCCAATAACAGCGCGAACAGGATATGGCGCATCAGCTCGTTGGTCTGAGAACCTTGTCCTGCGAAGGCTGCGGGTTGCAGTCGTGACACAATGCGGATGAGGATCGAACCGGCGGCGATGGCGCTGGCGACGATCAGGAAATTTCCGAAATGTGCCCCGACGGCCAAGGTAAGACTGATGTGGGCCACCGCGTCACAAACGTTATCGAGGTCCGCGCCGAACTTGCTTCTGATGTTGAGTGCTGCAGCCAGAACGCCATCGAGGTCGTCGATGAAATTGTTATAAATAATCAGGGGAATCACATATTGGAAGCCGCCATCCATAAACAGAATGATGAGCGGCAGCACGCCGAGTAGGGATGCTGCATTGGCCAGGTTGCGATAGGCGAATTTTCCAGGGGCCTGAGGCATGTTCATGACCCGACCTCGGAGAGCGTGAAGAAGTGATTCTCCAACTTCGGAAAGGCGATGCCCAACGCCTTGGGAAGACGCGTGACCCAGGGGTACCCGACGCGTAAGCCAAAATAGGTGCTGTGCCCCACGGCCTGAAGAGCCTGGAATCTCGGGGGCACCGCGGCTTGCCATTTCTCGACCAGCTCGCTGGCCATTTCGATGAGCATATAAGGCTCATTCCGCTCGACATGGCTGGTGCTTAATCCGCACTGCTCGAAGAGCTGCCGGTAATCTGACACGGTGCGATAGTTGACCTGGTAGGCGCCGCGCAAAGACAGGGCATCGTCCCTGACAGTGGACTCCCGGCACAGGATGATGCCGTCTGGTTTAAGGCACGGGGTCAACTTCCGCAGTAAGGCGCTTACATCCTTTTTATCGAGATACATGAGCAAGCCACCGAGGAAGATCAGGTTGTATTTGGCATCCGGTTCAAATGTCATGACATCGCCATGGAGTGTCTGGAGGTTGGCGTAGGGCGCGGCTCTTTTTTGCAAGGAGTCGAAAAGCGTGCGGCTACCCTCGACGGCCGTCACTTGGGCAAATCGTTGCGCGAAACTTTCCGACCAGGTGCCAATACCACTGCCAAGATCGAGGACAGCACCGTTCTGTTTCACGTCACCGGTCAGCCGTTCTACTATCCGGGATTCTGCCTGAAAGCGAAAACTTCCGGCGCTCACCGGAAAGCCAAAATCGCCCCTCATGTAGGGACCAAGGAGAGAAGGCGTGTCGTCGTCCCAATACTGATTCACCTTCGCATAGTCGATTTTAGTGTCGATTCCTGT
>Ga0114999_10010264_pt1 | contig 10155 bp, 14 predicted proteins | sample ArcticOcean_MG_C_3_FD_89820 | JGI IMG/M metagenome (GOLD analysis project Ga0114999, IMG submission 89820) | Marine microbial communities from western Arctic Ocean - ArcticOcean_MG_CB8_126 | ecosystem: Environmental > Aquatic > Marine > Oceanic | place: Arctic Ocean: Canada Basin | collected... | reverse complement strand
TAACACGCTCATTTCCTACTCGAACAAATCATTCAACCAACACAACAACGACTCCTCCCATTTATAGTCGGTATTCATCCCAAGCCCGTGCCGTCCTTTTGGATACACATGAAGTTCAAATGGTACATCATGTTTTTGAAGGGCGGACACAAACATCAAACTATTTTCAACGGGTACTGCGGTATCCTCAAATGTATGCCAAATAAAACAAGGTGGAGTATTAGAACTGACCTTCAAATCTGGAGAAACTGATTGCCGCATTTCAAGTGAAGGACGCTCCCTTAACAAATTATTGCGCGACCCGGTGTGTCCCAATGCACCCGCCATATCAATAACTGGATAACAAAGAATTCCGAAAGCCGGACGCAAATCCTTGGAATATTCTGCATAGGATGTTAACGTGTGAGCCGCCAAATGCCCGCACGCAGACGAACCCATCACTCCCCGACCTTGTCTGGATCTACCCCGAACTCAGTGGAACGACCACAGATCGTTTCTATGGCAGCCAAAGCATCCTCAAGCATGGCCGGATGCTAGTGCCCTCCGGGAGCCAGTCGATATTCAACAACAAAAGCTGCAATTCCCTTGGATTGAAAGAAGTGAGCATAACCTGCACCTTCATGCTCGGCCAATCCACGATACCCGCCACCGGGAAAGATGATAACCCCGATATCGGTTCTCCCCTTCTCAACCGGAAGGAAAACATCGATTCTAGGAAATGGATTAGTTGTGCCGTTTATAAGCTTCCCGTTCAAATTGATTGGATCGGCAATGCTGTGAATTGAGAACCCAAATATGAGTGCTGAGCATATCAATAGAGTTAAAGTAAATTTCCTCATGAACATCCAAATCATCGAATAGCTATAAACAAGTCGAATCAGATTTATGATCTATTGTTCTCTGCTCACAAAATCTAAAGCAAATCCTACCGCTGAACCTTGGAACTTTAATGATCTTGCTTTTATTCAGGTCGTAATTGCATTACAGCAGGAATTCACAAAAACCGCCCATTTAGCTCTTAAGTAGTTCAAAACGGTAAACAAAACATCAAGACTCACGTAAAGGATTATGGCGTTGGATTATAATCAAGACCAACTTCATAAAAGGTTCTATTCTGTTGAGAATCAGGATCAATAAGCGTTAAAATCTGTTCATCGATTATGATTGTGGCATTAGTGTTCTCAACCCAATTCGCTGGGCTTAAGCGAAGGAAATAAAGTCGCATTCTTGACCGATCCCAATCCTGAGTTGGGAGAAGATCGGGCATTCTATCGACTCACCAACGAAGGCGAAGTCCTATAAGTTGTTTACATTTTCACTTCGTAGAGACATTTTTTGCTTTATGAAATATATTTATTTTTTCGCTGCCTTTTCCTTTACGACACTAACAAGTGTCGCCCACGACGCAGCCTACTTGATCGCTCAGAAGTATGGGCTGCAAAACTGGAATAAGGTCGAATCGATCACCTACACTTTTAATGTTAAGAACCCTCGTGCTGAGTTTGGACGAACCTGGACCTGGCATCCTAAAGAAGACAAAGGTATTCACATGCTGATGACATTAGCTACACACGCGGAGAAGGCATGGATGAGAAAATCGATAAGAACTTCATTAACGATGTGTTTTGGTTGCTGTTTCCATTTCAAATTGTTTGGGACCCGACCCTGACGTTCGAAGAGGAGGAAAACGACAAAGATCCTATTAGCGGAGAGACTGTTCAAAACTTCGGGTCATTTACAACAAAGACGACGGCTATACCCCCGGAGATGTGTATGAGCTATTTTATGATGAAGATTATAATATAACTGCCTGGATATTCCTAAGAGGCGGAAAAGGCGAAGGACGAGCAACAGTTTGGAAAGATAATCAAGAATACAACGGAATCACCATTTCAACTGAACATCGAAACCCTGAGGGCGGCGGTCTTTGGTTTAGCGATATCAAGGTGACGTTAAAGTAAGGTCGTCACTTCGATCGATGATAAACAATCTCGGACGCCTCGGCGATGAGTCCCTACCCTAAAATCAAACTCAACATGAAACTATCAATTAGTCTCTTAATTGTTCTTCTATCATCCTTCAATATTTCCTTGGCTCAGGACCCGGAGGTAGTCATCTACAAAAAAGCTGGTGATCGGGAACTTGCCGTTCACATCTTCAAACCAGAAAAACAAGACTCCCCTTCCCCGGCAGTAGTGTGGTATCATGGTGGCGGTTGGAATCCTAAAGGTAGAGCGGGTCAGTTTTTTGAGCATGGAAAGATACTCGCAGGACTAGGAGTTGTATCCATTTCAGTCGATTACCGAGGTTATGAAGGCACCGCCGAAAACCGAGATATATCCAATTGTATTGCGGATGCTAAATCGGCTTTTCGTTGGGTAAAGGCACACGCAAAAGAGCTAAACATCGACACTGACCGCATCGCGGTTGGCGGTGGATCAGCAGGTGGCCACCTCGCTGCAGCCGTGGCTACTCTCCCCGGCTATGATGACTCAAAGGACGATTTGAGTATCAAGATCAATCCCTGCTTACAGCTGCTGTTTAATCCAGCCGTCGATCCAAGCAAAGTAACCGGCGATGGATTCTCACCGCTTCATACGGTGAAGAAAGGCATTTCTCCCGCCGTTATCTTCCACGGCAAAGCCGACACGACTGTTCCCATTACCCAAGCCTACGACTATCAACGAGCCATGGATAAAGTCGGCAGTAAATGTACGCTTTTTGCCTACGAAGGCCAATCCCATGGATTCTTCAATTACCGTGCGGGAAGAATTCCTCATTATTATAAGACGGTCGGAGATATGCTCGTATATCTGGAAAAGCACGGATACTTTACGAAATAATCAGACTCACTAGAACCCCGCTTTAATCACTCTTCAACCCCAGTCTCTATGAAAATCCTAAGTTTCATTCCTCTACTTTTCATTCCGTTCGTCCTCGCCGCTACTGACCCTGAGAAGTTTATCTACAAGACCGTAGGTGATGAGGAGATCGAACTGTACGTAACTCGCTCTGAGCTTACGGAGACCCCATCACCGGCAGTAGTCTGGTATTATGGGAGTGGGCTTAATAAAAGGGAAGAGCCTAAACAGTTCTACGAACACGGTATGATCCTGGCCAAGATGGGTATCACCTCTTTTTACACGAACATACGCGGGGCAGTCAAAGGGGAAGCTAGAGAAGAAAGTCTGGTCATTCGATGTATCGAAGATGCCAAGTCCGCATTTCGTTGGGTTCGAGCCCATGCGGCGGAATTTAATTTGGATCAGGATCGAATTGCCGTGGGAGGAGGTTCCTCCGGAGGTTTCCTCTCAACAGCCATAGCAAGTCTTCCTGGGCATGACGCGGAGACGGACGACACCAGCATCCCATTGGAGCCAAGCCTACAAATCCTCTTTAATCCTGGTTACGGAAATGACTCACCTGAACACTTATCTCCCTTTAAACACGTAAAAAAAGGAGTCGCGCCTGCCGTCATATTCCAGGGTACAGCGGACACCACAACTCCTCTGACAGGCGCCTATGCCTACCAACGCGCTTTGGACAAGGTTGGCAGCGATTGCCATATTTACACCTACAGCGACCAGACTCACGGCTTTTTCAATTACAAGGACGGCTATAATCCCTTCTATTACAAAACCGTAGGTGATATGTTGGTGTATCTCGACAAGCACGGTTACTTAACAAAGTAACTGATTATCAGAGCCGCCGACAAAGCGATTAAGTTAGAAAGCGTTCCCGCAATTCGGGAGCAACCAAAGGACATACTCCGTCCGGTTTTTTGAAAATCTTCTTTCTAATCGCGGCAATACACCGGTAACCAAAGTCGCGTAAAGGTTTTGGGAAGACACCCATCACTTTTCCGAGACGACGCCATCCAGGAGAAAGCGTCTTCATAGCATACACCGCGGCATCAGAAAACGTGAGCAATTCATTGGATTCAGTCAGGAGAATAAGACTGTCAGGAAACTCAATCACTTCCGCTTTGGAAAAATTGGCTCGAAACGTATCACCTTGAAGGGGCGCAAATTGAAAAACGGCTTCAACCTCGTGTTTGAGTACAAATACTACAAACCGGTGACAAAGACCGCAGTCCCCATCGTAAAATAATATCGGTTTGGTATTCATCCCATTAATAAGTGTGTCGTTAGTTGGTCGGTATCAAACTCATTTCCTGACTCGATGTACGAATTTGTATAAAATTGTGCACCGATGAGAAGAATCTCCAGATTTGTAATTTGGATTGCCAGAAAAAGAATTTGATCAAAAAGCTTTTTTTGATTAGTCAAAGACTTCACCATATAAAGGACAAGGGCGCGACAATTTGGATGACGGTGGAATGGGCTCAATCGCAGCGGAATGGACCACGACAAACGGAGACAACGAAATTGTGTTGGGTGCCTGGTATGCGGAAGCGATCAGTGCAAATTATATCGAACTCAATTTGGCAGCGGCCGACATCATCCCCTTTGAAACCGTACAGGTAACCTTTGGTTATACTTGGTTGGACCTTGAGAAGGACAATGAATCCGACAATGAGCTGAGTATTGAGTTCGGAGCCAGCCCACTAGAATCTTTGGACTTTACCGCCGCCTTTGTATATTCTACCGAAGCGGGAGGCACTTTCGTCGAGCTGATCGCTTCTACGGATATCGAACGAAACGAATTTACGCTAACACCTTTTGCATTATTAGGAATCAACGAAGGTTTTGTATTCGACGAGCATAAAGGGCTGAACAACCTTCAACTTGGATTTGAGGCCTCCACCCCAATTTCCGACTCAATGGAACTGAGGGGCTATATCGCATACACGATTGCCCTAGACAAAAAACCAGGTGAATCGCTCGACGATATTTTCTGGGTGGGTCTCGGAATTGGATTTGGGAACTGATTTCCGGGCATTCTTAAAGCCAGCCAGAAACGCATTCTCCTGATTCGCCAGGATAATGGCTCCAAGTTGAAGAACAGGCTTTGATTCGGGGAATATAGCCAGTCACAATTCCCACTTGAAGTATAAGCTGCACTGCTCTACGACTCTCGATTTAATACAATCAGTCTTCTCACTCCAAACCGTTCCCAACTAGCTACTCTATGTTCGCGTTTCTTACCTTTCTCGCATTCACCGCCATGGTGGCCATCATCTCGTGGCTGAAAACTCGTAACGACGATCAATCAGTCGGCAATAACTATTTCTTGGCAGGAAGAAGCTTACCCTGGTTCGTGGTAACAGGCTCGCTCATGTTGACCAACCTATCCACAGAACAATTGGTCGGATTAAACGGTGGAGCCTACCTTAACGGATTTGTCGTCATAGCGTGGGAGATAATCGCAGCTTGCGCGCTTGTTGTGATGGCATGGAAATTTCTTCCGATTTACTGGTCGGGTCAAATAACGACCGTCCCTGAACTCCTGGAGAAACGCTTTGATAAAAACACAAGGACCTTGGTTAGTGCCTTCTTCCTCGCTACGATAGGGATCACTCTGCTTCCATTTATTCTCTATTCCGGAGCACTAGCTATGAACGGCCTTTTCGACGTTCCAGGAAATCTCGGATTATCAGAGACTCAATCGATCATCCTCATGGTAGTTGCAATCGGTACCATCGGCGCCTTGTACGCCATATTGGGTGGACTGGAAGCGGTGGCCATATCAGATACTATAAACGGAGTAGGACTCCTGTTCGGTGGATTGCTAGTGCCATTCCTAGGGATTTTGGTGCTGGGCGACGGAAGCTTCTTTGGTGGGATCGATCGCTTAGTAGACCATCAACGCCCCATGCTCGATCCGATCGGAGATAGCCAATCGAACATACCATTTTCCGTCCTCTTCACTGGTATGGTCGTTCTTAACATGTTTTACTGGTGCACCAATCAGTTTATAATTCAGAGAACGTTTGGAGCGAAATCACTCAAAGAAGGACAAAAGGGAGTCCTCGGCGCTGCATTTTTAAAACTACTGGGCCCCCTGTATTTGGTGCTTCCCGGAGTCATCGCACTTGAGCTGTTCGGCCCTGAATTGTCCAATGGAGACCTCGCGTATCCAATGCTGGTTAACAAGGTATTACCACCAGCTCTAGTTGGTCTTTTCAGTGCGGTTATGTTTGGGGCAATTCTAAGTTCTTTCAATAGCTGCCTGCACAGTGCCACTACCCTATTTGGCTTGGATATCTACAAAAACGTAATCAAAAAAGACGCTACAGATAAACAAGCAGTTAAAGCAGGAAAAGTCTTTGGCACAATCCTTGCACTTTTTGCCATGTGCGGGGCGCCATTCATTATGAATGCACCAGCAGGCCTATTCGATCTAATGAAAAAGATTGGCGCCACCTTCAATGTGCCCATCTTTGCCCTGGTCGTTGCGGGCATTTTAGTAAAGAAAGCGCCAACCATTGCTGCAAAAGCTATCCTGGTTGTTGGTGTAATTTTCTATAGTTTCTTCACCTGGGTTTACCAACCTTCAATAAACGGACAAGAAGTTCATTGGCTGCATATTACCGGGCTGAACTTTGCCATCCTGATCACCATCATGATCGTGATGAGCCGAATGAAACCTTCAGAACCAGTCGATGGTATTCCTTCTTTTCTATCATCTTATTCAGGTACTGGAACAGCAGAATATTGGTCCGGTACGAAGATTGTTGGAAGCGGAGTGGTAGTTTGCGTAATCGCCATGTATTCCTACCTCCATTGGTTTTAAACCATTGAAGGAAATCAAAAACGAATCTAGGCAGGCCTGTTGAACACAGGGACTGTCAGTGTCTCCCCATCTTTCAAGGCGGACTGATGGGCGATGATTCCGGGTACCGTGTAAGAAAGCGCCTCGTAAATATCAACCGTTGGCGCCCTACCCTCTTTTAATGCACTAATAAATTCATGCGTAAGAAACGTGTGTGATCCATGATGTCCACTGGTATGTCGTAGCGGTTCCGGCAACATATCTGTCATATACCACTCTACTTGATCGTAGGGTTCTGGCCTCGTTCTACTCCGTACAAATCCAGCTTCATCCGCATCCTTCTCCTCAGTTCTGGATACAATAATCGGTTGCGATGAATACGTTCGATCCGGTCCGTAAAAACTCATTTTGTCGCCAACCCACTCAGCTCTCTCAGACCCCATGTGAGCTCCCTTCCACCACACCTTGCAATAGAAACTGTTACCACGATCCGTCTTAAACATCGCAGTGTTGTTCCAAAACGGATTGTTATAATCGTTGTCTTTCAGAATGGGACTATCGTCACCCCATCCATGACAGGAAACTTCGACTAACCTTTCTCCTGTTACTCCAACCAAATGAGCTGTGCAGTGAGTAGGATAGTACATGGGCGGCAAACCATACCTCCATGTTTTTGATCCATCGGGATTAAAGAAGAGTGGCTCTAACCCATCATGTTGGTAAAAAGATTCGCAGTGGTAAAGATTTCCAAATTTACCCTCCTGGTAAAACTTCCGAGCTGACATAGCGAACTGCTGGTAGTAACTTGTCTCAGCCATCATGTAGGTCAATCCGGTGGTCTCCACTATATCCAAAAGTTCATAGGCTTCCTCCATCGTACCACAAGCAGCCGGGACGGCAGAAATAACATGCTTACCATGTTTCATCGCCAACTTGACGTGTCGCACATGATCTGGCGCAGGGGTAAATATTCCAATCGCATCGATATTCGGATCCTTCACCATCTCCTCCAACGAGTTGTAGGACTTCGCACAACGATACGTTTTCATCAACGCAGCTTTTCTATCGGGCAAGAGGTCCGTCACTGCTTCTACAATACAGTCCGGATGCTCGTGCCATTGAAACTGTAATCCAAATCGACCTCCGGCTATTCCTATTCGCACCTTACCCGGATTTCGGAGATTCGAAGACACTTGCCCCTGAACCGCCAGACCTTGAGTTGCTCCAACTATGCCGGCTACCGACATGCCTCCTTGTTTCAAAAAATCTCTTCGAGTTAATGGATTCATCAGGTCGGATCAAACTGAGGGATCTTTAACCGTTCTCCACCCTTTAACGCCGATTGATGGGCGACAAGCCCTGGAATGGTATAAGCCAATGCTTCATAGATATCGATGGCCGGTTTTCTGCCCTTGGTGATAGCATCCACAAATTCGTGAACCAGAAAGTTATGGGAGCCGCCGTGTCCACTTGGTAAACGCAATTCAAGTGGCATCAAATCTTCTTTTTTGTACCAGGCTTCTTGCTTGTAGGCTTCAACCCCGTTTGCTGCATGCTCGTAACCTACATCATCATTTCCCTTTTGACGGCTTTGATGAACAATTTCGGTTTTGAGTCCTTTGCCTCCCGTGCCGTTCGTTTGGATAGCGGCCATGTTTCCCACCCAACGAGTAGGATGGCCCGCCTTCACCGGCGAATTCCACACCACATCTATCCGAGACGTATTGCCCTTATTCGTTTTGAACTGTGCATAACAATTCCAGAATGGATTGCCGTATACATTATCATGCATGATCGGATCATCATCACCCCAACCTGTGCAGGATACTTCGACAAACCGCTCCCCTGTCATTCCGATTAGGTAAGAGGCATTATGCGTATAATAAAATCCCGGAGGAAAACCATAACGCCAGGTATGCTGTCCCTTCTTCCATTGGTCACTAGCCTCACCGTCTGCTCCGGTTTCGAAGTACAGCGTTTTCATTCCAGGATGATGATATGCACTTTCAAAATAGTAGACATCTCCTAACAGACCCTGCTTATAAAAATCCCGAGCCGACATCATGTAGTCACGATAGTAACTTGTCTCCGCCATCATGTAAGTTTGTCCTGTTTTCTTTACCACTTCCAAAAGTTTTTCTCCCTCCTCTACCGAACCCGTGCAGGCCGGCACCGCCGACAAGACATGCTTCCCATGTTTCATGACTTTGGTCGCGTGATCCACATGCTGAGGTGCTCCGGTAAAAACAGCGATAGCGTCGATGTTAGGATCTTTCACCATATCTTCAAGCGATGGATACGTTTTAGTACACTCAAACACCTCCACCATCCTAGCCAAACGTTTCGGCCTCAAATCAGACACCGCAACCACCTCACAATCAGGATGTAGCTTAAAGGCATAGAAATTACTACCAAATCGTCCTCCAACAATACCGACACGCAATTGGGTCGACTTCTTTAATGTTGATCTCTGAGCCGGCAAAACTGAGGGAAAGGAGCCCCCGAGAGCCACAATACTACTCGATTTGAGAAAGGTTCGACGATCTTGTTTCGAGTTTGGGTTGGAATGAAGGCCTTGCTTATCCATATTCAACGATCTCCTACACTGCAGATTTACAAAGGCGTTAAGCTACAGTTCTATAGTCTATCCGACAAGGGATAAATCAAAGCGCTTCTTGGGGTTTCGCTAAAAAATCACTGACGCCTCCAAACAAGTCTTACCTAATAATTCTCCTTGAAGAGATTCATTTACTTAAACTATATCTCAAGGATACCACAGTCGGACAAAACAACCTCAATCCGTTCCCTAAATACCTAATAAGCAGACAATCTTATTTCTATTATTTTTAGTGATTTTGGCTACATCGAACAGCACCACTCAAGCAGCAGATACTCCTTCGAATAAACCAACCATGTAGGGACAATTGCAGTTCCCGATGGTCTTTCGATGGAAGGAACTCAAAAAGCAATTCTCAAGGCTGCCGTAGGTCGCAGATGGAAAATCAAAGAAAAGACTGTAGGAAAAGTAGTCATCCAATTGGTTCACCGAGGGTACGATTCTAAGCTAACATTTCTCTATTCTAAAAATGAGGTTAAGGTTTTTTCCGATTCTTGGACGATTAAAAAGTCTGGAGCTAAAAAAAAGGATCCCGAAGGCTGGATTGAAAACCTAAAAAAAGATCTTCCGGTTTTTATGAACCGTGCACTCTACGATTAATTCTTTGAAATCAATTTTAACACATAGAAAGCCAGGTGATTATTTCCTGGCTTTTTTCTGAACGGAATTGGTCGAGATTACGAAAACTGGGGCACTTGAAAAGTTAGTCTGGGCACCTAAAAAGGACCCAGACAATGAATTCAAAACGATACACAACAGAACAGAAGATCCGCATCCTTCGGGATGCTGAACGAGCCGATATATCCATCGTGGATGGTGAGCCCCGGCCACAAGTGCCAGATCGCCGGTATCTTTGTGAACCG
>Ga0114999_10010257_pt1 | contig 10160 bp, 10 predicted proteins | sample ArcticOcean_MG_C_3_FD_89820 | JGI IMG/M metagenome (GOLD analysis project Ga0114999, IMG submission 89820) | Marine microbial communities from western Arctic Ocean - ArcticOcean_MG_CB8_126 | ecosystem: Environmental > Aquatic > Marine > Oceanic | place: Arctic Ocean: Canada Basin | collected... | reverse complement strand
TGCACTTAAATTCCCTGGACTCCTCCCCACCTCTGCATATCACGCCATCGCCTTTGTGCCCTGAAAGGGCACCCCATCTTAGCAAGGGGTCCTTGGACCCCTGGACTTGGATTCCCTGTTCTTGCGTTCCTTGCACTTAAATTCCCTGGACTCCCCCCCACCTCCGTATATCACGCCATCGCCTTTGTGCCCTGAAAGGGCACCCCATCTTAGCCAGGGGTCCTTGGACCCCTGGACCTGGATTCCCTGTTCTTGAGTTCTCTGGCCTCTGGACGCGGCCTCCTCCACTTTCGCCTTGCACCCACCATCGATCACGTCACCACCAAAACATCGGTTTCTCCATACGCCGTAACCTTAGCATTCAGTCTGCCATCTGTAGATTCACATTCTATAGACGCGTCCGTGCAATCACCCGCGGTGATCAGGACAACGTATCTGGCGACCTCCCCTGCCTTCAGATCCTGAAGAAATCTGACGTGGCATACGTTTCTCTTCTGTATGGACATATCGGGTTGATAGTGCACGGGCACCATACTCGGTCCCCATCCAATTTCCGTCTCGCGAATCGTTTCGTTGCATCCGGGAATCACACGCATTCCTGGCGTGCCGTCACTGACGATCTGACCCGAATCCTCACGCAGTTCATCCGGACACCGAACCGTCCACTTGAGCGAATGGGATTCGTCGCTTCCTGTCCCATCCACCAGATCGTAAATCAGAAAGTAGCGCCCCTTCCTCAAGATCACGGTTCGCTCGTGCAAGATCCCTTTCGACCGGTAGTACCCATCGTGGGTTATCCGAATCCGTGTTTCCTCGTCCGAATCCTGCCAGTCCAGCAGGCGCCCCCAGATGCGTCTCTTGTTCCCGGGACGCCAGATTTCCTGGTCGTCATCATCGATCCAAATCGTGTTCTGGCCCTGCGTGCTGTAATACCAGGGGCGATATTCGGGATCGCTATAGGCGAATGGCGACCCGGGTGAAATCACGGCCGGTGCCCCTTTCACCCAGGCCGAAAAGGAAGCCTGTCCAGCGTAGGCGTGTCCGCCGTCCGGGTGTCCAAAGTCGAGCACAAGTGCGTTCGCGTCTTCACCCAATCCGTCTCGGAGGATAGCGATTCCGGAATCCGGATACAACTTTGAAGAACCATCGGGCTCCTTTGTCTCCGTAGTAGCCGTGGGAATGGACAGATCATTCAGAATGGTATTCCCCCAACCGGCGCCCCCTTTTTGGATGGGAATCGCATGGGGATCATACCCGCGGTCGAGATACCACTGCAAGACAGGATCTTTGAAAAACGCATTGCTTGCAGCCAGAAAAGCGGTCCAGTCGCGCGCATATACGGCCGAATTGATCGCCGGGGTGAACCCGTCGGGCATTACCAGATCAGCAAGGAAGTGATGCATCGCCAGAAACCGTGTGCGATAGGGCTCTGTGTCGTAGAAACTCGGCAGCCCCCTGCGAGCCAGAATCATCTGAAGTGTAGCGAAGGAACGAATCACCGTCTTGTGGTATTGGGTGCAGATTTCCTTTTGAAACCCATCCGGATGAACCTGATTGAGTAGCAGAACTTCCTGAACCTGTTTCGCCGTCTCCAGCCATTCGGCGGAAACAGTCCACTCAGGTAGCAAAGCACCCACACCTCCCAGTCCACCACTTCCGGAAGAAATGAAATTGAGTTGCTGCTGCCATTCTATGGCCGTCTGCCCCTGGAGTTGTTTGTTGAGATAGCTGGCGAATCGCCAGAGCAGAATGGAGGTATTCTTGCAGTCTTCCACAGTCCAGTCGGGATGATCTCGAAGCGCGTAAAGGGCCTCCCCCAATGCCTTCAATTTCATGCCAATGGAGAGCGTGTTCCAGACAGTCCGCAGACCACCTTCCTCGGGTCCCCTGCCCATCACACCGCTTTCGTCCCGAATATGGTCCACCTGCCTTATGTAACTGCTGATACACTCGGACACCATGCGGACGAACCGCGATTCACCGGTGATCATTGCCGCACGGACAGGCCAGCGCAAGAAGGTAAAATAATGCATCCCTCCCCAACTCATCGATCCTGTGGGATTGGCATTCCAGTCTATTCCTTTTCCGGCTACATACGGAATCGTGATATCTCCGTGCAGACCTTCACCCTCAACCATCTGAACAGCGTCAACCACCCACACATCGACCACGCCTGTCCAATGTTTCTTCATTGCCTCACCGAAGGTTCTCGAATCGAAGTGCCAGGTGGGTTCTTCCCGTTTCGCCAGATGCGCGTGCCAGGACGCCCAGAATCGGTCCATCGCAGCAGTGTCCCTGTTCGAACCAGGTATTTCGAGGCCGTCTATTGACCTATTTATCTGGTCAATAAACTCGGATTCATCATAATTGAAGGGTTTAAACGCATTCATGAATGGCAGTCCTCCGATCCTGTTTTCGTTCAAATGAGGTGCGGCGGCTAATGTAAGCAAATTCGGCGCACCATTCTACTCCCAATTCCCCGCTTTGGCAGGTTTTAGGGCTAACCGGCCTGACGCTCACCGCCCGAGCTGAGACCCCCGCGCCTCGATGGGTTATCACTGCCTTGCTTTCGTGGCTCGATGAACCTTCGCGCCAGCTTGACCCGCCTGGTTTTTTTTGCTTACTATATATGCATATCTTGAAATTCCTGCCCATCTGGTTCGGGCCACTTATGCAGGAGATAAATCGTTATGGACACTGCCACCGATGCAATTCAGCAGCAAATTCTTCAACACCTGAAAACCATTCCGATGTTCGATCGTCTGGAAATGAACGAACTCAAGAAGATCTACGGGATCTGTAACTATAAACAGTATCAGATCGATGATAAGCTTTGTGAATTCGGCACACCCAGCAATGACCTGTTCATCCTTCTGGACGGCAGGCTTGTAGCACGCACCAAAACGGGTTTGGACATCGCGTATATCCCGCCAATTGGCGTGGTTGGAGAAATGGGCGTGTTAACGGATCAGCCCAGATCGGCGGATGTAGTCGCATTCGATGAATCCATGGGATTCCTGATCACAAAGAAGTCACTCGTCGATATGTTCGTAGAGGACGGAGTGATTTGCCGCAAGATCCTTTTGAATGTCGTCAAGATCCTGTCTGCTAAACTGTATGACACGAATTCCGAGATAGAAAAGCTGCGCGATATGGCTACCCAGGGTGGCAGCGCATCCAACCAGACCGACGACATCTTTCTTTACTGACCTATGGCCGATATCCCGGAAGTCACCGTAGATAATTTCGACTCGGCTGTATTGAAGTCGAAGGGTCTGGTCCTCATCTATTATTACGCCATCTGGTGTAAACCCTGTCTGGAAATGTCGGAAACAGTCGATGCGATTGCCGACGACATCTCTGAAAAGATAAAGACGGTAAAGGTCAATACCGATAAAGAGGAAGCGATTATCACCCAGCAAAAGATTCGTACCATTCCATCCTTCCAGGTGATGAGGGATGGAAAACCGGAAGATCTGATACGAGGCCCCCTCTCGAAACTGGATCTGATGGCGAAACTCAGCGCCTTTATAACAACCGGGACAGTCGCCGCACCGGAAGCTGAACCTTCGAAACCTGCCGCCTAAGGCCAGACTGAATAAGGCTTTCGAAACCGAGACCCACTTCCATAACAGGAAAATAAAATGGCCGAGTCCGAATTGCCCACAGATGAATCCGGGGGTGCAGGAAGTCAGACAGCGGGCGAACTCCCCGATGACCAGGAAGTTGTCCCCCTCCAGTTCGATCAACTGATACTGGACAATCTGGATCCTGCGGACAAAAATGTCAATCGCTTCGACGATGTCACGCTCCAGGTGGCGATTGAACTCGGACGTGTTACCCAGCCTATTCGCGAAATCCTCGAATGGCGAGAGGGTTCCGTCATCGAAACCACCAAACTCTCCGGACAACCAATGGAGATCATGGTGAATGGACGTCTCTTTGGCAAAGGCGAAGTCGTAGTCGTGGGCGATAACCTGGCCATTCGCATAACGGATCTAATGAAGCCTGACCTGGAGTGACCCGCTTCGCCAGTGCAATCGTCTGATTTCAGTAAACTAACACTTGATACATATCTGTCAGACACGCTATCAACCCCTGAGAAACTGCAGACCAAAATGACCGAGAGTGCTCCGCGTAGGTCGAACATCCGGTCGAATAATATGTTTTGATGTTCCAAATGTTTACGATGAGAAATCTGAGGGTATAATGAGAAATATCCGACTGCTTCTTATTGTAGCATTACTTCAGGCTTCTGGATGCGGCACCCTTCGGCCACTCAAAACATTGAAACAGGATGAGATCAAAGCGAGTCAGTTGAAGGAAGGAATGCATTTACGCTTGGTGCTCGAACAGGACAGTGAATTACCATTCCAAAAAAGAAGCATCACCTGCAAAGTGGACCACGCAGAAATAATACGCCTATGGGACGCCATCAAAACGAACTTTACCGAAGAGCAGCAGGCACACATCAAGCAGGTGCTGGCTACGCCTGACGGCTTTCGTCGGGCAGAGGATATACTGTCAGCAGTTCTCTTAGGGTTGACACAATCTGTCCCTTCGACGCCGAACAATCATGACACAGAGAAATGAAACCCGCCAGGGCCATGCCCTCGCGCTCTGCTCTGCCAGGGTTGATTTTTCTTATATGTCTGTTCATACCTGTTGCTATATGCCTCGGTATACGTATATTCATAATGTTCCCTCTTCAGCGTTGTCGGGGAACGCGGTGCATCGCGCCTCTGGAGGCCACAAACCTCCAGGGGCATTTTTGCGTACTTACCAAGTTAACACTTACTTACTGTATGTCAACGTGCCCTTATGGTTGCGCTGTTCCGAATAAGCCACCTTTTCAGCTTAACCAATTTCCATTAACGTCATGATACTGCACAGATCTTCACCTGTCAATGAGTTTCTGAAGCACATCAAATGATAGGAGGGAGTTTATGAGACGCGGTGCCTACATGGTTATGTTGGCTGCATGTTCGGCGTTCGCTGGCGGCTGCTTTACCTCTTGGCTGCTCCACCCTGGGGCGTTGTGGGCGACTCAGTCGATGGGCAAAATACGTGTGGAGGAGATTACTATAGCAGGCGATGAAGGTGGGATAGTTGTTATTACAGGCGATGGGGCTATGTTCTCCAGCAGCGATATGACTTCACAACTAATCCTTTCAAGCGTTGGTGTTGGCTGCCAGAACGATAAAGGGAATAAGCATTTTTACTTGGGCCAAAATGGTACCCCGGGGAAAGAAGGTATCTTGGGGCTATACTCGGCGGTGTTTGATACAACAATTATGTTGGGAGAAAGTGGCCTGAAGTACAAGAACAAAGCTGGCAGAACTGTGGTGATAGCTGGCGCAGACAAGTATGGTAGTGGCTTAGTTGGTGTGAGCGATGTCTATGGCAACTCAAGAATATTTAAACCCACACCGGGCAAATAGTTTCCACTTGCCACACACGTGCCCATATTGTATCATGAGGCTGCCTATAAAAGAGGGTCACTGATCGAGATAATCGGCTCTATAGAAAGGCAAATAAGCGTAACGTGTTGTTATTTGCGGATGTAGCTCAATTGGATAGAGCATCTGGCTACGGACCAGAAGGTTCCGGATTCGAATTCTGGCATCCGCACCATATAAACCCCCTTTTCGCTTGATGAAGGGGGTTTATTTTTTTACCTAAGCCCCCCAGCGGTGCCTGCGGGGTCGTAACACCTGCAAGGCCTGACCATCGACAATATCGGCTGTGCCGCGCCCTGCAATTCTGTTTGCAGGAATCGAATCGCGGAAGTACATATGGTATCGCCTGTTTTCATGAGCGATGCCCGTCATCCCGTACCGTAACCCGGTCATCCTGAACGAAGTGAAGGATCTCAAAGCCCTCGGTGATTTCAAAATTGCGAGCCACTCCACTCCCAGACGTTCACTATAGAACATATCTCCAGATCAGCACAATACATGTCCAAATCCAAAGAACCTAAGCGCGCACACTCACAAAGGGGAAATCCATAATGCCACTTGGACAGGGAACACACACCTACGACCACGCCGGTAACTGGGGCGGCCTCGTTGACGATTATCACGAAGGATGGATTCCAGGGGTTGCCTGTGACTCCAAAGACAGAGTTTTCGTCTATTCACGCAGCCAGAAACCCCTGAATGTTTATGACAGAGACGGGAATTTCCTGGAGACCTGGGGCGAGGACGTGCTGGAACCCAATTTGGCGCACGGGATCATCATCGACAAGGATGACAATGTCTTCGTGACCGACGCGACCTCCCATTGCGTCCACAAATTCGATCCCGCAGGAAATGTGATATTGACCCTGGGATCTCCTGGCCAGCCTGGGGCCAATGACGGCGAACCCTTCAATCGTCCCACGGATATCGCACTGGATTCGGAAGGCAACATTTTCGTCTCGGATGGCTACGGGAATGCGCGAATCCACAAGTATTCACCCGATGGCAAACTCCTGCTCTCATGGGGTGATCGCGGTGACAAACCTGGTGAATTCTCGATCTCTCACAGTGTCCGGATCGACAAAGAGGACCGTGTATGGTCCTGCGACAGAGAGAATTGTCGGCTTCAGATCTTTGATGGGCTTGGAAACTTCCTGGATGAGTGGACAGGTCTTCTCCGGCCGAACAACATATTCCTTCACCCGGACGAGGACCTGATCTACATCGCGGAACTCGGTCGTCGCATCAGCATATTCACAATGGACAGAAAGCTGGTTTCCTCCTGGGGCGGCGGTGGCGAACCAAGCGAAACGCCTGGCGAATTTCTGGGTGGAGCGCACGGTATCTGGGTCGATTCCAGGGGAGATATCTACGCAGGCGAGGTCGAACTTGGCGAAGAGGGACGCTTGCACAAGTACATCAAGAGACAATAATCACTTCTCTGGCCGGATCATTGAATGTCTCAGCAAACGGGTCATCTGTCGAATCGTTTATGGAAAGTCCTGACCTGGTCGCTGTTCTCCATTTGCAGCCTCCTGATCCTGACCACCTACACGGAATATGGCATCACGAACGATGAAGTCAGCCACGCGAAATACGGGCGAGACATCACGAGTTGGTATACCAGCCTCTTCCAGGACACAGAGGTCTTTCAATCCGCCAATACCTGGCTCTATGGCGGATTCTACGATACCATCACCCACCTGATTGCCAGTTCCCTCCCGTTCGACCTGTACGAAACACGTCATCTCATCAACGCACTCACCGGACTTCTCGGGGTGGTCGCTGTCCACCGCCTGGGCACGCTCCTGGGCGGTCCTTCTGTTGGTTTCCTCGCAGCCCTCCTCCTCATCCTCACTCCGCGCTACTATGGCCACGCCTTCAACAATCCGAAGGACATCCCCTTCGCGGTCACTTACATCTGGTCGATTTACTTCATCGCCCGGTCCCTGGCTCACCTGCCTCGGCTACCTCGCAATTTGCTGTTGAAAACAGGGCTTGCGATTGGATTCACGATGGGATTCGGGTGGGCGGAACCGTTCTCCTGGGTTACTTCGTTCTGTTTGCAGTTCTGGCCAGACTCCTGCTTGCTCGATCGGATAGCCCCTCATCTAGCTTCTCCCTGCGCCTGCTCCCACTTTGGCGTCCCCTGCTCTCTGTATTCGCATTGAGTTACGCTGCGATGGTGGTCTTCTGGCCCTTTGCACAGCGCAATCCATTGACCGGTCCCCTTCAAGCCCTTTCCCATTTCTCCCAATTCCAGGAGGAACACCTCAGCTTTTTTGAAGGGGCATACTTGAGCAGCCTCTCCATTCCCTGGTACTACGCACCAAAGTGGCTGCTCCTTTCAGTGCCGGAATCTGTGTTGCTCGGATTTGCCCTGGCTCTGCTGGTGATCGGCTGTGCTTTGAAACGCTCCAGACGCGTCTCAACGATGCGACTCCAGAAACTCCTGATTGCCGTGAGCTTTGTCTTTCCTATTGCCTATGCCGTGGGATCCCAAACGCCCTTCTACGACGGCATACGGCACCTGCTGTTTGTGATTCCGCCAATCGTGCTGGTAGCGGCGTACGGAATTGTGGAATCGGTGCGCTTGCTGAAAACAAATCGTTCCAGGTATGCTGTCATGTTTGCTGTTGGCCTGATGATCTGCTTAACCTCGATTGACATGGTGAAACTCCATCCCAACGAAGCCCTCTACTTCAATCGGTTGGTGGCGGGAGGAATCAAAAGGGCATCAACACTTTACGAAACTGACTATTGGCGAAACAGCCATAAACAGGGGTTGAATTGGATTTCAAATCACTACTCCATTGAGGAGAATCGCAAGCTCACGGTGTCCAGCGCCCACACAGGAATCCGGCATCAACTCCCTTCGGACGGAATGGTGTTCCAGGATGATTTCATGATTGCAGACCTCTATCTGGGCAATACACGATATGAGCATCACCGATTGGTCCCGGGTGAAATCGTCCACATCCTGAAAACTATGGATACCGAAATTCTATATATCATCCGACCCGATACCTCCTTCAAGTATGAGGAGTTCTTCACCCTGCCTACCTTCAGATACGAATATCTGGTCAAGGCCGCCTATGGTTACTATCAGGCAGGGATCCAGAATGCCGGTAACGGAAATCTCCAGGCCTCAAGAGCTGCGCATTTGGAATCTCTTGAACAGTGCAAATACCTGATGCGCACAGTTCCGGACAAGCCGGAAGTATTGGACCTGATCAGCAGGAACTTTCACGCACTTGGCGACAGTTCCAAAGCGAGAATCGCACATCAGGAGGCAGTGAGGTTATTCCAGGCTACCGTACATCACAAAAATCAAGAGTGAGTACGCTTCGCCACACAAGGATTGCGAGTCCAAATGGGTACCGAACATCGATTCACAGGTAAAAGTGGTGTAATGGAATGGGACGGTGTGAAGAAGGAAGTCTACGAAAATGACGGAGGGGAAATGGGCGCCAGGCATGTCCTGATCGGGGAATCCGACGGCGCCAGGCACTACCAGCTTCGCTATTTCGAAATCCCACCCGGAGGCAGCAGTTCCCTGGACATCCACGAACACGATCACGGGGTCTACATTTTGAGGGGTGTGGGAAGCGTGCTGCTGGAGAAAAGAAAGTGGAAGTAGGCGTGAACGACGTGCTCCACATCCCGCCGAACGAACCCCACCGCCTGGATACAATTGGGGACGAACCGCTGGGTTTTCTATGCATTGCTCAGCCTAAAACATTGCAGAAGTGATTCTTACAGATACAATTTATCCCGACTCCTCGACCATCGAATGGTCAATCTTCTTGACACATGATGCCGATTTGACTAAATTCTTTACGTTGCATCTATGAGGTGACCCCGTCGTTCAGTGGCCTAGGACACCAGGTTCTCACCCTGGAAACGGGGGTTCGACTCCCCTCGGGGTCACCAATAACGCGCAAACCGTCGATAGACGATAACAGCCCTGCTGGATTAGCTTCCAGGAGGGCTGGTCCCGTTTTGGGGATGTCAACAACACGGATGTGCTCCTGCAGTAATTCTTTGCGTTCTGCAGGCTCAGCATACTCCAGGGTGGCCTGTAGATCGTTCAGACCGGATGCTATGTCCTCCTCGGTCACTTCGGAGACGAATACGCTATAGTCCTCCCCGATTTCCTTCTTCTCGGTCTCCAATAAACCTACCCTCTCCTCACAGGCTTTGAGCTCCTTGACCAGGGCCCCCATTGGCCCGCCTTCTTTGATCGCTCGCGTTAGGTTCTCGATCTCCTTCTGAGACTGCCGCACCTGCGTGTCCAGAGACTTCCGTCTCTTCTGAGTATCTTCCTCAGGTTCCTGGAGATGCGCCCTTACGTCAACGAGGAGGTCGTGAACGGTCCCGGGAATGAGCAACTGCTCCCTCAGAAGATCAAGGACTTCACCCTCAATACTTTCCCTCTTAACACACCTAGTATTCGTACAAACAGAGTTCCCCCTCTTGGAATGGTATCCACACCGGTAATATTGGCGAACAGTTCCCCGTGCTTTAATCGTATTCATATGAAAATTCGCTCCACACTCCTTACATCGAAGCAAGCCGGTTAACAGGTGAGGGGACCGGGGGGTCCATAGCGTGCCCCTTCCAATCCTCATGTGCTTCAGATTCTTCGCCAGTTTCGCGTGCACCCTTTCCCACAGGCTATTACCAACAACTGCCTCGTGT
>Ga0114999_10010256_pt1 | contig 10161 bp, 9 predicted proteins | sample ArcticOcean_MG_C_3_FD_89820 | JGI IMG/M metagenome (GOLD analysis project Ga0114999, IMG submission 89820) | Marine microbial communities from western Arctic Ocean - ArcticOcean_MG_CB8_126 | ecosystem: Environmental > Aquatic > Marine > Oceanic | place: Arctic Ocean: Canada Basin | collected... | reverse complement strand
GAGGATATGGCGCACGTCCTCGAAACTGCGAATCCCGCCGCCCACCGTCAGCGGAATAAAGACTTTTTCAGAAACCTCGCGCACCAGGTCCATGACGATCGCGCGCCGGTCGGCCGAGGCGGTGATGTCATAAAAAACGAGTTCGTCGGCCCCTTCGGCGTCATAGCGCGCGGCTAACTCGACTGGGTCGCCGGCATCGCGGTCTGCCGAAAAACGCACTCCACGCACATTGCGACCATTTTTTACGTCTAGGCAGGGAATAATCCGTTTAGCAAGCATCGGCGGTTCAATTCAGACGGGCAAAGTTGTCGAGCAGGCGTAAACCGTGCGCCTGACTCTTCTCGGGATGAAACTGCACACCGAATACGCGGCCGTCACCGGCGATGGAGGTATAATCCAAGCCGTAGTCGGTGGTCGCAACACAGTCGCTTTCATTCACCGTTTCCACATAAAACGAGTGCACGAAATAGAAAAAACTCCCCTCGGGAACACCGGCCAAAAGCGGCACATCTCGTTTGATCGCAACCTGGTTCCAGCCGATTTGCGGCACCCGCTCGGTAACCGGGAAACGCACGCATTTGCCCGGCAGGATCCCTAGACCGCTGTGCTGGCCCATCTCTTCGCTCTCGCTAAACATCAATTGCAGCCCTACGCAAATTCCCAAAAAGGGCTTCTCTGCCGCAATGCCCTCTACAATGGCCTGGTCCCAACCGGCCGCACGCAAATTGCGCATCGCATCGCCAAAAGCCGCATCCCCAGGCAATACCAAGTGCGTCGCCCCGCTCAAACGCTCGGGCTCTTCGACTATCTCGGCTGCAAAACCGAGGAATTCAAAGGCCTTCTGCACGCTGCGTAGATTGCCCATCCCGTAATCGATAATCCCGATCATGACTGTCCCAATTCGGCGGAGCGTTCGGCGGCGGCCTGTACGGCGCTTATCAACGCGTCGCGCAAACCCTTCTCCTCTAATTTGTGCAGACCCGCGGCGGTCGTCCCTCCTGGCGAAGTGACCTGGTCCTTGAGCACGGCCGGATGCTCTCCACTTTCGAGCACCATACGGCCGGCGCCAATCAGCGTCTGCGCCGCTAATTTCAGCGCAATATCTCGCGGCAGCCCGGTGCGCACACCGCCGTCGGTCATAGCCTCAATAACCATATAAGCCCAAGCCGGACCGCTGCCGGAAAGCCCTGTAACCGCATCCATCTGCCCTTCGGAAACTTCTACCGTCGTGCCCACTATCTCAAAAAGAGAACGCACCAGTGCCATCTGTTGCGCACCAGCCGAGCGACCGGCACACAAGGCACAAGCCGCCTCCTTGAGACGCACTAGAGTCTGCGGCATAACCCGTACTACAGGCACATTTTCAGGCAATAGTTCCTCGATGCGAGCAGTAGGCACGCCCGCCATCACCGAAACAACCGTCTGTTTAGGGCTAAAGTGCATAGCCAATTCTTGCAGCACTGGAGCGGCAACTTGAGGTTTTAGCCCCAAAATTACCAAATCCTGCCGTTTGACTGCATCTATAGCATTAGTGCTGGTCTGCACACCCAATGCCCTTAGGGACTCCAACGCCTCAGATCTGACATCGACAGCGGTTATCTGCTCTGGCGAGAGTTCGCCAAGCAAACCCTCAATCAGTGCCTTGCCCATATTGCCAGCCCCGACAAAACCCAATTTGCTCTTTTTGACCATCGATTCTCAGCCTATTGGAGACAGTGCAAAGCACTGATTGAAATCCAACGACAACAAAGCCATAAGTCCTGATAAAATAGACTACTTATTAAAGCATGTCAAATTGCCTAAAGCCTTTTTAGAGACCTCATTTTTAGGCATTTTCTTCTGTAAAACACGCCTTATTTGCACTTGACTAATTTGTCGCCAAAGTGCTATCTTTGGGCCAATTGTGCTCTTATAGTGTTTATAGGGCTCCACTCATTTGAAAACAATCAACAACCGCCCCTAAGCCTTCATAAGAGGACAGGGGAGAAACCGGAAAGGTCTAATCCTTAGACTACTCCGCTTTTAGGTTTTCTTACTCACCCCATAAAGGAGTCATTCAGATGGCTAAGAAGAAAGCCGCCAAGAAGCCCGCGGCAAAGAAAAAAGCCGCCGCAAAGAAGCCGCCTGCTGAGAAAAAAGCCGCCGCAAAGAAGCCTGTCGCAAAGAAAAAAGCCGCCGCTGAGAAACCACCCGCAGAGAAAAAAGCCGCCGCAAAGAAGCCTGTCGCAAAGAAAAAAGCCGCCGCTGAAAAACCACCCGCAGAGAAAAAAGCCGCCGCAAAGAAGCCTGTCGCAAAGAAAAAAGCCGCCGCTGAAAAACCGCCTGTAAAAAAGAAGATTAAGCGTAAGCCGAACCCTTCTTTATCGGCGTTTATGAGGCCGCTACAGCCCAATGCTATCTTAGGTGCCGTCGTCGGCAACAAACCGCTCCCGCGGACCCAGGTTACCAAGAAGATCTGGGATTATATCAAGAAGAATAACCTGCAGGACACGCAAAACAAGCGCATGATCAACGCGGACGACAAGCTCAAAGCCATCTTTGATGGCCAGAAGCAGGTCAGCATGTTCGCACTGCCGAAATTGGTCAATAAGCACATGAAGTAGACTAACCGAATCGGACTTTTAGTCCAGCGCCATTGGAGAGGGATTCCCTGTGGGGAGTCCCTCTCTTTTGTAAATACCCCCTTTGCCCATGATCTCCGATACAGCACTATTTTTTATTGCCACAGGCACTGTTATTGTCGTGTCCTGTATATGCTCATTACTGGAAGCCGCACTCTACTCGCTACCCATTAGCCAAATTGAGATGCTAGCTGCCCAGGGCCGCGCTTCGGGCAAGATCCTGAAACGCCTGCACACGGACATTCAGCGTCCTATTTCAGCTATTCTCACCCTAAACACGCTAGCCAATACCGGCGGTGCAGCCGTCGCTGGAGCCGCTTTTGTCGGTGTATTCGGGCCAGAGCGGGAAATCTACTTCACCGCCGCAATCTCGTTGGGCGTGTTGATTTTTTCCGAGATCATACCCAAGACAGCTGGCGTGGTTCATGCCCGCTCCCTCGCTCGGGTTATCGCACGCCCCATCCAATGGTTGGTCTGGATTTTCGCGCCTTTTATCTGGCTTAACCAATTTATTACCCGCCTTATCATGCTAGGTGCACCCGCGGTGCCCGAGGTGACATCGGAAGAAATCGAAATCACCGCGCAGATGAGCCGACGCTCCGGCGCGATCTCCCCCGATCAGGAGCGCGTCATCCAGAATATCCTCAAGCTCGACGAACTCCGCGCACGGGATATCATGACGCCGCGCACAGTCGTCCATTGCCTCGATCGCAACCTGAGCCTGGCCGAAGCTCGCCAGCAATCGGGCAGTTGGGTGCACAGCCGGGTCCCCCTCTACGAGGAAGAACGAGAAAATATCGTTGGTATGGTACTGCGACGCGACGCGTTCAACGCCCTCGCCGATGGCCACGACCAAGTCAAGCTTTCAGAGGTCGGCCGCCCCGTGCACTCCGTGCCCGAATCGGCGCGGGCGAGCCAACTGCTCGAAGAGTTTATCCAGCGGCGCGAACACCTCTTCTCCGTCGTCGACGAATACGGCGGTTTCGCCGGTATCGTCACACTTGAGGACGTGATTGAGGAAATCGTCGGACAGGAGATCGTCGGCGAATTCGACCCGGTCGTCGATATGCAGGAACAAGCCCGACAGGAACGCCAAGACTTGACCGACCAAGGTGCCGAATAGGATTTCCTGTTCATCAACGACTTTTTTCCCTAAGTTCTATGGCGTTGCTTAAACCCCTCAAAAGGAGCACCCTGTACGATGAAAGCCCTCGTCGCGCTCGCGGACGGCACCGTCTTCGAAGGTCGGGCTCTGGGCAGTGGTGGTGAGTGCCTGGGCGAAATGGTCTTCAATACCAGTATGACCGGCTACCAGGAAATCCTCACCGACCCCTCCTACGCCGGCCAGATCGTCACCATGACCTATCCTCTTATCGGCAATTACGGCGTTACGCCGGAAGACGACGAGTCTTCCAAACCGCATGTCCGCGGATTTCTGATGAAGGAATGCTGTCGCCTGCCGAGCAACTGGCGCTCGACCCAAAGTCTGCCCGCCTATCTGGAAGAACACAATATCTTGGGTATTGAGGGCATCGATACCCGCGAATTGACCCGCAGAGTACGCATCGAGGGCGTCATGGCCGCCGCTATCTCCACCGAAGACCTCGACCCGGACAGCATGGTCGCGAAGGCCCGAGCCTGGTCCGGGCTTGAAGGCGTCGATATGGCCGCCGAAGTAAGTTGCACTGAACCCTATGTCGATAGCCCCGACGATCCGCGTTTCCACGTCGTCGCCCTGGACTACGGTATCAAACGCAATATTGTCCGCTGTCTGGTTGATGCCGGTTGCAAGGTGACCGTTGTTCCAGCCCGAACCACAGCCGATGAGGTCATGGCTTTAAAACCCGACGGCGTCTTCCTCTCCAACGGCCCCGGAGATCCTCGGCCGCTAGATTACGCGATCGAGACTTGCAAAGGACTCATCGGCAAAAAACCGATCTTCGGCATCTGCCTCGGACACGAGATCCTCGGCCTAGCCCTTGGCGCCGAGATCTACCATCTGAAATTCGGCCACCGAGGCGCCAACCAGCCCATCAAAGAATACGCCACCGACCGCATTCTCATCACCTCCGAGAACCACGGCTGGGGCATCGCCGCCGACTCGCTGCCGGATTGCTTGGAAATCACCCGCCGCAATCTCAATGACGACTGCGTCGAGGGCCTGCACCACAAGGAGCTGCCAATCTTCTCGATCCAGTGCCACCCCGAAGCTTCCCCCGGTCCGCACGACAGCTACCACCTCTTCGGCTACTTCACCGAACTGATGGAAAAACACGCTTCATAAAACGGACCGGCTACGGCCGATTCAGCTCAAAAACAACAAAAGCCGCTATCACTTAATTCGTCTAAGTAATAGTGGCTTTTTTTGTATAAAGCTCGACGGCAGAGGGGAGTTGCGATTGACAGCGCCAACCCCTTCTGCCGTCTCAATTTTCAATACGGCAGCTTCTGGCCTTTAATTATCTGCTGACGATATTGGTTCTATATACTTGACCACTACCACCATTCCTCCTTCTTTCTCTCGACATTTCTCACAGTAGGCTTCATTCGCCGAGGTCCGTTCGGGGGGATTCCCTGCAGCGGCTTGCGGTCCCGATTTTACAGGATTGCAAAATCGGAAAAGACCGCCCCTCGGAGCGAGAATGAGCAAGGGGAATACCCCCGAACGGACCGTCAGCCGCCGCAGCAAGACTACCCACAGGAGCCCACCATGCCCACAGTCCAACACGACGTCCTCAACGACCTCTGCTACCGCATCTTCGCCGCCACTGGCATCCCGGACGCCGACGCCCGCACCGTCGCCGACCACGTCGTCGAAAGCCACCTCAACGGCCACGACTCGCACGGCACCTGGCTCGTAGCCAATTACGCCCGCGCCATGAAGAAAAACTACGTGCCGTGGGAAGAAACCGAAGTCGAACGCGACACCCCGGCACTTAGGATCGTTAACGGCAAGGGCGCCAACGGCATCGTCGCCTGCAACCGCGCCATCGACATCGCCGTCGAGAAGGCCAAAAAGTCGACCTTTGGTTTCGTCGGGCTCAACAGTGTCAGCCATATTTGCCGTCTCGGCGATTATCCGCCACGCATCGCCGAACAGGGCATGATCGGCATGGTCTGGCTCAATGGCGGCGGACTCTTCCTCGCGCCTTTCGGCTCGGCCGACCGCCGTCTGCGCCCCGAACCCATCGCCTTCTCCGCGCCGCGCCGGGACGGTCCGCCCTTCATGCTCGACATGACGATGACCGTAGTCGCCGGCGGCAAGATCGTGCAAAAAAACATCCGCGACGAACCACTACCCGAAGGCTGGGTCATCGACCAGAACGGACAGCCCGTCACTGACGCGGGTCGCTACATGGACGACCCCGAAGGCACCGGTGTGCTGCCCCTCGGCGGTACGCAATTCGGCCATAAGGGCTACGGTCTGGCGATGATGGTGGAAATGCTGGTCGGCCCGCTCTCACACGCCGGTTGCACCAAGGACGGCGGCAAGGGTGGCAATGGCGTGATGGTCCTGGCGATCAATATCGAAGACTTTATCGGCTTGGCCGACTACGAGCGCGAAGTCGAAGAAATGGCGCAATGGGTTTGCTCGGCCCGCCCGCTACCCGATGTTAAAAAGATCTACGCGCCAGGAGAAATAGAACAGGAAATCAAAGCCCGCCTGCTCGTCGACGGCATCGATCTGCCGCAACCCACATGGGATGAAATTGGCGAAGTGGCGACGGAATTAGGTGTGGAAGTGCCGCAGATCTGAGCGGCTATTCGCATTCGTAGATTTCGAAAGCGGTACGACCGTCCGGCACCTTGACGCTATGCACGAGCCGATACGGCGTGCGTTCGGCCATTTGCCGAGCCTCGCCGGCCAACGCCAGCAGCAGCGCGTCACCGCATTGCTGTGCACGGGCATCGATTTGCCACATCGGTAAAATATGGTAGCGCCCGAACGCGAAGTCGTTATAACGCCAATTCCCCTGCTGAACACGCAATGGTTGGCGTTGATATTTCTCAGGAGGATAGGCTGAATAAAACAAGGCGAATATATGGGATAAAAAGATGCGATTGCTGATGTAGACTTGCCGGTGGGACCCGGCCTCCGCGTAGTGCATTACCTCCCGCATCCCATAACTCCAACGCACGGCCGCGTAGCCGGGGTAATCGACGAAGTAGCGCTGACCACAGACCACTGCGCTGCCAGCCACCATCCCGGTGCACACCAAGCCCCAACAACCAACGGTTTCGCCCGCGCGCAAAAAGCACCGCCTGATACAAACCGCACGCCGACAATCGAACGAATGGCATGTGACGGGTCGGTGAGCGCTGCCGGGATCGGATAGAGCGCCAGCCAAAGCCCTAATAGCGCGTCTTCTTTGCGTTTGCGGCGAACGAGAAAGAAGATCCCCATTGGCAAGGTCGCCAACTCGAAAAAATACAGTTGTCCCACATTCAGCAGGCTGTGGCGGATCTCCGGGTCGCCGTTGAAAAATAAATAATCCGGCCCAAGATACGACAGATAATTCACCAACCAATCGAAGGGCGCGAACTCCAGCAGATAACTCGCCCGGGCCATGCCCGCTGGGCTGATCCAATGCAGAGCCGCCGGTAGGAAACAGGCGACCAGAATGCCCAACGGCCACAGCGCATATCTGCCCGCCGCACGCAATTCCCTAAAATAAAGCAGAGCTGCACCAGCAATAAAAAGCGGCGCAAAAACTCGAGCCGACGCATAGGTATAGAAGCACAACCCAAAGCACAACACGCTCCACAGGAGCTTGCGCCCTCCTTCTTTGCGCCAACGCAAAAACAACCACAAACCCAGACAGAAGAACAAAGGCAACAACTGCGAGCGCTCGGCATAACGACTCACCTGTATATGCCAAGGGCTAATCGCCAATAGCAAGGCCGCCACTAACCCGACCCAGCGGTTGACGACCGCTCCCCCCAACTTATATAGCACAAAAACGGTGACGATACCCGCCAAGGCTGCGGGTAGACGCACGGCGAACTCATCGAGTCCAAAAAGCCAGATCGAAGGTACCGTCAACCACATATAGCTGGTCGAGATCAAGTCGCCGAAATTATCGGCGAAGAGCGGGAAGGCATTGCCGAAACGGTCCCTGCCCGTCAACAAGAAGGAGTAGCCGTTATAACCGTAGGAGGCTTCGTCTGGGCTGAAACCGTTGGGAATATTGGCGAGACGGTAAAGGCGGGCTAAAGCCGCCAGCACCAGCGTCGCGGCCAGCGCTATGACATGCGCGCTCACTCGTGCAAAGGCCCGCGGTGCCCGTCCCTGATCGCCTGCGCCAACCGCATGGTATGCACCGCGTCAGCGAGCGTCGACCAAGGCTCTTCGTCGGCCAAAATGCAATCGACAAAATGGCGGGTCTCGTCGAAATCGGCACCGCCGACAGGTTCTAAATCCAAGGGCGCGGCCAATAACTCCCCGCGCGCACCTTCCGCCTGATAAGGCTCGACCACCGGCGGCGAACCCGTCAACTCCAGATAACCCGAAAAATCGTCGGCGTGAACCTCCGCCCGCTGGACACGGCCACCGACGCCGTAATGGCTCATGAGCACCCCGCAAGCGCCAGTGTCAAAACGCACCAACGCGCTGTGGCGGTGCGCCCCCTCGCGCGCGCCATCGTGAACCTGGGCGTGCACCTCGATCGGCATCGCCGCACGCGCGCCGCTTCCGGCCAACCAACGCAAAAGGTCGACATGGTGGATGGCGTCGCAAATAATCGGATCGGGCGCGACCCCGTGCCAGGCCGATGTCCCCATTGGCGGAGAAAGCGGCTTGTTATAGGTCGCGGCGCAATGCACCGCGCCGCCGCGCGCCTCGACCATCCGCCGCAGCGCCAGCACCTCTGGAAAATAGCGGCGATTGAAAGAGACGATAGCCTTGCCCGCACTCTTCGCCGCCGCCGCCGCCATTGCCCGGGTCTCGTCGGCGTGCATACCGGGGGCTTTTTCCACCGAGGTGTGCACACCCCGTTCTAGACAATCGATAACAATGGCCTTGAGATGACCAGGCATCGTCGCAACAACGACCAAATCCGGTTTGCACGCATCTAGCATCCGCCGATAATCGGCAAAACCCTCGACCCGCCACTCGGCTTGCGCCTGTTCGCGACGGGTGGCGTCAATTTCGGCAACACCCACCAAGTGCAGACGCGGCTCCTTGTCGATCATGCGCAGATGCAATTGCGCATGGCCACCACAACCAACGACGGCCGCTTTGAGTGAACTCATATCGCTTATCCTACATTGAAACGCCCAGCAGGCCGCGGGTAAACTGAAAATCGGTATTGTGTTGTGCGACGGCTACCGGCTGATAGCGACGCGAAGCAACCTCGACTAAGAGATCAAGTAATTCGTTAGCCCATGCATCGGCGGGCCCCACGAGCGCGAAGTCGAGGTCTTCCGCATAGCGCACTTGCACCGCCGACTCGGCCGACACCTGCAACACTGGCACTAATGGATGGCCTTGCACCGGATGATCACCGGTATGGGCCAAGATCATCTCGACACCTGTCGCGCCGAGCCCCGTCACGATCTCAGTCCAGTGCTCGGTCGGCGTCTCCAGCACATAACAACCCGGCGCCGACACCGCCTGCCCATGCGCCAACGTCGCGGCAGGCGTCTGACCGGCGAATACCGCATCTTTATAGGTCGCGCTGCCGAGCAATGCCCCACCCTCGGGCACCACTACCGTCGCCCCGGCGCCCACCAACCAGCGCGTCAAGCGCGCCAATACAGCTGCCGCATCTTTCGACAACGGTCCCGCAGCCAACAACCCCACCCGCAGCGCCTGCAAACCGGCCGATTCGGGTAAGGCCGGCTCAATCGCCGCCAACCGATGCTCGAACCAATCGACAACCTTCTCACCGGCTTTGTCGATACCGCCGTCCAATTGCACGCTGGCCCAGCCGAAATCATCAGCCTGCAAGCCGCGCTCGGCCAGTTCGTTACGCATATAGTCATTGTGGGTCTTCTCGCAGCCGTGTTCCAGCAACACCGCGCAACGCACCAGCGGGTGCGTCAGGTAACTGAGCATCGACCGTGCATAGAGCGCCTCGGCTTCGGCACCGGCCACACCACACCCCTCGGTATGCACCAATGCGACAAAGCGCGAGATCTCCTTTTCGCGTCCGAAACCCTCGGCGTTGAGCCGGGCGGCGATCATCTGCGCGATCTGGCCGGAGCACAGACTCGTCGGCAGCACCAACCCAACCTGGTCGCTGACGAGCCCGCGACCACCGCGCAACCCCGCGAACTCGACCGCCGGCGCCTCTTCGCCCTCCACCTGCAACCGTTCGCCGGTAGGCACCGGCGCCGCGCGCAATTCCTCCAGCCGGCTCCCGTCTTGCTGGGGCCAGTTGCGCCAGATCTGCACCTGCGCATGACCAGCCTGCTCGCCCTTAGAACGCTGCCCTCCGGCCACATTCAGCGTCAGGTCGAATAGTTCGGCACCCAATTCATCCATCGGCGTGCCGTCCTGATAGGCTCCGGCATTGACATCCATATCCGCGGCCAGAAG
>Ga0114999_10010254_pt1 | contig 10163 bp, 9 predicted proteins | sample ArcticOcean_MG_C_3_FD_89820 | JGI IMG/M metagenome (GOLD analysis project Ga0114999, IMG submission 89820) | Marine microbial communities from western Arctic Ocean - ArcticOcean_MG_CB8_126 | ecosystem: Environmental > Aquatic > Marine > Oceanic | place: Arctic Ocean: Canada Basin | collected... | reverse complement strand
TCGCTTGACCGACAGACACCCGATCAGGCTTACTTCAACATGTTGCGATCATTCCCGGTTGCAGCATAACAGGGGCCGGTATCCACTTATAAAACCCAGCCCGATTGTTCAAACAAACCGAGCCACTTCTTAACTTACTTAAAAGGTAAATTGAAAATAACAACTAAAACTTTACAAAATTTTTAATTTGGTCAGCTATATGTCAGATTCACAGAAATTTATGCAAATTTTTGACAGAATTCGTAAGAATTTGTCATAAATTTAAATTTTTAAATAATATTGACAGTTTCACGACAGATTCAAACCGTGTTCGATTCGTTGGCACGAAAAAGTTAACTTAAATTCAAATTTTAAGGGGATTGCCAGGGCCAAAACGAAAAAAGACGCCCTAAAATTAGAGCGGCTTAATCCGATAACAACCTCAATATCAGGCGAATTTATCCGACAACTTCCGTATCACTGAAAAAGAAGCTGATTTCAATCGCAGCGTTTTCCGCTGAATCCGATCCGTGAACGGAATTTTCCTGAACATCAACACCGACAGCCTTACGAATTGTGCCATCATCGGCGTTCGCCGGGTTGGTGGCCCCCATAATTTCCCGATTTCGTGCGATGGCGCCTTCGCCTTCTAAAACCTGAACCACAACCGGACCAGAAATCATGTAATCAACCAGTTCCGGAAAGAACGAACGCTCTGAGTGAACGCCGTAAAACTTTTCAGCCATTTCCTTCGTTAAATGCAAGCGCTTCTGGGCAACGAACCGCAGTCCACCGTCTTCAAAAAACGTATTAATCTTACCAGTCAGATTACGAGCCGTTGCATCCGGCTTGATGATTGAGAGCGTACGTTCGACAGCCATTCTTCCGATAACTCCAAATTATTATTTAATAACAATGTTCTGATTATTGAGACCACATAACTTTCCAACCAGGTCTCCCAAGCGTCCGAATGTGGTCGGCGCGTTATATAAACGTACCGTGGTGACGTGGCAACTAAATCCTTTGGCGAATCCTTCGGCAAATCCACTCAATGCTGTTTCCCAACATATACAAGCGTGCTATCACCCCGCCATGCTTCACATAACTGATCTTACATTTCGCATCGCAGGGCGGCCTTTATTCGAGACCACGTCTGCAACTGTTCCTCAGGGCCACAAGGTGGGCCTCGTTGGTCGTAATGGCACGGGCAAGACAACCCTGTTCAAATTAATCTCAGGGGAACTGCACGCAGATTCCGGTACGGTATCGCTGTCAGGTCGGGCGCGCGTTGGCCAAGTCCAGCAAGAAGCCCCAGGTGGCAAGACCTCCCTGATCGATACAGTCCTAACGGCGGATACGGAGCGACAGTCCCTATTGGATGAAGCGGAAACCAACAAAAATCCGCACCGAATTGGCGAAATCCATACCCGCTTGGCCGATATTCAGGCCCACGCGGCACCCGCACGTGCGGCTTCCATCCTTGCCGGCTTGGGTTTCGACGAGACCACACAACAACAGTCCTGCGATAACTTCTCAGGCGGCTGGCGCATGCGGGTTGCCTTGGCTGCTGCTCTGTTTTCCAGGCCGGACTTATTGTTGCTGGATGAACCGACCAATCACTTGGATTTAGAAGCCGTCTTATGGCTGGAGCAATATCTTGCCACTTGGCAGGGAACCCTTGTCGTTATTAGTCACGACCGCTCTCTGCTCAACAAAGTTACCGACGAAATCATCCACTTGGAGCATCGAAAGCTCGTCCGCTACACCGGCAACTATGACCGATTTGAGAGAACCCGGCGCGAACGCTTGGAACTGGACGCTAAAATGCGGGTTAAGCAACAGGCTGCCCGACGCCACATCGAATTATTTGTTGATCGCTTCAGGGCGCAAGCAAATAAGGCGCGCCAAGCGCAAAGCCGGATTAAGATGCTGGCCCGTATGCAGCCCATCGCTTCTGTTCTGGAAGAAAATACCAATACCTTTGTGTTTCCGAATCCTGCTCCACTGGCACCACCAATTCTAACCCTGGAAGACGCAGAAGTTGGCTACGAAGAAAATAACCCGGTCCTTACGAATCTCAATCTAAGAATTGATATGGACGACCGAATTGCTCTCTTGGGTGCCAATGGCAACGGCAAATCGACTCTCATAAAACTTTTGTCTAAACGGCTAGAACCCTCTGCTGGCACCCTTAGAAAATCGGGCAAATTAAAGGTCGGGTATTTCGCGCAGCATCAAACAGAAGAGTTAGATGCCAACGGCACCGCCTATAGTCATATGGCCCGCTTGCTGCCGGATCTTCCCGAATCAAAGGTTCGCGCACGCTTAGGCCAATTTAGTTTCTCCCAAGACATGGCCAACACCGAAGTCCGTAATTTGTCTGGCGGGGAGAAGGCCCGGCTTCTGTTTGCGCTGATGGGACGGCTCTCCCCGCATATCCTGCTGTTGGATGAACCGACCAACCACCTGGACGTAGACTCTCGGGAAGCCTTGGTAGAGGCTCTGAACGACTATGAAGGGGCGGTCATCCTGGTCAGTCACGATGCAAATTTAATCGAGCTGGTCTGTGATCGCTTGTGGCTCGTTAAAGATGGCTCGTGCGGGACCTTTGACGGCGACCTTGATGATTATCGAAAATCGCTTCTAGAAGGCCGCCGGGCGGCCCGTCGTCAGGAAAAAGAGAATGGCACTTCGACCAACAAACGTAATGCCCGCCGCGACCGTGCCCAAGCGCGCGCAGCCAATGCTGAATTGCGAAAGTCCGTAAAGAAGGCGGAACAACACATGGAAAAACTGCAATTCGAGCAAACTAACCTGGAAGCGCAGCTTGCAGACTCAGACGTTTACAATGGCTCGACTACTGATCTTATGAAGATACAAGTTCGACTTGGCGAAATTAAGTCCAACGTATCCAAGGCGGAGGAAAAGTGGCTCAAAGCCTCGGCAAGCTTGGAAGAAGCAACATAATTTAAAACAGATGCCCCATTCAAAAACCCAATTGAGGTGGCGTCTCGCAGCTTTCTATGGCGTCTATTTTATCCTCATAGGTTTTGTTAGCGCATTTTGGCCGCTCTGGCTCAAAGACCGGGGCATTAGCGAAACTGAAATTGGGGTCATCCTGGCCTCTGGCGTATTCGCGAAAGTTTTCGTCAGCCCAACGATTGCTCACTTGGCAGACCGTCGTGGCGAACGCAAAGGGTTCATGATCGTGCTCGCCTTTTGTGCTGTGGCCGTATTTTCAATTTTTCAATTTGCTGAAGGGTTTTGGAGTATTTTCCTGGTCACAGTGCTGTTTTTCATGGCGTGGTCTTCGATCCTTCCATTGGGCGAAAGCCTGACCATGCTCAACGCCAAGGCAAAGGGCCTGGACTACGGTCGGCTACGGCTTTGGGGATCGGTTGGATTTATCGTCGCGACCGCTGGTGGCGGTATCATCCTAACCAACAGAAACGTGGATACAGTCCATTGGCTCATCTTAGCGTCTGCGGTCGCTGTGTTCGCCACATGCTGGCTGCTCCCCAACACGAAAGTTGAAAAATCTGAACAGGGCAAAGCGCCGCTTCTGACAATGCTAACGAACGGAAGGTTTGTTTTATTTATTGCAGCCTGTGCACTCATCCAGTCTACCCATGCAATCTATTACGGCTTCGGCACCATTCACTGGAAAAACATTGGCTACAACGAAACTGTCATTGGGGCCTTATGGGCTGAAGGCGTCGTCGCGGAAATTATCTTATTCATTTATGGCACGCACCTCATCGCTCGATTGGGGGCCACCAGACTGATCCTCTTGGGAAGTCTTGCCGCCGTTGTTCGATGGACGGTGACAGGACTAAGCGATGATTTAGGAATGCTTATTGTCGTTCAATTGCTTCATGCCTTCACGTTCGGTGCTACTCATCTGGGGGCGATTCATTATATATCTGAGACAGTCGCGCCGAACAGGTCTGCCACCGCACAAAGTCTATATGCCGTTGCCGTTTCCGGAGTGGCAATGGCCATGGGCATGGCGGCATCCGGAAAGCTTTATACATTATTCAGTGGCGGTGCCTATTTGGTTATGGCTGGCGTTGGCGTTGCAGGCGTAATCCTGGCATTTATTTTAGATATGAAGACCAAGCAAGATTAGTCCGTCGCCGCCCCGTCACCAAATCCAGAACCTGCTTGTTTGTATTCTTCCCGAGGCGGCGAGAAAATATCCAAGACCACAGCTCCTGTATCGCCGGTCCGCACTGTGTGCTCCACATTCGGTGGAGAACGCCAAAAGTCACCAACCTTCATGACCGTTTCCTTACCACCCTGAACACGGATCAGCGATCCTTCGAGAAGATAGCCCCATTGTTCTTCGGGATGCGAATGCAACGTGCCAGAAGAATTAGGCTCGATCCGAACCACCGACAGCATGGCGTGATCGCCAGGGAATACTCGGGTCGTAATTCCTTCGCACAAGGTCCTATGGATGCCTTGCGACATATCATCTACGTTAAAGGCCCATTGGTCAGTCATTGCTTAGTCGTCCTTATTCATGAGTTCAAAAACGCACAGCAAGTTCGCTTGCCAAAATTGAATTGGTATATTTGAGTCTCTACTTCCATTTACCACGACTCAAGACCGGTGGCAGTTCCCGGTATCGTTGCCACCACATCCGCCAGGGTACAAAGGGGGATAAATGATCGACGAGTTGCATATGGACAGCAATAGTGGGGAGCGGGCTGAAACAAGGAATTTCTTTATAGATTAAATCGATGGTGTTCTCTTCCGTGATATCAGGATCAATCCCATAGGCACAAAGCGCCAAGTAATTCTGCCAATATTCCTGCATGACCTTAAGTGATGTAACAAAGCTCCCAGAAGATCGCCAAACCCGTCGCCAATGGCGATCACTCCCCAAGAATACATGGGTTGGAACAATATGGCGGTATTCATCAGGGTAGTCATATGGCAACAAGACGACATCGCTCTCTAAGGTTGCAGCAAGCAGACCATAGCTATCAATAAGCTCTTGTACCGATGATAAATCATGTAGGTAATCGTCCTCAACGCAGTAAACCAAATCTTTGCAAACATCTCGTCCGTGCGTAAAGGTCTCCTTCAGCGATGCCCCATTTCCTGTTACCTCCAAGGAAATTAAGTCAGTCGCGCAATTAGCCCCGGCTAGAATTTCTCTGAAGTCGTCGACGACTTCAATATCCGAATGATCATCTAATATTGTTAATGAAATTTTTGCTTCACTATCTTTTGACATTGCATCATTGATTGAATCGACCAGTGATCTTAAACACGTGCTTGCCAGCTCCGACTTTGGAACATCCATGAACCGGCGGCGTTCTGGGGTATTATAACTGGCACGCGCGCAGCTTCTAAAAAGAATATCGAAATGACTAACCGGGCGCGGTAAGGACGGCTCAAACGCATCAAAACCATCACCACGGCCCCGCCCAGTGCCATCGTCAAAGTCGTGAACATGGGTACGTTTCAAACGCTGAAGGCTGTATCCCAATCGCCTCAAAAGAGCGCGGATGATACGAGTTTGAAGTCGGGCCATTTACGAACCTCTCAGTGGTGTGAAGTTGGGAAAAAGGCCAGAGTATATATTCAGTTTGTTCAATTTCACCATGCAACTTATTGTTCTCATTGAACTTTTTCCATCCACTTTCCATTATCATTCTGCTGCCAATACGTCAGGTCAAACTCGGCGTCCTTGTAGGCCTTCCAGTGCTCCCGAGCAGCGCCAACGGCGGCATCATCCAATCCATTAAACAGTTCGAAACAACGCTCAAATTCACCGACATGATCAGACGACGCGCCGTCTGTCAGAAATAGGAATTGCGATTGGTTGGGATTTTCGTCATTTGTCGTCAGCCAGACGGGTTGATCCTCCGGCGCGCCGTCCTTGCTACTACCGTGCGGCAACCAAGAGTCGTTTTCGTAGGTCCACAGAATGCCGTTCAGTGCTTCAACCCGGTCATCTGTACCGGCCATGACGACGGCGCGGTTACCGGTCTCAACGGTTTTTTCCAAGAGCTTAGGCAAGGCTCGCTCCAGGGTCGATTTCTGCAGGTGATAGAATGCAACGGAAGTCATCCTACCCGCGCCACCGCTACTTCTTCTCGTAGTGATCAGCCACCAAGCGATCCAAAAGCCGGACTCCAAAGCCGGTGCCGCCCCTGGGCACTGTCGGTTTCACGGACTTGGACCACGTGACTCCTGCAATATCCAGGTGTGCCCACGGGGTCTTGTCGACAAACCGTTGCAGGAATTGTGCTGCCGTGGTGCTGCCTGCCCCCCGACCGGCGCCAATGTTTTTCATATCGGCGGCGTCTGAGTTGATCATCTTGTCGTAGACGTCCCCCATCGGCATCCGCCAAAGTTTTTCGTCAACCTTATTACCGGCCTCGGTCAAACGCTCCGACAATTGGTCATTGTTGGAAAACAATCCCGCCATTTCGTTGCCAAGACAAACAATGATTGCGCCCGTCAGCGTCGCCAGATTGACCATGAACTTCGGCTTGAAGCGTTCTTTGGTGTACCAGAGCATATCCGCCAAAACCAACCGGCCTTCGGCATCCGTGTTAAGAACTTCAATGGTTTGGCCCGACATTGAGGTGACAATATCGCCTGGGCGCTGCGCGTTACCGCCCGGCATATTCTCAACAAGCCCAACAACGCCAATGGCATTAACCTTAGCCTTGCGGCCCGCCAACGCCTTCATCAGTCCGATCACGACACCTGATCCGCCCATGTCCCATTTCATATCTTCCATACCACCTGAAGGCTTTATGGAAATACCGCCGGTATCAAACGTAACGCCTTTACCAACGAATGCGACGGGAGCTTCCGCCTTCTTTCCTTTGGCAGGTTTGTCGGCACCGTTCCACTGCATCACCACCATTTTGGATTCGCGAATACTACCCTGCCCGACGCCAAGAAGCGCACCCATACCGAGCTTCGCCATCTGCGCTTCGCCTAGAACTTCAACTTTGACCCCCAACTTAGAAAGCGTCTGCGCCTGCTTTGCCAGGGTTTCAGGGTAAAGAATATTGGCTGGCTCAGACACTAAATCACGGGTGAGAAACACGCCGTCCGAAATTTTATCTTTAGCCTGATACAAGGTCTTGGCACGGGCATTCCCGGCGCATTGAATTTGAATGGTTTTTAGGACCGGCTTATTTTCTTTCTTTTCCTTGGTCCGGTACTTATCGAAACGATACGAACGCAGCCGCGCCCCAAATGCTATTTCAGCCGCTTGCTCCGCTGCCTTAAAAGTGCAGCCACCGATATCATCAACCAGGACACTAATCGCGGTCGCGCCAACTCGGTTGAGCGCCGCGTAAATCGTACCGCCTGCAGATTGCAGAGCGAGATCATTGATCTCTTTAGGCTTACCCAAACCAACAGCCAGAATGCGACTGATTTTGCCGTCTCCAGGTGCTAAAACCGTCAGCGTCTGACCTTTTGTTCCTTTGAACATGCTGGCTTTTACAGCACGGGTTAGCGCGCCCTTATGGTTTTTATCGAGTGCTGCCGCACTGGCGGTAAGCTTCCGTCCGTCCAATACCCCAACAACGACAACGCCTTTTTCAGGTAACGACGGCTTGGCAAATACGACTTTCATGAGTTCCCCTTAGGTCCAAAGTGCGCGACTACTGTACGTAGCTATTACTGTTTTGTAGTTTTTCGAGATCAACCAGACGCTTCTCCCAACCTTCAAGGTCTTCCGGGTCGGCATCTTCGTCATCTGTCTTGATGAGTTCTTTGTGCATGTCAATTTGTACTTGAACGACACCGATCACTTCGAATAACTGAGCATCGGTAATCGAATTAATGACGACCTTTGCATCGAACAGCATGTCGGCGCGTGGCAACGGGTCGAGCGATTCCAACCGTGTGTCTAGCTGACGCCACTGATCATACCATTCGTCGTAGACCGAAATTCCGCCTTCTACCGGTTTACTCTCCCGGCCAAAATCCAGGTGGCCCATAATGGTCATAAATTCATGAACCGAAAATTCTAGTCTCTGCACCATTACATCTCCCGCGTGGAATAAATTAATCTAAGGACTCTAGGGCCCGCTTGCAATCAAACCTATCACTGTTCGCTGCTCGCTTCGGTAGCAACCGTTTAAGACGCAATATCCTTCTGACGGTACCCACTCATCAGCCAAATGATGCCGCCCGGCAAGCTGGTGATAATTGCCAGCACTCCCGCCAGCAATGAAAGAACCACAGCCCCCTCTTGCGACACACCAATAAGACCGAAGGCCGCAACCATGGCACCTTCGCGAACGCCCCACCCGGCAATTGAAATCGGCAGTGTCGTCGCCAACATGACCGGCGGGAACAGCGCCAGACAATCCAACATCGACACATCCAGTTTCAACCCCATTGCCAAAATATAAATACTCAGAGTGACATTTACGTGACCAATTAAGGACCATGACAAAATTTTAGAGGCCGAACGGGGATCTAAAAATACCAACCTAGAATCCGCCGCCAACATCGCTAATCCCCTTACGACACGCCAATGGCTGTAACGTGAGGGCAGTCGGTCGAGGTTCACAAGCGCGATTAAGCCCACAACCATCAACGCGAACAGCACCGCAACAGAGGCAAGAATTAAGCCTTCCTGATCATCCGGGACCCGGGTCATGAAGTACGGTTGCATCAGCGTTACAATTAGCACCAGGGCAATAACCAACGCGCCCCGTTCTAATAGAACACTGTTGATGGACGCGCTAAGCGGCACACCCGCTCTTTTGGCGATGTACATCCGAACGGCATCACCACCGACAGAAGACGGCAGAGTTTGATTGAAGAAAAGCCCGATGTAATAAATCTTGAAGGAATTAATAAACGCTAACGGCTCACCAATCGCACTTAAGACGACGTTCCACCGTATTCCGGCAATCACTGCCTGTACAAACATCAACAAAATTGCGAGCAATAGCATCTCCGGCGCGACATCCAGCGCCCGGTCTTTGGCAGACGCGAGGTCAATTTTACTGAGAATGAACCATATCAGAGCACCCGAGACGGATACCTTTAATGTCAGGCCAAGCCATTTTTTGAACATTGAATACGCCGCTAATTCCTAATCTTTGCGAACCTTTAGCAGGTCATGGCCTGCATGTCATGCCTCACATATCTTGGCCCCACATATCTTGAACAAAAAAAAATGTTTACGAAAAACGAACAGGCACCCGCTTGCGGCCCCAATTGCCGGGTTTGTTTTCAAAGACCCCTGCGACCAATTCGCCACATTTAGCGCAATTGCCTCGGTAATTTCCATCGAAGCCGATATTCCAAGTCGCCAGCTCATGCCAATCGCGACCGATCAATTTGCTCGAACAGTTGTGACAATAGCTGCTGCCGGTGCGTTCGTCGTGAATATTACCCGTATAAACGTAGTGAATGCCGTTTTTAGGGGCGATGTTATAGGCATTAAATAATGTTTCGGGTGGCGTTCGGGGCTTGTCCTGCATTTTCCAATCAGGATGGAATGCCGTGAAATGGACCGGTACATCTGGGCCCAGATTCTCCACGATCCATTGGGTCATTTCTTCCAGTTTTTTTTCAGAATCATTTTCCCCGGGAATTAAAAGGTCGGTAATTTCAAACCAAACATCTGTCTCATACTTAAGATATTTAAGCGTTTCCAGAACCGGGGCCAACTGCGCCATACAGAGCTTGTGATAAAAACCTTCGGTAAAGCATTTCAGGTCAACATTGGCCGCGTCCATGTGCTGAAAAAATTCCTCCCGTGCCTTTCCCTGGATATACCCTGCGGTTACGGCGACGTTCTTAATTCCCCGTTCGTGGCACGCCTGAGCAACATCCACCGAGTACTCCAGAAAAATAACAGGGTCGTTATAAGTATACGCGACACTCGATTGTTTTGCCCCCTCAGCAATCATCACCGGTATCGCCTGATGCATCAAACGGTCCGATTCTTGAGACTTTCTGAGGTCGTGATTCTGGCAGAATTCACAGGTCAAATTGCAGCCAGCCGTGCCAAATGACAGGATTGGTGTTCCCGGCAGGAAGTGGTTGAGCGGCTTTTTTTCGATGGGGTCGATGCAGAACCCGCTAGTCCGACCGTAGGTTGTTAGAACAATTTCCTCACCTTGCCGCGCACGGACAAAACACAGTGCCCGTTGCCCGTCATGTAATTTACATTCACGCGG
>Ga0114999_10010247_pt1 | contig 10166 bp, 7 predicted proteins | sample ArcticOcean_MG_C_3_FD_89820 | JGI IMG/M metagenome (GOLD analysis project Ga0114999, IMG submission 89820) | Marine microbial communities from western Arctic Ocean - ArcticOcean_MG_CB8_126 | ecosystem: Environmental > Aquatic > Marine > Oceanic | place: Arctic Ocean: Canada Basin | collected... | reverse complement strand
TCGAAATTGCTATAATTATCCTGCTCATTGCGGCGGTAGTGGAAATCCGCGGCGCGCTGAACCCCGCCTTACGAAAAACAATCATCGCCGCCCTTCTGCTTCTTGTGGTCGGGCGCTATGCCGATATCACGGCACCAGCGTTATTTGGCCGACCGGTCGATCTGTTCTGGGATGCGCCGCATTTACCACGCCTCCTCGAAATGATCGTCGAAAGCACGCCCTTATGGCGGCTAGCCGCGTACACCATCGGTGTCGTTTCTCTTACAGCAGCACTCATCTACGCAATCGTGCGCGCCATAGACATGCTGATCGCCGCTTGCGAACAAAGCATAATGAGGCGAAGTCTCGGTGCCACTGCAATTATCATCACAGGGCTTTTCGGTGCGGGTCTTAGCAGCACGACTATTGCGACGGAAAGCGGGTTCTCACTTCCGGTCACACCGGTATACGTGAAACAAGCGGCGTTTCTAGCGAGGGCAACGACTGCGGATGAAGCCAACGTAACGCCCCTGCCACCTTCAAATCTGAAAAAACTCAACGGCGGGGATGCCTTCCTGATCTTTTTCGAGTCATACGGCGCGGGCGCTTTTGAAGAGCCCCGCATGCGCCAGACGCTCGCCATGGATTATGTGTCACTCGAGGCATTTCTCGATCAATCGGGATGGCGCGCAGCGTCGGCTTTCGTCGATTCACCGACCTTTGGCGGCGCGTCCTGGCTGGCGCACTCAACGACCTTGTCGGGCCGTTGGATAAACCGGGAAGCGGACTATCGAAGCTTTCTCGCGAACCCGACCGAGACGCTGGTCGACCGGTTCCGTCAGGCTGGCTACCGAACGGTATTGCTTCTGCCCGGTATCAAGTTCGATTGGCCTGAAGGGCAAGCGCTGCGCTTCGACAGCATTCTGGATGGGCCGGCGCTCGGCTATACCGGCCCCAAATTCGGCTGGTGGGAAGTCCCAGATCAGTACAGTCTGGAATCGCTGCATCGGCGCGAATTCATACGCCCGAACAGGCAACCGCTGTTCGTTACCTTTGCTTCGATTATGAGCCATATGCCGTTCGGGCCCACACCACCCTACCAGCCCGACTGGCCACGCATGACAACCACCACACCCTTCGACCCGGCACCGCTTGAAGCCGCATTGAAGACCCTGCCCGACTGGAACGACATGACCGCAGGCTACCTGCGGACGATCCAATACGATATCGAGCTCCTGCAAGGGTTCCTCGAAAACCGGGCAGGCAAAGACGCGTTCGTTATCGTATCCGGCGATCATCAACCGCCCGCCATCATCAGCGGCAAGGATGCTTCTTGGTCCGTGCCGGTCCATATCTTTACGCAAGACCCGGCGGTTCTTGAACAGTTTGTGAGCATAGGATTTCGGCCCGGCATGCACCCCGCGCGCCCGGCTCTCACCCGCATGGACAAGTTCAATCATATGATCCTAGAAGCGCTCGATTCCGGCACGGAACAGGTCAGTCGTTGAAACGCAGCACCCAGCTCATCCTCGCTGCCTGCGTGCTCGCGAACCTCGCTGTCTGGGCTTGGGTATACCGCGCGCATGAAGCGCCCGATTGGACTGGAACCGTTATTTCCGGCGTTTCTTTCAGCCCCTATGAGGCAGGCCAGGACCCTAAATTTGGCGATGAGCCCGAGGAAGCGACGATCAAACGCGACCTTATTCAGCTTAAGGACCACGTACGGCGTGTTCGCACTTACAATGTTTTAGGCACGCTGGGCACCATCCCTGAGTATGCGGGCACGTTAGGCCTTACCGTCACGGCGGGGGCCTGGATCGATTCGGATCAGGCGAAGAGCCAAACCGAGGTCGATACCCTTATCAAGCTCGCCATTCGCCATATTAGTATCGAGCGCGTTCTGGTCGGGAACGAAGCGTTGCTGCGAAAAGATGTACGACAAATTCGCTGATTACCGAAATTGAGAAAGTACGCCGCCAGACCACAAAACCGGTGGGCACCGCGGAACCTTGGCATATCTGGCTCGACAATCCCGAACTCGCCGACGCGGTCGCCTGGACAGTGGCGCTTATCTTCTGGCCGGAAACAACCTAATTGCCGCCGGCGGTTTTCCTCGCACCAACGCATGCTGCGGGGGTCCTCCGGCAATGGCGGTTGTTCAGGTTGTACGGACTTTCAGAACCATGCCACGCGGCAGATCGGGTGAAGGCTGCGCTTGCGGGGCTGGCATTGAGTCATACCGTCGCAAAAGCAGTGACCAGTGGTCTCCTTACCTCCCGGCGCCCCTTTTTGCGAACGCCAAAGTATCGCCGTGGCCCAAAGGTTCTGCGCGGTCTTCTTATGGCATCCGAAGAAGCGATCATTTTGTGCTGCATAAGTGCCGTCGCGGCGGGCTTCTTGGTAACCAACCATCTTTGGCATCTTGATGCATGGTTATGGCTGGCCGTGCTGGTAACACTTGCACTTCCTTATGGTGCTACGGTCGCGATGGCGACGATCAATGGACTGCCGAGCCGTGCGCCCAAACGATTGCGCTTGAGTGGCGCGCCACAATCGGTCCCAGCCTACCCGCCTAGCGAGAGGCGAACCAAGCGCCATTAGTGACCTCGCCTGCCATCTGTTGCTAAACTTCTCCACAACCAACGACCGAATGGATTTGGGGAGAATGACATGGCGACGGCGCGCACCACGAAACGCGGCACATCGAACCTCACCCTCCCACCAGAAAAGCTTGAAGAAATCTACACGACGATGCGGCGCATCCGGTCATTTGAGGAACGCACAGCCGAACTGTTCCAAGAAGGCCTAGTGAAAGGTACCGCGCACAGCTATATCGGCGAAGAGGCAATCGCTTCTGCCGTCGGCTCTATCCTCCGCGATGACGATTACATGGCGAGCAACCATCGCGGCCATGGGCATTGTATCGCGAAGGGCGCCAAGCTTGACCGCATGATGGCAGAGCTCATGGGCCGCGATACCGGCTACTGCCGTGGCCTCGGCGGTTCGATGCATATCGCCGATATGAACCTGAACATCCTCGGCGCAAACGGAATCGTGGGCGCGGCCATGCCGCTAAGCTGTGGCACCGCACTCGCCGCGAAGCTGCGCGGCTCCGATCAAGTCGTCGTCGCCTTTTTCGGCGACGGCGGATCGAACCAGGGCATCTTTCACGAGTCGCTGAACCTCGCTTCGGTGTGGAAGCTGCCGGTCCTGTTTATCTGCGAAAACAATCAGTACGCGCTCAGCACGTCCTACAAGCGCACTACATCCGCTGCGCAGATTTCGGATCGGGCAATCGGCTATCAGGTACCCGGCGTGACGATCGACGGCAACGATGCCGTGGAAGTTTATAACGTTGTCGAGGAAGCCGTCGCACGGGCGCGGGCAGGCGAAGGGCCGACTTTGATCGAAGCCATCACCTATCGCTGGGGTCAGCACTCATTGCGCGCAAACCTGAACGACCCACGGCCGGAAAAAGAACTCGAAGCCTGGATGGAACGCGACCCGATGAAGCTGATCGAGAAGGCCTTGCTCGATACGAAAGCGGCGACCCGCAAGCGCATTACAGCGATCAACGATGGGATCGACAACGAAGTCGCCTCTGCGGTTCAGTTCGGTAAGGACAGTCCGGAACCCAGCCTCGCAATGATGGAAGCAGCGGTCTACGCACCGCATGCGACCTATACCGAGCCGGGCCCGAATACCGACCGGGAACTCAGTTTCACGGAGGCGCTAAACGAAGCCCTGGCGCAGGAAATGGCGCGCGACGACAAGGTCTTCGTCATGGGCGAAGATGTCGGCGAAACCGGCGGCATTTTCACTGTCACCAAGGGCCTAATCGACAAATTCGGCGAGGAACGTGTGCGCGACACCCCGATATCAGAGGCAACCTTTGTCGGTGCGGGTGTCGGTGCCGCCATCGCGGGCATGCGACCCGTCGTCGAGTTACAAATTTTCGATTTTGTCGCCCTGACCATGGACATGCTGGTCAATCAGGCAGCCAAGTTCCGCTACATGCTGGGCGGCGGACCCAATGTGCCGCTCGTCGTGCGCGGCCCGCAAGGCGGCGGCATCCGCATGGCGGCGCAGCACAGCCAAAGTCTCGAAGCCTGGTTCACGCACGTGCCGGGCCTCGTCGTCGTCGGACCGTCAACGCCCTACGATGCGAAGGGACTGCTCGTTGCCGCAATCCGCGACGACAACCCCGTTATCTTCCTGGAAACCAAGCTCTCTTATGTCGGCGCTGGCGGCCCCGTACCAGAAAAACTCTATGCCATCCCCATCGGCAAAGCGGACATCAAGCGCGAAGGCACCGATGTTACCGTTGTCGCCACAATGGCGATGGTGCCGCGTGCCCTCACCGCCGCGACGCAGCTCGCCCGCGAAGGTATCAGCGTTGAAGTCGTCGACCCACGGACCTTGCGTCCGCTCGATGAGGAAACAATCCTGGAATCGGTCCGTAAAACAAACCGTTTGGTGATCGTACATGAAGCCTGGACCAATGGCGGCTTCGGCGCGGAAGTCTCCGCCATGGTCGTAGAAAAAGCGTTCGACTATCTCGACGCCCCAATCCAAAGGGTTGGCGCCCGCAACGTTCCCATGCCTTACAACGATACATTGGAAGTTGAGGTTATCCCCTCGATCGAGCGCATCGCGAACGTCATTCGAAGCGTGATGTAGTCTGACCTAGCGCAACGCGACAATCGCCGCAGTGGTCCCCTCGCCGACCGCGTTGGAAATCTGTCCAAGATAGCCGGACCGGACCGCACCGGCTGCATAGATCCCGGGCATGGATGTTTCGAGGGAGTCGTTGACGACGATACCGCCGACGGCATCTAGCGCAACGGCTTCCGGTAAAAAACTCGCATTGGGCGCGGTGCCTACGAAAACGAAAACACCGGCACAAGCTAGCCGTTCCGTACTATCGTTTTGGGTATCCCGAAGCTGGACCGCTTCGACGCCATCACTCCCTTCGATCACATCGACGATCGTGTTCCAGCGAAATGCAAATTTCGGATCATCTGCTGCGTGACTGACATAGCTCTGCCGGGCGCGCAGCCGATTACCGCGCACCGCCAGCGTCACGCGGCGGCAATGTTCGGCGAGGTGCAGCGCTTCCTGCAATGCCGCATCGCCGCCACCCACGACCACAACCTCCTGCCCGGAAAACAGCGCACCATCGCAGAACGCGCACTGCGAAACGCCACGGCCATACAGTTCCGCCTCGCCGGGGACGCCAAGCTTTCTCAGCGTCGCACCGGAGGCGATGATGACACGCGGCGCGCTGTATTCGCCTGCCGTCGTTTTTACTATTTTACTGTCACCATCAATGATCAGACTTGCCATACCCTCTTCGATAATCTGGACGCCCAATGTCATGCATTGCTCGGCCAACGCCATGGCAAGCTCGATACCGGAAACATCTCCGACCGTCGGATAGCCTTCGAGTTTACCGACGTTGATGACCAGCCCCCCCATCAACTCACCTTCCACCAATCCAACGGATTTACCACGCTCGGCGGCCGTTCGGGCTGCGGTGAGGCCGGTGAGGCCGGCGCCAATGACGAGAAGATCGAATTTTTTGTTCATATGCTTGAAGTTCCTGCTTTATCGCTCGCGCGTAGATTATCCCAATCGGCGGGCAAGGTAACCGGCTTGACGATACGGCACGGCGGAAATCCCCAGGATGGGAAATAGACATGCTGGGCTATCGGGATGGTTCCGCCCGCGACAATGATGGTGATGTCAGCCGGGTCGCGTACCGCGGGGATCGATCCCGTTTTGGCGGCTTCTTGCACCCAGTCCGGCCACTGATTGGCTTCCGCAAGATCCTTATGGAGCCAGGACTTTCGCCACATCTCCGTATCAAGACGGCCTGTTTCGAACAGATGTTTCTTCACATCATCCTTCGACCAGCCATCCGCCTCCAATCGCTTCGCGACGGCGGGTGCCAGAATGATAGCCACAATACCATTGTGATAGATCGCAAACAGCGAGGCCGCCGAGCCCATCACATCGGCGATCTCCGCGAGCCCTCCCGTCACGTTCACCGCCGACTCCGCGCGCGTTACCGTGACGGCGCTCGCATCTGCGTCCAGCCCGTATTCGACATGCAACGGATCCCAAGGATTCTCAGCCGCGTTTTCCGCTAGGCACATCGTGTATCGTCCCGGCTGCCCGATCCCCGCAAAGGACACCGCCCCTGGCCAACCGCCACCGATATTGTTCATGATCAACCGCAGGGCTCGGCCAATCGTCGCATTGGCTTTCCAGCCCGGGCCGAGCGCACCAAAACTGCCATTCAAGTTTAGTTGTTCGGTAATGGGGCCGCTTACGACCAACAACGGCGCAACATTCTCGTCCGTCGTCTGCACGCCGCGCAGATTGAACGCCGGTTCCAAAATGGCTTCGAGTGCTGCCAGCACGACCGGCAGATAGGATGGCGCGCAGCCGGCCATCACCGCGTTTGCCGCCACCTTTTCCATCGTCGCGACGCCCTTCAACGGGTCAAGCTCACCGATTACCGCGCTCGCCGGTTGGGTCGCATAGCGCAGCATATCCTCGACCCGGCCCATCGTCGGTGGCACGATCGGCAGACCGTCGGTCCAGCCCCGCGCATAGAATAAATCGCTGACCTCAGCATCGTTGGCATTGCGGATGACTTCGACACGCTGACGCGGAAATTCTGCGGCCAAAGGTGTCCGCGCCAGAAGGCCTGATTCAACGACGCGTTCCCGCAACGTGTCGTCGATCCATTCCCCTGAAGCGCGCTGACCCGCAGGCAGCAGAACCCACTGGGCTTCAGCGGTGGGCATAAGGTGGGTGACCCCTCTCAGTTAGCGTGTCTCCCCTCACCCTATCCTGAACGGTCATCAAAGCCGTTCAGCCCCAGGGAGAGGGGACATTGAACCACAAGCGTTCTTACCCTCTCCCGCAAAGTGGGAGAGGGAGGGCCCCGCCGCGAAGCGGTGGGAGGGTGAGGGTCTTTTCGCTGCACGAGTTTAATACGCCTTCGCCGCACGCAGCTTCATATCCCAATCACCGGGCAATGCGATCTTCTTCGCCACGGGATAACCGAGCATGCCATTGTGCGAGAAGGTGTAGGCGTTGGTACGCATCGGGTCGCCCGTCACGACGATCATGAAGTCGTCCGGCGAACAGACGATTGGCACCATGCGGTTCGGATCGTCAGACTCAGCGAATTGCGGTGGCGCTTTGCCTAAATTGACCAGATCGCGCAGCGTCCGCCGCCCCGGCACCAAGTTGGTAAACTCACCGATATACTGCTCGAATTTCCATGCCGGCCAGCGGGCGTGATCGTACAGGTACTTACGCACATCGGCCTTCGACAGCCCGGACTTGGCGATGGTCTCAGCCAAGATCGGGCTGAGCAACAGCAGCGGCTTCAACGTTCCCGTCGCGATGCCGAGCGTGAAGCAAAGCTGCCAGCCATTCTGTTTAACAACGCCATCGGCGAGGTAGGGCAACATCTTCTCCGCCGAGTCGCCGAACACCGACAAGATGACATCGCCGCCCGTGTAGCGGGCGATGGTCACGGTATTGTCGCCAGCGGCGAAGCCCATATCGGCGCTCAGCGGTTCCCAACCGATTTTCGCAACCACGTCTTCATTCTCCGCCAGCACGACGCGCCAGGTGTTGCCATAGGTTCCCTTGTCGTTCTGATGCAGCAGGAAGCCCGCGACGTTGCGCAGATAAAGCCGCCAGAACCGGCCGATGCTCGAATTCGCCTGGAAGCCGTCACGCATGGCGCCTTGTTCGTAGTTGAAGCCAAGCTCCTTGATGATCGGTCCGTTGATTGTAATCAGAGTCTCCGCGCCCGGCGTGTTGCCGCTGTGCTCGACGCCATATTCCGGATCGGCCATCGCTTCGACGAGCGCCATCAGCACCGGCATATATTCCGGCCGGCAGCCCGCCATGACACCGTTGATCGCGACATTCCAAGGCGTAGCGCTGCGGTTATCCGGTAAAATCGACCCAAGAGCCGTGTGCGGATCCTTTTCGGTAAAGTCGAGGAAGGCCTGAATCTTCGCTTCGGTCGGTGGAATGATCGGCAGCCCGTCGCTCCAACCATTCTCATAATAAAGCCGGTTGATCTCTTCGAAGGTGCCTTCGAAGACAATGTCGGTGGGCTCCGGCTCTCGGATCGCCACTGCTGTCGCCGGATCAGTCGTCAGATTTTCGATGACCGACGCCAACGTCACTTCCAAAACGTTGCGCTTCAACTCTTCGACCGATTGAGTATCGACGTGCCCCGGCACTTTGGACACGGCCAGATTTGGTAAACCGAGTCCAACAGATGTCGTCCCCGCTTGCCCGACGAACCCTTCGCACACCAACGACGTGCTCGGCACGCCAGCTTTCTCAGCAACCGCAGCTGCCCGCAACACGGCGGGCGTGCAGCTGCCTCAACAACCCATCCCGGAGATGACGGCGTCGACCTTCAGCTCCTTCAGGCGAGTTGGCAGCGTTTCGATGATATGGGCTTCGTCTTCTCCATGGGTCGACCCGAATTCTTCGTAGCTGACGAAATTGACGCCCGGAAACCGTTCCTTCAACGCCTCTTCGAGCCAGCCGAAGATCTCATCGCCACGGAACATGTAATCCCAAAGGTGGCAAATTGTTTTGCCTTCCAACGTATCGGGACGTTTGGCCAGCGGCGCGATATCGACCGTCTTACCGCCACGAGGCCAGTGCACGGCATAGATGCCGTCCGCGTTTCGAACCGTCATTCCCTCATCTCCTGCAAATTCGTCTAAGTGCAACAGTACTCAAAGCACTGCCAAAGCGCCAAGAGGGTTTACACTTGTCGCGATGCTGCCCTACTAGCAGGATCCGATAGAAACACTTCCCGCACCTCGCTGTTAGCGAAACAACCGTTCGACCGCTAGCATATTTCCCCCATGCTGAACGTGCCGCATATAAGGCGACGACTGTCAGCGTAATGCCGGAGCCTGACATGCCAGATTCAAACGACACCCCGCGCTTTCCCATGCCCAAAGGGGCCTGCGACTGCCATTTTCACATCCTGGGCCCTAAAGACATTTATCCGCCCAAGGCAGGAACCGTGTTCCTGATGCCCGATGCCCTCCCTTCCAACCACGCAGCGATGCGGGCACGAACCGGACTCGAGCGCATGGTGCTGGTACAGCATGGCGGCTATTACGGCCACAACCAGCCGATGTTGGATGTCCTCGCGGCGGAAGGCGACATCGCACGCGGTGTTGCCACGTTCGATCCCGAAATTGCGGACGAGGAAATAGCACAACTAAACGATGCCGGCGTGCGCGGGATGCGCATCCATTCTGCTCGTGACATGAGCAAACTGGAAGAGGTCTGGGGACAGATATCGTCGCTGGCAAAGCGCTTCGTATCCCACGGATGGCACATACAGCTGTTGCTTTCCGGCCATATGCGTGACGCGCTACTGCCGCGCCTTGCGGATCTACCGGCTCCGGTCGTGATCGATCATTTGGGCCTCTTTCGACCGGATCGGATTGAAGGGCATGAAGGCTTCGCTGCATTCCTGAAGCTGCTGGAATGTGAACATATTTGGGTCAAAGTCTCCGGCGCGGACCGCGTCACCCGAAACGGCGCCTTCGAAGATGCCTTGCCCGTGATGAGAGAGCTCATCAACACAGCACCCGACCGTATGGTCTGGGGTACCGACTGGCCGCATACCAGCGAACGGCCGCCACACAAAAAAGGCGATCCACCAATCGTCGTACCCTACGGCGATGTGAATGAAAATCGATGCCTTGCGGTCCTCGCCGACGCCTGCCCAGACGCGGAGACTTTTAACAATATCCTGACCCATAATCCCGCGCGACTATACGGCTTCTGAACCACAAGCACCATCAATCGTAGCCAAAAATCCAACGCGTTGTGCCCGCATGGATGTTCTTCACCGAATGCACCGCATCACGGGGAATGTAGACTTCGTCGCCGGGTCCCGCGGTACAGCTTTCATCGCCAATCGTGAGCTCGAGTTCGCCTTCCAGCACCGTGACGAGTTCGTTCGTCGCGTGAACGAAACCGTTCCATTCCTGACTCGGCGGATCGGTGAACAAATGGCAGGAATAGCCGCGCGCATCCCAAGACTGTGCGACAGCGGTTTGGTCCACCGGTTGCGGAAACTTCGCTCGTACGACCATCTCCGGCATTAGAAC
>Ga0114999_10010246_pt1 | contig 10167 bp, 8 predicted proteins | sample ArcticOcean_MG_C_3_FD_89820 | JGI IMG/M metagenome (GOLD analysis project Ga0114999, IMG submission 89820) | Marine microbial communities from western Arctic Ocean - ArcticOcean_MG_CB8_126 | ecosystem: Environmental > Aquatic > Marine > Oceanic | place: Arctic Ocean: Canada Basin | collected... | reverse complement strand
TTCAGCTAATAGAAAAAATTGTAAAATAGTTGCAGTATCTTCTGGAGGAAAAATGGAAGAGTATTGTAATAAACATAATTTAGATTTTAGAAAAATTTTACAAAATCATTCACCAAGAGCATCTTTTTCAGGATGTCTATACTCTTTGATAAAAATTCTAGAAGATGTACTTCCCATTACAAAAGATGATATCAATGAATCAATTAATGAATTAAAAAAAACAAAAAATCTCATATCCTCATCAAATTTAACAAACTCAAATCCATCTTTAGAATTAGCTAAATGGATTACAGGAATCCCATTGATATATTATCCATTTGGTCTTAATGTAGCAGCAACTAGATTTAAAAATTCTCTTCAAGAAAATTCAAAGATACATGCTATAACAGAAGATGTAGTAGAAGCTTGTCATAATGGTATTGTTTCATGGGAAAAATCAACCAATGTACAACCAATATTAATTCAAGGTAAAGATGACTATATTAAAACAAAAGAAAGATGGAGCATTATAAAAGAATATTTTAAAATAAACAGTATTGATTTCCAAGAAGTGTTTTCAATTGAAGGAAATATTTTATCAAAATTGATAAATTTGATTTATCTTCTAGATTACTGTTCAATTTATCATGCAGTTTTGAATGAGGTAGAACCATCACCTATTGATTCAATTAATTTTGTTAAAAAAAGACTCTGATTTTTTAGATGTCAAAATATGATCTTAATCTTTTTTAGTACTTTTCTTAATTAAATACCCAATTTGATTTTGTTATTAAAAAACTTTGTATGATTTGTGAATTGGTAAGAAGTAAGGAATAATTTAATCTAATTAAAAATTTTAAAGGTGGAATAAAATGAGAACAAAAATTAAAAAAATAGAACTTGGATTTAAGATAGGGAAATAGGTATTTTCATTGTAATTATTTGTGCTTTTTTAGAATATTCAAAGTTATCATATTTATCAAAATGTTTTTTGGCATAATTTTCAAATTCTGAATCATATTTAGCATCATAGTAGATATTAGACTTCCAATATTGTCTAAATACATCAATAGATGGAATAGTAATTTGGTTTACAAATTCGTCGAGTTTTACTTCCTTGAAATTTTTCCTAGCATATTTTTCAACACCCATCATAAATTCCGTATTGGCATAATTTTTTAATGAATTAGGAATTTTCATAAATTGTTCGAGAAAATTCCACCAATCTTTGTTATTGTCAGAATGAGGCCCAATAATAGAAATTCTACCATTTGATTTGAGTCTCTTTTTTAAATTATCTAATAATTTGAATTCATTTTTTGAATAATAAAATGCATATACAGAATAAATTAAATCAAAAGAATTCTCCAAAAAAATATTTGTTTGTTCCATATCATCCATACTTATTGTAGAAAATTCAATATTAGTGGGATTATTTTTATTTAATTCAATTGATTTGGAAATCATTTCTTTATCATAATCAATTGCAAAACAACAATTTTTATTTTGTATAATTTTTGAAATTTTTCTAATATGGGTACCAGCACCACAGCCTATATCAAGAACTTTTTCCCCTTGTTTTAAGTCAAAGTGTTTTGGAACCCATTCTCCAAGGTCATTATTCCCATATTTTGTGTTTATTTCTTTACGAGTTGTAACATTATTTGTGGAATCAACATATGTACTACTATGTTTTTCCATAATAAAATTTTTGGATTTTTGTTTATTTATATTTTAATAATTATAATTTTCAAACAGAAAGGACTTTATGTTTTTTGAGATAACTTAGAATAAATTCAATAATTCTCTGTATTTCCGGATTTTTTAATTCACACTCATGAGTAAGAAAGATAACAAAACCATGAGTAGACAAATGATGTTTTAACAAGTTCTCGATATCACTATTTGAAAAATTTTTCTCAATCAAAGTTTCTACTCGAAAATGTGAATGAATAAAACGAATCTCATTAAAATTAGCATATCCATGAGAAACCAGATCAGATCTTATTGTATCATTCATTCTATGAGTGATAGCAGGCTTATCAGTAGTAAATAATGAATGAACTTTTTTTGTTTGAAAATAACCAGCTAATTCATAAGATTCAGAAAAAAAATGTAGTCTAAGAAATTCACACTTAGATGGATTGCCAGAAAATCTTTGAATTTCTCTATATATAGAATCAAATGTTTTCATTTGTTGATCTGGTGTTTGTGCATATGGTGCTGATTCATAATCTAATGCATGTGGGCCAAGATGTAGCCAAGTATTATTGATGAAAATTTCTTTATGTCTATCTGACACGTCATTAAGAGTTCTTAATTCATTTCCAGTTTTTTTTTGATAAAAACAATAAAGATCAACATTAGCGTCATATTTGTAGTGAATTGTGTCTAAAAATTTGAAAAAATAATGAGATAAGAAATCATTTGAAGAATCTGAAACTTCAAGTAAAGAATCAATTACATCATCAATAGAAAAATGATAAAAAGGTTTTTTAAAATTCTTCATAATGTATTCTAAAATAATTTACTTAATGTATTTTAAATTTATTATTGATTCAGGTACTCAAACTGGTGAAAATTCAATTTAGTAGATGTTAATGGTTTAAAAATCACTTTTTTAGATTAATTTTATGAAAGACAAAAACATAAAAATTTCAATAAAAAATTATTTTGATATACCTGTTTTTTGTTATTCTTTTATCAAATTTTCAATATATGAAGTGAAATACCATGGAGTATCAAACAACAACATATTAGTTAAATGCTAAAATATTAATTTTAAAGTAGAAAAATGCCCTCCAATTGGAATAAAATCAAAAGTAGTATTTTATATTTAAAAGATATATCAATTTTAAGTTCTGCCAGTATTCTAGCAAATATCATAGGAGGATTATTTTGGATGTATATGGCTTCATTAATGGGGCCAAATGAATATGGACAAATAAGCTATTTTATTTCTATTGCAGTGATTGTTTCTGCCATATCACTTTTTGGTGCAAATAATTCATTAATAGTATTTGTGGCAAAAGGTGAAAAAATTCAATCGTTATTTTTTGTAATTACAATTACAACTAGTATAGTCGCTTCTATAATTTTATTTTCTATGTTTGAAAATTTTGGAATGAGTCTTTATGCAATAGGATTTGTCATTTTCACATTAGTTCTGTCAGATCTTCTAGGAAGAAAATTGTATCTCAAGTATTCAAAATATCTCATAATACAAAGAATTTTAATGGTATGTATTGCAGTTCCATTTTATTTTATTTTTCAAACAAATGGAGTACTAATGGGAATTGCAATATCATTTCTTCCGTTTATTTTTATAATTTTTAAAAATTTCAGACAACCAATTAATGTTACATTCATGAAATCAAAAATCAAAGTTTTGCTTAATATTTATCTCATTGATATTATTACATTAACACGTGGTTCATTAGATAAATTAATTATTGTACCATTGTTGGGATTTGCTTTATTAGGAAATTATCAATTAGGTTTACAATTTATAGTGATTTTGAATATTATTCCAATTGCGATATATCAATATATTCTTCCTCAGGATTCTAGTGGTTCATCTACAATTAAATTAAAAATTTTGGCAGTAGGAATTTCAGGATTACTTGCAATCACAGGTGCAATAACGGCACCATTCATAGTTCCCATATTGTTCCCAGAATTCAACGAATCAATTCAGATTACCCAAATTCTTAGTTTTTCAATAATTCCAGGAACAATTGCTATGATGTACAAATCAAAAATTTTAGGAGTAGAAAAACCCAAGTTTATTCTAATTGGTTCTTTGATTTTTGTTATTGTACAAATAATTGCAATATTTGGATTAAAAGATACGTATGGGATTTATGGTATAGCTTTTGCAATGATTTTAGGTTTATTGTTTGAAATATTGTTTTTTGGATGTATATCGAAGTTTATGTTTAAAAAACAATAATACAAAACAATATAATTAAAAATACTTTGAAATTAAAAATTTGCCAAGATGTATAGATGAATTTCCCTTGTTTGCTAAATTATTATCCACATATTCTGTTCCTCTCTTAATAAGCTGATTTCGGAAATTAGAATCAAAAAGAATCTTATTCAGGGATTTTTCAAAATTTTCTATAGAATTCACTGCCATTGTTGCACCACTTGTAATAATTGGATCATTCTCATACCAAGATGAATCGATCATGTAAGTAATTGTAGGTTTTTTTAATATCATAGATTCTAAAAGAATAGTAGAATGATCTAAACAGATTACTACCTGAGAATCTGTTAATAAATTTGTTATATCTTGTGTTCGATAAATAGGGATGTTTGAATCAATATCATTCAACATAGATTTAATGGAATACATAGGCTCCATGGATGGATGTAATTTAATTATTAATTTTTTATCACTAATAGAATTTATTATTTGACAAATTTTTTGAAAGGTTTCTTTATGAATGTCCAAAATGTTAGAATCATATCCATTTACACTAGATAAATTTTGTAAAAATGTAGAAGCCAATAAAATTGTGTTAGTTTGATTCTTGGATTTTAATTGAAAAAGATTATCGTAACGAGGACTTCCCACAACTAATCCATTATTTTGATTCAAGCCTAATTGAGAATAATATTTTAGTAAATTTTCATCCCAAAATAGATGTTTTAAGTTAGATGGGGAGGATTGAAAATTAATAGGGAATAATTTATCTTCCATGGAACCAGAAACATGCAATCCATGTTGCAATCGAAAGCATGAAATTTTCATTTTTTCTGCAATATGCAAGACAATTTTATTCTGTAAAGCAGTATGATAAAGTACCACTATAGAATCAATGTCAACTTTAGTAAAAAAATCTTTTGCTAGTTCTAATAACTCGAGAGATTGAAGAAATCTCGACATGCAGAAAGTGATGAATTCTTCTTTAATGATTTGCCAAAATGAATAACCTTCAATATTAAAAAGAATTGCAAAATTATCATTAGAAAAAATTTCATTAGTTTTAGATTTAATAATTTGTTGGTTTTTGGAAATTAGTGAATTGGTTTTTTTAGTTTTAAGATCTTTCCATTGAAATGTTTTAGAATTAGTTTTTTTGAGAATATTTATTTGGGATTTTTTCCAAGATAAAGATCCAATTTCATTTAAAAAAAGGATTTGTTTTTTATGTTCATATAAAAAATTTAAAAGATTTTCATATGGGATAGGATTTAAATCAAGAAATAAAATTGAAGAATTTTTTTTGGATTTTGTTAAATCTAATTTCAAGTTAAAAAATTTAGTTAAAAAAGATTCCATGATTTTAATAATTTTAAATGCCTTAGCATATGAAAAAGAAATATTCATTGGATGATTAAGAAAATTTATGGGTATTGTGATTTTGTTTAAGTCATAGGTTGAATCAGGATTTAAGAAAAGTTGTGTTAGTTTGAAATTTTTAGAATTATCTAAAATTTTTAAAATTGGAATAATATTTGGGGAAGCTGCAATGATATTTGATGGTTCATTATCGACTAATCTCACTAAACCGAGAAAAAGTTTGAATTTTTGTACTAAGTAAATTAACATTTCATATTCAAATAAAGATCCCAAATTCAATTCATCAAATTTCAATAGTTTAGAAATATTTGGATTTTTATGCCACTCAAGTGAGATTTTTAAAGAATTTTTGTCAATAAAGTCTCTATCAGCTTGAGTAAGGTAAGTTTCAATTTTTTCATGAGTAATTTTTAGATCATTTAATTGATTATGTGACTCTAAATCCAAAGTGACTATTTTTGTATTATCAGAGATTTTTTCTAAGTTGCATTTAAGAAAATCTAATGAATTATCAATTAATACTAGGTTTTTTTCAATCAAAAACTTCACTTTAATTTAACACCATCACACATAATTAATGAATTTCTAATGCTATTTTGGAGAACTAATTATTATATATCTATTAGTTTAATGTTATTTAAGAAAAGATGAAAGCAGTAATTTTAGCAGGGGGTTTCGGAACAAGAATAAGTGAAGAAACTCAACTTAAACCAAAGCCATTAATTGAAATTGGCGGTATGCCACTTCTTTGGCACATTATGAAGACTTATTCTTCACATGGAATAAATGATTTTATTATTTGTTGTGGATATAAAGGATATTTAATTAAAGAGTATTTTACAAATTATTCTTTACACATGTCAGATGTAACACTAGATATTCAAAAAAATGAAATTAAAGTACATAAAAAATCAGCTGAGCCATGGAAAATTACTTTGATTGATACTGGATTAAATACAATGACTGGAGGTAGATTAAAAAGAATAAAGAAATATCTTTCTGAAGAATCATTTTGTTTTACTTATGGTGATGGGCTAAGTAATGTCAACATTACAGAATTAATTAATTTTCACAAAAAAAATAAAATATTAGCAACAATTACTGCAGTACAACCACCTGGAAGATTTGGAGTCTTAAATATGAAAAATGATAAGATAACTGATTTTAAGGAAAAGCCAGCAGGAGATCGTAATTGGATTAATGGTGGTTATTTTGTGTTAGAACCATCAGTGATTGATTATATTCATGATGATGCAACAGTCTGGGAAGAAGGGCCTTTAGAAAAATTAGCAAAAGAAGAGCAGCTTTCTGCTTATGAACATAGAGGTTTCTGGCAACCTTTGGATACTCTACGTGAAAAAAATATTCTAGAAGAATTATGGAATTCTGGAAAAGCTCCTTGGAAAAATTGGTAATCAACGAGAAAGTCTGGAAAGGAAAAACGATTTTAGTAACAGGACACACAGGTTTCAAAGGTAGTTGGTTATCATTATGGTTACAAAAATTAGGAGTTAATTTAATAGGATATTCTAAATCAATTCCCACTACACCAAGTCTTTTTGAATTAGCACAAGTTGATGAAAAAATGAACTCCATCATTGGTGATGTATGTGATCTTTCCAATTTACAGAATATTATAAAAAAATATGAACCTGAAATTGTAATACATATGGCAGCACAGTCACTAGTCAGAAAGTCATATGTAAATCCATTAGAAACATTTTCAACAAATATTATGGGAACTGTGAATTTATTTGAGGCAGTTAGAAGAACTAAAAATCCATGTATAATTGTAAATGTTACTAGTGACAAATGTTATGAAAATGTAAATAAAATTCAAGGTTATACAGAAAACGATCCAATGGGAGGATATGATCCATATAGTAGTAGTAAAGGATGTTCAGAATTAATAACAACCTCTTTTAGAAATTCATTTTTCCAAAATACAAATACAAATGAAGGACAGGTTTCACTTGCTTCAGTTAGAGCAGGCAATGTAATAGGAGGAGGAGATTGGTCAGAAGATAGACTGATTCCAGATATTATGAAAGCAGTAATTAAAAAAAAGAAAATAGAAATTCGTAATCCAAATGCCATACGTCCTTGGCAATTTGTGCTTGAACCATTAAGTGGTTATTTATTATTAATTGAAAAATTAATGGAACAAGATTCTAAATATTGTGAAGGATGGAATTTTGGTCCTAACGAAAGAAATTTAATTTCTGTATCAACTTTAATAAATAAAATAAATCAGATATTAAATGGAAAAATTTCAGTAGAATATAATAAAAGTAATATTTATGAAGAAGAAAAATTAATTTTAAATTGTGATAAAGCAAAATCAAAGTTAGGTTGGAAACCAAAAATGGATATTGATTTATCTATTAAATGGGTTGTTGAATGGTATAATAATTATCACAATAATGGAAACGTTAAGGATTTTACAAATAAACAAATAGATGAATTTTCTCTTTTATGTTAAAATAATGAGTTATTTAGATTTGAATTTATATAATTAAAAACAAATCATAATATTTTATCTTGTAATTTTTAGTACTATCTAAATTTTCTATCTTTACTTATATATAATATTAAAAAAATTACTTTGTGTCAAATTTTTTAATGGTTAGAATTTGATGAAAATTAATGATTAAATTAACTCTTAAAAAGATCTACGATAAATCCCCAAAGAAATTACGATCAATAATGTATTATGGATTCTACAAATTTTTTGACTTCATTCCTAAATTTTCAGGAGTTGTAATGAAAAACTGCTTTTTCATCACCATGGGAGAACAAATTTGATGAAAACACATTTTAAAATACAATAAAAGAAGCCATATTAAATTTTAAGGGATTTCATGTATCAAGAATATAAAAAAACCACTAATGTTTATTAAACAAAAATTTTTACAGCAAAGAGTTGGAGTATTCATCAATTTTAGATAATCAAAGTATTTTGATTACAGGTGGAACAGGCAGTTTTGGTTATCAAGTTGTCAAAGAATTAACAAGATATAACCCAAAAAAAATTGTTGTCTATAGTAGAGATGAAGATAAACAACACAAAATGAAACAAGAATTTTATGAAAGTTATAATGAAATTTTTAAAAAAATGAAATTTATCATAGGTGATGTTAGAGATTTCGATAGACTATATTATGCAACAAAAGATATTGATGTGATTTTTCATGCTGCTGCTTTAAAACAAGTGCCTACAGTAGAATTACACCCATTTGAAGCTGTAAAAACAAATGTAATTGGAGCACATAATATTGTAAAAGCAGCTATTGAAAGAAATGTAAAAAATGTAATTGCAATTAGTACAGACAAAGCAGTAAAACCAGTAAATGCAATGGGAATGACTAAAGCATTACAAGAAAAAATTTTACTCTCAGAAAATTTAGAAAAAAATGGGACAACATTTTGTTGTGTGAGATATGGCAATGTGTTAGGAAGCAGAGGTAGTGTAATTCCATTATGGGACAGTAAAATACAAAATAATCAACCATTGCCAATAACGCATCCAGAAATGACAAGATACATGTTAACATTAACTCAAGCAATTCAATTAGTTTTTTATGCATTAAAAAATTCAAACGGGGGGGAGATTTTTGTAAAAAAATCTCCAGGTTCAAAAATAGTAGATTTAGCAAAAGCATATGCAGAATTAATTACAAAAAATCCTGATTATCCCATTAAATTTATTGGTATTAGATCAGGTGAAAAAATTGATGAAGTATTAATTTCCCAAGAAGAGATGAGACATACTAAAGAAGAAGAAGGTTATTTTGTTATTGAAAAAGAGCTTGATTTTGATAATACATTTCTTGAGAAAACAACTCATTTATCAGAATATACATCTTCATCTACAAATCAACTCACAATTCAAGAGTTAAAACAATTGATGTCAAATTTAAACTGGGTACAATAATAAAGAAAAGTTTTAGTTGGTTCTAAATTACAACCAAATATTGAAGATTCTCTTAACTGGAGGCAACGGTGCTTTAGGACAAGAAATACAGAAGGTAATTCCTAATTGTATTGCTCCAGGTAAAAATGAATTAGATATTAGAGATAAGCAAAATGTTTTAGATTTTGTTAAATTACATCAAATAGATATAATTATCCATGCTGCAGCATTAACAAGCATTAGAAATTGTGAGGAGGATAATGAATCAGCATGGAAAACAAATGTAATTGGTACACAAAATTTGATTGATTCACTTTCAGCAAATAATGTAGATGGGTATTTTGTGTACATAAGTACTGCATGTGTTTTCAAAGGGGATGAACAAATGTATTCAGAAAAATCAATTCCAAACCCAGCAAATTTTTATGCACTAACAAAATTGATTGGCGAAACTAGTGTGCAATCATTACAAAATCACATAATAATAAGAACAAATTTTGTTACAAAGAAAAAATGGCCCTATGAAAAAGCATTCACAGATAGATATGGAACATACTTGTTTGCAGATGATGTTGCAGTAGGAATTAAAGAAATTTTTGAGTCAAAACAAAAAGGAATCATCCATTTGGTTGGTGACAAAGTTTATTCTATGTATGATTTGGCTAAAATTACTACTCCAGATGTAAAACCAATGACATTACAAGATTATTCAGGACCACATCTTACAATTAATATGACTTTAGATTCATTGAAATGGAAAAAATATAAAATTAGTAAATAAGAGAATTTAGTTTATAAATATTAATAAAAATAATTTCTATTATTATATCACACACAGCAATTATGTTTTAAAATTTTATTTCAAATGTTTTTTAAATTCATTTAGAAATTTTGTTGTAACATGCTCCCAAGTATAATTAGATTCAACAAATTCTCTACCTCTAATTCCAAAATTTGCCAATGT
>Ga0114999_10010242_pt1 | contig 10173 bp, 6 predicted proteins | sample ArcticOcean_MG_C_3_FD_89820 | JGI IMG/M metagenome (GOLD analysis project Ga0114999, IMG submission 89820) | Marine microbial communities from western Arctic Ocean - ArcticOcean_MG_CB8_126 | ecosystem: Environmental > Aquatic > Marine > Oceanic | place: Arctic Ocean: Canada Basin | collected... | reverse complement strand
TCACATACTGCCCGTAACGACGCTGAATTTCCGATTCGTATTCGGTCTCGATGGCATAGCCAGCGAATAAGAATCGATACGATTTCCCGCGCTCAGCAAGTAATCGAGCGATCTCTCCAAATTCTTCAACACCCTTTGCTCGTGTGATTCGGCCGATAGACAAAATAACTTTGGTGGCAGTCGGAATACCAAGTTCTTGCCGAACCAGCCCGCGCTCCGATTTTGGGGACCGTCTCCTGACTCCGGGTGGCACCACCAACGTTTTGGATTCAGGAATACCGAATCTGGCGATCGCAGCCAGCTTTTGAGCATTACTGATGGTAACTACCAGGTCAGCTCTATCGTGATTGAAGCGAACATATTTTCGGTACCAGGCACTTAGCAACGCCCTTGGCCGAATCGTAAAACCGTTGTCAAACAGCCGAAGTGGTCGTGGCTCAGGACTGGCGTACGCCTGCTCTGTCACCCTCAGAATATTTAAACCCTTCATATAACTCATCAGGTATGTACCCCGCATGAACATGTACACGACATCGATCCGTTCATCCTCGATAAATCGTGCAAGCTTCCGTGAATACTTGCGCCGATAAAATGGATTCAGGTGGGTTCTCCAGCTTCCTATCGGAAAATCTGCCGTGCGGATATCTGCACCGGACTCCACAAATCTATCGAAAGCCTCACGCCTGCCGTTATAAATAAATATTCCGGGATCATCCGAATCACTAAAGCTCTCGGCGAGGTTAATAGCGTTCGTTAATGGACCATCAATTCCGGTTCCACCGGTGTCAGGGACGAAAAAAAGTATTCGAGGATCTTCGCTCAATGCGCGCACCGCTCCCGGCATGTATGGCAGCCAGAACCGCAATATCGTTCGCTCGAACGTAAGGCTCTGTTGCTGACTGATTTGCATCAATTTACTGGACAGTTCTATCGAACTGCTTTAGTCGACTTTAACGACCTGGACGACTCCATATATTCAAGCCAGTCCACTCCTAAACAATACTCGACGTGAACACACTTATGCGACTCTGGCGGCGATCCCTTCAACCCGAACGTCAACACATCCGCGCTCGTTAGCGTCCCGGTCAGATGGGCAGTGCAGAGGCACCGAACGCCTTCGGTCGGGCTGAACCCATCTGGACGAGGAACCAAAACCCGAATTCATCGGTAATCCGGTTTCGATTAAGGTGACTCTTCAAGATCAACTCAATCGTATGATGTAAAGCGCTGCTTGCAGACACTGGTTCTAAGAAACGAAAGGGCGGCCTAACTGGCCGGGACGAACGCAAACAATGATCTTCTATAACGCACGGGTCTTCGCATCCCAGCTCGGCTGGCGACTCGGCGCGTTGTTCGCAATGCTGCTGATGGCCGGTCTCGCCGAAGGCTTCGGTGTGAGCATGATTCTCCCGCTGCTCCAATCAGATATCGTCGAAGCTGACGACGCCCTCTCGAAAATAATCGTAGGGATGTTCGACATCTTCCATCTGTTCCCCTCCGGCACCAACATCCTCATTATGCTCGTGGTGTTCTTCACGATCAGAGGAGTAATGCTCATCCTCCAGTCGTGGTACCAGGCGATATTGCTCTCAAATTACCTTACAAACATAAGGTCCGACCTCATCAAACTCGTGCTCAATGCCCGCTACCATCACCTCACAAAATACCCTTCCGGGTACCTCACTAACTCGATCGTCGGAGAAGCTCGCGCAGTTGGCACTGGAATGCGAAGCCTGATCGATCTGCTGGTGTCGTTCGTCACCGTGGGGGTATACCTGACCCTACCGATCTTGCTACAGCCAACCGTGACATTACTTCTGCTCGTGCTGGCCGTCCCGATCGTAATACTCTCAGCCTTTCTAATCAGGAAAACAAAAGCCGCATCGATCCAGCTTTCGAAACAGCACGGCCTGCAGGAATCGCACCTGATCGAAGGATTCAGAAACGCCAAATTCGTAAAGGCAACCGGACGTGTACCAATAATTGTCGATCGTCTCGTTCGCACCACCACCAATGTCAGCCTCAGCTACCGCAGGCTGTTGATACTCGGCAGCCTCACCCGTTACGCCCCGGAACCTCTCGTAGTGTTCGTGATGGCAGGAATCATCCTCGTCTACACTCGCGGCTACGGCGAACCAATCGCCGAAATCATGTTCTTGATGTTCCTGTTCTACCAGGCAGCAAAAAACATGCTGAAAGTGCAGTCGACTCTCCGAAACTTCATCGAATCGAGCGGGAGCCTGCTGATTCACAGGAAACTCCGCGAAGAACTCCAGGCAAACGCTGTGCCAGACGATTCTGCACGGCCAATCCCGAACATGGATGCGGACATCATTTTCGAAGACGTTTCAGTGAACTACGAAGGACAGGAAAGGCCAGCACTCGACAGCATTTCACTCGTCATACCTCATCAAAAAACAGTCGCCTTCGTTGGGCCTTCAGGCTCGGGTAAAACAACCATCGCCAACCTGGTCTGCGGCCTGATCGAGCCATCATCAGGCACGATTAAAATCGGTGGCGATTCATACGATTCAATACGTGTCAGTGAACTTCAGCGAGAGGTCGGATACGTCACCCAGGAGAGTGCGGTCTACAACGGCACGCTCGGTGAGAACATCACTTTCTGGGACCAGCACGCCGATCTCGATAAGGTCCACGCCCTCCTGAAACAGTTGGAACTCGATGATCTCCACGAAAATGATGAAGCGCCAGCCGCCCGAATGATCGGTGGTGATGGCGCACAACTCTCGGGTGGTGAGCGACAGCGCCTGAGCATCGCCCGGGAGCTCTATCGCGACTCCCGCCTGATGATCCTCGACGAAGCAACTAGCGCACTCGACTCCGAACTCGAAACAAAAATCGACGACCTGCTCGCAACTCAACGGGGCAACAAGACTTTTATCATCATCGCCCACAGGCTCGCGACCGTCAGGCACGCCGATCTTATCTACGTTCTCGACGAGGGCCGACTTGTCGAAACCGGGACATTCGACGAGCTTGTCGAACTCGACGGTGAGTTCGCTCGGATGGTCAGACTGCAGTCGTTCTAATGCGGGTCAACGTCTTATCCCCTGGATTTACCACCTCGAACGGTTCGGCGTTCCTGTTCCCGCTCGTTGTCCACCGAAAAGCGCTTCAAAACGCCAATCTCGATGTTCACTTCGTAAAACGCTTCGCACGGGAACTGACCGAATGTGATGTGCTTGCTATCGACTCCAAGGAGTTCATGCACGACTGGTCCCCAGAGCATCAAACTCAAACGCTGGACCTGATCTCCTCTTACAAGGATTCCAGAACAAAAATCTTCTGGTTCGACACCAGCGACAGCACGGGAACCCTCCAGTCGCGGGTATTTCCATCAGTCGACAGGTACCTGAAGTCACAGATCCTTACCGACAAGACCGAGTACACCCGCCAGATCTACGGCGGACGAATCTACTCCGAGTACTACCACGAAAAAGCCGACATCACGGACGCCGCTCCAGCCGCGATCGACAACCCGATCTCAACCGAAGACATCTCCAAGCTCGGTGTGTCGTGGAACAGTGGCCTGTCGGACTACTCGACTTACGGCCCCTGGAAAATCGCCCTCTACAACCGAATCTCGCTCAGCCGACTGCTTCGTCATCCCGCTGTGATCGAGAAATCCGGTTCACAACGATCGAACGACCTCTCAGCGAGGTTTGGTGCAACCTACAGACGAGCCTCGGTACGGTATCAGCGCGAGAAGATTCGAGAACTCCTCTCCAGCCGGCTCGACACGCAGAAGCTCAATCGTCGCGGTTACGTGAAGGAGCTACGCAACTCGAAGGTCGTGCTGTCACCGTTTGGGTGGGGTGAAATCACCCTGAAAGATTTCGAGGTGTTCCTGACCGGCGGAATGCTTCTAAAACCGTCTCTGGACCACATGGCGACCTGGCCAGACTTCTACGAGAAAAATGTGACGTATCTTGCGCACTACTGGGACCTTGTAGACCTCGAACAGCAAATCGACTGGGCGGTCGAAAACGACGACGATCGAGAGGCGATAGCGCACGAAGGCCAACGCCGGTACATCGAGTACACGTCAGGACCAAATGCAGCTGAACACTTTGCAATTCACCTCTCAAAGGTGCTCTCGACATGAGTCATAAGTCGAAGCAAAGTCCAAAAAAACTCCTGCTCCTCATCAGATCGTTGCACATCGGAGGTGCCGAACGGCAGGTCGTGTCACTGGCAAAATCGATGTCAGAACTCGGCACAGAAGTGCAGGTTGCCGTGAAGGTCTCCGGAGGCCCACTTGAGCAAGACCTCAAGAGCCTGCCAAACGTCAAACTTCACTATCTCGGGAGTCCCGGGCTACTCGGCAGGTTCAAGTACTTCTTCCGATTGAGAGCGCTCATCAAATCCAACCAGTTCGATGCCGTTTACGGCTTCATGCCTGTCCCCAACCTTGCGTTACTGGTCGCTCGAACACTCAGAAAACGACCTCTAATCGCCTGGGGCGTACGCTCCAGCGACGTCGATCACAGCCAGTACGGCGGGCTTGTGAAATGGACTATGCGACTTGAAAAGTGGTTCTCGAGATTTGCCGATCGAATCATCACCAACTCGATCGCCGCGCTCGAAGAGTACCGGCTCAACGACTACCCCTATTCGAAACTCTCGCATATTCCAAATGCGATCGATGTAGAACGTTTCAGTCCGGACCCTGATGCCCGAACAACTATCGAAAATGAATTGAATCTACCCGCTGGCGTGCCCCTCATTGGCGTGTTCGCAAGAATCCACCCGATGAAGGATCATCTGACGTTCCTTCGTGCCGCTAAACTTCTACTAAACGAACATCCGAACGCAAGGTTCATTTGTGCCGGGGACGTGTCGACCGGGTACACCGCCTACAACGAACGAGTCAGGGCCAATGCAACAGACATGTGGCTGGACGAAAAGGTTCTCTGGCTCGGCCCGCGAACAGATCCCCAGACCTTGATGGCCGCCTGCGACATTACGACTCTCACGTCTGACAGCGGTGAGGGATTCCCGAACTCTGTTGCCGAGTCGATGGCATGCGGCACCCCCTGTGTAGCAGTCGACGTAGGCGACGCAGCAGCGATCATCAAAGGATCGGGCACCGGTCACATCGTGCCACGTAAAGACTCAGAAGCAATCGCCGGAGCTTGGGATGCCCAACTCAAACAACTTGTAACGGAGCGTGAGACGATCGCCGAAAAAGCACGCCAATGGATCATCGACAGGTACTCGCCAGCCAGAATCGCCGAAGAATCGCTCGAACTACTCTCCCGATAGCGATCTTCCGCTACCCGAAAAACGCCGGCCACGGTTCACGACTTAATTACGAGTTCGATAATCGCACGCATTCACCAGCGAACTAAACAGTTGCCGGCTGTGCCTGAAGCCCAATACCCTCGGTATTCCGCGGGGGCAACTCGGTATCGGAGAGTGGACCCGGCTCATCACTGGCGTAAGTCCGACAACTATTAGAAGCACTGTTATATGACCCGGATCCAGCAAAGCCGCAGTGCCAATTCCGCTTATAACCATCGTCATAGCGACGATCATTGAAACAATCCCCATAGAACGATCACTAATGCTCGGTGCATTGTTGGCAGCCCGAGTTGCTCGAACCACGACCATTAACCAGAATTGCCACATCAGTAAGAATCCCGCCAAGCCGTAGCGCTTCAGCTGTATCAGGTACTCGCTTGTACGCCCCGTTTCCCTCTCAGCACTGAACTCAATATACGAAATCTCGACCTCAGAAAAATCTTCTAGACGCTCTTTAATCGAATCATCGGGAGTACCGCGTAGCAAGTCAGGAATGGTCCTGACCTATCTCTGGGTCGTGATTACTGTCGAATGGGCAAATGAGCTGCTGAAAATACTCGACACCAGCACAAAGACCAGTACCAGAATCGCCGACATCGAGAGGAACTTCAACTGCATGCTCGGACGACCGAGTGAACTTCACCAGACTAGTCCAAGTGCCAGAGCAGGCGTAGCTTCCAGAAGCCCCAACCTCGATCCAGTCAGGTATATCGCAAGCAACACAGCGCTAATCCCAAGCGAAGCGAAAGCCATCTGCCGAGTGGATTTTGATCGAATCATCAGAACGAACCACGCACCTAAACTCATCACCAGGAACAGAGCGTTACTGATCGGTTCTGTCAAACCCCTTGACCGGGCATAAACCGTGCTCAGGTGCCCAATATCATCATCCGATATGTTATTCGCCGAGAAGTAAGTTTCGTACATCCATTGCCCGAACCAGGAAATATTGAAAGCCTGGATAATCGACACTGCCGCAACTATCGCACTGGATATGGCTAGGACGATGACAATCGACTTGACGTCGCGGCCGATTACGCTAAACGCCAGCACGGCCACAATACCGTATTTCACAAACATCAAAGCATCGTGAATATGAATCCACTCCATCGCGCCAAGCAAAATTGGGACTGCCAGCGTCATTGAGAACATGCCAGCAATAGCAGCAATGATCGGAAGTGAAGACTTCGCTATCTTTGGTTTTTCAATAAACCAGTTCGAGATAGCGCCGATTATTAGCCCGTTCGAAACGATACTGAACTGAAGCGAGTTGGTGATTTTGACATCGGGCTCTAGAAACGCCATGAACAACACTGCCACAAGAACGTACGAACGTTTTGCGGCAGTGCCAGTGAGGGTAGATCCGATGAATATAGCGGACACGACCAGACCGGCGAATCCGGTGTGATACGCATTGATGCTCGGATGAAGAGCTAAACCTACAACTATGAAAAGACCAACCGCAAATGCTGCCAGCCCCTTCACGAAAATCACTGACAATGTGTGTATTCCCTGAATGGCAACTACTAATTAATCTCGACGATATCTTCACGATGTTGCACATTCGTGGGAATTCACACCAAAATCAATACCGGCACCTACAGCATTTACGCTTAGTAGATAGCACACATACCACCGCCCAAAAGTCCGATTCCGCTCTATTACGTCCAAGACACAATTAGTGCGCCCCCCCCCCGTCACCAGATACGCTGGTACGTGGCAGCAACATGAGCATCAGCACACCACCCGAAAAACTGAAAATTGTCCACCTCGTAACCAGTCTTGAAGTTGGTGGAGCGCAACACAACATGCTCCTCGGACTTCCCCGTCTGGACCGGGATCGATACGAACACCACATCGTTTCGATAATGAACCGAATGCAGATGCGGCAGCAGTTCCTGAAAGCCGGAATCGGCGTTCACACTCTCGGTCTAAGCCACAAAACTGATCTCGCAGTGACCCTTCGACTTCGCTCGCTCCTCAAGCAACTGCAACCCGACATTCTTCACACCTACCTGATTCACGGAAACGTACTCGGGCGAATCGTCGGGCGACTGGTTGGCGTACCAGCCATCATTGGATCGGAATTAACTATCGGGCAGGCAGGTCGGCTCGGAAGACTGGTAACGAAACTCACCAACCCGCTAACCGATGCCGTCGAGGTCAACTCCGAAACCGGTGGTAAAGCGATAGTCGCTGACCTCGGAGTGCAGCCCGAAAAAGTAGAGGTCGTGCTACCGGGACTCGACCTCGAAGCGTTCGGCGGATCCGAAGGCCGAGCAGCTATCAGATCCGAGCTAGGTCTCGACACCAAACAGCATCTCGTGCTCTACATAGGGCGCCTTCGCCCTGTCAAAGGGGTCGACTACGGAATCAAGGCGTTCGCACAGGCTCTTAGCGAGCAACCCGACATGCACATGGCTCTTGCAGGCGAAGGCGAGCAACGTCAGCAGCTCGAAAATCTCACAGCAGAGCTTGGTATTTCTGAAAAAGTCACCTTCCTCGGTATTAGAAACTACCTTGCCGACGTGCTATCCGCAGCCGACAGTGTCCTGATGCCATCGCTAACCGAAGGATTCCCCCGTGTAGCGATCGAGGCAATGGCATCGTCAAAACCGGTCGTCGCTACCCGCGTCGGCGGAACACCCGAAGCGATAATCGATGGCCAAACGGGAATTCTCGTCCCACCAAAAGATATCGATGCGATGGCAAGCGCCATTACCCGATTGGTCACCGATACCGATTTACAGTCCCGGCTCGGATCATCAGCACGGCTGCGAACTGAAGAACACTACTCGGCGACAAGCTACGTGGCGCGCCTGGACGAGATGTACCAACGGTGGGCGAAAACCACGAAAGCAAGTGCCGTTCGAATGGCAACGCAGGATGGGCAGAACTGATGCTTTCAGCCCTCCTACGCACAGCACGATTTTTCCGAACCCCCGGCACGGCGGCGACATGGGCTGCTGAATTTATCGACGATCGCATCACGACCCCTCGCCACAGAAAACACCTCGATTACTACCGTAGCCGTCAGAATCCCGTCGCAGAAGGGGTCGCCAACGCGCTCGGTCTCGATGTATCCACCGTCAACGAACAACTGGGTAACCTGCCTGATTTCTTGATCGCCGAAAATAAAGACCCCGGAATGACAATCAAGTGGTCTGCAACATCTGAACTTGCGGCAACTACATACGCGCTAATCAAGCTGCTCAAGCCAGAAGTCGTAGTAGAAACCGGTGTTGGAGCCGGGGTCAGCTCGTGGACCATCCTTCATGCAATGGAAAAAAACGGCCTCGGACGACTCGTCAGCATCGACCTACCAACTCCCAACACAGAGCTCCTTCCAGAGGTTGGCTACCTCGTCCCCCGTGAACTTCGTCATCGGTGGGAACTACGGACAGGCCCGTCTCAACGACTGCTCCCACAGGTACTCTCGGAACTGATCGAGATCGATATGTTCCAGCACGATTCTCGTCATTCCTACTCCAATCAACTGCGCGAATATCAAACCGCATGGCCGTTCATTAAAAGCGACGGAATGCTCGTTTCAGATGACGTCAGCAACGATGCCCTTCACGACGCTAGCCGCGCATGGCATAGGGAACCAACGATCATTGGGCAGAGCAAAGATGCCCCGATCGGCCTCGTTTCGAAATCGCAACCCACTGGCACAAGCTGACCATTGTCACCCAAGCGAAATAAAGCAAAGCCAACTTCGATAGTTCTCGTCGCCAACCAGAACGAGATCTTCTATCGACTGCGCATGCCGTGGATCAGGCTACTCAAGGAAAACGGCTACAAGGTCTACGCAGTATCGGCCAGCGGAGCATGGAACGACCTGATCGAGGCCGGGGGCGCTGAATTCGTTGAATGGAAACTAAGCAGGAGCGGGCGAAATCCTTTCGCAGAACTCGGCTCTGTCCTCGGTCTCACGAATATCTTCCGTCGAATCAAGCCCGACATCGTCCAGAACTTCCACACCAAGCCGAACATCTACGCACCTATCGCAGCAAAACTGGCACGCGTACCACTGAGCGTTTCGACCGTGACCGGTCTCGGCTACACCTTTGTCGATCGACCTGGACTAGGTGGTCGAATCGCCAAGCGTCTTAACCTCGGAATGTACTCGTTTTCGAACCGCCTCACAGGTGAAGTAGCATTCCAGAATCCTGACGATATGAAGTTGCTAAAAGAAGGCGGCGGTCTTCGTCGATCCAAAGGTCGATTCATTCCCGGCGGATCAGGTGTTGATATCACCGAGTACAGCCCCGGCGCGCGTAACTCGGATGCCGCAATAAAAATGCGAGATTCACTCGGCATTCCAAACGACTCTTTTGTCGCAATGTTCGTCGGCAGACTACAACTCGATAAAGGCCTGGTGGAATTCGTTGAGGCTGCTCGACTTCTCAAAAAGAAGCGGCAAGACATCGTGTTCGTCATGGTCGGAGCACCTGATCCCGGCAACAAGCGATCAGTCCCGGAACAGATGCTGGCTCAGTGGAAAACAGAGGGCGACGTGGTCTTCACAGGTCGGCGCGAGGATGTCCCAGACTTAATGGCGATGGCGAACACCATCACTACTCCTACGTTTTACCGCGAAGGCCTACCTCGAACACTCCTCGAAGCCGCTGCTACCGGTCTACCGCTAATCGGCACCGACATGCCCGGAGTGCGCGAAGCCATCAACACCAAAAATAACGGGGTAAACGGCATTCTCATACGGCCTCAAGATTCACAGGCACTCGCTGACGCGGTTGAAGAACTGGCAGACGATCCTGAAAAATCTGAACGCTACGGCGAAGAATCCCTCGCCCGCGCTCGAAACGAGTTCGACCATAAACGGGT
>Ga0114999_10010241_pt1 | contig 10174 bp, 7 predicted proteins | sample ArcticOcean_MG_C_3_FD_89820 | JGI IMG/M metagenome (GOLD analysis project Ga0114999, IMG submission 89820) | Marine microbial communities from western Arctic Ocean - ArcticOcean_MG_CB8_126 | ecosystem: Environmental > Aquatic > Marine > Oceanic | place: Arctic Ocean: Canada Basin | collected... | reverse complement strand
CGTCCGTTACGCGATCGAACTTGCTCCTGACCTCGCTTCGTTCACGTTCACCGGATCCGAGACGATCGAAGTACAGGTGGCCGAACCCACGCGCCAGATTCTCTTGAACGCCGCTGAGATGGAGATAACGGCAGCGTCCGTTACTCTCGCCGACGGCACGTCGATAGCGGCATCCGCAAGTGTGGATGAAGACGCTGAGCGTGCGACCTTGCTCCTAGAGAGCGACATGCCAGCGGGTGAGGCGACTCTTTCGTTGACGTTCAATGGCACTCTGAACGATCAGTTGCGCGGCTTCTACCGTAGCCAGTACGAGGGGGAGGACGGGGAGCCTCGCTTCCTAGCTACGACTCAATTCGAGGCGACGGATGCGCGCCGCGCTTTCCCTTGTTGGGACGAGCCGCAGGCGAAGGCGGTGTTCGATGTCACGCTGGTGGTTCCGAGCGGTCTGGTTGCGGTCTCCAACATGCCCGTCGTATCTGAATCAGCAACCGAGGATGGCAAAAAGGTAGTGCGCTTCGAGGCTTCGCCGCGCATGTCTACCTACTTGGTGGTGTTCGTGGTGGGCGACCTGGCGAGCGTGGAGGCGACGTCCTCTAATGGAACGCTGGTGCGCGTGTTCGCTACACGCGGCAAGGAAGAGCAGGGTCGCTTTGCCCTGGAAAACAGCCTCCGCATCCTCGACTACATGAACGATTACTTTGGCATCGACTACCCATTGCCCAAGATGGATCACTTAGCGATTCCAGATTTCGCCGCCGGTGCCATGGAGAACTGGGGTGCGATCACTTATCGCGAGACCGCACTGCTGTTTGATCCAGAGAACTCAGCTGCTCAGTCCCGCCAGAGAATCCTGGAAGTGGTCGCCCACGAGATGGCGCACATGTGGTTCGGTGACTTGGTGACGATGGAGTGGTGGGACGACCTGTGGCTCAACGAAAGCTTCGCGTCTTGGATGGGTGATAAGGCTGTGGACTTCTGCTATCCCGAGTGGGAGATGTGGACTCAATTTGTGTCTATGGACACGAACTCCGCGCTCAGCCTGGATGGGCTGCGCTCCTCGCACCCGATCGAAGCCAATGTCGACGACCCGGCAGAGATCCGGGAGTTGTTCGACGCGATCAGCTACAGCAAGGGCGGCTCCGTCCTGCGTATGCTCGAAGATTTCCTGGGCGCCGAGACATTCCAGCGTGGGCTCCATGACTACTTGAAGGGCCACGAGTATGGCAACGCGCGAACCGAGCATCTTTGGTCCGCTTTGGCCGACGCTTCAAGCAAGCCCGTGACGGCGATCATGAACTCTTGGGTGAAACAGACGGGCTACCCGGTGGTAGATGTTGACATCAACCGCAGTGGTGCCGAGCCCGTTCTGGGGCTTCGCCAGCAACGCTTCTTATATGACCACCTTCTGGATGCGCAGTCAGATGCGACCGTTTGGCAGGTACCCGTCAGTATCGCCAGCGCGGGCACGACGGGGACATCGTTGCTCATGGAAGACTCGTCGGCGTCTGTCTCGCTACCGGGCGCTGAGGGTTGGATCAAGGCCAACGCTGGGCAGACCGGATTCTTCCGTGCCAACTACGCCGAGGACGAGTGGGACAGATTGCGCGATGCGGTCGCGGCCAAGAGCGTCTCAGCGGTTGATCGTTTAGGCCTGCAGAACGACGCTTATGCGCTGATGCGCTCGGGGCGGTTGCCTGCCACCGTGTTCCTCTCCCTGGCGGAGGCTTTCGCTGGAGAAACCGACGCGCCGGTGTGGGGCGATTTCGCCTCCAACCTGAAGGGACTAGAGGGGCTTCTGCTCGACGCGCCGTTCATCGATGGTTACCGCGATTTCGGCCGGTCGGTGTTCGACCGTATCGCTGATAGCACAGGCTGGGATGCGAAGCCCGGTGAGGAACACCTCGACGCTCTACTGAGGAGTACGGTACTCGGTCAGCATGGCGGCTATGGAGGCACGGGCACCATCGACGAAGCCAAGCGTCGCTTCGCTGGCTACCTCAATGACTCCACGTCTCTCCACCCGGATCTGCGGGGATTAGTGTTCAGCCTTGTCGCCCAGAACGGTGACCGCTCGACTTACGAGACGCTGTGGAAGCTCCAAAAGGAAGCGACCTTGGCGGAAGAGAAGGTTCGGCTCCTGGGAGCCCTCACCCGGTTCTCCGACAAATCGCTGCTGCAAGATCTACTTGACCGGTCGATGGGCGACGAGGTCAGGTCTCAGGACACGATGATCGTCGTGGTGCAAGCTGCGGGGAACAAGGATGGCCGTGATCTGACCTGGCAGTTCATCAAGGACAACTGGGCTGAATTCGACCGTCGCTACGGCAAGGGTGGGTTTGCGATCATGCGCATCGTGGGCATAACCGGTGGATTCACCAGTATGGAGCGCCACGATGAGGTGGAGCGATTCTTCGCGGAGCACCCGACGCCGTCGGCCACACGCACTATCCAGCAATCGCTGGAGTGTATCCGACTCAGCGTGCGCTGGCTCGAACTCAACCGAGACTCTATCGGAAGCTGGTTGGCCGCCCGTTAGCTATGCCGATTCATATGGCCCCGGAAATACCGGGGCCATATTTGCTCGAACGAGCGTTGTTCGAGCACGGTGCCTCTGATATATTCGGAAGCTGCACTCGATTTTCCTTCGAAAGCAGGTCAAAACATCATGGCAGACCACGACGTACTTGTTGTGGGAGCGGGGCTCGCAGGCATGCGGGCCGCCATTTCCGCCTATCGCTCAGGGGCCGACGTGGCCATGATGAGCAAGGTACACCCCGTCCGGAGTCACTCGAATGCCGCGCAGGGGGGCATCAACGCCGCTCTCGGCGGTGGTGAGGACTCTGTCGATTCACACATCTACGACACCGTCAAAGGTAGCGACTATCTGGGAGACCAGGACGCTATAGAACTCATGTGCCGGGAAGCTCCTCTAGAGATCATCAACCTGGAGCACATGGGTGTGATCTTCAATCGCGATGAGGATGGCCATCTGGGCACTCGCGCCTTTGGTGGCGCCAGCTACGCGCGAACGTTCTTCGTTGCCGACATCACGGGTCAGGCGATCCTGCACGTCATGTACGAGCAGATCCTCAAGGCTGGTGTGCGGTCGTACGAAGAGTGGTTCGTGACCGACCTCATCATCGAAGATGGTGAGTGCCATGGGGTTATCGCCATGGAGATGCTGACGGGCAAGATCAAGGCGGTTACTGCCAAGGCCGTAATCTTGGCTACTGGCGGCGTGGGGCGAGCATTCGAGCCCTCCACGAACGCGTTGATCTGCACGGGCGATGGCATGTCACTCGCCTACCGCGCTGGCTCAACCTTGCTAGACATGGAGATGGTTCAGTACCACCCTACAACTCTCGCAGGCAATGGAGTGCTGCTCACCGAGGCTGCTCGCGGGGAGGGTGCCTACCTCATCAACTCCGAGGGCGACCGCTTCATGGAGAAGTACGCCCCGAAAATGAAAGAACTGGCCTCCCGTGACGTGGTTTCTCGCTCGGAGGCGACTGAGATTGAGGAAGGCCGCGGCGTCGATGGCTGCGTGTTCCTGGATCTTCGGCACCTGGGGGCTGAGACGATCCTGACTAGGCTCAAGTACATCCACGAGGTCGCTTATGACTTCGCAGGTGTTGACATGGTCACGCAACCCGTGCCGATCAGGCCTGGGCAGCATTACATCATGGGTGGCTTGAAGACGGACGTGGACACCCGCGCATGGGATGTCACGGGCACTGCGGGATGGAACGGCGTCAAAGGCCTATTTGCCGCAGGCGAGACCGCGTGCGTTAGCGTCCACGGGGGTAACCGCTTGGGTGCAAACTCCCTGCTGGAGACCGTCGTCTTCGGCAAGATCGCTGGCGAGAAAGCCGTCGAGTACGCGCGTGACCAGAAGGACTTCTCGATCTCAGACTCGCACCTCGCTGCTACTCAGGAACGCATCAAGGGCTTGTTCGATCGCGCCGACAACGGCGAGCGTACAGCAGCCGTTCGGCTGGAGCTTGGCCAGGTGATGAACGAGCACATGGCCGTCTTCCGTAACGAGGAAGGCATGCAGACCGCTGCCGCGAAGGTGCGCGAACTCCAGGAGCGCTACAAGGCGCTTCCGGTTATCCACAAGGGCGCCGTTTACAACACCGACCTCATCTTCCACATGGAACTGGGCAACATGCTCGATTGTGCGGAAGCCATCTGCGCGGGCGGTCTGTTGCGCAAGGAAAGCCGTGGCGCGCATTTTCGTAAGGACATGCCGGAGCGCGATGACGAGAACTGGATGAAGCACACCGCGGTGACCTTTTCAGAAGAGGGCCCACAGGTAACGACCCTACCTGTGGCTATGACTCGGTGGGAACCCCAGAAGAGGGTGTACTAGGCAATGGGATTCACCCAGATGAACCGCAGCCACGCACGGCGCGCATCCGCCTGGATTGCTTCGCTGGTCGCCGTCATGGTGGTCAGCGCGGTGTCGACTGCCTGTGGAGGCACCGATCCTCGTGACCCGCTGGAGTTGGTTCCTGCGCGAGCGAACATGATTGGGTCTGTCGACCTCGCGCTGGTGCTGGCGGACGTGGATGTTACGGAGGCGTACGACCTGATAGCGGCGTCTGACGATACGATGCCCGCCACGCTCTCAGAACTGCTGGCGATGAGTGAAGAGGAGTTAGGGCTCGACCTCAGCGGATTCGGCACGTTGCTCTTGTTTGCGGACGTCGATTCTCTGACCGATGGTTCTGGCGAAGGCACTGATTTAGCAGAGTTTGCTGGAGTGCTTGCTGCGACTGACCTGAAGCAAAGCGATCTGTTCGATGCTATTCGGGTAGGAGCATCGGTGGCGGCAACGGCAGGCGAATACGAGGGAGTTGATCTACTGGATCTGGACGGTGGGGATACATCCGTCGCGCTCGTGGATGGGGTGCTTGCGTTCGGGTCGATAGATGCCGTTCACGCTGTTATCGATGTCGCGCGTGCCGATGCACCTGTGGTTAGTGGGACGGTACTGGACTTCTACAACGAGTTGGGCGACGTTTGGTTCAAGCTTGCGCTGACTGTGCCTGACGACCTCACCGATAGCGTCGGGGACGTTGGTGAGTTTGGCTTGCCTGTCGATGTTTCGGCCCTGCTAGAGATTGAGGGGCTCGGCGTGGTGGCGACCAAAGACCGGACGAACGCTATCATCCGGGTGGTGCTGCGTTACTCGACACCGGAGTTGGCGATAGAGACGCAAGAAGCGCTTACGGGCCTGCTCGCCTTGGTGGTTGGGTTGCTGGGCGACGACCAGCTCTCCGAGGTCGCGGATGTGCTGGAGATCGCTGCTGTCGGCAATGACGTGACGATCGAATTGAGGCAGGACGTTCAGGAAAGCCTGGACGATCTGCGGCAAACGTTGGAAGAGATCGAGGACACCAACCCGTTTGGTATTGGGCTATGATTCTGCACGCTGTCTCATACACGGGACACGTAGGAGTGCGTTAGATGCAGGCTAACTTGCAAGTTCGTCGCTACGACCCAGAGTTGTCGGAGCAAGGCTCCCACCTTCAGGAGTACCACCTAGAAGTCCCTGATCATTTCACGGTGCTCGACACATTGATGAAGGTTCGTGAAGAGGATGACCCGTCGCTGGCCCTGCGCTGCTCATGCCGCGCCTCCATCTGCGGCTCCTGCGCGATGACCGTCAATGGGCGGGCGTCCTTGGTCTGCAAGACCAAGCTCTCAGAGGTGTCTCCTAACGGCGAGACCGTGCTGGTTGAGCCCATGAATAACCAACGGGTGGTCAAAGACCTCGTCGTCGACCTCCAGTTCTTCTGGGGTAAAGTGCGAGCCGTTGAACCCTACCTTCAGCCTCGCGGTGAAGAGCCTGAGGGGGAGTACATCGCATCCAACGAGTCGATGCTGAACTTGCTGACCCCGATGGGCTGCATCATGTGCGGCGCTTGTGTATCAGCTTGCACGGTACTTGAAGTGGACGAAAACTTCTTGGGCCCGGCCGCACTGGCGAAGGCCTACCGGTTCGTCGCCGACCCTCGTGACGGTGAGACGCAGCAGCGCTTGGAGGCACTGAACGACGCGTCTGGCGTGTGGGACTGCACCCGGTGCTACATGTGCGTGGATGTTTGCCCCAAGGGTGTTGCGCCCATGGATCGGATCATGGATATCCGCGAATTGATAATGGACGCGGGTATGACGAACACGCCTGGCGCGCGCCATGTAGCGTCGTTCGCTCGCACGGTGGCCCACTCTGGCAGGCTGGATGAGCCCATGCTAGCGATCGACACCTGGGGCCGCACCAATGTCGTCAAGCTCATGGGCAACGCAATGCTGGGCTTCCGTACGCTGCGTCGTGGGAAGTTGCCGCTGCGGTCGGGCCCCTTCCACCAGAGACAACCAGGTGCAGAGGCGGTTGGTCGGATCTTCAAGAGGCTGTCCAAGTAGGCCTGCCTGTCCGCAAGTAAGACAACGCGCGTGGCTTTCGGGTTGGGCGCTTAGAGATTGAAACCGGTGGTGGTTGGAGGATTGTCCAGATGAAGTATGCGTTCTACCCAGGCTGCGTATCGCGTGGTGGTACACCTGAGCTATACGACTCCACCATCGCCGTCGCGAATAAGTTGGGGATCGAGCTTGAAGAGATAGTGGGCGCGGCTTGCACCGGTGCGGGCGTGCTCCAAGAGAAGGGCCTGAAGCTGGGCGATACGCTCAACGCGCGGACCTTCGCAATGGCGGAGCGCATGGGGCTGACGACGATCATGACCATCTGCTCAACCTGTCAGGGGGTCATGGCCCAGGCCAACAAGCGCCTGCTTGCTAATCCTGACTACTTAGCTGAGGTCAACGAGGAGCTCAAGCCCGAGGGCCTTGAGTACACAGGGCGCATCGTCATCAAGCACTTCGCGTGGGTTCTGGTGGAGGAGATCGGCCTCGACACGCTGAAGACGTTCGTTACGAACCCCCTTGAGGACATGAAGATCGCCCCGTTCTACGGGTGTTACATCCTGCGTCCTTCAGATGCGCTGGGGGCTGACGAGAACCCTGGTCGCAACGAATACCTTGAACGCATCATTGAGGCGCTCTCTGGGGAAGCGGTCAACTTCCCTGGACGCCTGCAATGCTGCGGATTCCCCATCATGCTCATCAATGAGAAGAATTCGATGGAGATGGTGGGGAGGCACACCCACAACGCCAAGGCAGCAGGCGCGGACGCTATGGTCACACCTTGCCCGCTATGCCACCTCAACCTGGACGGCCAGCAGCCTAAGGCGCAGGCTCAACGAGGTGAGAAGATAGGGATGCCTATCTTGCACCTCCCTCAGTTGGTGGGTATGGCCATGGGCCTTACGCAGAAAGAGCTGGGCCTGGGGCGCCATATTGTGAGCACAAAGAAGTTGCTGTCCAAGGCCAGCGTTCGGGCCTAACGAGGCGTTGTAGTACGTTCTCAAAAGGGGTTCTTCACGCGAAGAACCCCTTTCTTTTTCTTTGAATTGCTACGTCAGCAGTCCGAGCGTGGGATAACCCCGATCGACAATCGAAAAGAGGTAGTCATGCCCCGAATCAAGATGATCTCCGATAAATCCGAAATCCCCGCAGAACAGCACGAAGAGTTTGATTCGATCGCAGAGGTGCTGCACGGCGTTCGAGGGCCCTTCAGCGTGCTCTTGCACAGCCCTGGGCTCGCGCAGAAGGTCATGCAGGCTGGTGCTCAGGTTCGGCTGGGCTCAACGCTGTCCCCGATTGAACGCGAACTCGCCGTCATCGCCGTATCGCGAGAGAAGGACGCTCGTTACGAATGGGCCGCCCACGTCAAGGCGGGGCGTGCGGCTGGCATGCGTGAAGAAGCGATCGAAGCGGTGCGCAATCGCGCGGACGCGAGTGGTCTTGAGCCGGATGAGCGCGACATCGTGCTTTTCGTCCGCCAACTATTGCAGACCAACAAGGTTGAGCGGTCGCTGTTCGACGAACTCGTTTCGCGCCACAGCGAGCGTTGGGTGGTGGAACTGGCGGCGACGATCGGCCAGTACCAATACATCTCTGCCATCAACAACACGTTTGAGGTTGAGCCCGCCGCGGACGCCGATCAGCTACCGGTCTAGTAGCCAAGAGTGTAGCGGCCTGGCCTGACGTGAGGCTGCGCCTCTCGCTGACCTAGACCAAGGGGCCGATGTCGGCTTCGTACGCCGCGATGATCTCGATGGCGAACTCTTGAACGGAGTGGTAGGGGCCATGTTCGTCTGCCGCGTCGCCGTGGTCGTGGCCGACGTGGTCATGCCCGCCATGATTATTTTCGTTATGACTGTGACCAGCGTGGTCTTCTTGATCATCTTCGAGTTCTTCGGCGGCTGCTTCCTCGCTGCGATTGAATTCGTTCCGAACGACGATGGCGGCGCCTCGCTCCACCTGGGCGAGGACACAGCCGTACTCGAAACTCATGCTTAGCGCATTTTGGGCGGTCTCTGCGTCGACGTAGGGACGCTCATCGAGTCCGTCCGTCATAGCAACGATGAAGCTCTCCGCTTCAAGCGGTTCGGCCGCCGTTTTGGCCTCTTGGATGCGTTCAGTCAGCGATTCACGGCACTCGTCGATGATCTCGTCGAGCTCGTCCTCGTGGGTCTGCGCGAGGATGGGTAGCAGACGCTCGGGGTACTCGATGCCTATCGCACACCCCAAACAGAACGCGCCGATGACCGCCTCCGCGAGCGGGGCGGATTCGAAGACCTGTTGGTCTTCCTCATCGATGTCGCTGGGGAGACCTTCGAGGTAGAGAGCGATCACCACATCGGTGAACGCCAGCGGCTCGTCGTCTACGTCCTCAGCGGCATCGAGCTGGATGTACTTGATCGGTGGCAATCGCGCTACGCTTTTGGCGCGGCGGCCATGACTTCAACCAACTCTTGAACTGCGGCAGCGGACGTCGCAAGCAGGGCCTTTTCGTCATCCGTCAGTTTGAGTTCAACGACCTTCTCTACGCCGCCCGCACCGAGGATCACGGGCACGCCCATGTACACGCCATTGAGGCCGTACTCGCCCTCAAGCAACGCCGCGCACGGGAGTTGGCGCTTCTGGTCCAGCAAGATCGCATCCACCATCTCCGCTACAGCGGCGGAAGGTGCGTAGAAGGCGCTGCCCGTCTTGAGCAGAGCGACGATCTCGCCACCGCCGCCCTGGGTGCGCTTGATGATGCGTTCAAGTGCCTCGGTGCTGAGTAGGTCAGCGATGGGCACCCCACCGATGGTCGTGTAGTGGGTCAACGGCACCATCTGGTCGCCGTGGCCGCCAAGGACGTAGGCCTGCACGTCTTTGACCGATACGCTGAGTTCTTGGGCGAGGAAGGTGCGGAATCGCGCTGTGTCGAGTACGCCAGCCATGCCGAGAACGCGATGCTTCGGGAACCCTGACACGCTCCACGAGTGCTGAACCATCGCATCCAGTGGGTTGGATACCACGATCAACGTTGCGTTGGGAGAGCGCTTCACGATCTCCTGCGTAACGCTACCGACGATCTTCATGTTGGTGAAGAGTAGGTCGTCTCGGCTCATGCCAGGCTTACGGGCGATGCCTGCGGTGATGACCACGAGGTCGGAATCAGCAGTCTCGTCGTACCCGTTCGTACCGATGATGCTCGCGTCGACGCCCAGCACAGGGCCGGACTCGGCTATGTCGAGAGCCTTGCCCTGGGGCATGTCCTCGACCACATCTACGAGAACCACGTCCATGTAGCCGCGCTCGAAGAGGCGCTGTGCCGTGGTCGCTCCTACGTTACCTGCTCCAACTACAGTTACCTTCTTACGCATCAGTCCTAGCTGCTCCTTGGGAATGAAGGGCATGGCCCTTCCGTTTGTTATTTAGACTTGCATTGCAGGCCGTGCTGCCCACGGCGCGATTTACTCTACGCACCCCATGGGGTGATCGCTTCTTTCAGGGCCTTGTAGCCCTCCAGGAATCCTGGGCGTGTGCCCGAGTAGATTTCGTCGAACTTGGCTAACGCGGCGTCCAACCAAGTGGCGAGTTCCTTGTTCCCAGGGTTCGCGTCGATGTACGCGTCGCGGATCAACACGAAGTGGATGCGCGGGTCGTAGGGGCTCTTGGTGCCGCCCATGGACTCGTCTCCGTCGAGAAGACGGAGCAGCATCGCGTCGGCTGAGCCAAGCGTCTGCTCATGGATGGGCGGGCCTTCCATGCGGTACAT
>Ga0114999_10010239_pt1 | contig 10175 bp, 3 predicted proteins | sample ArcticOcean_MG_C_3_FD_89820 | JGI IMG/M metagenome (GOLD analysis project Ga0114999, IMG submission 89820) | Marine microbial communities from western Arctic Ocean - ArcticOcean_MG_CB8_126 | ecosystem: Environmental > Aquatic > Marine > Oceanic | place: Arctic Ocean: Canada Basin | collected... | reverse complement strand
TTGCTCAAGAGCTTGGTGAGGAGTTCGGCGTTGCGCGTGCGCAGCGTCGTTTGTGTTTCGAGACGCTGGAGCTGACTCAAGAGAATGCCGGCTTGGAATTCGCCCAAGCGGTAATTGCTGCCCAAAAGGGGATGCTCATACCAAGCCCCCTGTGGCGAACGCCCGCAATTGTGGATCGACCAGGCACGCTCGGTCAGGGTGCGGTCGTTGCTGACGATGAAACCGCCCTCGCCGGCACAGAGGTTTTTGCTGGCCTGGAAACTGAAAGTACCCAAATCGCCAATGGCGCCTACCTTTTGCCCTTTCCAGGCGGCAGCGTGGGCCTGGCAGGCGTCTTCTATCAGATGGATGCCGTGTTGTTGAGCGATGGCCGTGAGTGCGTCCATATCGGCGGGGCGGCCGGCGATATGGACGGCAATCAGGGCGCGGGTGCGCGGAGTAATGGCGGCTTCGACAGCCTGGGGATCGATATTGTAGGTATCGGGGTCGATATCGGCGAAAATGGGTATGCCGCCGGTTGTTACCACGGCCGAGGCCGTGGCAATAAACGTATAGGGGGGTACAATGACTTCGTCGCCGGGTTGGATATCAATGGCTTGCAGGGCAACCTGCAGAGCGGTGGTACCACTGCTGAGGGCGATACCGAATTGTGCGTCTTGAAAAGCGGCGAAGGATTTTTCGAATTCTGCGACTCGGTCGGCGAGGAACCATTTGCCGCTGTGCAGAACATCAATCAGTGCGCGTTCTTCATCTGCGTCAAAGACGGGCCACGAAGGGAAGGGGCTGGTGCGAACGGGGGCGCCGCCGGCAAGCGCCAATTGAGCCATAAATTAGAGTTGGATGCCGTGTTCTTGGAGGACAGCCTTGGCCCCTTTTTTGTTCATAGTACGCAGGGCGCGGGCCGACAGTCGCACGGTGATAGTGCGGCCTTCCTCGGGAATGTAGATGCGTTTTTTGACGAGATTGGGATGCTGGGCGCGCTTGGTTTTGCGGTTCGAGTGGCTGACGCTATTACCTGTCAGCCGCTTCTTACCGGTGACTTGGCATACTCTGGACATAATTTTACTCCTTGCTAAGGTCCAAAAAGATAGCGGAGAGCGGATAATAAGTCAAGGGGAACACCTTGACAAATAAGAGGATAGGATTCACCTTAGAGAGATAATATAGTCTTAGGTAATGAGCGAGTCCTGCACAGCCGTCCTTCCTCTTATTTAATGAGAAATTCCTACAAACGATTCTTAATCGCCTCGTATATCGCTGCATGCTGGTCCAGTGTCAATCCAGCGCGGGCGGAGGTAATCATTGATGTACAACCCGATCGCTTGCGCCTGGTTTTGAGCGCTGCGCAAGGGGAAGAACATATAGGACAGAGCTGTCTGGTGGGGATTCCGTTGGAGGGCGAAGTCAATCTGGATATTATTGAAACCCACGTGCAACGTCGGGTGGAAAGCGCCGACCAGGAGTTGCAGGGTTTGCGCCTGGATGGGCCGGTCGTCCTGGGCCGCGTGGGGTTGGCGCGTGACCAGCGCGTCGCCGAGATAGTTTTTGTGCCGCGCCTGCTGGATGACGGCACAGTGGAGTTTTACGATAAAGTCGTAGTAGATGTGCATTTACCCGTCGTAACTCGCAATACCGCGAGGACAAAACGCGATCGATGGTCTGAGATGTTGCAGCGGATCAACTTGGTTAACTACCGTCAGGCGCAGCCGTGGCGGCAGGAGCGTCAACGACCGCTGGCCAAACCTAGTTTACAGGAGGGCAGCAGTTCTCGATTGCGCGTGGTGGTGCGCGAACAGGGGTTGTACCGGATTAGTGGTCGGGATCTAACAGAAGCAGGCATATCCCTAAAAGAGATCGATGTCGAGGGGGTGCGCATGTTATATGGTGGAGGACGGATTCTAGAGTACGATACTATTGCAGCGGATCCGCACATAGCACAGGAAATTGCCGTGGTAGTGGACGATGGCGGCGATGGGCGTTTTGACAAGGATGACGGCATTCTGTTCTATGGCGAAGGAGTGGAACGCTGGAACTACAGTGGCATAAGTCGACGTTTTGTCTACGTGAAAAATCCTTATACTGACGAAAATGTCTATTGGTTGGAATTGGGTAGCGGGACGCCGGGGTTGCGCGCCAAAGCCCACCGCGGCGCCCTGGAGGCCAGCGATCCGGCGCGTCCCGAAAGTTTTCGCGAGCGCGTGCACGTGGAGTCCGAGGCGCTGATTTTATTGCAAACTTTTGGTATCAAGTCGGGGTATGAGTGGTACTGGGAAGATTTTGTTGGCAATGCGCGCAATTTCACCAATATCGTGCGCGATCCCGTCGACGATCCAGTGACGGCCCGCTTTGGTTTTTTTGGTTGGACCAACACTACACATCGATTTACTGTGAAGTGGAACGACGAGGAGGTCGGTCAGATTGCTTTCACGGGCACGGGGGCCAGTGTGCGCTCGCTCGTGTCGCCCAACGGTCCCCAAGAAGGATTGAATTTATTGGGTCTGGTACACCGGGACGGCGATTTGACCAAATTGGATTTCTACGAATTGGAGTACAGTCGCCATTTTACTGCCCAACGCGGCGAGCTGTTCTTTGACGTGCCTATTGAAGAGGGCGTTGCCGAGTTGCAATTGAGCGGTTTTACCGAGGAGGCGCCGCGCATTTTTGAATTTTCCACCCAATTGCGCGAAATTGTTGACTTTGTCTATGACTCTGACGCGGGGACGGTGGCCTTTCAAGACTTCGCCGGCAATGTGCCGCGACGTTATGTCGCGGCCAGTTCATCGCGCTGGAAACGGCCGCTGCGCCTAGAAACGACAGAGCCGAACCCGCTGCTCAATCCCGCAAACGACGCCGAATATATAGTTATCACTCACCCGGATTTCCTCTCTGCGGCCGATCGTTTAGTCCAGTGGCGCGGCCTGGATGATCGTTTTGGAACGCCGCTGCGGACTATGATGGTGGACGTGCGGCAGGTATACGACGTTTTCTCCGGCGGTTTGCTCGACCCGGCAGCTATTCGCAATTTTCTTGCATATACGACCGAAAATTGGGCGCAAATGCCGTTTTTTGTGGTGTTGTTGGGCGATGGTTCGTACGATTACAAGAATAACTCGGGAATTAGCACGGGCAATTGGATTCCGCCCTACCAGGACGGCGACAGCACCTATGACGAATGGTACGTGCGCCTCTTGGGCGACGACACATTTCCCGATATGGCCATCGGACGTCTGACAGTGCAAACCGAAGCCGAGGCCCAAATAGTAGTAGACAAATTGGTCGATTATGATCGCGAGCCGGAAATTGGGCCCTGGCAGAGTCGCGTATTGCTGGTAGCCGACGATTTGCTCAATCCCCAGGAAGCCGGCATAGTCGAATCCTACTTTATCAACGACGCAGAGGACCTTGCCAGTAGATTCCTGCCCCAGGGGCTGGACCTGACCAAACATTATATCGCTGAATATCCTCTGGAAGGTCGCACCAAACCGCAGGCGCGCGACGAGTTTATTCGCCTTTTTAACGAGGGGGCGGCCATCCTCACCTATATTGGCCACGGCAATCCGGATGTGCTGGCGCACGAGCAGATGTTTGTCCTGTCGCGCGACCGCGATCTGGTGGCCAACGGTCGGCGTCTGCCGTTTTTCTACACAGCAGCGAGCCAGGTGGGTGTGTTTGACGATCCCGTGCGCACCTCTATGCCAGAAGCTTTGCTAAAGCAACCCGACGGTGGGGTGATTGGCATGATCTCGGCTACGCGGGTCGGTTTCCACCTAACAAATATGATTCTGGCGCGCGCTTTCCATTCCCTAATGTACCGCAGTGAGGAGAGCCACGTGCCCGTTGGCCTGGCGCTTATGGGGGCCAAGCAGCGCATTTCGGTTAATGCGGAAGGTTTGCGCAATACCCAGCGCTATTCGCTTTTCGGCGATCCAGCTCTGCGCCTGACCACGCCGCGTTTACAAGTAGAAATGGATATCGCCGATTCGCTTAAAGCCTTGCAGGAAGTGCAAATTGCCGGCCGGGTGCTCGATGAAGCGGGTGAGTTGATGGAAGCGTTTAATGGCCAGGTGCGGGTACAGGCATTCGATTCCGAGGTCTTTACTAATTTGGAGGGTTTTCCCTACCAGCAAATTGGGGCGCCGATGTTCCGCGGTGTATTTTCGGTACAGGGAGGGCGTTTTGCCGCGGCTTTTCGCGTCCCCAAAGATATCAGTTACGGCGAAAAATTGGGCCGGGTTAGCGCTTATGCCTGGGCAGAGGGGTTGCCCACAGCTTTTGGTGCAGCCGAAAACCTCGTGCTGGCAGGTACGGCCACAGATGTGGTGGTGGATGAGAATGGTCCGAATATATCCATCGGTTTCCGCGATTTGACGGATTTTGTTAGTGGCGGCGAAGTGCCCCCAAACGCCGTGCTGCGCATAGTGATCAGCGACGAGAACGGCATTAATATCACGGGCGAGACCGGACACGAGATCAGGCTAGAAATAGACGAGCAAGTCTTTGCTGTGACCAATTTTTTCCTCAATGTGGATAGTTTTGCGGAAGGGGTGCTCGAATATCCCCTGCCGGCCTTGGAACCAGGAGAGCACGTGGTTCGTCTGAAAGCCTGGGATACGTTTAATAATTCGGCGCGTGCCGAAGTTCGAGTGCAAATTGTAGAAGTAGAAGACCAAGAGCTTAAAAATGTATTATTCCACCCCAATCCGATGCGGGATCGCGGCCATTTCACCTACGAGTTAGACGATGATGTCCGCCAGGTACAGATCAAGATATTCTCGTTGGGTGGAAAATTGATTGCCGAATTGCCGGGCGAGACGCGGGCCGGATTTAACCAGGTAGAATGGGTGCCAAACGAGGACTTGGCCAACGGTGTTTACCTTTACCATGTACACATTGAGGACGACAAAGGCCGGGCGCACGAACGCACCGCTGTCGTCCAGGTGATGAAGTAACTTAGGGGGAGCCTATCGCACAAGCGCGAATGTCGTAGATTAGAAGATGTGGCGGGGACGGGTTTCCCCAAGTAGTCTTTAAGACTGAGGAGGACGTAAATTATGAAAAAGCTTTTAACTCTAACCTTGGCGTCGGCTTATTTGTGCGGCGCTGTCGGCGTGGCCGAAGCCACCCCTGAAAGCCGTGCCGCCGTGCTTTTCCTGCTCATCGAGCCGGGGGCGCGGGCCAGCGGCATGGGCGAGTCCTATGTGGCCATCGCCGATGACGCTACGGCCAGCTATTTCAATCCGGCGGCGCTAGCGGGGCAGACTCAACGCAAACTCAATTTCACCCACACCAAGTGGCTACCGGGCCTGGCTGACGACTTGTCCTACGAGTTTCTAGGTTATGCCCAGCCGGTAGAAGGGTGGGGCAATATCGGTCTCAACTTCTCCTTGTTGAATTTGGGCGAGCAGGTGCGCACCGGTGAGCGCGGCACGGTAGAGGGTACTTTCAGTAGCTACGACTTGGCGCTGTCGGTCGCTTATGGTTCGGCAATTTCCGAAAAGATGTCGGCAGGTATGGGTCTGAAGTTCATTCGCAGTAATCTGGCCGACCAGGGCGCCGGCATCGAACGCGGCAAGGGAGTAGGCAATAGCTTCGCGGCAGATTTGGGCCTGTTATGGAAGGTCACTCCGACGCTCAATTTTGGCGCCGCTCTGCGCAATTTAGGTCCCAAGATCGCCTATATCGACGCCAGTCAGGCCGATCCTCTACCCCAGCACATTGTCTTAGGGGCGTCCTATAAAGTATTGGATTCGGAATATAATGAGGTGCTGCTCTCGTTAGACGTGTACAAGCCGCTCATTGCCGAAGGGTCTTTCGCTTCCAATCTAGTCAAGGCCTGGGCGGACGAGGCACTCAGCGACGAGTTTAAGGAGATGGACCTGCATGCCGGCGGCGAATACAAGTACAGCCTTTCGGCGCGCAAGAATGAGGCGTTTATCGCCCTGCGCGCTGGATACTCTCTAGATCACGACGGTGAGATCAAGACGCCTACTTTCGGCGTGGGCTTGAAGTACAATTTGTTCCAGGTGGACGTGGCCTATATCACGGGCGAAGGTACACCTTTCCAGGACAATACGCGTTTCTCGCTTAACATGGACTTCTAAGCAGCCCAGTAGCCGATACGTAACCACCATTGACTATCCAGCCATCCTTGCGTCTTTCAGCGCTTATTGCACTTATAGTGCTATGTTGCACTTGGAGTGCGGTTCAGGCGGTCCAGACTTGGCGTATTCTTGCGCTCAGGGTGGATTTTCCGGTCGAATCCCCGGACGAACTTTCAACTACAGGTAGCGGCGGATTTGATCTGCGGCCGTTGGTTGAGGCCCTACCCGACTACCGCTTTCCCTACGATACGCCGCCGCACGACCGCGTCTACTTTGAGCAGCATTTAGACGCCCTGGCCCGTTATTACCAGACCGTTTCCAACGGCGAGATCGAAATAGAATACGCCGTTTTCCCCGCAGGATCCAACGACGCCTACACCCTACCACAGCACATGCTCGACTACAGTAACGGCCGCACGACCGCTGAGATTGAGCGCAAATGGGGCCAACTCTTCCGCGATGCCGTGGCTGCGGCTGACAGCAGCGATGAAGACGGGCCGGTTTTTAGCGAATTTAACAGTTTCCTGATTTTTCACGCCGGCGTGGGGCACGAGACTGGCCAATTGAACGATATTCGCTCGGTCTATTTTAGCCCGGCGGATCTGGCGCGTTTCATCGACGAGCCCTTGCTGGTGGACGAGGGGCAATTTGAGCTTAAAGATGGGTGGATCTTGCCCGAGACGCTCAATACGCGCGGGCAAATTGGTCTCAATGGGTTGCTGGCCAAGTTCTTTGGTCATCAGCTAGGGCTGCCGGGTTTGTCCAATTTTGCCGATGGTCTGCCGGCATTGGGCGGCTGGAGTTTGATGGATGTTGGCGCCAATCGATTAGGGTATGTGTTGCAGGACACCTTGCAGCCTACTGTCGGTTTTGTGCCGCCCCATCTCATGGCGTGGAGCAAAGCGCGTTTGGGATGGATTGAGCCGCTAGAGGTAGTGCGCGATACTACAATTGACTTGCTGGCCGCGGATCGGCTGGGCGAATTGCCTCAGGCTGTGCGGCTGCCCATCGATGCGGACGAGTATTTTCTTTTAGAGAACCGCCAGCAGCGCGGCAGTGTCGGTTTGCCGCAGGGGACGGGAGGTTTGTTCCAACAGGAGGACGCGGTGTGGCTGCGCCCGGACCAAATCGATTTTTCACACGGTGATGGAACCGGGGTTTGGCTGGGTGTGGACGAGTACGATGCATTTGTTCCCGGCTCCGGCGTATTGGTCTGGCATGTGGACGACGCTGTGATCGAAGCAAATTTTACCGCCGGGAGCATCAATGACGATCCGGTATTTCCTGGTATTGCCCTGGAAGAAGCCGATGGGTACCGCGATATCGGCCAGCCTATCTTCGATCGCATAAGCGAGATTGAAGGCGCGCCGGCCGATCCTTTCTATGTGGGCGGGCAGACCATATTCGGGGCGCAGACGCGGCCGGACAGCCGCAGCAATAGGGGATTGCACAGCGGCATTCAGGTAGAGGTGCTGTCGCCGCCGGGCGATATCATGCGCGTAGAAATTCGCTTTGCCGGTCGCAAGACGGGTTGGCCACAGCAAGTGGTTGATGGACGAAAATTGCAGGCGTTGGATTTGGACGGTGATGGAGCAGCGGAAATGTTAGTGGAGGCGGCAGATGGCGTGCGCATTGGCCGGGTAGACGCCGGTATGAGTGTCTGGAGCGTAGAAGGGGCCCGACTTTTGGCCAGCGGCGATGCGGACGGAGACGGCCAGGCCGAAATTTTTGTGGCGCGCGGTGCGGAAGTGAGCGCCTGGAGAGAAGGGGAACGGGATCCCTTATGGACGGCCACGGTCGAGCAGATCAAAGCACCCGGACTCTTTACCGACGAACTCGCCGCTAGTTCTGGGCGCGCTATTTTGGCGCTGCTCTCGTCGCAGAGCGTGGTTTTGCTGAATGCGGTCGACGGGCAAATCATGCGGCAAGATGATATTGCGGCCCAGCATCTGGCCGCTGCCGATTGGGACGGTGACGGTGAATTGGAACTGATTGCCGCCGGTATTGAGGGCGTATGGGGGCTGGATACCGAAGGAGTGGAACGCCTGGGGGATGGGGAGATTACTCTACCGCTAAGCGCGGGCGATGTGGACGGTGATGGCAAGATGGAGATAGTTGCGGTGGAAGGAACCCGCCTGCGTTTGCTCGGCGATGAGGGGGGCGGATTTGTCGCGGATTTGGGTGATTTGCTGGCGGCTGCGCCTATTGTCGGCGATGTGGACGGCGATGGTTTTCTAGAAGTGGTGGCCGTCGGTACGGACCAGGTCCACATCTGGCGTCACAACGGCATCCAACAGGTTAATTTCCCCTTGCAATTGGCTCGTTTTACTGGCATCGGTCGCGTCGAACAGGCGCCTATTTTGGCGGATTTGGACGGCGATGGAGAACAGGATATTTTGTTGGGCACGCGTCGGGGGCTATTCGGTATAAGGTCCGATGGCAGGCAATTGCCGGGTTTTCCGCTGCTCACGGTAGGGGCGTTGCGCGCTGCCCCTGTCAGTGCCGATCTGGATGGCGACGGTCTCTTGGACCTGGCTGGTTTGGGGGGTGATCTGCTATACGTCTGGGATGTACAGGCACTTGCACCGCTCTACAATGGCCGGGTAGCCGGGTGGGGCCAAGAAGGCGCTGGGGCGGCAGGGTTGTATACCTACACCGCTCCTCTTAAGACACCGGAGCCCATCGCCAATGTGGGGTTGTTGCCGCAGCAGCAGGTATACTGCTATCCCAACCCGGTAAAAGATGGGGAGCAAGCCCATGTACGTTTTTTTCTCAACCAGCCGGCCCGCGTTGAATTGCAGGTTTTTGATGCACTGGGCCAACGCGTCGAAAAACTGATTGTGGATGAGGGGATGGCGGCACCAGCGGAAAACGAGATTGCTTGGTCGACGGAGATGTATGCCAGCGGTCTGTACCTATGCCGTCTAGAAGCCAAGGGTACTGACGGCGGCGTCGACGTGGCTATTGTTAAAATGGCGGTGAGCCGATGAGTGTATTTGTCGCACTGCTGCTCCTATTTTCGGCGGTCAGCGCCCGAGCCCAGAATCATCCTGAACTGGACTGGGAGGTAGTGGAAACCGAGCATTTCCTTATTTACTACCACCAGGGCCTGGAAGGGGCGGCGGTGCGGGCGGCGGATATTGCTGAAGACGCCTATCAGCCCATTACCCAGCTCTACAGTTACGCGCCGGACGACAAAGTTCGCATTATACTCAAGGATTTTGATGACTACGCCAATGGAGCAGCCTATTATTTTCAGGACGCTATCGAGATCTGGGGCACGGCGCTCGAACATGATTTTGATCTGCGCGGTACCACCGACTGGCTGCGCAATGTCATAACCCACGAATTCACCCACATCATTTCTTTGGGCGCGGCGCGCAAGACCTCGCAGCGTGTCCCCGCTCTCTATCTACAGTATTTCGGTTACCAGCGCGAAGACAATCGGCCCGATGTGTTAGTGGGCTATCCGGATGTATTGGTTTCTTATCCGGTCATGACTACGGTAGTGCCCATGTGGTTTGCCGAGGGCGTCGCCCAATATCAGGCCGAAGGTGCCCGCCACGACCGTTGGGATAGCCACCGCGACATGATTTTGCGCACCGCTGTATTAGATGGGAAGGCACTCTCCTTTGATCACATGGGAGTGTTCGGTAAGAAGGGATTTGGCAACGAATACGTCTACGACCATGGCTACGGCCTGGTTCGCCACATAGGGCAGACGCACGGCGACGAGAAACTGGCCGAGATTGCCCGGGCCGCTTCCTCGTGGTCGGCTTTAACGATTGAGGGGGCGATTGAACAGAGCCTGGGCATGACCACTGAGCAACTCTACGCCGAGTGGCAGACGACCCTGGGACAGCGCTACGAGGCCCAGGTTGTTGCTTTAGGCACCCTGGCAGAGGGCGAAACGGTAGTCGACGTCGGTTTTTCCAATTTGTATCCCAGCCTTTCTCCGGATGGTCAGCGTCTGGCTTATTTGTCGACGCAAGAGCAGCACTACGGCCCGCACCGTCTAGTCGTGCGCCAGGTGGAGAGCGGCGAGGAAGAGGTGGTGGCCGCCGGAGTATCGCC
>Ga0114999_10010236_pt1 | contig 10176 bp, 5 predicted proteins | sample ArcticOcean_MG_C_3_FD_89820 | JGI IMG/M metagenome (GOLD analysis project Ga0114999, IMG submission 89820) | Marine microbial communities from western Arctic Ocean - ArcticOcean_MG_CB8_126 | ecosystem: Environmental > Aquatic > Marine > Oceanic | place: Arctic Ocean: Canada Basin | collected... | reverse complement strand
TGATCGTCTTTGTTATTTGTCCATCTTGGTGATACATGTCCAAGAATATCCATGGTAAGTGGTTTGTCTACATACCAGCGTTCAGTTGCCTCTTCAGGCATTTCGAAGTAGCAAGACAAATCAATAAGGGCGTGTTCGTGGGTTAAAGTTATACCAAGTTCAGTTGGTTCAATTAATCCAAGTACAGTCTGGATCTTACCGGTTCTTTCTGATTTCATTATTAGTCCTTGATTAGATGAGTTTTAATAATTGGAAACGTGTAGCAAAATATTTACGAATGCAATTGCATTTTCAGCTGCATTCTTGTTTGACTTTTATTATTGTTCTTGAAATAGCGGAGATTATATATGTCTCTGCTGGAAATGTTTTTATTATTTAATCAGTAAATAATCGTTAAGTATAGTTTTATTAAATATAATAATTATTTCCAGTCTTTAAAGTGCCTAGGGATTTTAATTGTACTGTCTAGTGGTTTTGCTTTTGAGAGAATGATATTTGTGCCCCTGTTCTTTTTTGACAATTTACCTTGAATTATTAATATAGGTTGAGTTAATATGTGGCGAAAATCCTCATATTTGCTTGGCCATATAATGATAGGTATATGCCCATACTCGTCCTCTAGGGTCATGAAAATAGCTTTACCTGAAGGGTGTTGACGTCTTATCACCACTCCGGCTACTACTACTAGGCATCCATTACTAATAGAATTCAAGTCTTTCGATGAAAGAATATGTTTAGGTATCCCGCGTCTAAGAAATTTCATTAAATGACCTCGTGGATAAAAGCCCATTACAGAGTATTCTTTACTCATTTCATCCATTTGATTAAGAGGGTTCAGTGGAGATATATCTTGTATTACTGGCATTGGAAGAGACCCTTGGACGCTTTTAGGTTTATATCTAAGTCCGATTTCCCAGATGGCTTCACGTCTATTTTTATTAAATGAATCAAAAGCTCCGGAATAAGTTAAATTTTCTAAAGCTCTACGACTGATATATGTTCTTTCCATGAATTCACCTAATGTTGAAAACCTCCCATTTAAATTGCGCTCACTGAGTATTGTTTTTATTTCGGACACACTTATATTTTTTACATGCTTTAATCCAGTAAGAATCGAATTTTCGTGTATCAAAAACCTTTTCTCGCTAATATTTATATCAGGATTTAATGTTTTTATATTATGGTGTTTAGCGTCTTCTTTTATTGATTCGACCGAATAAAACCCCATTGGTTGTTGGTTATATAGAGATACATAAAATTCCAATGGATAGTAATACTTTAACCAAGACATTTGATATGCTGTTACTCCAAATGCAAATGCATGAGCTTCAGGAAACATGTATTGTCCATTGAATTTTGCAAATATTTTTTCAGCCACTTCGGTATGAATACCTTTTGATTTTGATCCTGTCATAAATATATCTTTATGTTTTTTTATTTCACGCAGGCGATTTTCCTTATTAGAACCCATATTAAATGCCCTACGTAATCTGTCTGCCTCTAATGGAGACAATCCTGCTACGTCTATAGCTAACTGATTTATTTGGTCTTGAAAAAGAATTATTCCAAAAGTTCTCTCTAGGGCTCTCCTTTCATATGGATGATCATATTTCCAGCTTGGATTTATTTGTAAGTTCTCTTTATTCTCCTGGTGACGCTTTATGAATTCACTGATGCTGTTATTAACCCCTATGCCAGGCCTGACCGCTGCTACTTCATGTGCCATTTCAGTTAAATTGTTAGGCTTGATTCTTGTTAATGTTTGCATTTGAGCAGCAGACTCAATTTGAAAAACCCCTACAGTGTCAGCAATATGAGTCATTTCATATACAGATTGATCATTGAAGTTGATTCTTGATAGATCTATATGTTTTCCTGTGCGGATTTCTATTGAATTTAATATCTCTTGCATTTGAGACAAGGTTCCTAAAGCAAGCAAGTCAATTTTGACAAATTTTGCATCTTCTGAACTGTACTTATCCCACTGGCAAATAAATCTTCCTGGGATGGCGCTTGGTTGTATAGGAACCGTGTTCATCAATGAATCTGAACTGAGTATCATTCCACTAGGGTGTTGAGCCAAGTATTTTGGAAAGGAGATGAGTAGTTTGGATATTTTTATTATCTTGCACCAGGTTTTTGATGAAACTTGGCTATTGAGTTCATGAATAATAGATACTTGCCTGTCTATTGATCTAGTGTTTTGATTATTTAGAGCGCGTGAAACCTTATTCAGGTCCTCTATAGAAACTCCAAAGGCTTTGCCAACATCTTTAATCGCCCCATTAAAAGTGTATGTATTAATCATTCCTACCATTACTGCTTTGCTAGGACTCCATTTTTCATGAATCTGTTTAATTAATTCCTTACGTATATTGCGAGGAAAATCCAAATCTATATCTGGTATAACTCCATCTACTGAATCATCTGGCATAAATCTTTCAAGGCTTAACTTAAATTGCATTGGGTCAATATGTGATATGCCTATTAGATATCCAATTAACATTGCTACAGAAGAGCCTCTGCCTCTGCCAGCTTGTATGTCGTTTGAAAATGGAGCCATGTTTTTTTTATTTATATTGATTGCTATTTGTTTGGCCATTTTCGCCAGATCATGATAGATGAGAAAAAATCCAGACAAGTTATGTTTGTTAATTAATTCAAACTCTTCTTGTAACCGCTGGTTAACAGTTACTCCATGGATTTTTTCGTCAAGGTTCTTGTATTTTTTTAGTGCCTCATTACGACAAATCTTTTCTAGCCACTCTTGGTCACTATACCCATTGAACAATTTGTAATTCGGGAATTTATAGTCAATCTCTTTAAGTAAATTAAAATCACATTTCTTAGCAATTTCTGTTGTATTCAAGACGGCTTGTGGATACCACTTGAATAACTCAAACATTTCCTCAGATGATTTAAGGTAAAATTGTGAATTTTCTCTGCGACTTTCATGTGTTTGAACTAGAGTGGAGCGGTTTTTTATTGCGACGAGCGTATCGTTGAGCTTGTGACGTTCTTGTTTATGATAATGAACATTATTTGTTGCGACTACCTCTATGTCGTTTTTAATGCCTAGTTCCACTAATTGACGATTTCGGGTTAAGTCCCCTTGAACCAAGTTGTTTTGCAATTCAATATACACGTCGTTAGCATTGAAAGTGTTTTTATAAGTGTTTAGTAACTCATGGGCTTTCTTTATTTCTTTATTGTTTATATTTATAGATAATGCTGACTTTCTGCATCCTGTAAGCAATATTAATCCTTCATTGTATTTATCTAGTATTTTAGGATCTAATTTTGGATCTGCTCTGTTATCTTGGCTCCATTTAGAAGTGCCATAATACCCATGCGCTATAGAGATGAGGTGACATAGATTTGAATAACCGGTACGGTTTTTAACAAGTAGCGTTATGTGGCTTCCATCAACTAAAGTTAGTTCAGAGCCGATAATACTTTTTATATTGAAGTTAGCGGCAGCTTTTGAAAACTCCATTACACCACAAAGATTGTTATGATCTGTGATGGCTAGAGCAGAATACCCAAGTTCAGCAGAACGGGATAATAGCTCATATATCCAAGAGGCTCCTTCTAGAAAAGAATAATTACTGTGACAATGTAGTTCTATATAAGGGCTATTTTGCATTATTAGTATATAAAATATAGCACATATGTTCTTTTAAAGAGTTACTTGCAATATATTTAGAGCTAGAAGTTTATTTTAAGGAGAAATACTTTTGCAGATTTTAGGCACGCATTTATTATTAGAGCTGCGATCCTGTAATCCAGTATTATTAACAGACCTAGATTATATAGAGAAATCTATGGTGCAAATTGCATTGGAAACAGGAGCTACAATTATTGGACAGTCGTTTCATAAATTTTCACCCGGAGGTGTTACCGGTGTGCTAGCAATATCAGAATCACACATATCTATTCATACTTGGCCAGAGCATAAATATGCTGCAGTAGATATATTCACCTGCAACAAAAAATTTATTTCTAGTAAAGCAGCTGAGTTAATTATTAATATTATGGAATGCCAAGATTCAGATATCCGTGAGATTAAAAGAGGTATTTTCTAAATTTTAGTGAGGAATAAATAAAATGGATAAACCACCAATTAAACCTGGAGAACTTTGGCATTTTGAATATATAACTCCTACGTTTATACAAGGAGAGCTAGTTGAGAAAGTTTTAACTAAAGGCAGAACTAGGTATCAGAAATATATTATTCATGATACTTCTATTTTTGGCCGGACTTTAGTCCTTGATGATAAAACTCAATCAGCTGCTTTTGACGAGTTTGTTTACCATGAGGCATTAGTTCATCCAGCTATGTTGACTCATCCAAATCCGAAATCAATATTCATTGCTGGAGGAGGAGAAGGGGCTACCGCCAGAGAAGTGCTTTCGTATAGAGGGGTAGAGAAAGTAACTATGGTTGATTTGGACCAGGAAATCGTAGAACTTTGTATGAGATACCTACCAGATCACCACCAAGGCTGCTTTAAAGATAGAAGACTAAACGTAATATATCGGGACGCATATACTTTTTTACAACAGTCGGAAGAGAAATTTGATATTGCTGTCATAGATGTCCCGGACCCATTAGAAAATGGCCCGGCAATCAACTTATTTACTCGTGAGTTTTATTTATTATTATTTAAACATATGAATAAAGACGGACTAGTTATAGCTCAATCAGGACCGACAGGCCCAGCATTTATGGATCAATGTTTTTCTGCGGTATCAAATACTATGGCAAGTGTTTTTCCGATAGTAAGCGTTTGTGAAGCGTTTGTTCCTTCATTTGGAACTACATGGGGTTTTGTTATAGGTTCTGATTCTTTAGACCCTTCAAAATTATCAACTCAGGAGGTTGATGCTCGGATAGAATTACGAATCGAAAATAATCTCAGTTTTTATGATGGTATTACTCATTCTGGAATGTTCAGTACACCTAAATATTTACGAGAATTAATGAATAAAGAAACGCGTATTATAACTAAATCCAACCCATTATTTGTACCCTGATACAATCAACTTATACGCCAGCTGATAAACGTAATTAACTACATATGTTTTCAGCAGAATACAAAATATGGGATTAAACGTCATAGAAAATTTAAATGAAAAACAGAAACAGGCAGTAGAGCATACTAACGGCCCTTTATTGATAATCGCGGGACCTGGAAGTGGCAAGACTCGGGTTATTACACATCGAATTGCCCATCTAGTTAATTATTGTGATGTAAAGCCATGGCAGATTGTAGCAATGACTTTCACGAACAAAGCAGCTAAAGAAATGAAGAATCGTTTGGAGACTTTATTTTCTGGTGAAGAACAGTACAGAATAAATGCTTCAACATTCCATTCCTTTTGTGCCATGCTTTTGCGTAGAGAGGCTGATTTTTTGAATTTAGATCAGGATTACAGCATATTTGATGATACAGATCAGATTTCAATTTTAAAAAGAGTTATGGGTGAAATTGGGATTGATCCGAATCAGTGGAAAGTTCGATCGATACAATCAGCGATATCAAATGCTAAAAGTAAACTTATGACTGCGGAAGACTTTCGAGCTCAGAAAAATTCGTATTTCGAAGAGATAGTAGATCGTGTGTTTACTCGTTATCAGGAATTGCTAAGTCAATCAAATGCAGTTGATTTTGATGATCTCATTATGCATGTCAATATATTGTTCAAACAACATCCTGAAGTTTTAGAGAAATATCAATCACGATATGTTCATGTAATGGTAGATGAATTTCAAGATACTAATTTAGCTCAATATCAAATAGCACGCCAGCTTTCTGGGCTCCATAAAAACCTTTGCGTTGTTGGAGATCCAGACCAATCTATTTACTCCTGGAGAAATGCTGACATAACCAATATTTTGAGTTTTAAAAAAGACTACCCAGGTGCAGCTGAAATATCTTTAGAGCAAAATTATCGATCTACTAAAACCATATTATCTGCAGCTCAGAAAGTTATATCTCCAAATCAAAATAGACTAGATAAAGATCTTTGGACTCATAATGAAGAAGGATCACCTATTATTATAGCTGAAGCATATGATGAGTTTGAAGAAGCTAGAATTACCTTAAAAGAAGTACAGAGTCTTATTGATACAGACATATGTAGCCCTAACGAAATAGCGATTATGTTTAGAGTAAATGCTCAATCAAGAGTGTTAGAAGAAGAATGTTTAAAAAGCGGGATACCCTATCAGCTAATAGGAGGTATTAGGTTTTATCAAAGACAAGAAGTTAAAGATATAGTCGCATATCTTCGTTTACTAAATAATTTTAATGACGACGCGAGTCTTGCTAGGATTATAAATGTTCCTCAAAGGTCAATTGGACAAACAACCGTCCGTAAAGTCTCTGGACAGGCCACTAAAATGGGTTACTCACTGTGGAATCAAATCGAATTACTTGCCACACAAAAAGATGATGACATAAGTGCGAGTTTTTTAAATAAACGCTCACTAAATTCCATTCAAACTTTTTATCATATGATGAATGGAATTGCCGTCGAAGCAAAAGATATGGACCTTCAAAGCAAGATTGACCTTGTTATTGAACGAACAGGTTACAGGGGTTATTTACAGGGGATGGAACATGGTGAAGAAAGATTACAAAATATAAATGAGTTAAGAGAGTCTTCAGCGGATTTCAGTAATATTGAAGATGAAGAAGGCCTTGATCCGTTAACAATATTTTTGGAAAGAGTTGCCCTAATATCTGATGTAGATCATCTAGATGATCATACTAATTCAATAACAATGATAACCCTACATCAAGCTAAAGGACTGGAATATAAAACGGTGTTTATAGTTGGGATGGAGGAAGGATTGCTCCCCCACTCGCGTTCATTAGAACATCCAGAACAAATGGAAGAAGAGCGGCGACTTTGCTATGTAGGATTAACCAGGGCACATTCAAGACTATACCTTATGCGTGCTTTCAGGCGTGGGTTCAGAGGAAAGTATGAGCCTAGTGTTCCATCTCGATTTTTGATGGACATACCATCAAAATTGACATTGAATACAGGCGGGAATATAGATGTACAGACTAGCAGAAATATCAAAAAAACAACCCCCACACAAAAACGCTCATCCTTAATTGAAACTAACTCTCCTTATGAGGAATATAAGGCACGAATAAGGCAGAAAAAAATAAATAGCGGTAAAAAACATAATGACTTCAATGCTGGAGATAAAGTCATGCATGATGTATTTGGAGAGGGAATAGTTGTCAATGTAAAAGCTATCCCATCAGATTTTGAAGTTACCATAGCTTTTAAAGATGGCTTAGGTATTAAGAAGTTATTATTGCAGCTTGCGCCTATAAAAAAACTAAAGTAATAGATAAATAATAGACCATTAATTAGCGCTTGTAACAAGTATGGTTGACTTTACTATTAGTACATATTTAATAATCAAAAACAATATAGAATATAATTCAATCTAAAAGCTTGGTAAGCCGAAGTGGCGGAATGGTAGACGCGGCGGTCTCAAAAACCGTTGGGAGTTAAATCCCATGTGGGTTCGAGTCCCTCCTTCGGCACCACAATTCAACTTTTAATGGATGCTTTAATTGCATCATTTATATCAACAAACTTAAACTCATACCCGTAGTCTAAGGCTTTTTGCGGGATTACCTTTCTGCTAAATAAAAGTTCGTCTGCAAACCCCCAAAGTATCATTCGTATAGCTAATGATGGAGCAGGAATAATAGCCGGACGATTATAGAAGCCAGCTAATGCTTTTGAAAAAGTGATTTGGTCTATTGGGTTAGGGGATACAACATTTATAGGACCCGATATTGACTTATTTATAACATATTTAATTATGCTAACCGCATCATTTATATGTACCCATGGCCACCATTGTTTTCCCGAGCCCAGGGGTCCCAACAGTCCTAACTTTGCCAATGGTAACTGTTGTGTTAAAAAGTCTCCACCGCTCCCTATTATTGGAGCAAATCTTAATGTAATAACTCGAGTTTCTGGGTTTGTAACAGATTTTGCCTGATCTTCCCAATCTTCACAAACCTCGGATAAAAAACTTTTACCTGGGCCAGAATGTTCGGTGAGTTTTTCATCACCACGGTTGCCGTAGTATCCCACGGCACTGGCCGATACTAGTACTGATGGTTTGGAGTCCGATTTATTAATGGCTTCAACTAGTTTTTTGGTTCCAATTATGCGTGACTGGTAAATTGCTTGTTTTTTGGATGGTACCCATAACCCACCTACGGTTTCACCCATTAAATTAACGACAGCATCAGTGTTGTTTATAGCTTCTATCGGAGGTTCTAGAGTTGTGTGATCCCATTGATAAAAATCTACATCGGTCCCTAGTATGTTAGAAGCCTTACTGATGTTTCGGGTGATTATTTTTATAGAGTGGCCGTCTTTAGTTAAAGATTTGACCAAAGACCGTCCGAGAAACCCAGTTGCACCAGTAATTAATACATTCATAGCTTAATTCTATTAGCAAATAGTTCAATTTTCTCGTAATTTACAATATAAAAACCCCAGGTTAACTACATTTAAGTTGACCTGGGGTTTTTATATTGTTGCGATCTATTGCGCTGAGTTAGCCCAGACTATACTTCTTCTTCAGCTTCTTCTTCATCACTAGCTTCTTCTTCATCACTAGCTGCTTCTTCATCACTAGCTGCTTCTTCATCACTAGCTGCTTCTTCATCACTAGCTGCTTCTTCATCACTAGCTGCTTCTTCTTCGCCTTCACCAGCGGTACCTTCTGTTTCACCAGCGGTACCTTCTGTTTCACCAGCGGTACCTTCTGTTTCACCAGCGGTACCTTCTGTTTCACCAGCGGTACCTTCTTCGCCTTCACCAGCGGTACCTTCTGTTTCACCAGCGGTACCTTCTTCGCCTTCACCAGCGGCTTGTCCTGAAGATCCTGCAATCGCCTCGAATAACTCTATGTTAGCTAGAGTTCCTAGTAGTTCTTCAAAGTCCGCACCAGCTTGCTGTGTTACAGCAGATATTGCTGCTGTAGCGATATCATCGAAGGCTGTATCTGGTGCTTGATTTAGAAGTTCATCAAAGTCTGCACCTGCGGTTCCCATTACATCCGCTCCAAGTCCTTCTAATACTGCAGTCGCTTTTTCATTGTCCCACTCAGCTATGTCGTCTGGCTGCACTCCCGCTACTATTCCGCCTAACAGATCTTCATCAAATTGAGCTAAAGCTGCTGGCTCTACTACTGCAATGATTGCTGTTTTACGGTCAGAATCCAGTGCAGTAATTTCAAGAGGGTCTATTGCCGTTGCTATACCTTCCACAAGCTCACTTCCGAGATCGTCATAAGCATCTGGTTGGATATTGGTTGCCATTCCTCTAACTGAGTCCGAGTCTATGTCACCGAAGTTTTCAGGTTCAATGTTTTCAACGAAACCGTAGAGCTGCTCTTCATCGAAAATTTCAAAGTCGTCGAAGTCCATACCTGCAGCCATTCCTACTAGATATTCATCATCTAGGGTTCCATAAGCATCGACGTCCAGTGCAACAGCCATTCCCAGTGCAGCATCACTGCCCACATCGCCTAGTGTTGATGGATCCATTTCTACTACGAAGCCATAGAGTTGATCATCTTCAAACATCATAAAGTCATCAGTTGCCATGCCCATAGCCATGCCCATCATAGTGTCATCATCTAGGGTTCCATAAGCATCAACGTCCATACCAGTCGCCATAGTCATGACATAGTCGTCTTCGAAAGTCCCAAAGTCGTCGAAGTCCATACCCATAGCCATGCCCATCATGGTGTCGCCGTCCAGGATTTCGAAGTTTGTGAGGTCCATACCCATGGCCATACCCATTACACCATCACTACCGATATCATCGAAGTCTTCCCAGTTCATATTTTCAACAAAGCCAAAGAGCTGATCATCATCAAATTCAAAGAAGTCATCGAACTCCATACCCATGGCCATACCCTTAAGGTGGTCATCATCTAGAGTAAGGTAGTCGTCAGCATTCATGCCCATAGCCATGCCGCGTACTGAGTCATTTCCGATATCATCGAAGTCTTCCCAGTCCATTTCATTAACGAAGCCATAGAGCTGGTCATCTCCAAACAATTGGAAGTCGTCGAAGTCCATACCCATAGCCATGCCCATCATAGTGTCATCATCT
>Ga0114999_10010235_pt1 | contig 10178 bp, 13 predicted proteins | sample ArcticOcean_MG_C_3_FD_89820 | JGI IMG/M metagenome (GOLD analysis project Ga0114999, IMG submission 89820) | Marine microbial communities from western Arctic Ocean - ArcticOcean_MG_CB8_126 | ecosystem: Environmental > Aquatic > Marine > Oceanic | place: Arctic Ocean: Canada Basin | collected... | reverse complement strand
CGTACACGCCGTGAGTCAACGTCGGTCGATTGCTGTCCCGGGTTTCGACGCTTAGCTGAGTTCTGGTCTACCGGTCTGAATCCGCGTCCGGAATTCCCTCAATCTCAAGAGCATCCTGTGACCGGCCCATCGCCCTGTAAGCGGCCGCCAGGTTGGTCGTACAGGTAACCGTGACCGGATGATTCTTGCCAAGAACCCGGTCAGCCACCTTGAGGATCTCTTCAAACGCCGGAATCGCCTCTTCGACGTTGCCGACTTCACTGCGTGCGGCGGCGGCGTTGTTCATGCTTGTGAGCGTCTTGGGATGTTCCGTGCCAAGGATACGAGTGCGATCTACGATGTTCTGCTCGTACATCATGATTGCGTCTCTCAGGTTTCCGGTAGCCCGGTGGGCGCTGGCAAGGTTGTTTCGGCTGGTTAGTGTGCCATCGTGCTCTGCGCCAAGCGTTCGGGTTCGTGCCTCCAGCGTCTCCTCGTACATATCCATTGCCTGACCAAGTCGGCCGTCAGAGTGGTATGCGGTTGCCATATTGTTTTGAACGAGCAACGTACGACGATCTTCAGACCCATAAAGACGTGTTCTAGTCTCAAGGGTGTCCTCGTACAGCTCCAGAGAATCGCCCAGCCTGCCCGACGTCTGATAGGCGGTAGCAAGGTTGCTACGAGTGATCACCGTGTCAGGGTGGTCATGTCCCAGCGTCCGCTCACGCAGTTGCAGCGTCTTTTCGTACAACGGAACAGCCTGGTGGACCTGCCCGGACGCCTGATACGCCGCCGCCAGCATGTTGCGGCCGGCCAACGTGTCCGGGTGTTCCGATCCCAGCAACTTCTCTCGTGAAGCGACAGCCTGTTCGTAGAGCGGAACGGCCTCGTTGATTCGGCCAGATGCTCGATGGGCGGTCGCAAGGTTCTGTCGGCTAGCCAGCGTCGTCGGGTGGTCAGGGCCAAGACTCTTCTCGGCCTCAGACAGTGTCTTCTCGTGAACCGCAATAGCTTCAGGTATGCGCCCGGCTGCCTGATAAGCCGACGCAAGGTTGTTCCGTGCCGCAATTGTGCTGGGATGATCGACTCCCAGCGATTCCTCTTTGGCTTCGAGAGACTCTTCTGTGAGCGCTACGGCCTGATCAGCGCGACCAAGGCTGTGATACGCAACAGCCAGTTCACCGACAAAATGGCGTTTAGATCAGGATTGGCACGGATGCTTGCCAGTATCTGTTCGTAGTGGACAACGTCGTATCGCAGCCGGGCATCTGGCTCCCGATTGGAGCGAGCGATACGGACCCTTGCACGGCGCAACGTGAGTTCAAGCGATCCGCCTTTGGCGCCTTTGCCCTTTTTGACGGCGCGCTTGAAGGAGTTACCAACCCCACCCTTGTTCTTATCGCCGCCCTTTTTCCCCTCATCCAACGAAGTGATTGCGGCGACGACGACGGGATGAATCCGGATCGCCTCGCCCTGCCATGAGAGCAACGATCGCTTGCTACAGGCCCTGAACATGTCCAGCAGCTCATCGCCCTCGACGGCGACAAGTGACATGACCAGGTCACGAGACAGCGGTGCGTCGCCGACGTAAGCCAGCGGGGCGATCTGTTTACGTACCTGGCGGGGTAGCCTGCGGAGCGTTATCGCCGCAGTAGACAACACGTGTGCGCCAGATCCACTTTCGTCATCCCCGAACAACTCTTCGGAGGCGTCGACCGAGGTCTTACGTAGCTCCCCAAGAAGGTCCGACACGGTCTCTCCATCTGAGAGAAGCCCGTTTAGCATCTCAAGCACAACCGGCGAATGACCGACGTACTCGGCAAGTTCGGCAGCCACTGATTGAGATTCGTCGTCGGATCCAGCGTCTGAGCCTGATTCTAAGCCGAGTTCTGGTTTTGGGACGTTTGTAACGCCCAGCAACTTGATAGCCGCCTCCGGGGCCAGTCCACCAAGAGTCACGTTGGAGAACGAGTTAGGTACGTTCCCCGCCGAAGCGGAGTTGAGTGTTATCAGTGGGCGGACCTGGCCACATGCTTCAAGAATCTCGGCGGCCTGGCTGGTGTCAGAGAGGTTGTCGATGATCCAGAGGGTGGTGCCGGGGTACGTCTCCGGCCAGCTCGGAGTCGGTACGGCTCTCCACTCGTATAAATAGAGCCGGTGCGAGGGCCGCCAGGGTTTCATCTACGGTCGCTCCGGCCGTGGTCCAGAAACCTGGAGCTCCTGAGCGATGGGCAAACTCTGCGGCGAGACGTGACTTGCCGATGCCGGTCGGGCCGGAAATGGTCACGGCCCGATCTTTTCTAAACCCTTTGGCCAGCGCCTTAAGGTCTTCGTCTCGTCCGACGAATACGTCCACTAGAGTCGCGGGCCTGCCCTGCCACGTGTTGTCCGCAGGGGTTTCTTGCACAGGCTCAGACGACTGACGAATCAGAGGGGGTTCATTCGTAACAGCTTCGTGCTCAAAAGCACGGTCCTGCTTACGGGTCCCCTTATTAATGAGTCCGGAAACTATGTCCTGGATGTTCATCTAACTGTCCGAACTTCGATCAGTCCTGCTCCCCTCCGGGTATAAACCCGGATGCTCCAACCCAACCACCCTTGATCGAAATAACTTTGATTTTTCCGCCGAGTGCCACATCGCCGTCCGGGTCCGCAAGAGCCTCTCATGCAAAGAAGCCCTTCCCGGCCGTCGGTGCGTACCACTGCATTCTTGGGTAGTAACCGGTGACCGTGCGCACATCCCGGCTCATCACAGGTGCCCAAACAGGCGCATGTCGCGAGCCGAAGGTATCGGGCTAGCCTCAAGTCCAGATAGCGATACCTGACAGAGTTCGAAAATCGAAATAGGAGTGACGACATTGCGCCACGATAGGGTACGCGTACGATGTATCTGGAAGAGGTTGCCGAGTTGAAAATCATGTCCTGGAATGTGAACGGAATACGCGCCATACAGAAACGCGGGTTCCTTGATTGGATGCAAGAGACGCAGCCGGACGTACTCGCCCTCCAGGAGACGAAGGTCAACGACGACACTCTCCCGGAGAGTCTTAGAGACGTTCCGGGCTGCCACTCCAATTTTGCCTATGCGAGTACGAGGCGCGGCTACAGCGGTGTAGCTGTCTACTCCAAGATCGCAGCGTTGTCGGCCAAGACAAGTTTTGGCGTTCCTGAGTGGGACAACGAGGGTCGACACCTGATCGTCGACTTCGGAGAGTTCGTTCTAGCGAACGTATATTTCCCTAACGGTCGAGCCTCGAAAGAGCGGCTGGACTACAAGATGCGTTACTACGATGCGTTTCTTGAGTTCGCTCGCAAGACGATCGCCGACGGCAAGAATCTGGCCATCTGTGGCGACTTCAACACGGCGCATCACGAGATCGATCTCGCTCGTCCCCAGGCCAACGCAAAAACTTCAGGTTTTCTTCCTGAAGAGCTGGCCTGGATGGACCGTCTGGTGGACGCGGGTTTTGTGGATACCTTTCGGACGTTCAACGATTCACCCGAGCAGTACTCGTGGTGGAGTCAACGCTCTGGCGCTCGTCAGAGGAACGTCGGTTGGCGTCTGGACTACTTCTTTGTGAACGCCGGCTTCACGGACAAGGTGACGTCCGCCGCAATTCACGCAAACGTTCTAGGTTCAGACCACTGCCCTGTCGCCATCGAAGTCACCTAGGCAGTTCAACTCGACTATGTCGGACGACGGACGCTTGAACGGGATCATTGCCGAGGCGATGATATTCCGAAGGTTGCCCAGATTCAGGACGAGTTAAGGGCTTTCGCCCGTTACCCGATCACCACTGAACGAACATCGGCATCACGACGTGCGTGTAGCCATCACGGTCCGTTGCCCGAATAACGCCGGGGCTTGATGGCGTGGTGGTCTCCAGCGTCACGGTGCCGTTGCCGAGCACACCAAGGACGTCCAGCAGGTATCGACTGTCGAAGGCCACTTTGGCTTCGTCTCCGTCGACCTCTGCCTCAAACTCGCCCTCGTTGTCGCCCAGCTCTTCCGCACGGGAAGCGATCATCACCTTGCCTGGTGCGCCGTCTTCTCCGGGGCTGACGATCAAACGAACGATGCCGCTGCCGTCACGTGCGAAGATAGCCGCCGCTCGTGTCGCCTGCAGGAAGTCCTGTAGCTTCACGGTCGCAGTGGTACCTGCGCTGGCCGGGATCAACTTTTCGTAGTCAGGGAATGCGCCCTGCACGAGTTGTGACACGATCTCGATATCGCCAAACTTGAACAGCACCTGGCTGGCAGGTTCGGTCACGGTGATCGTAATGTCGTCCGCCCGATCGCCGATGAGTCGTTGAACTTCTTGCATCGTGCGTGCGGGGACGATGAAGCCCATGTCCTCTTCTACGCCGGTAGCAAGCTCAACCGTCTCAACGCCCAGCCGGAAGCCGTCTGCCGCCGCCAGGGTGAGACTATTGCCGGAGATCTCTACTTTGATGCCCGTGAGCACGGGACGTGAGTCTTCGGTAGCAGCTGCAAAGGCCACGCGTTCGATTGCGCCCTTCAGCACGTCGGCCGGGACGGTAATAGTGGTTCCGTCGTCCACCGTCGGGATCGGCGGGAACTCTTCGGCATCTGTGCCGTTCATATTGGCCTTGAAGCGCGCGCATTCAATCGCAACACCCTTGGGGCTGTCGACGAGATCGATTTCGATCTTGTCGTCGGGAAGCTGGTTCACGAACTCGGTCAGAAGCCGAGCGGGGATGGTCACAGAGCCTTCATGATCGATCTGAGCGCCTATCCAGGTGCTGATGGCGATCTCAAGGTTGGTCGCAGTTAGCTTCAGACGCGACTGATCCGTGGTCAGGAGAACGTTCTGTGTCACCGGAAGTGTGGCGCGTGTTGCTACCGCACGGCCAACGACGCCGAGTCCACGTGACAGATTCTCTTGAAGACAAGTGATCCACATAATTCTTTAAACCCCCAATATATTGGGCCGAGTATAGGTGCGACCACAACGTATCGTCAATTACGCAAGGGGCCGCGCGAGGCGGTTCTAGAAGTCTTTTTGGGGGACATATAATTGGCGTCCGGGACGCTTGTTAGACGGTGTCCCGTATCGATGGTCAATATTCCCTGTACACAAACGAGATATTTTTATCGACGCGCAAGAGATACGACGCATCCTGGAAGCGGTGTCCTCCGGAGAAACCAGCACCAATGACGCGTTCGAGCGTTTGGGACGCCTTCCTTTAGAAGACGCCGGAGATGCGCTCCTGGATCACCACCGTGCTGTTCGGACCGGCTTTCCTGAGGTCGTGTACGGCCCCGGCAAGACGACTACGCAACTCGCCGAGATTTCGGAGCGACTTTACGAACGATCTGACGTGATTCTGGTCACCCGGATCGATGCCGAGGGTTTCGCCGCAGTTAAATCTACCGTCCCCGATGCACAGTACAACGAGCTGGCCGGCATCGTGTGGGCAGACCGCAGACAGCCGGAGGAGCCCGTAACGGGTATAGCGGTGGTAACAGCCGGGACTGCAGATCTGCCGGTGGCGGAAGAGGCGAGCGAGACTGCGCGACTCATGGGCTGCAATGTTGTCCGCATCGTAGACGTCGGGGTCGCCGGGCTGCATCGCACGCTTGGATCGCTGCCTGAACTGAGGGCAGCCAAGGTCCTTGTGGTCGTGGCCGGGATGGAGGGTGCGCTTCCAAGCGTCATCGCAGGGCTGGTCAAAGCTCCGGTGATCGCCGTTCCGACCAGCACCGGGTACGGCGTAAGCCTTGGCGGCATCGCCGCCCTGCTGGCGATGCTGAACAGTTGCGCGGCGGGCATTGCCGTCGTGAACATCGATAACGGCTTCGGCGCAGGAGTGATGGCTGCCAAGATCGCCAGGTCTATCGCAGGCCGAGACTAAGGGATCCCAGAAGTCCCGGGAGTCCGGGAAACCCGGTCCGAGTTGGAATTAGATACGCCGACAGGCCATCCGATAGCGCCGGGTTCTAGAACTTCTCTAACGCGAACAGCGCCCACGCCGAAGATCGGCGAGGGCGCTGTTCTTTTTTCGTCTTGTGCTGTTCTACGGAAGTGAGACCAGGTAAGAAACCAGGTCTGCAATTTCCTGCTCACTAAGACTGTCACCAAACGTGGGAGTCATGATCCCGGGGAATCCATCTACGAGGAAATCATTCGGGGCGATGATCGCCGTTGTCAGGTATTCGTCTGCACTCTGACCATCTACCCGGGTCGCCGCCGTTGCGCCGACACCGGAAAGACCGGGTCCAACAATTCTGGTAGCGCCGGTGGAGTGGCAGCCGGAGCATCCATTCACTCCAAACAACGTCTCGCCGTTTGCGGAGTCGCCCACGAGGGCGGCCGGAGCTTCGGTAGCTACAGCGGTCGGAGCCGGGTCTGCGGCTGCGGGCACGGGCGTAGCTTCAGGCGCATCCCCTGACGGGGCGGCTGTTGGTTCAAATACAGGTGTCGGTACCACTTCAGCGTCGTCGGCTCCGCAAGCCGTTACGAAGATGGCGCCAACAATCAAAAGGCCAAGAAGGCCCAGTAGTCGGGTAGATTTCATTTCTTTAGAGACTCCCCGTCTCAGGCGTTCCCTGCTCCCCTGCGATCTCAATCAGCAGGATGTGTCCGGATCCACTTTTCGTGCGGAATTCGAACGGAACACGCTTCAAACGTCGATAGTTCCTTGTTTCACGAACCAAAGTTTAGAAGCCGAACGAGGCTCAGTCAATCGTATTTGACCCAATCGGACGACCCGTGGCACCGCCAGCCTGCGAGGCGACGCAGTTGCGGTAGACGATGGTCATATCCAGGCCCCATATGATTGGGCTCCCGGTTATTGACGGTACCTAACATTCTCACAGACACCAACCCGAGGCGACGGGCCGATGTCATCGGCGAGTGTCCTTATCCTGTGGACCGCTTGATTTCGATCTCTTCTCCGGGGGCCAGTGCGACCCTGCGTACTTCGATTCCAAGCTTCAGCATCCAGTAGTTGAGAGTTGCCTTAGACAACTTCAACTGCTTGGCAGTCTCTGTGAAGCCTTCCTCGTTGAGCATCTCCGGGATGGCTTTCTCGAGGCCTCGCCCTCCAAGGAAGCGTTTTTCAACGTCGAGCATCTTCTTGGTCTTTCTGACCGCCATACGTTTCCTTCTCTGCGCTTCGCCCTGCCTAAGTGCCTGTGTTCCTAGATATCTGGAGTATCTGGCCGGATGTCTGACAGGCGTCCCCGTGTGCGTCTTTTGTTGCACTGATAGCTATTATACATCGTATTGAACAATGTTGGTTTTTTTCCTGTTTTTTATTAAACCTTTTATATATTTTATACAATACCAATGATAATTACCTTAAATTGATCAAAGCTAAGTTAGCTTTGGGTGAAAGTTGTGTATTTCGGCCCCGAATATATGCCACTCAACGCCTCTTGATGGATGTTGTTCGTGTAATTTGTGCACGGCGACGCTGGCCCGACCTCAATTTGGTCATCCGGATCCGTGTATCGCGGCCCGACTCACTACCTCAGCATCTGTTCCTTTTTTCCCAGACCTCCCTGATCCCTTGCTCGGCGAATCTCTTTCGCTCCGTCAGCCAGAAATCGAGCGGCACCGGACAGCCATAGTTCGGTTCCGACGTGTACACAATCCTCGATTTGAGTGACAATTCGGCTCTCCGACGACCGTTACGTTCAAACCACCATCTCCACGACCAAAACTCAGTAAGTGGTCTGCATCGTGGCTTTGCTAAACTTTCTTGTCTCATCAGGCCGTGTTCGGGCCACTTCTCGGCCCAGGCCCCTGCCCTGCCCGAATTTTCCAGTCACTACTAATTCCCGGAGACCATAGCCATCCATTTCATTCGCGAACTGATCGACGGTACTGAGGAATGGGTCCTCGAGTTCGTCACCAGCGTCTTCGATGCAATCGGTTGGTTCGGCCTTATCGGCCTGATGGCCATCGAGAGCACGGCGATACCGCTCCCAAGCGAGGTCGTCATGCCTCTGGGCGGTTGGAAGCTGGTCGAGGAAAACGACCTTGGGTTCTGGTTCGTCGTCCTGGCGGGCCTGGCCGGAGCGGTTGGAAGCCTTCTTGGTTCGCTGATCGAGTACTACGTGGCTCGCGCGGGCGGGCGACCCTTAATAGAGAAGTACGGCAAGTACCTCCTTATTACGTACGCCGACCTGGATCGCGCCGATCGATGGTTTGCCACCCGCGGCGAGCTGACGGTGTTTGTCGCACGAATGATCCCCGGAGTGCGCGGCTTCATCGCCATTCCTGCGGGCATCGCACGAATGAACGTTTTGCGGTTCTCGATCTTCACATTTATCGGTGCGTTCCCCTGGACGTTCGGCCTGGCACTGGGCGGATACCTGCTGGGTGCGAACTACGACGACATCAGAGGGGTGACACGCCCCTTCGATGTTCCAATAATCCTTGGCATTGCAGGATTAGTAGGCTGGTTCGTATGGCACAGGGTTCGGGAGATAAGAGCGGAAGGTCGTGCTGCAGTCCTGTCGACGCCCTCTGATTCGGATTCGGGCGAAGGCCGATGAGCGGAAAGACAAACGACCGCAGATTTGAACAGGGCACGGTACTCGCATGCCGAAGTCTGCCGCTGCCCATATTCGCCCTGTACGGACTTGGTGCCGGCGGACTGACGTGGATGTTGGCCGCGTGGCGGGACCGCAGGAACAGCCGACGGTTGCGCGAAGAGATTCGGGAGCGCAATCAGGCAGAGAACGACAAGGACGGCTAGGTTTGGGGGGAATGTAGGGGCCCCTACATTCCCCTGTGGACCGGGTGTTCACGAAGAAAAGGGGCGTCGAACGTTTTGGCCGTACGTGATATGGGTCTGATCGCGGGTTTTGACCGTGCAGGATCAGAGGTCGGGAGATTCTTCGCCTCGGGCTCAGAATGACAGTTTGGTTGTATTCGCCCGAGACAAAGTTCGTCCTTGATAGGTGTGGGCGGAGCAAGGCCCGCCCCTACAAGGACAAGGGCACCATGCCTACTCCAGGAACCGCCATTACACACTGCCAACGTTCGACTTACGGCATCGGGCGATGCCGTTACACCGCCCTACCCTTCGATCATCCTCATGATGTCTTCCTGGATCTGCTCCAGGTAGCGATCGTATGGCGTGTTCTGGTACGAAAGCGCTGACTGGCCGTCTGCCGACTGGTACCAGTCGAAGTGGCCGGGGTTGGCCTGATACACCGCCATTGCGGGATCAGCCTCGACCAGCTCGTAGTAATCGTTAACGTACTTCTCGCCAGACATACGCCAGGTCGGTCCACCGCTGATGTTGAAGATGTTTCGTCCAGCGCCTTCTGCGGTGAGTGCAGCCGACAGAGCGGATACAGCGTCGTCACGGTGAACGAACTCGATGCGTTCGTCCGGTGTGAACGGCCACTCGGCTGGCGGCTCTTGAAACACGGGGACCGCAACGCCTGAAATCCGGAGAGCTACCCAATCAACGTCCGACTCCACAACGATGCGTTCCGACTCTGCCTTAGAGGCGGCGTACACATCGTCCGGGTTAGTAGCGCGATCCACAGTGATCTCGTCGCCCTGGGGCGTCGTGTCTCCGTAGACGCTCACGGACGAGCTGAGCACCAGCCGGGCCGATGGCGCTTTGGCCTGCACGGCCTCTACGACCACGCGGGTGCCATCGATGTTGACGTGGCGCGTGAGATCCGGGTTGGCCTCGGCTACCGGCGGAAGAATGGCGGCGAGGTGTGCGATCGCATCCACGCCGTCACAAGCGTTTCCGACATCAGAAGAATCCGTCAGGTCGCCCCGGGCGATTTCGACCCGTGGTTCCCCTTCAAGCCCTTCGTAATTGACGGTCGGTAGATCAAAGATGCGGACGGAGTGTCCTTGCGCCAGCAGGTTGCCGACAACAAGGCGGCCCATGCTTCCGGCGCCGCCCGTTACAAGAATCGTAGACAAGGTTAGGTCAGCACCGTACCGGGGGCGTCAGCCTTGTCGTCTATCTCTGCTGCAACCGCTTCAATGACCGTTACCGTGGCGTCACTTGGTGATGCAACGAGCGCCTTGGCGCCCCTGTTCGCCTTGACGGCAAACGGAAGTCCGGTGAGTGACTGGAAGAAGAACTTCTCTCGGTGAACTTCCATCGCCGATGCCGCCGCTTCCAGACGTCCCTTGAGGTCATCGTCTAGCCCGCCGGCCGTCTCACGAATGATTCCGATAGCTTCATCG
>Ga0114999_10010231_pt1 | contig 10178 bp, 8 predicted proteins | sample ArcticOcean_MG_C_3_FD_89820 | JGI IMG/M metagenome (GOLD analysis project Ga0114999, IMG submission 89820) | Marine microbial communities from western Arctic Ocean - ArcticOcean_MG_CB8_126 | ecosystem: Environmental > Aquatic > Marine > Oceanic | place: Arctic Ocean: Canada Basin | collected... | reverse complement strand
AGGTGGGCGTGACTACAAACTGCTTGCGGCTCTCGACCATGAATTCAAGGCGTTCCGACATTATCAAATGCGAGAGAGGGCGGATGATGATGTCGTCGAAGCTAGCGTTGAGTACGCCACCGACAGCGCCGCGCGCGGAATCCGAAGTGATGGCGACGATTATGCAGTAATGGTTGCGCCCGATCCGGTCGTGGCGGATGTCGTCGGCAAGGGTGTTAAGTTCCTCCCGCCCGTCGTCGAGGTCGAGGATTATCAGATCCGGGACCGTTTCGTTCACCATCTGGCGCAAATCACGGAAACTCGGCGGCTCGTGGGATGTCTGCGTGCCGACGCTGTGGAGCAGGTCACGCAGGATACGCCGGCGCCCCGGCTCGATGCAGTAGGGCAGCGTCTGCGCCGAGTTAAAATCAAATTTCTTCACGCCACTCGCCTTCAGCACATTGTTATACCGCTCCGACCGTACGCAGTCGGCCAGCGGCCCTACGGACTGGTAGTCATATAGTCGTATAGCGGTGTGGCTGGGCTTATCATTCAGTCAACGCCATCGCACCGTCCCGGTCTGTGCGGGGACAGAATCTATGCTATAGCGCGGGCATGGAGTGGCGTGACGAGGGGATAATTTTGGGGGCTCGGCCGCATGGCGAAAACGCGGCCATTGTTACCCTGCTGACCCGCGAACATGGCAGCCACGCCGGGCTGGTGCGCGGCGGTGCGGGTCGCCGGCAGCGCGGCACCTATCAGCCGGGCAACGAAGTCTTGGCGTCGTGGCGGGCTCGCCTGGCCGACCATCTGGGCACCTTCACCTGCGAGCTGACCCGGCCGCGAACCGCCCGTCTGCTCAACGACGCCGAGCGGCTTGCCGCGGTCAGCGCGGCCTGCGCGCTGCTTCAGGCGAGCTTGCCCGAACGCCTGCCCTATCCCCGGCTATTCGAGAGGCTGTGCGACCTGCTTGATGCCCTTGAACGCGAGGATTGGCTGGTCCATTACGTGCTCTGGGAGCTATCGCTGCTGGCCGAACTGGGTTTTGGCCTCGATCTCTCCGCCTGCGCTGCAACCGGACGCAACGACGATCTTATTTATGTCTCGCCGCGCACTGGCCGCGCGGTCTCGGCTTCCGCCGGCGCACCTTTTGCGGCCAAGTTGCTTGTTTTGCCCCCCTTCCTCGCCGCTCACGGCCGTGACCCGGAAAACCCGCCGGATCCCGTGGAGCCCGGCGATATCCGGGACGGCCTCGCCCTGACGGGACATTTTCTGGCCCATCACGCCTTTGCCGCCTTGGAGCGGGGAATTCCGCCTGCCCGGGAACGACTGGTTGTGCGAATCTCTCGATAAACCCCAAGATCTTGTGGTATAGACCGGAGCATGAGCAAGGCTGACAAAACCGAGGCGTTGCCTCCCGTCGAGTTCGCCGACGCTTTGGGCGAGCGTTACCTGGCCTATGCGCTGTCGACCATCATGGCCCGTTCGCTGCCTGACGTGCGCGACGGGCTCAAGCCGGTTCACCGCCGTCTGATCTATGCCATGCGCGAGCTCAAGCTTGATCCCCGCTCGGGTTTCAAGAAATGCGCCCGGGTGGTGGGCGACGTGATCGGCAAGTACCACCCTCATGGCGATGTCGCGGTTTACGACACCCTGGTCCGGCTCGCCCAGGATTTTGCGGTGCGCTATCCGCTGGTTTCGGGGCAGGGAAATTTCGGCAATATCGACGGTGATAACCCCGCGGCCATGCGCTACACCGAGGCCCGCATGACCGAGATCGCCGAAGCGCTGCTCGACGGCATCGACGAGGACGCGGTCGACCTTCGCCCGACCTACGACGGAAGCGAGGAAGAGCCCGCGGTGCTGCCGGCCAGTTTTCCCAACCTGTTGGCCAATGGCGCGACGGGTATCGCGGTGGGCATGGCGACGAGCATCCCGCCGCATAATCTGGGCGAGTTGTGCGACGCACTCATCCACCTGATCAAGCATCGCTCGGCGGAGACGGCCGAACTCCTGAACTTCATCAAGGGGCCAGATTTTCCTACCGGCGGGATTCTTGCCGAACCGGCCACGAGCATTGCCGAGGCGTACGATACCGGGCGCGGTGGATTCCGGGTGCGGGCCCGTTGGGAGGTCGAGAAGACCGGGCGCGGTCAATACCAGATAATCGTGACCGAAATGCCCTACCAGGTGCCTAAGGCCCGCCTGGTTGAAAAAATCGCCGAGCTGATGGCTGCGCGCAAGCTGCCCCAACTGGCCGACATCCGCGATGAATCGACCGACGAGGTGCGCCTCGTGCTCGAGCCGCGCAGCCGCACGATCGATCCCGCGACCCTGATGGAGTCGCTCTTTCGCCAGACTGACCTGGAAACCCGGATCTCTCTCAACATGACCGTGCTAGACGCCGCCAACACGCCGCGCGTGATGACGCTGCGCGAGGTGTTGCACGCCTTTCTCGATCACCGGCGCAATGTCCTGTTGCGCCGGACGGCCCACCGGCTGGAGCGGATCGCGGCGCGGCTCGAGGTGCTCGAAGGCTATCTCATCGCCTATCTGAATCTCGATCTCGTGATCAAGATCGTCCGCACCGAGGACGAACCCAAGCCGGTCATGATGAAGCGCCTCAAGCTGAACGAGGTTCAGGCCGAGGCGATTTTGAATATGCGGCTGCGCGCCTTGCGCAAGCTCGAAGAGGAGGCGATTGCAGCCGAGCGCGACCGTTTGACGGCCGAGCAAAAGGCCCTCAAGGCCCTGTCGGACAGCGAAGTGCGCCAATGGACGGTGGTACGCAAGCAGACCGAAGAGATTCGCGAGCGTTTCGGAAGCAAAACTGAGCTTGGCCGCCGGCGCACCACGATTGGGCCGGCGCCCAGCGCGGACGTAGTTCCCCTGGACGCCTTTATCGAGCGCGAGCCTATTACCGTGATTTGCTCCCAGAAGGGCTGGATTCGTACCTTGAAGGGCCATATCGAGGATGGCGCGGAGATCAAGTACAAGGAGGGAGACCGTGAGCGCTTCCGTTGCCACGCCGAATCCACCGATAAGCTCATCTTGTTCGCCACCAACGGGCGGTTTTATACGCTGGGGTGCGGCCGCCTGCCGGGCGGACGGGGCTTCGGCGAGCCGGTTCGCCTGCTTGTCGAATTGGACAACGAGCACGATGTCTCCGCCCTGTTCGTGCACAAGCCGGGTCGCGTCCTGCTGATCGCCTCAAGCGACGGCCGGGGCTTCCTGATCGAGGAGGACGGCGTCGTCGCCCAGACCCGTCAGGGCAAGCAGGCGCTCAACCTGGCGCCCGACGCCGAGGCGACGGTGTGTCGTGTCGCCGAAGGTGATCATGTCGCCGTGCTCGGCGAAAACCGCAAACTCATGGTGTTTGCGCGCGACGAGTTGCCGACCATGACGCGCGGGCGCGGGGTGATTTTGCAACGCTATAAAGACGCCGGCCTCGCCGATGCGAAGATCTTCGATTTGAAGGAAGGCCTGACCTGGCGTACCGGTTCTGGTGTCCGCAGCGAAACTGACCTGCGGGCGTGGATCGGCAAGCGCGGTGCCGCCGGACAGCTGGCGCCGAAGGGCTTTCCGAAGTCCAACCGGTTCGGCTGATGCGCGCCCTCGTGTGACCCCGGCACTCGACGGTCCATGATACGGAGGATGCCATCCTGATCAGCGTTGCCGGCTTCGTGCGCGCCGTCGACCGGCTCAACGACGTGATCGGCCGCGCCGTCTCGTGGCTCACCCTTGCGTTGGTCCTGGTCACCTTTGCCAGCGTCGTGTTGCGCTACGGCTTTTCGCTGGGCTGGATCTGGCTCCAGGAATCCTACATCTGGCTGCACGGCATCGTGTTCATGCTGGGCGCCGGCTATACCCTGCTTCACGGCGGTCACGTTCGGGTCGATTTGATCTACCGAGGGGCGGGCCTGCGCTACAAGGCGTGGGTCGATTTGTGCGGCGTCCTCTTGCTGCTGCTGCCCATGATTATCGTGTTGGCCTGGTTCAGCTGGTCTTATGTCATCGATTCCTGGATCTATCTCGAAGGTTCACCCACAACGGGTGGTTTGCCCGGCCTGTTCCTGCTCAAGACGGTGCTGCTCGTCTTCTGCGCTCTCGTGGGTCTGCAGGGTCTGGCCCTGGCCGGTCGGAGCCTGCTTGCGCTGCGTGGCCGTGGCGGCGCGAGCACGGTAACGCCCGACGATGGGGCGCGATCCCGATGATCGGCGAAATTCTCAGCTTGTTGATGTTCGCCGTGACCTGCGGCGTGCTTATTCTGGGCTTCCCCGTGGTCTTCACCCTGGCAGGCATGGCACTTGTATTCGCCGGGATCGGCGTCGCTCTAGACGTTTTCGATTTCCAGTTCCTGGGCGGGCTGACGTCGCGCTATTTTGGCATCATGCAACGCGAGGTGCTGGTCGCCGTACCGCTGTTCGTGTTCATGGGGGTGACCCTCGAACGCTCGAGAATCGCCGAACAACTGCTGCACACCATGGCGTTGCTGTTTGGTCGACTGCGCGGCGGGTTGGGCTTTTCGGTCATAGCCGTAGGCGCGGTGCTCGCCGCCTCGACGGGCATTGTCGGGGCCACGGTGGTGACCATGGGTCTGCTCAGCCTGCCGGTCATGCTCAAGGCGGGCTACGACCCGAAGCTAGCGACCGGAACGATCTGCGCCGCCGGCACGCTGGGCCAGATAATTCCGCCCTCGATCGTGCTGATTTTGCTGAGCGATATTCTTCAGGGTGCCAACAGCCAGGCCCAGATCGCGCTCGGCAACTGGATGGCCGAGCCCATATCGGTGACCGATCTGTTCGCCGGGGCGTTCCTGCCCGGCCTGGTGCTGGTCACGCTCTACGCCGCCTGGCAGGTGGTCATGGCGGTGGTCAAGCCCAGCTCTTCGCCAACGGTCCACGATCCCGTCGCGCGTCGTGAACTGCCGCGGCGCGTCGTGCAGTCCATGTTGCCCCCCCTGGTTCTGATGGTCCTCGTGCTGGGCTCGATCCTGGCGGGCGTCGCGACGCCGACGGAATCGGCCTCCGTGGGCGCCGTGGGTGCACTGCTGCTGGCGTTGATCCGCGGCCGGCTGAATCGCGACGTCTTGCGCGACATCATGCGCACCACGCTCTCCATGTCGTCGATGGTGTTCTTGATCCTGCTCGGGGCATCGGCCTTCTCGCTCGTCTTCCGGGGCTTCGGTGGCGATCAATTTATCGCCGACCTGCTGCACGCGATGCCCGGCGGGGTGGTCGGGGCGATGCTCGTCGTCATGGCGCTGATGTTCGTGCTGGGCTTCTTCCTTGATTTCATCGAGATTATTTTTATCGTCGTGCCCGTGGTTGGCCCGGTGCTGATCATGATGGGGCTCGATCCAATCTGGATCGGCGTGATGATCGCGGTCAACCTGCAAACGAGCTTCCTTACCCCGCCGTTCGGCTTTGCCCTGTTCTACCTGCGCGGCGTTGCCCCGCCCGAGGTGCGCACCGTCGACATCTATCGCGGGGTTATCCCGTTCGTAGCGATTCAGCTGGGCGTGCTGGGATTGCTCGCCTTGTTCCCATCGCTGGTCACCTGGCTGCCGCACGTGCTGTTCGGTAATTGACGGCGCACCCCGTCTAGCCCGGCCAGTTGTAGGGCAGACCGCGAGCCGAGAGCATGGCGTGTTCCGAAATATCGGACCAGCCCATATGTTCCTGACGGAACGCGTTGAGGCTGGAAAAAATCTCGGCGCTTTCGGCGTCCGATGCGGTGAGGTCGGCCAAAACCTCGCCGGAAAGCTGGCCCAACGCGGTGAGCGTATCGTCGGAGAAGGGGCGAAGCTCGACGCCATGCTGGTTAACCAGCGTATTGAGCGCCAGCCCGTTGCGGCTGACAAACTCGCTAAGTACGAGCTGATTGACCTGAGTGGCGACGCCTTCGACGATGGCCTTGAGGTCGTCGCTCAACGCGTTCCAGGCTTCGAGGTTGATGAAGCAGTCGAGGCAGGTCGCAGGCTCGTGCCAGCCGGGATAGTAGTAGTAGCGGGCATTCCGGTAGAGCCCGAGCGCCAGGTCGTTATACGGGCCGACGAATTCGGTCGCGTCGATCCGGCCGGACTGAAGCGCGGGGAGAATTTCGCCCAGCGGCAGGTTGTCGGGGGTGGCGCCGGCGGCGCGCAGCACCTCGCCGCCTAGACCCGGGATGCGCATTTTCAAGCCGCCAAAATCGTCGATCGAGTTGATCTCGCGATTGAACCAGCCGCCCATCTGCACGCCCGTGTTGCCGCAGGGAAAGAATTTGCAATTGAGCTGAGCGTAAAGCTTGTCGGCGAGTTCCTGGCCGCCGCCGAACTGGAACCAGGCGTTTTGCTCCTGCGCCGTAGGGCCGAAGGGTATGGCGGCCAGATACTGCAGCGCCGTGAGCTTGCCTTTCCAATAATAGGGTGCGCCGTGGCCAACTTGGGCAGTGCCCTTCGATACCGCGTCCATCGCCTCGAACGCGGGAACCAATTCGCCGGCGGCATAGACTTGAATGCTGAGCCGGCCGTCCGATTCGGCCTCGATACGGCGTGCGAACAGGGTCGCCGCCGTACCTGCGCCGGGAAAATTGGGCAGCCACGCGGTGACCATACGCCAGCGGATTTTGTCCTTGGCCAGCGCGGGTGTACCGAAACCGGCGGCAAGCGCCGTGGCTCCGGCGCCACCGGCGGCCGCCTTGAGGAAGCTCCGCCGTTTGATGGGGGTCGAGCGAGTCATGGGTCCCTCTTCGTCGTGGCCTCGGGTTCAGTCCTGCCGTTGCCAGTGGCCATCGCGCAAAACCTCAAAGGGGCGGAAGCGGTCCTTGTAGGCCATCTTGGGGCTGTTTGCGATCCAGTAGCCAAGATAGACGTAGGGCAGCCCAAGCCGCTTAGCCTGATGAATATGCCACAGGATGGCGAAGGTGCCCGGGCTGCGATGGGACTCGTCGGGCTCGAAGAACTCGTAGACCGCGGAGAGACCGTCACCCAGCTGGTCGGTGAGCGAGGCGGCGATAGTTTTTCCCGCGCCGTCGCGAAATTCGACCAAGCGCGTATCGATCGGCGAATCCTCGATCATTGCGCGGTACTCGGCAAAATCCATGGACGCCATATCGCCTTCGGCGTGGCGTGCGTCCTGATAGCGCCGGAACAGGTCAAAATGGTGCACCCGCGCGGCGAGCGGAGCCTCGACGACGGTCAGATCGGCGTTGCGCCGTTCATTGCGCCGGAACGTACCGTTCGAGTGGAAGTCACGCGCAATCACTCGGATCGGGAGGCAGGCCTGACAGTTGGCGCAGGCAGGCCGGTAAACGAAATCGCGGACGCGGCGAAACCCGGCCTGGGCCAGCCGGTCGTGTTGGGCCGGCGCGTCGCCTTCGAGATGGGCGATAATCTTACGCTCGGCGCGGTCGGGCAGATAGGGGCAGGGTTGAGCTTGTGTGACGTAGAAAAAATCTGCATCCGGCGCGAGGCGAAACGACCCGTCGTCGGTGCCTAAAAGGTCGTTCGGACGAGACTTCGTATCTTTCAGCATCAGTTCGCGGACCGGATCAAGCTTACCAGAGGTCATAATACCACGGCGCGAACAGCAAAACCCAATCCAGAGAAAAAGGATCAGAGGCGTGCCGACGCGCAGAGAATCCGTGAATCGATAGTCTCCCGGCGTCGTGACCAGCAGGTTGGTAAGATAACCGATCGGGGTTGCCGACAATGAAGGCACCGGCAGCCGCGCCGCCGATGATGACGAGTTCGAAGGGCTGGGTGAGCACCTCGATGTGCCCGCCCATCATGATAAGGCCGCCGAAAACGCAGACGACGACGGTGATGGCGCCGATGATCAGTAGCATCTATTCCGTTTCCAACCTGGAGCGCTGCGTCGTGGTCCATGCCGGATCCTTGGGCCGAACCTGAAAAAATTAGGCCAATTGCGGTGAATAAACCGTTAATCGCAGGCGCTGCGTAGGGTGGGAGAAAAGCCGTTTAGCGGCGGGTTTCGGCCCAGTCGAGCAGGTCTGCGACGACCCGCTTAAGCACCGCAACCAGGGCCGCAGCACGTTCGGCATCGAAGCGCGCGGGCGCAGCCTCGTCGAGGTAAGCGGCCTGGGCAAGTTCGAGCTGGACGACGTGCACGCCCTTCTCGGGCTTGCCGTAATGGAGTGTGATATGGCCACCCGTAAAGCGTCCGTCGCACACCGCGTCGAAGCCATCCGCCCGGTCCAGCAGCCCAAACAGGCTCTCGTACAGACCAGAATCGGCGGATCGGCCCTCGGCGGTGCCGAGATTGAGGTCGGGCAGGATACCCTCGAAGAAGCGCGGCAGGACGGATTTTATGGAATGGCCGTCGAGCACGACGGCAATACCGAAACGCTCGGTTAGTGCGGCGATCTCCGCGGCTAGCCGGTCGTGGTAGGGCTGCCAGTACTGCGCGAGACGCGCCGTGATCTCGTCCGTGCCGGGCGCCTCACCGTCGGCGTAAAGGAGATGGTGCTCGAAGTCGGTGCTCGGGCAGACCCCCGTGTTGTCGGCGCCGGGATAGAGTGCCGTGTTTTCGGGCGCGCGATTGAGGTCGACGACGTAGCGCGAATGGGTTGCGACGAGGAGCCCGGCGCCCAGGGCCGGGGCGAAGCCGTAAAGCCGGTCGACATGCCAGTCGGTATCGGGCAGGGAGCGCGCCCGTACCGTCATGCGAGTCGCCAATTCATCGGGCAGATGAGTTCCCGCGTGGGGCACATCGATCAGGAGAGGCGTGCGTCCGGGGGTGAAGCGAAAGAGCTCCATGGCGTCAATCCGTTGGGGCGGGCTGCAGCAGGAGCCGAGCGGCGACGTCGATATCCTCGCGGACCATGGTCAGCGGGATCGTGGCACCGGCGTGCCAGAGCGCGACGAGATCGTCGTAATGGGCCGAGAAGGGGTTACCCGACTGGCCAGTGTTCTGCATTACGTATGAGGGCGCGCCGGGCGCCAGATCATAGATCGCGCGATAGCCGGGCCCCGCGGTCTGGGCGTAAGGCGCAGCCCCCTTGGCCGTGTAGCTTGCGGCGTTGATCGTGTAGCTGCCGCCGTCGGTTGCAAACTCGCGGCCAGTCAAGCTGCTTACCACAGGTAGACGGGAAAAGATTTTGTGGTTGAGCGCAAGCCGGTGAACCTCGCCCCAACGCCAGGCGGCGGGGTTACCGCCGTGGCTTGTGGCTAACTCCGTCAGGGCCGCTTCGAGCGCGGTGTCGGCCAGGTTGGCGCAATCCTCCAGCCGTTCGGTCGTGACGTCGTCGCAAAACGGCGAGCCGCCGGTCATGGCGTTGAGGCTCAAGGTCGCCCGTATACCCGCGAAATCGTCGTAGAGCGGACCCAGCTCGTCGGCCAGCAGGGCGCGTAAAAAGGCACGCTGCCAGGCGGCGAAGATCAGCGGCTCGGGCCGTTCCGCAGCCATCGCGTAGTCCCAACCGCTCAACAGGTCGACGGCGGATTGGGCGCGCGGCGATCCCGGATGCGCCTGTGCTAGCAGCAGGGGCGTGAGCGCGGCGGCAAAGCCCGAGCGGTTGTCGATCTGGATAGCCGCGAGGCTCTCGGGCGTATGGTTGTCTTGCGTGTCGAGCAAATCCGCGATTTGCCGGTACCGCCAGGGCGGGGTCCAGTCGTCGGTGATGAACCAGGGATAATCCGCGGGCACGATCCGCTGGTTTGCGGTCACGATCGCGCCGCCGGGAGGATCGACGCTGCGCGGCAGTGCTGCGAATGGGATCACGCCGATCCAGTCGTACTCGCCGCTCCAGCCGGGCGCCGGGAAGCGGCCGTCGCCTTGTTTACGGATCGGCACCCGGCCGGGTGCGATAAAGCCGATATGACCCTCGGCGTCGGCATAGACGATATTCTGCTGCGGCGCGTGGAAATCGCGCATGGCGTCGACAAAATCATCTCGATTTCCGGCCAGCGCGGCGCGCAACCCGGCCTGGGCCGAGCGGTTATCGGACGCCAGTGCGGTCCAGGCCAGGGCGAGAACATAGCCGTCGCCGGCAAACTCGCGGGCGCTCGCGATCGCGTCCGAGATCACCGGTCCGTGGCGGCTCTCGCGGACCTCGATCGCAACCTCTGCGGCTCCGCGCACTGCGATCACTTCCTGGCGCACCGCGAAAGGCTCCGTGCCGTCGGGCGTGAGGTAGCGGCTGAGATCATCGGGGTCGAGCCGTTCGACGAACAGGTCCTGGACGTCCGGGTTGGT
>Ga0114999_10010230_pt1 | contig 10179 bp, 7 predicted proteins | sample ArcticOcean_MG_C_3_FD_89820 | JGI IMG/M metagenome (GOLD analysis project Ga0114999, IMG submission 89820) | Marine microbial communities from western Arctic Ocean - ArcticOcean_MG_CB8_126 | ecosystem: Environmental > Aquatic > Marine > Oceanic | place: Arctic Ocean: Canada Basin | collected... | reverse complement strand
TGAAGACCCTGGTTATTCTGAGATGGCGTTTGCTCGCAATGCATTTGAGGAAGAGCAGGAAATTTTCGGCACAGACATCTGGCCAACCGGGCTGGCGGCCAACCGCGCGAGTGTCGAACGGTTTATGAAATATCTCACTGACCAGACGCTGATCGACGCCCCCTACCCAGTTGAGGAATTGTTCCACGAGTCAGTGCTCGACAGTTAAGCAAGAGGAGACCCTTCAATGACGGAGTATTCTGTTCCCGCCTTTAAAACCTTTATCGACGATCTGCGTGATCATTTCGCCAAGGACTCGCCAGAAACCGAACATTGGGAAGGTGTCCGCGGCATTCTTAAAACGCTATGCGCTGATGGGCAGATGCGCGAGAAGTCAAAGGAATGGCCGGCAAAGCGCGGGGTTGAATTACAGCTTCATCACGATCCTGACCACGGGTTCTTTGTCGGCGGGTTGATCCGACAACCAAACCACCGCGCGAATGTTCACGATCATGCCCATACCTGGACAATTTATGGCGTGCTCGTGGGTGAAGAACGCACTCACGCGTACAAACGTCTCGATGATGGCAGTGTACCGGGCAAGGCGATGCTCGAACTTCTCGCTCAGAACGAGGCACCAACTGGTCATGTGGATATAGTGCCACCTTGGGTCCCGCATTCAGAATGGGGCATGGGCGAACGGTCGGTCGCGATAACTGTTCGTAGTCAGCGCCCCGGCGGTTATTCCCAGAACCGGTTCAATTTGGAGACCGGTGAGACCAATAACGCTCACCGTGGTTTAGAACTAATCCCGACGCCCGTTTAGACAAAGCAGCGCCAGCGCCGAGATTGCCGCGCCAATTGCGATGGCGAAAAACGCAGCCATCCTGCCGGCGGCTTACCCAATACCACCCGCGGCATCAAGCGTGATACCTGCCGCCAACGGTCCCAGGATCCCGCCTGCGTAACCGATCGTTGCATGCAGCGCCATTGCCGCGCCGCGCAATTTTTCGGGCGCTGCTGCTACCAAACCAGCATTAGTGGGCGCATTACGGCCAGAGGTCAGCATTGCGAAGGCAAAACAAATACCGATCACCACGCCGTAGCCTGCACCGCTTAACATGCCAACACTCACACCAGCGGCCAGCGAAACAATTGAGACACTGATCACAACACGGCGTCGGTCAAAAGCAATGGCCAGCTCACCAAACGCCATGTTCGCAGCGACACCAACGAGGGCAAAAAGCGTTGCCCAGATAGTCGAGCTTAAAACCTCATCGCCAAGGACATTGGGAGCTTGAGAGAAAAACAGAAAGGCCACAACCCAGACCCGGAAGGCGAAGACCTCCCAGGCGTATCCAAAATAGGAAATCATGTAGCTCACCACGCGACGGTTTCTTAGCAACTGGCCGAACGCTGCAAGCACAGGAGTTGGCGGTGCCGTGAACCTGCCCTCGGCAGAACAAAGGCAATAACCATTGTCCCGGCAAAGCACCCCAGTCCTGCCGTTATGAAAGTCCAGCGCCAGCCGAACAGGGAGGCTACCTCGCCACCGATCAGGAAGGAAAAGGCCGTCCCGAGTGCGAACATACCCGTATAATAGGTAACGCCCCGGCTACGGGAAGACGCTGGCAACTGGTCGGTTAGCGCTTTCAGGCCCGGCATATAGGTGCCACCAAGTCCGGCGCCCGCCAAAAATCGTAATACAAGACCTGTCCAGAAACCTCCCGCGAAGAACGCGAACCCAATGGAAGCCAAACCCGCCACTATGGCAGAGAGAAGATAGATGCGCTTGGGATCGATGCGGTCGGTCAGCGTCGTTAAAACCGGCACCGCGGCAACATAGCCCGCAAAATAGATGCCGCCGAGACAGCTCGCTTCAGTGCTGGTCAGGCCCCATTCGGTGATGAGCTGCGGCAACACCGCCGCCAGCGTCATGAACCCCAAAAGATTAAGGACAAGCGCGCTACAGAAATAGGATATCAGCGCCGCCGCACTGCGGACGGGGCACGACGGGCTCAGGCGGATTTCTCTTCGTCGTCAGCCTGTACCAGCACCGGGTGTTCCAGCTTGTCCATCATTTCCTTCGGAACAACCTGCCAGAAACGTCGCAACTCCCGATCCCAATCGACCAGCAAACGCTCGGCAAAACGGGACTGGGTTTCGCGCCAATGCTCGGTGACGAGATCACGCAATACCTGAGACCAGTACGGTGACTGCATACGGTGATAAACCACATTATCGGGGTTGATGTTATTCACCAAGCTGGCATCGGTGTCATAGATAAACGCCATGCCGCCGGTCATCCCGGCACTGAAGTTATCGCCGACCGGACCAAGAATGGCGACGGTTCCACCGGTCATGTATTCGCAACCATTGGCACCACAGCCTTCGACAACAGCATTGGAGCCGGAATTGCGAACCGCAAATCGTTCGCCGGCCTGACCGGCCGCAAACAAACGACCAGCCGTGGCACCATAGAGAACCGTGTTACCAATGATGGTGTTCTCATTAGTCGCAAGCGGGCTCGCCGTGACCGGCCGTATAACAATAGTGCCGCCCGAAAGCCCCTTACCAACATAGTCATTAGCATCACCGAGAACCTGAAGCTTCAAGCCCTGTACAGCGAAGGCGCCCAGCGATTGACCAGCGGAGCCCCGCAGCCGCACCGTAATATGACCCGGCTGCAACCCATCCATCCCAAAGCGCCGGGTAATCGCCGATGAAATCCGGGTACCCATGGCACGTTGTGTGTTGCGGATATTGTAGGCGAGTTGCATTTTCTCGCCGCCTTCCAACGCCGGTGCCGCATCCTTGATCATCTGAGCATCCAGAGAATCCGGCACTTCATTCCGTTTGCCGCGATTCTCCGACCGATTTTCGCCACCCGGGTCGGCCTGAATGAGAAGCGGGTTAAGATCCAGATCATCAAGATGCGGATTACCCCGCCGAACTTGCATCAGCAAATCAGTGCGTCCGATAATTTCATTGAGCGTCCGCACACCCAGGAAGGCCAAAATCTCGCGAACTTCTTCAGCAACAAAGCTGAACAAATTGACGACCTTTTCAGGCGTACCTGTAAATTTCTCGCGGAGCTTGTCGTCCTGAGTACAGACCCCAACCGGACAGGTGTTGGAATGACACTGGCGCACCATGATGCAACCCATCGCAACCAGTGATGTCGTACCGATGCCATATTCATCGGCGCCCAATAGCGCGGCGATGACAACATCACGACCCGTCTTGAGGCCTCCGTCGGTCCGTAGCATGACATTGTCGCGCAATCTATTCAGGGTCAGAACCTGATGCACTTCGGCGAGACCCATTTCCCAGGGCAGGCCAGCGTATTTGATCGATGTTTGCGGGCTGGCCCCGGTGCCACCTGAATGACCGGACACCAGAATAACATCCGCTTTCGCCTTGGCGACACCAGCGGCAATCGTGCCAATCCCCGATTGCGCAACTAACTTCACGCAGACTTTGGCTTCGGGGTTAATCTGTTTCAGGTCATAGATGAGCTGCGACAAATCCTCGATTGAATAGATGTCGTGATGCGGTGGCGGTGAGATCAACGTAACGCCCGGTGTTGAATGCCGCAGGCGTGCAATCATTTCCGAGACTTTCATCCCCGGCAGCTGGCCACCCTCACCCGGCTTCGCACCTTGAGCGATTTTAATCTCTATCTCGCGGCAATTATTCAGATATTGCGCCGTCACACCAAACCGGCCGGACGCCACCTGCTTGATCGCAGACGAGGCGTTGTCACCGTTAGGGCGAGGTTTAAAGCGAGCGGGATCCTCTCCACCCTCACCGGAATCTGATTTGGCGCCGATGCGGTTCATTGCGATTGATAATGTTTCATGCGCCTCGGGACCGAGAGCCCCTAAAGATATGCCTGGCGCGACCAGCCGCTTACGCAGCTCGGTAATCGATTCTACCTCTTCAATTTCCACACCCTCACCACTCGGTGAGAATTCCATCAAATCGCGTAAATTCACCGGCGACTGGCGCTGAACGGATTCAGAATATTTTTTATAGCCCGCATAGGAATCCGTATCGCAGGCATGCTGAAGCATATGGATACTCTCACCCTGGAATGAGTGAGTCTCACCGGTGCGGCGATAGCGGTACAGACCGCCAATCGGCAATGTCGTCACGTCTTCCGAGAAAGCCCGGCGATGCAGACGCAGTGAATTATGTTGGATACCGGAAAGTCCAATGCCGGAAATCCGCGATGCCATACCGGGAAAGAATTCCGATACCAGCGTGCGACTAAGCCCAACGGCTTCAAACTTGTACGCGCCACGATAAGAAGAGATTACTGAAATCCCCATCTTGGACATAATCTTCAACAGCCCCTGATTAACTGCTCCGCAATAACGCTTAATGCAATCGGACAGCGAGAGGTCACCAAACAATCCACGACGATGCCGGTCAGCGATCGCTTCCTGCGTCAGATAGGCATTGACCGTTGTCGCACCGGCACCGATCAGGACAGCAAAATAATGCGTATCAAGACACTCGGCTGAACGGACATTAATCGATGTAAAAGTCCGCAGCGATTCCCGCACCAAATGACTGTGAACACCACTCGTCGCGAGAATCATTGGGATCGAGGCTTTGGTAGGTCCTATATTCTTATCGGACAGAATAACGTGTACTGCACCACCGCGCACTGCGTTTTCGGCTTCCGCGCGGATACGCTCCATCGCTTCCCGAAGGGCGTTCTCGCCGCCATTGGCATCAAACGTACAATCGATCTCAAACGCGGTGTCCCCCATATGGGCGCGCAACGCATCAAACTCTGCATTTGCAAGGACCGGTGAGCTCAGCTGTAGGAGCCGTGTCTGGCTCTCATCCATCGCCAGAATATTGCCAAGATTACCCAGCCGCGTATTCAGGGTCATGACCCGATATTCACGCAGGCTGTCGATCGGCGGATTGGTCACCTGGCTAAAAGATTGACGGAAGAAATGATGCAGCCCGCGATAATGTTCAGACAGCACCGCGATGGGCGTGTCATCACCCATCGAGCCAATTGCTTCCTTGGCATCCTCGACCATCGGCTGAACCAGGAGCTCAAGTTCCTCCAGCGTATGACCGGCAGAGAGTTGTCGACGACGCAATTCATCGCGATCAAACTCAGCCTGCTCATCACTGTCAGTCCGGATCAGACTGTCCATCTGAGTTATGTTCCCGGCCCACTCTTCGAACGGCGCCTCCCCGGCCATGAGCTCGCGCAATTCGCCATCGTGATAAAAACAACCTTCATCGAGTTGTACGGCAATGGTCTGACCAGGACCAACGCGGCCCTTTTCAACAATCCGCGATTCATCCATCGTGACCATGCCGGTTTCCGACCCTACTACCAAAAGACCATCTTCGCGAATTGAGTAGCGCAGCGGACGCAAGCCATTGCGATCCATGCCCGCAACAACCCAGGTGCCGTCCGTCGCACAAATCGCCGCCGGACCATCCCAGGGTTCGATAACGCAATTGCAATAGCTGAAGAATGCCGCGTGATGGTCTGGCACGTTGGGCTTTGCCGACCAGGCATCGGGGATCATCATCATCTTGACCAAGGGCGCGGACCGTCCACCACGCGCCAGCAACTCATAGGCCGCATCGAGGGCGGAAGAATCCGAGCTCCCGGCCTGAATGATTGGCTTGATGTCCTCGATGGATTCGCCAAACAGATCTGACTCGAGCCGGGTCTCATGGCTCTTCATCCAGTTGACGTTTCCGGACAGCGTGTTGATCTCGCCGTTATGAGCCAGCATGCGGAATGGCTGGGCCAGCTTCCAGGTTGGGAAGGTGTTTGTTGAATAGCGCTGATGGTAAATCGCAAACCGGGATTCAAACCGTTCATCGAGAAGATCGGGGTAAAAATCTGTCACCTGTTCAGCGAGGAACATCCCCTTATAGATTATGGAACGGCAGCTCAGCGAACAGATGTAAAATTCTGGAATGTTTTCATCGATCACCTGATTCTCAATCCGGCGCCGGATGACATAGAGATCGCGCTCGAAATCTTCATCCGATTTACCGGATTGGCCAGCAATCATAATCTGTTCAATTTCGGGCCGCGTGGCATTCGCTTTTTCACCGATGATGCCTACGTTCAACGGCACCTGGCGCCATCCATAGATCGAATAACCGAACTGCAAAATTTGCGCTTCAACAATACTGCGGCAGCGTTCCTGACCCGCGAGATCTGTACGTGGCAGAAAGATCATGCCAACGGCGATAGGACCTGGGCCGGGCGTATGACCGGTTCGAATGGTATGCTCGTGGAAAAAGTCTTGCGGGATTTCGACATGGATACCGGCGCCGTCACCGGTCTTGCCATCGGCATCTACCGCACCGCGATGCCACAATGCTTTGAGAGCCGCGATTCCAGCCTCAACCACTTCACGCCGACGCTTACCATCAATCGACACCACCATGCCAACACCACAGGCATCATGTTCATCAGCGGGGTCATAGAGACCTTCTTTATGTAACCGTTCGGCATTCTCGCGCCATTTTGCAATTTCGCGTTCACCCTTATTGAGTTCTATTTTTTTCATGCTACAGCCTCTTCGCTGATAGGGAGCCGCGCCTTGAGATAGCTATCCATTGCCGTCGCTGCATCACGACCGTCACGAATTGCCCAAACCACCAGCGAGGCACCACGGACAATATCACCTGCGGCAAAGACGCCATCGAGATTGGTCATTTTGTTACGGAAATTGATTTTGAGAGTGCCCCATCGAGTAACGCCCAACTCGGGAACATTAAACATTTTTGGTAAATCTTCAGGGTCGAAGCCCAATGCCTTGATGACCAGATCACCCTCAACATTGAAACTCGAGCCTTCGATAACTTCAGGCGTCTGGCGTCCAGAGGCATCGGCGACGCCAAGATGGATACGGGCAACCCGCACTGCTGAAACCACTTCATCGCCAAGAAACGCTTCGGGTTGCGCGCGCAGGGTGAACTGAACACCTTCTTCTTCGGCGTATTGAACCTCACTTCGTGAACCGGGCATATTGGCCATGTCACGCCGATAAAGGCAGACGACGGATTCTGCACCTTGACGCACAGCTGTCCGGACGCAATCCATCGCGGTGTCGCCCGCACCGAGAACGACAATCTTTTTATTGGCCGCGGTTAATGACCCATCGTCAAATCCAGAAACGGTATCGCCAAGACCTTTACGGTTAGAGGCAATTAAGAAATCCAGCGCCGGGACGATATTGCCCAACCCGATACCGGGGACCTGAAGATCACGTGCCTTATAGACGCCGGTGGCTACTAGGATGGCATCATGGCGATCACGCAATTCTTGAAAACTGACATCCTGACCGACATCGACATTGTAATGCATCTTGATGCCAGCTTCTTCGAGAAGGGCGATCCGCCGCGTTACAATTGACTTGTCGAGCTTGAAGTTCGGAATACCATAAACCAACAACCCGCCTGCCCGATCATAACGATCATAGACATGAACCTGATAACCTTTGCGGCGCAGCATATCTGCACCAGCGAGCGCAGCAGGGCCGGCCCCGATGATCCCAACCGACTGATCAATTTCGCGGATCGGTTTGGGTGGCTTGACCCAGCCATTCTCAAAGGCGGTCTCAGTAATAAAACTCTCAACAGCGCCAATCGTTACAGTACCATGGCCGGCCTGTTCGATGACGCAATTGCCTTCGCAAAGCCGGTCCTGTGGACAAATTCGGCCACAAATTTCAGGAAAGGTGTTGGTCGCAGCAGAAAGCTCATAGGCCTCCTCCATACGATCTTCGGCCGTCAGCATAAGCCAGTCGGGAATGTTATTTTGCAGCGGGCAATGGACCTGGCAGAACGGAATTCCGCATTGCGAGCACCGACTGGCCTGTTCTTCGGCCTGTTCTTCGTTGAAACGACGATAAATCTCGCCAAAATCGGTACTACGCTCCTCTGAAGGGCGTTTCTCAGGTGTTTTTCGCTCTATATCTACAAATCTGAGCATTTTATTGTCCAATTTCTCGCCATTTCAGGGTAAATACTGCTTTACCCGCCATAAAACCGCCCTCGCAAACGCGACAAAATATTCTTGGAAGTTGGTCGAATTTCCCTAGGCCCTCCTGAGGAGGAGGCTCTGTATAGGGTAAAATTTGGCGGTTGGCAAGGAAAAAATGCTAATTAGGTCAATAGATGTTAACTAGTTTAGGCAATCATAGGGAAGTAGAGTTTCGAACGGTTCAATCGTTTGCGCAGATTTAGCAAATTTAGTTCCGTTATGAGACTAATTCTTCATTTTCCTCGACTCTGCAACTCTGTATATGTTGAGACCCAATAGGATAAGGGCTGCAAAATTTGACTCTCCTTCAGATCTCCATCCTTGCAGTCATTCAAGGCATCACAGAATTCCTGCCCGTTAGCTCATCGGGACACCTCGCCCTGACACCGGTCTTGCTCGGTTGGCCGGACCAGGGGCTCACTATGGATGTCGCCGTGCATGTCGGTACGCTGGGCGCCGTAATTGTCTATTTGTGGCGTGAAGTCTGGATGATGTTATGTGGCCTTGGAAAGCTCACAACGGGGAAGATCGACGACGGCGCGAAGCTGGCCGGGTTAGTTGTTGTTGCAAGCATACCCGTCGTCATCGCGGGGCTAGCCGTCAAAGCTTATTTTGGCGAAGGCCTCCGGACGCCACTGGTCATTGGCTGGGCCTTCATCATCGGCGGTATCCTGCTTTATTTAGGTGACCGGTATGGACTCAAAATTAAACGCATGACCCACATTACCGTTGGTAACGCACTGCTGATCGGTCTCGCGCAGGCCCTCGCTGTAATTCCAGGCTCCAGCAGGGCTGGCACCACGATCACCATGGCGCGGCTGCTCGGGTTTGAAAGGCGCGACGCCGCACGATTTTCGATGTTGCTCTCGATCCCAGCCATTGCTGGCGCAGGGCTTTTGCAGGGGATATATGTAATGGAAAGCGGCGACGCTGCTTTTCAGACGGATATCCTGATTGCCACCGGGCTTGCCTTCATAGCAGCCCTGCTCGCCATCATCGTCATGATGAGTTGGCTGCAGCGGCAGAGCTTTACACCCTTCGTGTTCTACCGAATTGCCCTGGGTGTCGTAATCCTGTGGTTAGCGGCTTAAGCCGCCTTTGCTGCGCGGCCATTATCTTTAGCCCGCCGATAACGGTGCAGATAGGTCGGCAACACTGCGTTCAGCGTTGTCGGCACAATTCCTAACGCGTCAAATCCCTGTGCATCCCCACTCACGACATTATCGTGTTTCAAGAGCCGCACCTGATCCCGGGTGAGCATGGGTTTAGGCCGGAAAAATGGAACCCGGAGATGTTCCAGAAAAAACGCCTTTGCCGAGGCTGCCCAAAACGGCGCCGGCACCAGGAACCGATCCCGGCCAATCTCGGCTAGCATCATTTCCATCAACTCATGAAATGTATGCACGGAAGGACCGCCAAGTTCGTAACAACCGCCAGAAGTCGCATCATCGCCCAGACAGGCTGAGACAGCTTTAGCCACATCAGCAACGTAAACCGGCTGGAACCTGGTCTTTGGACCAATAACCGGCAACGCCGGCGACAAACGGGCCAAGGCCGCAAACCGGTTAAAGAAATCATCTTCGGGACCAAACACGATGGAGGGACGAAGAACCGTTGCGCCTTCAAAGGCGTCATTAACTGCTTTTTCGCCAAGCGCCTTGCTGCTTGCATAATCAGACTCTGATTCTACGTCCGCACCAATCGCCGATATATGAATAAGCCGCTTTGCACCTGCGGCTTTGGCCGCGGCCGCAACAATGTGCGCACCATCAACATGCAGACTATCAAAATTCTGTTTGCCGCGTTTGTAGAGCACGCCAACCAGATTAACCACCGCATCCGTGCCCGCGACAGCCGCGGCGACAGACTCTGCATTACGAATGTTGGCAGCGACGGGGGCAATCTGCCCGACATCACCCATTGGTTTACAGCGCATTGCTTCTTCTGGCCTGCGGCAGGCAACCCGGACCTGGACGCCCTGCTGCGCAAGAGCGCTCACAACATAACGGCCGACAAAGCCTGCACCGCCAAATACCGTTACAATATTGTGTTTCATGATCTCCTCCACGGGTTAATCCGCAAACCTGACTATGCCCGGTGGGACAGTTATTGTATGAGCCACTATATAGCGCCACCGCACGCCATACCAAAGT
>Ga0114999_10010229_pt1 | contig 10179 bp, 10 predicted proteins | sample ArcticOcean_MG_C_3_FD_89820 | JGI IMG/M metagenome (GOLD analysis project Ga0114999, IMG submission 89820) | Marine microbial communities from western Arctic Ocean - ArcticOcean_MG_CB8_126 | ecosystem: Environmental > Aquatic > Marine > Oceanic | place: Arctic Ocean: Canada Basin | collected... | reverse complement strand
GGGTCCGTTTTTCGGGTATCCTGGGCACTGTTGCCTAGTCATGCTGATAATTGGCCGAGCTGACGGTCCTCCCTCCGAGGGGTGTGCAGAGGGGCACAGCCCCTATGCCGGGAGCCTGAGGGTGTCCCTCAGAAATATCCACTACTTTTTTCTTATTTTCTTCAGCATAAAGCAACAGCCCCGCGGCTACTCAAGGAGACAACGTGATCGGTTTCATAGGAGGCACCGGCCCCGAAGGCCGCGGTCTGGCACTGAGATTTTGCATGGCCGGAGATCAAGTCCTGATAGGGTCTAGGGACCCGGACCGCGCTCGTGAGGCTGCCAGCGGAGTACAGGCCAAGACCGACAATGGCACCGTGTCAGGCACCTCCAACGACGAGGTAGCTCAGAAAGCCGACACCATATTTATAGCCGTGCCCTACACAGCCCAGCGCCAAACGCTAACGGACCTGAAAAACAGCCTGGACGGCAAAATCGTCGTCAGCGTGGTCGCTCCCCTGGCCTTCAAAAAAGGCGTTGCCAGCGCGCTACCGGTGGCCGATGGCTCCGCCGCCCTCGAGACACAGGCCCTGTTGCCCGACTCCACAGTAGCCGCAGCCTTCCAGACAATCAGCGCCCACGACCTGCTCGAAGCTAACAAGCCTCTGGATTCCGACGTTATAGTCTGTAGTGACGACAATGCTGCCAGGGATCTCGTCATGGACCTGGCGGGAAAAATTGCAGGCGTGCGGGCTGTGGACGGTGGCGGTCTCGCCAATGCGGGTTACGTCGAGAGCCTGACCCCGCTCCTGCTCAACTTGAACAGACGCTACAAGGCTCGCTCAGCCATAAGGATCACCGGGATTTAAAGCGGTTCGGACCGCGTCGCACCCAACAAAATGACCCTTCTTAGCATCATAGCCGCAATATCCATCATCAGCACCGGAGTTGCCGGGGGTGCTCCTTCTGACGCAAAAATGGCATCGCCCATACGTGTCATCTCCTCGTCCCACGACGTGAACTTCCCCGACGACGTAGTGTTCAACCTTGAGGCCGAGTCCGACTCGCCTATCACCGAGGTTCGCCTCTTCTATAGCCTGGAAAATCGCCCCGTCCAGGTCTACGGCTACCCCGACTTCGAGCCCGACGATCGTGTCATCGCCGAGTTCAGCGTCAAGACGGGCGGCTCCAACTACATACCTACCGGCGTCGACTTCGAGTACTTCTATCGGATCACCGACTCCGGCGGCAACATCCTCGAGACGCCCCGCTCCAGCTTTGCGTACAACGACCCTCGCTATACATGGCGGGAGATGACCCGCGGCGACCTGACCGTGCGGTTCCACAACCTGTCCCAGGAATCGGTCGAAAGAGTCGTCGACGACGTGATCGGCCAGCTCGACGCAGTGAGGTACATGTTCGGCGTGACCGAGTTCGTCCCCATGAAGGCCGTTATCGTCAACGGTACCCTGGAGGCGCGCCGAGCCTTCCCATTCACCAGCAACGCCGCCACCCGTTCCCACCTCTACGGCGGATTTGCCTTCGGCGAGTACGGCCTTTTCGTCATGCAGGGCCTCAGCGCCGATACGATGGTCCACGAGGCCACACACCTGCTGCTAAACAGCGCCATCGACTCCCCCCTGGCACGAGTCCCCTCGTGGCTGAACGAGGGGCTCTCGACCTACTTCGAAAGTAGTGGCTCTCGCAGGGCAGCGACTGTGTCCCGGGCCAATCGTGCGAACGACCTGCTTCACCTCAGAAATATGGGCAACCAACCTGGCAAGCCGAGTGAGGTCGGCGTCTTCTATGCCCAGTCATGGAGCACAGTCAACTTCATGGTCGCTGCCTACGGTCGCGACAAGATGGGCGAGCTGATTGCCACCATCAACGATGGAAACAGGATTGGCGATGCCATCAGCATGACCTACGGCGTCACGGTCGATGAGCTCGAGCAGCTCTGGAAGGCCGACCTACAGGGCCAACCGGTCATCCTGACCCGCCCCGACATTGGCTCCGTAGCCACAGCAAGCATGATCTCCGGCGCATTCATGATCGCGGTAATCGCCACCGCCTGGCGATGGCTCATGAACTGGCTCCGCGGCCCCCAACCAGACGAAGAAGCTGCGAACCCCGAGTAGGGGTGCTGCGCACGCTTAGTCGGTGCAGGGGAACTTGCCTGACCCTGTTAGCCTTTGGGGGTGGGCAGAGGGGTACGGCCCCTCTGCCGGGAGCCTGAGGCTGTCCCTCAGAATGATCTAGTTATTATTCTTTTCTTTCTTCTCACCTCCCCCCCGCAAAGCATCTGGCCCACGAAGTCGCTTTTCCTCGCCCCATTTGAGTGACCACACAATAATCCGATACAAGTAGCCTCAACCACGGAGGCAACGACACCACGGTGATTCGACAATGCTAACTATGGGCGGAACCCCGCGGTGTAGACGGGAATCCTCAGGGGGTGTGCAGAGGGGCACAGCCCCTATGCCGGGAGTGTGAGGGCGTCCCTCACAAATTTTTTCTTCTTTTTTTTCTTCTGCCACACGATAGGCCAGATCTCTAGGGCCACGCTCCCACCCCGCTATCAGCCCTATAAAAGAAACATTTGAGTCGCCACGCCATAATCAGCTACGATGGACATCGTTTCAGCAAGTGGCCTCACCACGGGGGGAACAAACCAATGACTCGCAAAGCCGCCTTCATATACTCCGACAAACTCTCCTCATTCGTCCTCCCTGATAGCCACCCCATGAAGCCAATCCGGCTCCAGTATGCCCATGATCTACTCCGGGACTACGGTATCTTCGACCTCCCAGAAGCGGCCCTAGTCGAGCCGAGACCGGTAACCGACGACGAAGTCTTGCGCTTCCACAAGCCCGAGTACCTCGAATATGTGAAAAGCGTCCGCCCGGGCGACATTCCGGCCTTCGGGTTTGGGCCCGGCGACAACCCGGTCTCCGACGGCCTGTACGGTGCAATGGCCATATCGGCGGGAGGCTCGATGGTCGCTGCGGAACTACTCGCGTCAGGCGGATTCGACCGGGCCTTCAGCATCCTCGGGGGACTGCATCACGCAATGCCGGGCTACGCGTCTGGCTTCTGCGTCTTCAACGACCCGGTCCTGGCGATCCAGGAGCTACTCGCCCGCGGCATGAAGGTCGCCTACGTGGACATAGACTGCCACCACGGCGACGGCGTTCAGTATGCCTTCTACGACACCGACGCGGTGCTCAACATTTCGGTCCACGAGTCCGGCTCATACCTTTTCCCGGGTACCGGCTTCGTGAACGAGACAGGCACGGGCAAGGGCACCGGATACTCCGTAAATTTGCCACTACACCCCTACACGGGGGACGAGGTATACCTGCGGGCATTCCGCGAGGTCGTGCCACCGCTGCTCGAAGCCTTCGCTCCTGACGTGGTCGTGACCCAGCTCGGCATAGATTCCTACTACCGCGATCCTATCACTCACCTGGCCCTCACCATTCAAGGTTTCGCAGAGGCCGTATCCGACCTGGCCGACACAGCCCCCAAATGGCTCGCGCTCGGGGGTGGTGGTTACGACGTGTACGCGGTGGCGCGAGCCTGGACAGCCGCCTACGCCATCATGCTCGACACCCAACTGCCAGACGCCATCCCCGACTCCTACACCGAACGCCACGGCGCAACGACACTATGGGACCATGACGACATGTCCGAGTTTGCACCACACCAGCAGAAAGCAAGCAGCTTCGCCGATGAGAGCATTCTTGAGCTACAGCGCGAGGTGTTTCCGGTGCATGGCCTGCGGATGGCGTGATGGTAGGGATGATCACTCCCGTCTAGTATTCACCACCCGCCCTCCATCTCGCACAACACACTGTTGGCCCCTTCAAAATGACATACGCCCAAAACAAAAAAAAGGGCCGCACCGGAATCACCGGTGCGGCCCTTGCTACGTCCTGTTGCAGTTCCGCCTATACCTCGCGGTACTCGCCTTCGACCGTGCCCTCTGAGTCTTCGCCGCCCTCGCCATCCTCGCCGGGAGCCTCACCGCCCTCAGTGGGAGGTCCGCCCTCGGGGTCGTCGGCCTGGGCGTAGACCAGCTCGCCAACCTTCTGGATGGTTGCCTGCAGCGTCTCGTAGGAAGACTTGATCGCCTCGATATCCTCCCCACTCAGCGCGGTCCGCACGGCCTCGATATGGCCATTGATCTCTTCCTTCAGCTCGTCGGTAACCTTGTCCTCGTTGTCGGCGACGAGCTTCTCAGCCGAGTAGGCCGCATTCTCAGCGGTGTTCCGCGTCTCGACCTCCTCGCGACGGCGCTCATCCTCACCCGCATGGTCCTCCGCGTCCTTCACCATGTCGTCGATCTCGTCCTTCGACAGCCCCGAGCTGGCGGTAATGGTGATCCGCTGCTCCTTGCCCGTACCCTTGTCCTTGGCGGACACGTCCAGGATACCGTCGGCGTTTATGTCGAACGTAACCTCTACCTGCGGGGTCCCTCTCTGGGCGGGCAAAATGCCGTCCAGCATGAACCTGCCTATCGTCTTGTTCTCCGGGGCCATCGTACGCTCACCTTGCAGCACGTGGACCTCGACGCTAGTCTGGCCGTCGGCGGCCGTCGTGAACGTCTCCGTCTTGGCGGTCGGAATCGTCGTGTTGCGAGGTATAAGCGCCGTGGTCACGCCTCCCAGGGTCTCGATGCCCAGGGTTAGCGGAGTCACGTCCAGTAGTAGCAGGTCCTGGACCTCACCCTGGAGCACACCGGCCTGAACCGCCGCGCCAATGGCGACGACCTCGTCCGGGTTTACCCCCTGGTGCGGCTCGCGACCGAATAGGTCCACCACCGCCGTACGCACCGATGGCATGCGGGTCATGCCACCGACCAGTATCACCTGCTGGATGTCCCCAGCGCCCACGCCAGCATCCTCAAGAGCCTTCTTGCAGGGCGTCATCGATTCCCGTATCAGGTCGCCCACAAGCTGCTCGAGCTTCGCCCGGGACAGCGCCATAACCAGGTGCTTGGGACCAGAGGCGTCCGCGGTTATGAAGGGCAGGTTGATCTCTGTTTCCATCAGGGTCGACAGCTCGATCTTGGCCCGTTCGGCGGCCTCTCGGAGCCTCTGGAGGGCCATTCGGTCCTCCTTCAGGTCGATCCCCTGGTCCTTCTTGAACTCGTCGGCTATCCAATCGATGATGCGCTGGTCGAAGTCGTCGCCGCCCAGATGGGTGTCGCCATTGGTGGCCATGACCTCAAACACGCCGTCGCCGATCTGCAAGATTGTTATGTCGAAGGTCCCGCCGCCCAGGTCGTAGACCGCGATCTTCTCCTCCGCCTTCTTGTCCAGCCCGTAAGCCAGGGAGGCCGCCGTCGGCTCGTTGATGATGCGCAGCACCTCAAGGCCGGCAATACGACCTGCGTCCTTGGTCGCGTTACGCTGGCTGTCGTTGAAGTAGGCGGGCACCGTGATAACGGCCTGCGTTATCGTCTCACCTAGCTTTGCCTCCGCGTCCTGCTTGAGCTTCTGCAGGATCATCGCCGAGACCTCGGGTGGCGCGTGGTTCTTGGAGCCCATCGTCACGTATGCGTCGCCGTTTGAGTGCTGTGCCACCTTGAATGGCATCAGCTTGGCATCGGCCTGGATGCTCTCCTCTTCGAAGCGCCGCCCCATGAACCGTTTCACCGAGAAGACCGTGTTTTCGGAGTTGGTCACTGCCTGCCGCTTAGCCGTCAGGCCGACGTACCGTTCGTCTGATTTCGGGTTGATAGCTACCACAGACGGAGTCGTGCGCGCGCCCTCCGAGTTCTCGAGGACCCGTGGCTCGCCGGCCTCAATGATGGCCATACACGAGTTCGTGGTTCCAAGGTCGATTCCCAATACCTTTGCCATTGTCGCGATTCCTCCTGGAGATTCTGTCTCGTTTGTTGTCGAAGAATTGGTGATCGTCAGCACGCAGAGCCGACAGAGATCACTCCGCCTCACCCGACACAGCGTCCGCCACGGTTTCTTGTGGTGGCGACTTGGCCACCACTACCTGGGCGGCCCTCAGCACACGGTCTCGATGTCTGTATCCTTCTCTCACCACATGAACGACCGTGCCCTCTTCTACCTCTGAAGTCTCCTCGTGCATCACGGCCTCGAACTCCCTTGGGTCGAAATTACGACCCAGTGCCTCGATCCTCTTCACACTCTCCGACTCCAACACAGTGTTCAGATTCCTCAGCACGAGAGTCAGCCCTTCGCTCCAGCCAGGCGCCACCGCTTCTTTAGGAATCAGCGCGAGCGCCCGCTCCAGGTCGTCTACCACCGAGAGAGTTCGGAGCAGTATGCCCGTTGTGGCACTGCGCCTGCTCTCCTGTATCTCCTCGGTCACCCGTTTCTTGTAATTGACCAAATCCGCCTGGGCTCGTTGGGCGATAGCGCGGAACTGATCCTTCTCCCTTAGAGCCTCGTCTAACTGCTCCTGCAGTCCATTTTCATCGGGCTCTTCGCCGCCCTCAGAGACAGGCTCCTCCGGCTGAACACTCTCCTCACTCATCAATTGCACTCCTCGCTCCACCGCTCGGCGCGGCGGGCCGTATTATCTTGTGTGAGCATGGAGAAGCTCGAACATCCGGTCCAGGGTTTGGACCGTGAAGCGCCTGAGGTCGTCGTCGCCCACAGCACCCAATTCGTCCCGCGTCTCCAATAGGTTGTTGAACACCTGGAGCACGAGCTGCACCCCCGCCACGTTCAGCCCGAGATCGCCAACCAGGTGCTTGATCAGCCGCAACCTGGCGATGTCTTCCTCGGAGTACAGCCGGAGCATTCCACCGGTACGCGACGGCGTCACCAGGCCCGCTCGCTCGTACTTCCTCAGGGTCTGGGGATGCATCTCCAAAATCCGAGCGGCGACGCTGATGATGTAGACACCGTCAAACCCCGTCGACCTCGTGTCAATGGGACGCGTGCTTCGATTGCTCTGTGCGGACGGATCCTCGTTGACCAGGCTAGCACTCCCTAACCGATACGTGCTACCACCGTTGTATCGTGTGAACCCTGAATTACAGTAGAGGTGTCCCGGAGAGGCCAGTTTCAGCCCCTAATACCGGGTCCACATCACTGATAGGGCTCAGCGGAATAAAGTATAGAGATTGATACGCAGCGTGTCAATAGTGATTACACAGTAGAGCACGCACCGGGCGGTAGAAAAGAACCTTATCGCTGCGAAACGCGTCTAACCTGGCAACACGATAAATTAGTACGGCCGCAACTGAGACGGACGGCCAGGAAGGACGGAGACGATGATATTTTTCAAGGCTTGCCCGAGGTGCAGTGGTGACATGCACGTCAACCGTGACATATACGGTGACTACAAGGAATGCCTCAACTGCGGGAACATGCAGGACTTGGAGAGCCCCGAGGCTCGACACTCCTTCGCAAGCGCCACCACGACCAAGAAGAAAAAGCACAAGGTAGCGTAGCACTGCCAGTTCCGCGCCGCGAAGCAAGAGGGCCGTCCACCAGGATGGCCCTCTTTTTTTTGTCTGCCCGGCGCGGCCTCTTGCCCTGGTCCTTTCTCAGCATAGGGAGAGGATTTCTTGGAGACAACACGTCCCCCTAGCAAAAGCCCCAGCACCTGAAAAGCAGTATGACAGCCACAATCGCGAGTCCGAGCAAATAGATGAGCGATCCAATAAGAACAGCCAGGACACCCATGACTACCCATTCTCGCGTCATCGCCGCGATCAGTAGGTGATCGGCTGTTATCAACGCGACCAGCGACCAGGATAGCAGGGCGGTGATGCTAACAGATAAAGGAGATAAACCGACACCGCTCCACAAACCGACATCGGTCCACAACAAGAGGAATCCAATCAGAAACAGGACGAACCAGGTCGCGATTGAGATCTTAAACTGCGTGCGTCGGTGCAATACCAGATATCCCAGCCCGAAACTGGGAAACAGGTTCCGCAGTCCAGCGCGCAGGTAGCGCCAATTTGTGGGCTCCGCCCGGTGCCGGCTGGGGTTCGAGTCGTACCTATTTAGGTCCGATTTTGCCTCAGCCATACGGCCCAGTTTGCGCAGGGCCTGAGACCTGTTGCGATAGGCTGTCTCGAAATCGGGATTGAGATCGATCGCCTTGCTGAACGCTGCGACAGCACCCTCATAGTCACGGGAACCAAGCAGCCGCACACCCTCATCGTTCTCGGCCACTGCAGGGTCTGTCGTCATTGCAGTTCCTCGTGTGTTGACATGGGCGGAGTCTAATCCAGGCCCTCCAACCAAACTAGTGACATATGCACTAAGTTTTGATGGTTGGTGATAGGTCACCTGGCCAAAGTGTCCGTCGCGGGCCAATCCCTCCTGCTCCGGGTGCGCCGAGCCATGGCTGCTGAAGAAGAGGCGTGGAGAGGAGAATCGCCCCTCCGGCTGCCCTGAGTTCGCCGGAGGGGCGTGAGCGTGTCCCTAACACTCTTGCTTCACCTTTCCCCTCTGGCAAGGGGGTGCAGTGATTGCAGATGACACTGGCATGTCATGCTGAGGAGTGCCCCCGACGAAGCATCTGGGGCTGGGACCGCACACCACTCCATTTTCGATCGAGGTGTTGGCGCTGCCCTACCCAGCCCGCTCGTCTCCCAGGGGTGTGCAGAGGGGCCAAGCCCCAATGCCGGGAGTGTGAGGGTGTCCCTCACAAAAATATATTTATTTTCTTCTTTTTTCTTGGAAAAAGTATCCAATAAGGCCCAACAAATGACCGCACAAAACATGCTCACGAAAATAACATCGGGACGCGTCCTAGACTACAGCCACACCATCGGCCAATACATGGGCGGCATGGACTGGCCAGGCTACTGCCCATTGCCACGGCAGTATCAGCCAACAACACCGTCTACGTGCTAGGCCGAGGCGCAGAGAGCACAGGCGTAGCAGCCCCCATGGAGCCGCGAGCCTTCGGAACCCGCGTCGGCAAATTTTCGATCGGTCCGGTCCCTGGCGACGAAGAACACCTGCTCACGTTCGGATCGTTCGGAAAAGCCCCCGGCCAATTCATGTGGCCGACAGGCATCGCACTGGACGAAGACGAAAACGTCTACGTCACAGACGAGTGGCTAAACCGTGTCTCGGTGTTCGACAAAAAGGGCATCCTCCTATCGACCTGGGGCTCCCCCGGATCCGGTGATGGCGAGCTGAACCGCATCTCAGGGATAACCATTGACGACAACGGCAACGTCTACCTCGTAGACAGCCTCAATCACCGCGTCCAGAAATTCATCAGCGACGGCTAGTTCCTAGGCAAATGGGGGAGTCTTGGCGACGGCGAAGGCCAGCTCAACTCCCCATGGGGCATCTGCCTCGACCAGGATGGGTTTGTATACATAGCCGATCACGGAAACCACCGGGTACAGAAGTGGACGCCGCAGGGCGAATTCCTGCTCCAGTTCGGCAGCCCCGGCGACGGCCCAGGCCAATTGCAGTACCCCTCCGCTGTCACCGTTGACCCCGCTGGCGACGTCTACATATGCGACTGGGCCAACAACCGCGTGCAGGTGTTCGACCCCACGGGCGCATTCCTAACCAGCATCGTCGGCGACGCCCACGAGCCTTCAAAATGGGCACAGATGACCCTCGACGCAAACGCCGACCTGCGAAAGGCCCGCCGCCTCGTCTCGACCATGGAGCCCGAGTGGCGATTCGCACTACCCACCGGCGTAACATTCGACCCAACCGCATCACGGCTAATCGTAGCCGACACCCAACGCTACCGACTCCAGATCTACAACAAAATCAATGACTACGTAGAACCCCAGTTCAACTTCTAGTATCCGTCCGTGCTGGATCGTGGTTCGACGGGCCCACTTAGATTTACCGTTCACCCTGAGCTTGTCGAAGGGCAAACTGCTCAACGCGACATTTCTTGTGCAAGGCCCAACGAGGTAAGCCATGTCAGCATTCAAATGGATCCTCGCAGCCCTGGGCGTACTCGCCGGTATAGGCGCACTCTACCAGCTCATATCGGAAGCCAGAGACAAGCCCAAGCACCCGTTGCCCGGTAAGCTGGTAGACGGCGGCGGCCACCGTTTGCACATCAACTGCATGGGGGAGGGCAGCCCGAAGGTGGTGATGGATGCCGGCGGTGCGGGCTCCTCCCTAGATTGGAGCCTGGTGCAGCCGGAGGTCGCCAAATTCACCCGCGTCTGCACATTCGACCGGTCCGGCCTCGGTTGGAGCTACCCTGGCC
>Ga0114999_10010228_pt1 | contig 10180 bp, 13 predicted proteins | sample ArcticOcean_MG_C_3_FD_89820 | JGI IMG/M metagenome (GOLD analysis project Ga0114999, IMG submission 89820) | Marine microbial communities from western Arctic Ocean - ArcticOcean_MG_CB8_126 | ecosystem: Environmental > Aquatic > Marine > Oceanic | place: Arctic Ocean: Canada Basin | collected... | reverse complement strand
TTTACTTTAATAAATCTGAAGTCGTAAAAAATTTCAAATTCCACGATGTCAGCAAGGATCCGCGAGTCCTTCTAGAAATGACCGACGGGGAGGCAATGGATGAGGCCGGGGCACGTGAAACGACCGCCAGAATTTGCTGGGACCCCTACTTCCACAATCCCAGTCTGCGCTATCGCCTGAACCGGATTAAAATGAAAACACTGCTGATCTGGGGCAAAAATGACGGCATAGTCAAACCAGCCTATGGCCGCGGCTTTAGCAAAAAAATTCCTGGCTCAACAATGGTCACGATTGCGAAAGCCGGACATTTCCCACATGTCGAACAACCGGAAGAATTCATGCAGCATGTTCGCGCATTTCTTCGCTAATCACGTATATCTTACACGCCTTTAGAGGACACCAATTCAATGGAATTTTATCACTTTACCGAATTTGCCTGGCCCTTCCTCCCGCCGGACGATGAATTTACCTCTATGCGGGTGAACCTGCCCAGCCAGGTCTATGACCCCGAAATTGGTGCGGACTGGTACGATATGTGCCTCGACCAGCATCTACTGGCTGATGATCTTGGTATGAACTGTATGATCAATGAGCATCACCAAACGGCGACTTGTCTTAACTCGGCCGCCCCTTTGTCGGTTGCTATTGCGGCACGGCAAACCAAAAATGCCCGGATTTGTATCCTCGGCAATCCTTCCGCCAACCTTCGCGACCCTATTCGAAACGCGGAAGAAATGGCGATGATCGATAATCTTTCACATGGCCGCCTCGAATGCGGTTTTGTTCGTGGAGTTCCTTACGAGCTGTTCAGCTCCAATTGTAACCCGACCGAAACCAGTGAACGCCTTTGGGAATCCATTGCCTTGATGCAGAAGGCTTGGACGACCCATGACGGCCCCTTCAATTATGAAGGACGTTGGGTCCATAAACGGCAAGTAAATGTCTGGCCGCGCCCCTATCAAGCTCCACACATGCCGATCTGGATGACTGGTGGGTCGGACATCAACCATGCAACACGCTCTGTCGAAAACGGCTTCACCTTTACAATGTTCCTTACACCAACTGAAGGCATGAAAAAGATGTTTACCGGTGTTCGCGAAAATCTGAAGAAAAAGGGCCTACCAAAACCCGCAGATGATCTGTTCGCCTTCATGCCGCTGGTCGCAGTTGGGGAGACAGAAGAAGAAGCGTTAAAATTCATCAAGCAGGTCTTCTGGTACGTTACAAACAATAAAACAGAGCCGCAATTCCGGGCGCCCCCTGGGTATGTAGAAACAGAACTTTACGCCAAATTCTTGTCCGGGAAGTTCTCCGGTGGCAGAACCGACGCTATCAGGTCCAAAGGTATGGACTATTTCCGCGAGAACGGTGTTGCGGTTTATGGCACGCCCGATCAGGTCGTGAAGCAGTTGAAGAAGATGTACAAAGATATCGGTGGCTTCGGCAATCTGATTGCTATGCTTCATTCCGGTGATATGCCTTACAAAGACGTTGCCAAAAGCATGACGTTGTTCGCTAAAGAAGTCATGCCACAGCTTAAGGATCTCGGTACGGTCAGCTCCAAGATTGGCATGCTAAAAGATCGCGGTCAGCCCGTTCAAGCGAAAAAATTTAAGGGTCGTACTGCCGCCTTGGAAGCAGCTCGGGCGAAATCCGGCGTCGCTGTGAGAAGCCCAAAGAAACCCAAGAAACAAGCGGCTTAGAGAATAGCTGTTTGGAAAACAAAGGAGATAGTTCATGGCGATCAAAGGCATCAGATCCCGCTATATCAACGTCGACGGGATCAAGACTCATTATCTTGAAGGAGGGGAAGGCCCAACCGTGGTCTTTATGCATTCCGGCGAATTCGGCGGTTGTTCTGAACTTTCTTGGGAATTCAATCTCGCTGCCTTTGCCAAACACTTCCGCGTTATTGCCCCCGATGGATTAGGCTTCGGTCGCACCGATAAGGTGTTTGATTTCGGAGGTGGGCGTGATCGTTTCTTTAAACACATCACTCGTTTCTTCGAGATCATTGATATCAAAGAAGCTGATTTCGTCGGCAACTCCATGGGGGGCAGCAATCTCGTGCGTATTGCTGCAGCGCCACCGATGATTTTCCCGATGCGGTCAATGGTTCTCGCCTCTGGCGGTGGTTTCGCACCGGCAACGGATGCAAGGAAACAACTGCTGGATTATGACGGCTCACCGAAGGCCATGCGCGAATTGCTCGACGGTCTCTTCTACAACAAGAAGAAATGGGTCGATAACCCGGCTTACATCCGCAAACGCCAAAAGCTCGCAACGATGCCAGGTGCCTGGGAATGTGCGGCTGCCGTGCGGTTCAAACGGCCTACGATCAAGAGCGCTGGCGGTCAATTCGGTAATCCGGACGCAACTGTTTATGAGAACGTCGCTATCCCGACTCTGATGATTGCAGGTAAGCAGGATCAACTGCGGGAAAAGGGCTATGCGCCAAAACTAGCCAAGCGCATCAAGGGTGCGAAGGTTTCGGTTTATGACAAGGCCGCCCATTGCCCGCATATCGAACACGCGGCACGCTTTAACAAGGAAGCCATTGCCTTCCTCAAAGGCGTTCACAAGAAGCTCGGGGTTAAGGCGTAATTCTTCCGATGGCGGATCATCAGCATGCGCCAACTGGATCGTCATCCGTTAACCCGATTCTTATAGAAGCTGTCCGTGGCGATGCTGTAGAGAGCACCCACCATGGTTCGTTCGCTGTGGTCGATGCGCATGGTCGTGTCGTTATGGCTACGGGCGATACTGATACCCCGGTCTTTCCCCGCTCAGGCATAAAACCCATTCAGGCTCTTGCTCTGATCGAAACTGGTGCCGCCAAGGCCTTTGGGCTTGGGCACGCCAATATTGCCCTAGCCTGCGCAAGCCATAATGGCGAAATCATTCATACAGATATTGTCGGCAATTGGTTGCAAAAAATAGGCTGTACGCCGGATGATCTAGTATGCGGCCCTTCCCAGCCATGGACAGATGAAGCAAAGGCCGAGCTCACCAAAGGTGGCACGGAACCATCAGCGCTTCATGACAATTGTTCAGGGAAGCACACAGGGTTTCTGACAATCGCCAAACATCTTGATCACCCCATTCTTGGCTATAGCAGGGGTGACCATCCTGTCCAGCAACGCGTCATTGGCATTATCGAACAGATGACCGGTATGGATTTGTTTGATGCGCCCAAGGGAATGGATGGCTGTGGTATCCCGACCATCGCCGTTCCGCTTGGCAACCTTGCACTGGCCATGGCCCGGCTGGGCGACCCACATGATCAACCGGAGGAACGCCAAAAAGCCTGTGCCCGCATCCGAAATGCCATGGCAATGGAGCCTTATCTAATTGCGGGTAAAGGCCGTTTCTGCACACGGGTGATCGATGCACTTGGACAAGCTGCCCTGGTAAAGACCGGCGCAGAGGGCGTGTATTGCGCCACCCTTACCGAACTCGGCCTTGGTGTTGCAATCAAAGTCGATGATGGTGCAAGGCGTGCAGCTGAAGCCGTAATGATGCGGCTGCTGATGAAGCTCAATGTCCTCACTGACAGCGCAATGGGCCGCCTGCTCAATCTTCTTGAACCGCCCATCTTTTCACGATCAGGAGAAGTGATCGGCGTGCTACGTGCAGCACATACCGACCTTCAATAACCCCCGCCCAAACACCGACCTAGTTGTCTAGTCCCCCTGAACCACGGGGTTCGTCAATTCACCAATACCATCAACAGTAATTCGCACCGTATCGCCCGGTTTTAGGAAGATACCCCGCGGCCGACCAACACCTGATGGTGTTCCGGTTGAGAAGACATCACCTGGTAACAGGTTAAAGCGTCTGCTGACCCATTCAATTTGTTCGGCGATATCAAAGATCAAATCCGAGATAACTTCGTTCTGCATTTCGTCCTGATTAACCCAAAGCTTCATCCGGCATTCATAGGGATCGGCAATCTGATCTGCTGGTGTAATCCACGGCCCCATCGGAGCCGAAGTATCAAAGTTTTTGTGACCAAACCAGTCGACACCAAAACGCGGCCAGTCATCGCGTTTACCCTGATCCCGTGCGGAGAGGTCATTCATGATCGTGTAGCCGGCAACATGCTCAAACGCAGTCTCAACTGAAATATTCTTACCCGGCTTGCCAATGACGACGGCAAATTCAGCCTCCCAATCGACCATGCTGGACAACGCCGGCAATTTGATTTCATCATCAGGACCAATCACACAATGCGGCCCGTTTTTGAGAAAGAAATACGGGTTGGTGACCGACTTATCGGGAGAGGTCTTTTTGTCCGCTGACATTTCCATCGCATGTTTTTTGTAATTCGCCCCGGCACAGTAGATCGCAGGCGGAAACAGTAATGGTGCCATAAGCTGAACATCTGCAAGCGGCCGTGTTTCGCCGGGGTTATCGGCGATGGCATGCAGTGCTGCACAAGAGGTGTCCCAATTGTTTAGGGCCTCAATATTCGTCCGCGCCCAAACCGCTCCGCAGGTCGCCTGTTGCAAATCAACGATTTGATCCTCACCGACAAGAATGCCCGGTCTCGGTTCACCTGCGATGCCCGCATAATTCAAGAGTTTAAAGTCAGCCATTTGCCGTTTCCTTATTCTGAGTCTAATAGTTTCGAGTCTCGTGTTTTTCTGTCAGGATTATCCCACTAGGCGTTGTTTCACTCAACGTCACACCGGTAATTAATAAAGGAACCGCTATGTCTAATATTACGCTCGAGCAGGCTTCCATTATCGTCGATGCGGCTTTGGCAAAGGGCCGGGAGATGAATCTCAAGCCTCTTACTTTCGCTGTACTTGATGCTGGCGGGCATATGGTTGCTTTTAAACGCGAAGACAAATCGTCCTTGATGCGGGGTGATATTGCCTCCGGCAAAGCCTGGGGCTCCCTTGGAATGGGCACCTCAACCCGAACTCTTGGGGAACGCGCGGCCGGTAATCCCAGCTTCTTTAGCGCTCTGTCAGATCTCAGCGGTGGTAAGGTTTTAACCAGCCCCGGTGGCGTGCTGGTTAAAAATACAGAGGGCGAGATCATCGGCGCGGTTGGCGCGAGTGGTGATACCGGTGCAAATGACGAAGCCTGCGTCATCGTCGGCATCGAAGCCGCCGGTCTTAACGCAGTCATTTAGCGGACAAAAATTATGGGATTAAGTAAGGCACAGGAAGAAGTCCCCGACAATATTATTGAGCTCGACCTTTCTCAATTTTCTAAAGAGGACGTCGAGAAAATCAAAGCGTTGGGTGAAAAACAAAAGCTCTGTTACCGATGGTTCCGTTATGAACGCGTAACCGAGCCGGGTCTTGATCAGTTTATGATTTATTCGGGCGCCCGGAGCCAAACGCCGTACTCTTGCTATCGTGTCGAGCGTTATCCGGACGCCCACTATACCTTGGTCAGCCATCGCACCGGAGAGAATATTGTCACCGGCCGAACGCTTGAAACTGTGTTAGACCATCTACCTGATGATTTTTTCTATTCACTTTAGTCCGACAAGGAAAACGAAATGACCGGTGTTGCGTCCTTCAATCTAATGCAGTGGGTCGATGACAACCGACATTTGCTTAGACCGCCTGTTCTAAATCAAACCATCTTTGCAGAAGACGATTTTATCGTCCAGATCGTCGGCGGACCCAACCTCCGCACCGATTATCATGACGACCCTTACGAAGAATTCTTTTATCAGCTCAAGGGTAATATGGTCCTCAAGGTTGTTGAGGACGGTGAACTCCGCGCCAAGCCGATCAATGAAGGCAGCATCATGCTGATCCCGCCGCACATGCCGCATTCACCGCAAAGACCTGATCCAGAGAGCATTGGCATGGTCGTGGAACGTATCCGTCCGGCCGGAGTCATGGATGCTTTTGAATGGTATTGCGAGAACTGTGCCAGCAAGATTTGGCGACGAGAAGTTCGGGTAGACAATATTGTCCAGGATTTGCCGCCGGTATTTGAAGAATATTATGGCACCGTGGCAAACCGCGAGTGTAAAAATTGCGGCCACCCCCATCCACAAAAATTAACAGCCACATAATTTCAACCGACAGAGACTATCCTTTCCCTGCCGTTCTTTACCTCACATGAACGTGTGTTGATGCTGTATCGTTAATCGGTAACCGTTCGCGTTGGCGTCAAAATAAACTTACGGATTTATGGAATGAAAACTTAGTCAAATTTACCTGTACCGGCCTGGCAATGGTGCTGGTATTTAATACAGGTTCCGCATGGGCACAAAAGAAAGCCCCCAAACGGTCAATCACCAAATTTTCCGGTGACCCCTATAGATTTCAAAACAACTTTCATTCCTCCGTATTTTACATAACCGACGAAGGTGTTTTGGTTACGGACCCGATCAATACCGGTGCCGCTAAATAGCTCAAAACTGAAATCAAGAAACGTTTCAATAAGCGGATCAAATATCTCGTCTATAGCCATGATCATCAGGGTCATAGCGCAGGCGGTGAAGTTTTCGCTGACGCAACGGTAATCGGTCACTAAAAAACCAGAGCAGCTATGCTCGGTGAAAAGCGCCAGACGCCTGCACCAACTCTGACATTCTCTGATCAGATGAAGATCAATCTCGGCGGAAAACAGATTGAACTCACATATGTCGGCTTGGGTCATTCGGACAACAGCATTGTCATGCGGCTCCCCACAGACCGGGCATCGTTTGCGGTCGAGTTTATCTCGGTAAAACGGCCGGCCTTTAAAACGCTGAGCGATACCTATGTTCTAGGGCTTGTTCAGGCGATCAGAACCGTCCGAAATATGGATTTCGACACCATTTTACTCGACCACGGTAAGACGGGTACGCGCCAGGATGTAAAAGATCACGGTGATTATACCCAAGCTCTCTATAACGCCGTCCTCGCAGGATCTGCGTGATACGCGCGTCTCCAGATCTCTATAATTATTAATTTCAAATAAACTCCGCCACCCCGGTCTACAGTCTCAGGTCGCGGTCATGAGGTCGATGCGACCCCCGGCACGCCTCCATACCAATTTTGAGGAGCCCAACTTCAACTTAACAGCCGACATTGCCAGCGTGACAGCTTGAACGGCTCAGGTGACAGTATTTAGTGCTGGAAACACCATAATTTTAGGCGGCACTAGTTGCATCAATCCTTATCGCGATCTTTATGGCATTTACCCTTTTGGTCACTGCCATTGTTCCAGTATCGAACGCTCAGGGCTTTCAAACCGCAGCAATTACAGAACAACCGAATACAAAATCCAATTCGCACAAGCCAGCTGTCGTGATCACAAATTGGCGTGACGCGGTGGAACGTGGTGATGGCAGTGCACAGTTTTTGCTCGGTCTCTACAATGCCAAAAGACAGGATACACCCCAGAACCTCGTAAAAGAATATGTTTGCTTCAAACTGTCGGCCTCGAACTACGGATTGAGCAAAGTACTGCTCAAACATGTCGAAGGTCAGCTTACTAAAGCCAAAATCGCGTTGGGAAAGGTATTGGTTCGGGAGTGGCAGAACCAATAACCGGCTTTAGCCGCCGGTCTTATCGCCAGGCAGACGTTCGACAACGCGGTCAGGCGACGCGTGAATACCATAAGTTTTCATCGACAGTTCACCCGTTACGCTAAACCAGTGTTGAACAGTCGGCGGAAAAACCATTGTTGTTCCTGGGCCAATTACAGCCACCCCGCCTTCACCGTCTATCCAGGCTTCTCCTTCACCCTCAAGAACAATTACGACTTCCATATAGGGGTGCCAGTGAATACCGGTGTTAAATCCGGGTGGGGAGGTCTGCAGTCCTAAACGTACCGGTGTTGAACCCTCATCATCCCCGACGAGCGTCTGGTAGGTTGCATCGTCGTGTAGAGGAACCTCTTCTGCGTCGGTGTTGTGAATTATCGGCATCGCTAAGATCCTCTAGTGAGCGCGTATCGGTTGTAGTGTCGATCCGTTTCGTTTCCGCAGCGTATCCATAGCCCGATCAAGACCATTCAAAGTCATCGGGAACATCCGTCCACCGATCAATTTATAGATCAACTGGGTCGACATTGTTTGCGGCCACCGTTCAGGGGATTCCGGATTGAGCCAAATCGTATCCGGGAATTGTTCCAACATTCGTTGAAACCAAACCGCCCCCGCCTCATCATTCCAATGTTCAACGGAACCACCAGGCTCGCTAACCTCATAAGGGCTCATTGTTGCGTCGCCGACAAAGATCACCTTGTAGTCCGAACTATACGTATTCAGTACTTCCCAGGTCGGCAGGAACTCGCTACGCCCGCGCCGGTTATCACGCCACACCCGTTCATACAAAAAATTGTGGAAGCAAAAGTATTCCAGATGTTTGAACTCGGTCTTTGACGCAGAAAACAATTCCTCACTGACCTTCACATGCGGATCCATCGTGCCGCCAACATCAATGAACATCAAAACCTTTACTCGGTTGCGACGTTCGGCGCGCATTTTAACTTCAAGCAGTCCGGCATTCCGGGCTGTCGACGAAATCGTTTCATCCAAATCGAATTCATCCTCGGCGCCTTCTCGGGCAAATTTTCGAAGACGTCTCAGCGCGACTTTGATATTCCTTGTGCCTATTTCAACTTCACCGGTCAGGTTACGAAACTCACGCTTCTTCCATACCTTTGTTGCGCTTCCGCCGCCACCTTCACCACCGATACGGACACCGGCAGGATTCTTACCCGAATGGCCAAAGGGAGATGTGCCACCCGTGCCGATCCACTTATTACCACCGGAATGCGGTTTATCTTGTTCAGCTAGCCGTCTCTGGAGCTCATCCATCAACTCATCGAAGCCAAGTTTATCGAGCTTCTCCAAATCTTCTTCACTGAACACCCGCTGGGTGAGCGCCCGAAGCCACGAGTCTGGAATTGCATCGTCAAAGAATTCTGCACTCTTTCGCTCAAGCCCCCGAAAGAAAGATCCAAAAGCCTGATCGAAGCGATCAAAGTTGCGTTCGTCTTTTACCAGAGCCGACCGCGCCAAATAGTAAAAGTCGTCAACATTCGCGCCGCACACACCTTTTTCCATGGCTTCAAGCAGCATGAGATATTCCCGGATCGTCACCGGGATCTTTATGTTGCGGAGCTCGTAGAAAAAATCGACGAACATTTGCTAACTCAAATCAACTCTGACGCCGGGAAAGAAAGGCAAGCCTCTCAAACATGTGTACATCCTGCTCATTCTTGAGCAACGCACCGTAAAGCTGCGGGATCGCTTTCGAGGAATCCGCTTTGATTGCATCGGCATCAATGTCTTCGACCAACAGCAATTTAATCCAGTCCAGCAACTCCGACGTTGACGGTTTCTTCTTGATCCCGTTAACGTCACGCAATGAGTAGAACACATCGAGCGCTTCTTTGAGGAGTTGCTGTTTGATCTCCGGAAAATGAACATGGATGATCTTTTCCATCGTATTATGTTCAGGAAACTGGATGTAGTGAAAGAAACAGCGGCGCAGAAAGGCGTCAGGCAATTCCTTTTCATTGTTGGACGTAATGATCATTAGGGGCCGGTGCTTGGCCTTAATCGTTTCCTGAGTTTCATAGACCGAGAACTCCATCCGATCGAGTTCTTGCAACAAATCGTTCGGAAACTCGATATCCGCTTTATCAATTTCATCAATCAGAACAACCGCCTGCTGATCGCAGTCAAAGCCATGCCATAGCGGCCCTTTATCGATATAATTTCTAATCTCCGAGACACCCTCTACGCCCAGCTGGGAATCCCGTAGGCGCGAAACCGCATCATATTCATACAATCCATGACGGGCCTTGGTCGTGGACTTAATATGCCATTCAAACAGCGGCATGCCGAGAGATTGCGCGACCTCAATCGCCAATAATGTCTTGCCCGTTCCCGGCTCGCCTTTAATGAGGAGCGGACGCTCAAGAGTCATTGCGGCATTGACCGCCATATTAAGATCATCTGTCGTGACGTAGGTATCAGTTCCGGTAAACTTCATCGGTTCGCTTTTGATTCCATAATTTCAGGGTTAGCGTGTCTAGAAATAGATTAAGCGCGGACCGTAGAGTACCGGTCTTGACCAATCAAGTCCGGTACAGCTGCCGGTAAATTTGGAGGTTGTCATGGCTACAGCAGTTACCTTGCATCTTCTCGCGGCCGTTATTTGGGTCGGCGGTATGTTCTTTGCTATTTATGTAATGCGGCTGGCA
>Ga0114999_10010227_pt1 | contig 10180 bp, 11 predicted proteins | sample ArcticOcean_MG_C_3_FD_89820 | JGI IMG/M metagenome (GOLD analysis project Ga0114999, IMG submission 89820) | Marine microbial communities from western Arctic Ocean - ArcticOcean_MG_CB8_126 | ecosystem: Environmental > Aquatic > Marine > Oceanic | place: Arctic Ocean: Canada Basin | collected... | reverse complement strand
TCTCGTCTTCACTAACCTCGATGGAGAGTTGAGCCGAGTGCCTATGATGACTCCTCACGGCGCAACAGAAGCTGAGCTCGGCGACATCGTTAGAGCATCGGAGACGGCGTCGGAAATGGTGACTCGGCTAGGAGGAGCGGATGGCTGAACAGGAACGCAGACAGCGCAGCAAGCCCAAGGGCTCGCAACGTGCTTTGGAGAACTTGCCCGTGGTAGCTGATCGCACGCAGCACATTGATGACCTCCTTGACGAGATCGACACTGTTCTAGAAGAAAACGCTGAAGAGTTTGTTCGCAATTACGTCCAGAAAGGCGGCGAGTAGTGGAGGACCTCCGCAGCCTCACCGGGGTGTCCCCGACTGGCTTTGGTGAACTCCTTGCGTCGCGAGGCCTGAGTCCTGTCTGGACCGTCGAGTCCGAAGCGTCTGGGCTGGCGCCCGAAGCTACCACCGTACTTGCGTTGCGCTACGAAGACGGGGTGGTGATGCTCGGTGACCGCCAAGCCACAGAAGGGTATTCAGTAGCGCATCGCGAGATGCAGAAGGTATTTGAGGCGGATAAGTACTCAGGCGTTGCCGTCTCAGGAACTGCCGGCTTAGCCCTCGAGATGATCCGGCTCTTCCATACAGAGCTGGAACACTACGAGAAGATCGAAGGTACCCTCCTCAGCTTGGAAGGAAAGGCGACCTTTCTGGCACGGATGGTGAGACAGCAACTGCCTCTTGCTATGCAGGGCCTTGTGGTTGTCCCCCTGTTTGCTGGGTACGACCGTCGGGCTGAAGCTGGACGTCTCTACACGTTCGATGTTGTTGGCGGCCGCTATGAGGAGACGCATTACGGCGCTACCGGTTCGGGGGCGAGGGAGGCGAAGTCATTCCTGAGGACTTCGACAACCACTTCGCTCACCGAAGATGCGGCACTCGCCCTTGCAATGGATGCCTTGGTCTTCGCTGCCGAGGAAGACGTAGCGACGGCAGGCCCCGACGTGAGGCGGGGTATCTTTCCCACCCTAATTGTCATAGACGAGGAGGGATACCGAGACATCGAAGAGGGCCAGATCGCTGCGTACGCCCAGGCGTCCTTGGATCGGTTGACATGAACCCCTTCTATGTGCCTCCAGAGCAGCTTGTTAAGGACCGAGCAGAGTTCGCCCGCAAGGGCGTTGCGCGGGGTCGAGCCATAGTCGCGCTCCAATTCGAGGGCGGCATTCTCCTTCTGGCCGAGAATCACTCGTCGACCTTGTTCAAGATCTCGGAGATCTACGATCGCATTGCTTTTGCTGGAGTTGGGAGGTTCAATGAATTCGAGTCGCTGCGAGTGGCAGGCGTACGCCACGCCGATCTCAAAGGCTACATGTACGCAAGGGATGACGTTCAGGCTAAAGCTCTGGCAAACGCATTCGCCCAAACCCCCGGGAACATCCTCACGCACGAGGTCAAGCCGTATGAGGTAGAGGTCCTGATCGTCGAGCTTGGCGATTCGCCTACTGAGGATCGTTTGTACCGTGTCCTCTACGATGGGACGCTCGTGGAGGAGGCAGGGACGACGGCGATAGGCGGTCCGGCAGAAGAGCTGTCCGCGCTCTTGAACGATGGCCACGATGCCGATCAGACTCTGTCAGCAGCGCTTGATAAGGCGATGGCCGCCTTCACGGCAGTAAAGGGTGACACCCCAACTGATTGGGAGGGAGCCGTCCTAGAACGCGGAGACGGTCGGCGTTCGTTCCGGCGTCTAGATCTGTAAGTGTTTTCCGAGTGGATTCTCCTTGTCAACGACGACGGCGTTGACAGCCCGGCGCTCATTCCCTTCGCCACTGCTCTCTCAGAGCTAGCCGAAGTCCGAATCGTTGTGCCGGATGGGGAACGGTCGTGGTCAGGGAAGGCCATTTCACGGACTGGCCACGTGAAAGCAGAACCCAGGAAGCTCGCGACGTTCATGGCGTTCGCTCACTCAGGTACGCCAGCGGACGGGGTCCAATTGGGCGTGCACCACCTGTTCGAAGGCCCGCCCAGCCTTGTTGTGAGCGGAATAAACCTTGGGTTCAACTACGGATCAGCCTTCGCTTGGTCGTCAGGGACTGTTGGAGCGGCCATCGAGGGATCGTTAGCTGGGATACCGGCGATCGCCGTGTCGACCGGTCCGACGGGGGACTGGGGCGTCTGGAGGCAGCATGCTCTCACAAGGGAAGCCGAGCCGGCGTGGCGGCGGCTCAGTAGTATTTCGAGGAGCGTCATCGCCGATCTCGCGAACACCAAACTCCTAGATGGCAGTGCAACGGTAAGCATCAACATGGGCTTCGGTGTCGATGCATCTGCGCCAAGAAGGCTCACACACCTAGAACCAACTGGTTACGGACCCCTCCTTGCAGCGAATGCCGACGGTTCGTACCGATACGAGTTTTCAGGTGGCATCTTTGATCCGGCGCAGAGAGAGGGCTCTGACATCGGAGTGGTCTCCGAAGGAGGTATCGCCATCACTCCCATTGGCCTTGCCCTGCGTCCATCAGTGTCCGAGGAGACTAAATTCGCCATTGAGCATCAGGACCCGTAGATGGACCGTCGTGTCTTTGGCATTGAGACTGAGTTTGGAGTTACCTGTACGTTCCAAGGCCAGCAGAGGCTCAATCCTGATGAGATCGGCCGCTACCTGTTTAGGGGTGTGGTGAGCTGGGGCAGGTCGTCCAACGTGTTCTTAGCGAACGGCGCTCGCCTCTACCTCGACGTGGGTTCGCACCCAGAGTACGCGACAGCCGAGTGTGACGACCTTCTTGACCTTGTGGCTCACGACAAGGCTGGCGAGATAGTGGTCGCCAGCCTGGTCACGGATGCAGAGGCTCAGTTGGCAGAGGAGGGGATCCGGGGCGAGATTTCGTTGTTCAAGAACAACACGGACTCAGCGGGAAACTCTTATGGATGCCACGAGAATTTTCTGATTCCTAGAAATGATCGCTTCGGGGAGTTACTTGGAGTGTTGATCCCCTTCCTCACTTCGAGAACTATTTTCTGCGGTGCCGGGGCAGTGGTCGAGACTCCGCAGGGGCACCGGTACACGATGGCCCAGCGAGCCGGCCATATTTGGGAAGGAGTGTCATCGGCGACAACTCGATCCAGACCTATGATCAACACGCGCGACGAGCCGCATGCCGACGGAGAGCGGTATCGCCGGCTACATGTGATTGTCGGAGATACGAACATGAGTCAGTACGCCACCTTCCTAAAGGTCGGCGCAACCGCGGCGATACTGCAGATGTTTGAGGCTGATGTGGTCTTTCGCGACCTGACCCTTGCTAATCCAGTAAAGGCTTTGCGAGACATCGCCTACGACCCGAGCTGCACTGAGACTGTTCGCCTCAGCAACGGAAGGGACCTCACAGGGCTCGATATCCAGTGGGAGTATCTTGAGCGGGCAATGCGGTTCTCTCGCAGTCACGGTTTCCCGCCCCAGATTGAACGGGCGTTGGGAATGTGGGAGTACGTCTTGTCGAGACTCGAACAGGACCCGATGTCCTTAGGTCGAGAAGTCGACTGGGTCACCAAACTCCAACTGATTGAAAGGCACCGGGCTCGTCACGAGCTGACCTTGGGAGACCCTAGAACGATGATGCTTGATCTGGCCTATCACCGGATCCACCCGGACAAGGGTCTCTTCTCCAAGTTGGAGGAAAAGAATCTCGTTGAGCGATTAGTAGGTACCGAGGACGTAACGACGGCAGTTACGACTGCTCCCGCTACGACGCGAGCTCATCTACGAGGTAAGTTTGTTAAGGCTGCGATGGCCAAGAAGCGCGACTACACCGTGGATTGGGTTCACCTCAAGATCAACGACCGCGTGCAGCAGACGGTCGTCTGTAAGGACCCACTTGCCGCAACAGACGAGCGCGTTGATCTGCTCATCGACCAACTTTGACTAGTCCCGCCTCAACAGCGCGGTTTGATACCCTACGATCATGAAACGAGTCTTAGAGCGCCTCTTGAACCTACTGGTGTATCTGAGGACCAGCAACGAAGGCATCACAGTCGACGACATCCGCTTTACAGTTCCGGGCTACGACACCAGTAACGATATCGCCTTCCACAGGATGTTCGAACGAGACAAGGAGTTGCTCCGGGGTATGGGGATCTCGCTCACCACCGAACAGGAGGAGGACGGCCGGATCGCCTACTTCTTACGGCCCGACGAGTACGAGCTTGCTGACCCGGGGCTCACAGATGAAGAGCAAATCGCGCTGTGGCTAGCTACTCGAATGGTGCAACTCGACGGAGGAGGTGTTGACGAGGCTCTCCTCAAGCTGGGCGGTACGCCCGGCGGTCCCTCCGATGCAGAGGACCCGACTGCGACTGTTGGCGGCGACTCCGAGATTCTTGCCTTGCTCTTGGATGCAGCTGGGGTGCGACAGCGAGTGAGCTTTCAGTACAGAGGACGCGAAGTCACCGCTGATCCTCTGGGGGTACTCAATCAGCGGGGTCACTGGTATCTGATAGTTGCGGGTCAGCCGGAGCCGCGCCCATACCGTGTCGACCGTGGCAGCAACTGGCGGGCTACGGGAGTGAAGGGGGCCTTTGTTCGCGGACCCAGGACGAGGCTTGCCGATGCGCTTCCCTCGGCCCCATGGGAGCTAGGCGATGAGAAGGTGGACGTTGAACTACTCTTCGACCCGGCAGTGGCCTGGCGAGCTAGCGGAGATCTCGGAAGAGATTTGACACCCTCGGCTAAGGGGTTCCGGATCACTATTCCAGTAGCCAACGCCAGCGCTTTGGTCGGATGGCTGCTCGAGTACGGAGCGGAGGCAGAGATCGTGAGCCCTAGGGAGATCAGACAACATCTCGTGGACCATCTGGCGGGTCCGGCATGAGCAGAACAGCGGGAAGACTAGGAAGAATCCTCGCAATGCTTGCTTGGGTAATGGCCCATGAGGGGGCAACAGTAGAAGAAGTTTGCAGTCGGTTTGGCTACACGCCGAAGACACTCATAGATGATCTTGACCTTGTATTTGTGTGCGGCTTACCAGGCTACGGCCCAGGAGAGCTTATGGTCGCCTACGTCGACGGTGACGAGGTCATTATAGAGATGGCCGATTACTTCTCGTCAGCGCCGAGCCTCACCTCCGATCAAGCGCTTCGACTGCTTACTGCTGGGCTGACTGCCGCCAGCATTTCCGAGCCCACCCCTGCGCTGGCATCTGCCCTGTTGAAACTCCAGACTGCTCTCTTCCCTGATGGCCAAGAGACCCTCGCCATGAATATGGCGGAGCCCCCGACGTTCAGGGACCTGTTGTCCGATGCAGTCGCATCCTCGTCAGTTGTGCGTATCAAGTACCTATCAGTGAGCAAGGGCGAGGTCTCCAACAGACCAGTGGAGCCATTTTCTGTTTTCTCTGAGAGCGGTCAGTGGTATCTCAATGCGTTCTGTCGGCTCGCCAGCGATAGGAGGAGTTTCCGGATCGATCGGATCGAGTCAGCAGAGGTAATGGAGGAGCGCTTTGAAAGTCCCACGGAGTTACCCCCGAATCGGGTGGGATACGTGCCCAGCGAGGACGACATAACAGTCCAGATTATTCTTTCGCCCCCAGCTTTCTGGGTCGCCGAGTACTACCCGGTTGACGTGATCACCCGCACTTCAGAGCATCTAACCATCAACTTCTCGTCGTCGGGAGCGTCACTTATCGTCAATCTGCTGCTCCGTCTTGGCGCCAACGCCGTGCTTGTGGGCAGCCCCTCAATAGGCACCCGACTAGAGAAGAAGCGTTCCGAGATCCTCCAGCGCTATAGGTAACCGGAGTTCGGGTGTCGCCCGCACAAAGTCTTCAAGGTAGGCCCTGTGACTGCCGATGTAACGATCATGCGGAGCTACTTATGACACGAATCAGAACCAACTGTTATGCATGTGGCGTGATCAATCTGACGATTGACGAGCTACTGCTCGAAATCCATGAGGACGGCTCCTCGGGGTCATACTCATTCACCTGCCCTAATTGCGACACCGATGCCTCCCGCCCAGCAGGGCACCGAGTCATCATGGTGTTGTTGGCGACAGGAGTTGAGTATGTCGTCGTTGTGGACGGCATCACCGAGGACGAGATAGCAGCCTTCGTCAACGGCCTAGAATCAGCGAAGGATCCCATTCGGGTCATCAACAGCTAAGTCCTAGACCTCGCCTGTTTAGGTTTAGGTCCAGGCCGGGGTTTGTTTACACTCCTGTGCGTGGATATCAACTTTGGCGAGTACTTCATCATCTTCCTAGTAGCCCTGCTTGTATTTGGCCCAGAGCGGTTACCGGAGATCACCCGGAAGGCAGGCTCTTGGGTGCGTGATCTGAGAGTCGCCGCAAACGACTTCAGGCAGTCACTCGAGACAGAAGTTGGAGATCTGACCCAGCCACTTACGGAACTCAGAGACGAAGCGAAGGGCCTCACTGATGACTTCAAGGCCGAGGCCAACAAACTCACTGCCGATACTGAGCGAGCACTCGACTGGGACGGGCCCGCGCACGCTTCGGGGCCCACTCATGAGGACTCGATGGAAGATCTCAAGCGAATAGACGCTGACATAGCTCAGATAGAAGCATCCGAGACTGAAGCAACCAGCGATGACAACTAGCGACGCTCGACAGCCCATGATGGGTCACCTCAAGGAACTGCGTAACCGGTTGGGCAAGTCAACAGTGGCCGTTGTGGTTGGAGCGATCATTGCCTACCTCGTCCGAGACGGATTCGAGCTTGGCGGGTTCGCCGTCCCCGGCCTATGGGACTTGTTGGTGGCCCCCTATGAGGAAGTATTCCCCGGCAATGAACTCACGAATATCAAGGTGGCTGAGCAGTTCAGTGTTCTCCTCCGGTTAATTGGCTTTGGAGGGTTCCTGATCGCTTCGCCTTATCTGTTCGGCCAAGCGTGGGGTTTTGTATCCCCTGCGCTCAGCAAGAGGGAAAAGAGATGGACGATCCCGATCGTGGCTGCGCTCTTCTGCCTGTTTTCGGCGGGTGTCGGGTTCGCCTACTGGTTACTTCCTCGAGTGCTCGAGTTGTTGGGCTCCTTTCTCGAAGTCAACGTCCAGATTACGATTTCTGACTACTTCGCCTTCTTCCTCCGCTTCCTCTTGGTCTTCGGGCTCACCTTCGAATTCCCTGTCTTCCTTTTTGCCGCTGGCGCAGTTGGCATTGTGACCTCCGCGCAGCTCAGGCAAGCTCGGCGCTGGGCGGTCCTCATTATTGTGATCGTCGCTGCCGCGGTGACGCCCACTGGTGACGCCTACACGCTGTTCTTCCTTGCTGGACCGCTCTACGCGCTGTACGAGCTCACCCTCCTGTTGATTCGGTTTGTGCTCCGCAAGTGACGGCTAACTCCTTTTACGACACCTGCTCATTCTCACCTGACGAGTTTCAGCGGGAGGCCATCGCAGCACTAGCTGAAGGACAGAGTGTGGTGGTTACCGCTCCCACCGGAGCGGGCAAAACGTTGATCGCCGAGGCAGCTGTCCACCTCGCCTTAGGGGGAGAGGGGAGGGCGTTCTACACGACGCCAATCAAGGCTCTTTCTAACCAGAAGTTTAAGGATCTCGTCGAAGTGTACGGCGAAGAGCGTGTTGGCCTGCTAACCGGTGACAATAGTGTGAATGAGCGAGCTGATGTGGTGGTAATGACCACTGAGGTGCTCCGGAACATGATCTACGCCGGGTCGACCGCTCTCGACAACCTCCACACGGTCATCCTTGACGAAGTTCACTTTCTCGGTGACCGCAGCCGCGGGCAGGTGTGGGAGGAGGTTGTCATCCACGCGCCATCGCGGCTGCGGCTCGTCTGCCTGTCGGCCACCATCGCGAACGCTAGAGAGTTTACGGACTGGATAGCCGAGCGAAGGGGACCTACCAGCCTCATCCAGGAGGGCCACCGGCCGGTTCCGCTCACTCCCATGTACGGCATGAAAGACAAGTGGTCGGAGGGCCGGGTCACACTCACACCCCTGCTGAAAGACGAACGGCCCAACCGTCAGATCCAGCAGCAGTTGGCGCAGCGAAGCGCAAAGAGCAAGCAGTCTGGCATCAAGAGGACGCCACCGAAACGGTTTGTTACGCCAAGACGGGCCGAGACGCTTGACGTGATGGCGTCGTTGGAGATGCTCCCGGCCATCTATTTTGTCTTCAGCCGGGGAGGCTGCGAGGACGCCGCGGCTCAGGTCGGTGCGTCACAGAGGCAAGGCCTTCCTCGAGCTGTGCGCGACCGAATACGACAGATCGCCGAACGCCACACGGCGGACCTCTCAGAGGCGGATCTAGCCGCGTTGGAGTATCCGCTCTGGCTATCCAATCTTGAGGCCGGAGTTGCCGCTCACCATGCAGGGCTCGTCCCCGCCTTCAAAGAAGCGGTTGAGCAGATGTTCGAAGAGGGCCTCCTCAAAGTGGTGTTCGCTACTGAAACCCTTGCACTCGGCATCAATATGCCTGCTCGCTCTGTGGTGATCGAGAATTTGAGTAAGTTCAACGGTGAAACCCACGAACTGCTGACAGCTAGTCAATACACGCAGTTCACCGGTCGAGCCGGGAGGAGGGGGATTGATGACCGGGGGTACGGGGTAATACTCCATTCCCCTTACGTTAGGTTTTCCCAAGTTGTGTCTCTTGCCCAAGAGGGTGCCAGCACGCTGGTGTCGACGTTCGCTCCGACCTATAACATGGCAGTCAACCACGTCGCCAACTATGACAGGGAGACGGCCGAATCCTTGCTCGAGGCCTCTTTTGCAGCCTTCCAGCGCCCTCCCGATGATGGGGCTGCCGACCATGTGGCTCGACTTTCGGAGGAGCACATTGAGCTCCTTGCGGCCGCAAAGTGTGAACACGGCTCGGTGCTGGAGTATGTCCGCGAGCAACGTAGCGGTGGGAAGGCTGGTCGGCTGATAATGGAGAGCCTCCACCCTGGCGATGTCATCGAAATCCCCGGCGGAGCCCGGCCAGGGCGATACGTGCTCTTGCGGCTCCTGGAGGGCGATCGACCACGCCTAGAGCTGCTGTCAGCGGGCGGCAAGGTAGCCAAAATTGCGATCCGAGACTTAGTCGGGGGGAGTTCTCGCATTGGCGTCCTGAACTTCAAAGGAACAATTCGACCAAACGATAAGCGGTCCACTCAGCAGGCGGTGCAGCAGCTGCGGAGACTTCGCTCGACGATGTCAGAGGACATCAGTGTTTCGACTGACATGGACGACGATCCGGTCCGAGAGTGTCCCCGCTTTGATCAGCATGCGACGGCGGCTCGAGCTGCCCTGAAGTTGGGCAGACATTTGGGCCAGCGCGAACTCGAGCAGCCGCGGGGTCTCCTAGACCACTTCACCGCGATCGTGGGGCTGCTTCAAGATCGAGGGTACCTTGATGAGTGGGCGCTACTCTCTCCAGGGGAAGGGCTACGTAGGATCTACTCCGAGCAGGACCTACTGCTGTCCGAGTGCATACGAGTTGGCCTTTTCGACAACGCTTCTTCTGCGGAGTTGGCCGCGCTCCTCAGCGCCTTTGTCTACGAACCACGCAGGGATGGTCCCACGGGCTCGATGCCTACCCCCGACACCGTCGCAGCCGGCAAAGCAATACTCGAGACTTGGCAGGACCTTCAGCAGGCAGAGAGGGCGCGGAGACTACCTCCAACTCGGGCGCCCGAGTTTGGGTTTGGATCTCTCGCGTACGCCTGGGTTATCGGTGCGGAGTTAGACGACTTATTGACCATGAGTTCGCTAACCGTTGGCGACTTTGTGCGGGTGTGTCGTCAACTGCTCGATGTAATAAGGCAGTGTCTGGAAGCGATGCCCCACAACGCCCGAGTCCTCTCTGACGCACTAGACGCGGTCAACCGTGGGATCGTGCGCCCAGGTGATGCCCAATGAGCGATCGCACCCCCGAGACTGTCGAATGGGCGCTGGCTGTTGGGAAGGAGTCATCTCGAGCTGGGTCGCGTCTAGCCAGATCTTTAGAGGCGTCAGGTGTCGCTGCCCAGATACTCGACGGTTCCTCGATGAGCGCCCTGGCCGAAGCGATCACCAACCACGGTCGAACGGGGGGTGGGGTGGTCGCTGTGGGCGGGGACGGTACCGTAAATCTCGTGGCTGATGCGCTCTTGGCGGCTGAAACAGCTGTGCCCCCTTTGATGGCCGTCCTTCCGGGCGGTACTGGGTCTGACTTTGCCCGTCTCTTCGGCTTCTCGGAT
>Ga0114999_10010226_pt1 | contig 10180 bp, 8 predicted proteins | sample ArcticOcean_MG_C_3_FD_89820 | JGI IMG/M metagenome (GOLD analysis project Ga0114999, IMG submission 89820) | Marine microbial communities from western Arctic Ocean - ArcticOcean_MG_CB8_126 | ecosystem: Environmental > Aquatic > Marine > Oceanic | place: Arctic Ocean: Canada Basin | collected... | reverse complement strand
GGGGTGAGCGCTTGGGCCACGGTCAAGTGCAGGATTTAATGTTGCTGGATGGTTTGTGGGATTGCTTCTACGACTGCCACATGGGAATTACGGCGGAAAATCTGGCCGCGCAATACAGTATAGAGCGCGAGGCGCAGGACCAATTTGCCTTGCGCAGCCAGGAAAATTACCAGAAGGCGTTGGTCGCCGGGTATTTTAAGCAAGAGATCGCCCGGGTAGAAATTGCGCAAAGAAAAGGCGAGAGTGTGTCTTTTGAAGTAGATGAGCACCCGCGCGATACTTCGTTGGAGAAACTCTCCGAGTTGAAACCGGCTTTTAAAGCCGATGGCAGCGTAACAGCGGGCAATGCTTCGGGGATTAACGACGGCGCGGCGGCAGTGGTAATCATGGCGGAGGAAGGGGCGCGCAGTCGCGGTTTACAGCCCATGGCGCATGTGCGCGGCACGGCGGCAGTGGGTGTAGATCCAAAAATTATGGGCATTGGACCGGCGCCTGCTATCCGCCGCCTGCTCGACAAGACGGGCATGAAACTGGACGCTATCGAATTGTTTGAGGTAAACGAAGCCTTTGCCGCTCAGACGCTGGCTGTGGGGCGAGAATTGGACTGGGATTGGCAGCGAGTCAATGTCAACGGTGGGGCCATCGCCTTAGGGCATGCTGTGGGGGCTTCGGGGACGCGCATTGCGGTGACCTTATTGCACGAAATGGAGCGTCGCCAATTGCGCTGGGGGATTGCCGCTTTGTGCATCGGTGGCGGCATGGGCATTGCGGCGCTTTTTGAGCGCGCGGCTTAGGGGATGAATAAACCATCCCCTAAGCACCGGATTCAGGCCGCTTCCAATTCGAGCTCTTCTTCGATCTGCTCTACAACTTCGAGGGGGCGGTCCTGGCTTTTTTCTAAAAATTGCAGGGTGCGCACCTGGATTTCCGTGCCGGAATGCGGTTGGTCATCGGCGTCCCTCCAATTGTAGCTGCGCAGGCGGCCGGTGATAAAGACTGGAGTGCCCTTGTGCAGGCGCTCGGCGTAGTATTCGGCCAGTTTGTGCCACAGCACGATATTGAAGAACGAGGTTTCTTCCTGCCATTCGTCGTTGCGATCCCGGTAGGATCGATTGACCGCAATGCTGCCGGTGAGGCGGGCAACGCCATTGTCTATAAAACGAAACTCCGGATCTTGTACCAACCTGCCGGCGATGGCGACCTGGTTGATATGCGGCATTCTAAATTCTGACATGATACACCTCCATAGGTGAAAGATGGATAGGCCCGATGGCATGATCGGGGTTGGCAGATGTATAGCAGGAACTATGCCAAGTATGAGAAAGGTAAATTAAGTATCTGTTTTTAATTTATTTATTGGAAATTTCATCTGTCTTTTAAGTAGCGATAATCTGTAAGGGGAATGAATCATTTGTGAGTGGGCAGCGTAACACAAAGACCAAACGAGCCAAAACGGAACTGGCACAGTTTTTTACGCCACAACCTGTGGCCGCATGCATCTGGAAGGTAGTCCAGAGTTATCTCGGCAAAGGTGAGTGGGCGCAATTAAGAGTTATCGATCCAGCCGCCGGAGAAGGCATTTTCCTCGAAGTTGTGGCGAGCGGACACAAGGTAGCGGTCGAGCAAATCTACGGCATAGAGATCGATGCCAAGCTGGTCGATAAGGTAGTTAATAAAACGCAGTTTTTTAGCGGCGATGGCCTGGCCCAGGATTTCCCCGCCGTACAATCGGCCAGTTTCGACGTAGTTATCGGCAACCCGCCATTTGGTCGGGTCGGTGAGGTCGTTCCCCAGCTCTATAGAAAGATGGGCAGCCAGTGGGCAGAGCAGTTTAGTATCTGGCGTGCTGGGGCAGGTGCGGGCAATAAGCGCCGCCTAAACCATTTCCCCATCGAAGTGCTCTTTATCGAGCGTGCCTTGCAATTGGCACGGCCGGGTGGCCTTATTGCGTTTATCATGCCAGAAGGTTTTTTGACCAACGACCGTTTACAACGCGTGCGCGATTGGATTTTAGGTCAAGCTGACCTTTTGGCCACTATCGCCTTGCCCGATGCCGTTTTTCACCGACCGGGGGTACACGCCAAGACTGCAGTGATTGTGCTGCGCAAGAAGGGAGGAGCACAAAGTCACCGCCGCGCGGCGCTCATGGTCCAAGACCAAAAAAAAGGAACGCTGGAGCAGGCAATGGAAGACATATTGCGGCACGTGCGGGCGGCGCAGCGGGGAAGAAAAGGGAAGTATGTTATGCGCATTCCGGCGCTCGAACTTTGGGGACAGCGTTGGGATGTCCAGTATTGGCGCGGGCGCCAAGCAGGTGTGGCTATTGATCGGCGTTTTGCTTTGGTGGCGCTGGGAGATTATATCGAGCATTTGACCTATGGGCCCATTGTCACCGGCCGCAAACCTCGCCATGAAGAGGCGGGCATTCGCGTCATTCGCCAGGGTAATTTTGCCGAGACCGGCCTATGTCTGGAAGAGAGTTTGCGCGTTGCCACGGGCGGGGTATACGATCCGCAGCGCAGTCGGGTACAGGAAGGCGACTTATTGCTGCCGCGCTCCGGAGCAGGTGCCCTAGGACGCAATCGCCTGGCGGTTTATCTAGAAGATGAGCCGGCCAATATAGGCTGTTTCGTCGACCGTTTGCGTTTGCGCGGGCTCAATCCCTTCTTCGCCTGGTTTTTTTTTAAGACCGAGCCGGGCTGGCAACAGATTCGCGCATTGATCAACGGGGTGGGTACACCCAATATCAATTTTTCCGAGATTCGCTCGTTGCGCCTGCCGCTCATACCAGAGGAAACACAAGAGTATCTCGAAGAACGCTATCGACGTGAAGTATGGCCTTTGCATTGTCGTCGCAGTGGAGATGAAATCGCGCGGCAGCGCAGCGCAGAACGCTTCAAGGAGATCATAGCAGACCTGAGCAGTTTTACCGGTGGCCAAATTCGTTCCTTTGGTTAGCAGATGTCGCTTGTCTACGGCGCAGGGCATCGTTACATTTCTTAAAAGAGAACAAGGGTTTAAGCAATTTTATGACAGATGAAAAACGCGCCAATCGCCTGCTTAAAGAGACCAGTCCTTACCTGCGCCAGCACGCCTATAATCCGGTGGACTGGTACCCGTGGGGAGAGGAGGCGCTGGAGCGCGCGCGTCGGGAGAACAAACCCATTCTGCTTTCGGTCGGTTATTCGGCGTGTCATTGGTGCCATGTAATGGAACACGAATCGTTCGAAAATGAGGCTATTGCCAGTCGGATGAATGAGCAGTTTGTCAATATTAAGGTAGACCGAGAGGAACGGCCGGACCTGGACGAAATTTACATGGCGGCGGTGCAGGCCATAAGCGGCAGTGGGGGCTGGCCCATGACGATGTTTCTGACTCCGGATCTGCGGCCTTTTTATGGCGGGACCTATTATCCGCCGGAGGATCGCCACGGTCGTCCGGGGTTTGCCCGCGTCCTTGATGCGGTAGCGGCACGCTTTCGCGATCAACCCGAAAAAATAGAGGAAGCCGCCACCCAATTGCTACAAGCTCTGCAACAAAATACGGATTTCCTCCAACCCGGAGCCGATCCGGGCCAAGATATCGTGGAAGAAGCTTTTAACCAATTGCAGCAGAATTTTGATAGTACCTATGGGGGCTTTGGTAGCGCGCCCAAATTTCCCAATAGCATGAGCCTGGGGCTCTTATTGCGTCACTACCGGCGCAGTGGCAATAAAGCGGCTCTCGATATGGTGGAGTTGAGTTTGGAGAAGATGGCACACGGGGGCATGTACGATCAATTGGGCGGCGGTTTTCATCGCTATTCAGTAGATGAGCACTGGCTAGTGCCTCATTTTGAAAAAATGCTCTACGATAATGCCTTGCTTACCTGGGTTTACCTCGAAGCATATCAGGCAACTGAAAAGCCGCTGTACAGTAGAGTAGCGCGCCAGGTGCTCGATTATGTATTGCGTGAGATGACCCAGCCCGAAGGAGGATTCTATGCCACCCAGGACGCCGATAGCGAGGGAGAGGAAGGCAAGTTCTTCGTGTGGTTGCCCGAAGAGGTGGAGGAGATCTTGGGAGAAGAAGATGCTCGGTTATTCGCGCGCTACTACGGAGTGACGCCGGAGGGTAATTTTGAGCACGGCCAGAGCATTTTGCACGTGCAGGAAGAGTCGGCGGTCCTGGCGTCTCTGCTCAAGGTCGATGAAGAGGCTTTTGCAGGTGTCCTCGAAGAGGGACGTCGCCGGCTTCTTGAAGTGCGCCAGCGGCGCGTGGCACCCGGCCGCGACGACAAAATTTTGGTCGCGTGGAATGGCATGATGATCAGCGCCATGGCCCGGGCCTACCAAGTGCTGGGCGCAGAGGCGTATTTAACAGCGGCCACCAGCGCGGCCGATTTTATCCTCACCCACATGGTGCAGCAGGGCCGTCTATTGCATTCTTATAAAGACGGGCAGGCGCATTTGCTGGGCTATCAGGATGACTACGCTTGTTTTATCAATGGCTTGATCGATTTATACGAGGCCAGTTTCGAATTGCGCTGGCTGAGTGTCGCCACCGAGTTGAACCAGACAATGCTCGACCTCTACTGGGACGAGGGGAAAGGTGGTTTCTTCTATACCGAGGCCACTGCGGAAGATCTCATCGTGCGCACTAAAAATCCATTTGACAATGCGGTGCCGTCGGGCAATTCCATCGGCGCTCTAGTGTTATTGCGTCTTGCTGCGCTTACGGGCAATATGGATTTGCGCGAGAAAGCGGTAGAGATCCTGCAATTGTTTGGCAATCTCATGCAGCGGTCTGCTTCCAGCTGCGCCCAAATGATTTGCGCCCTCGATTTTTACCAGGAATCCCCCTATGAGATCGCCCTGACCGGGACCGCGGGGCAACAGGACGATTTTCTCCAGGTTTTGCACCGCCGTTTCTTGCCCAATAAAGTAGTGATGGCCAGCGGTCGGGGGGGCCGCGCTGAGGATCTGATTGCCCAATTGCCGTTGATGGAGGGCAAGGTCGGAACCGGTGACGACATGCGGGCGTACGTTTGCCGCGATTTTGTCTGTTCCCAACCCGTGAGCGAGGTAGAGGACTTCCTCGGCCTGCTCGACGGGCAAAACTAAGAGGTCGAAATAGCCGTGGGGGAAACATCTCAATTCGCCGCTAAAAACCAGGAACAGGCCCTGATTGGCAAGTTGATGCAGGTGCCTCTTTTTAATCGGCTTGCCAGCAAACAGATACAGTTGCTTTTAAAGTTGGCCCAGCCACTCAGTGTCGATGTAGATGAGGCGTTGTGGATGGAGGGCGATCCTTGTACTGGTCTTTACATACTGATGCAGGGGCGCCTAGTGGTGGTAGATGGGGGGCGGGAGGCACGTCACTTGGAACCTATAACACCGGTAGGCGAACTGCCCCTGCTCACCGGTGTTGCGCATCCGGATGAGGTCGTGGCGCACAGCAAATGCGTGCTGCTGTGTATACCTAAGAACACGCTCGAAACCGTATTGATGAAAAGCACAGATATTTGTCAGCGAATTTGCCGCAATGTGGTGAGCCAATTGTCTGAAGAGTTGCAGTACAGCAACGAAAATGTCGGCGATGTGGCGCGCCGCAAAGCGCAGATCGAAACACAGCTCAAGGACGCCGACAGCGAGCTCAACACTTTGCGCATGCTGCGCGGTTAAGCGGCGAGTAGATGGTAGGTGCAACCTGGAAAGTCCGTACCGACTTGGTCTACCGCAAGTTGGTCAACGGGGGCATGCTTTACGACAGCGCTCAGCAGCGCGTTCACCATCTCAATGCTACGGCCGCGCTCGTTTGGGAATTTTGTCAAGAAAAGCGCGATACAGAGGAATTAGTGGTGCAATTGTGCAAGTCTTTCACAGTGGAACAGGAGCGCGCCCAAAGGGATGTAGAAGCGATTCTGGCAGAGTTTAGCCGCGCCGAACTGCTGCAAACATGAAACCATTGGCGCCTCTCTATCGGGCGGCTCTGGGGCGATGCGAAGAATTGGCCGATTTGGATGAGGGGGAGTGGGCGGTCCTCTGCGCTAATGCCGCCGGGGAAGGGCTGGAAGGGTTGGTCTATCAACGTTGTAGCGTTGCCGGATTGATTCTCCCAGAGCGGGCGGAGAGCCTTCTGAGGATGGGATATCGGGAGACGGCGGCGCATAATATGGTGGCCCTGCAGACGGCGGCAGGAGACGTACTGGAAGGTGCGCGGAGAGCCGGTCTGGATACGCTGGTTATACCTGGCGCATCGCTCTTGCCGCTCTATCCAGATCTCGGTTGTCGTCCTATGGATGATATCGACATTCTAGTGCGCCCCGGTCAGATGGACGCGTTGCGGGATTTTTTGAGCGCCCAGGGATTTTCTAGCCCATTGCGGCATCCAGATTTATGGCAGCGGCGCGGAGTCGTACTCGATCTGCACGAGGATTTGCTCAATTGTGGCCGCATCGAGGCGCGGCGCTATGCCGGTTGGATGGACCTAGAAGAAGTGTGGCACGACAGCGAAGAGCGCATGATAGAAGGTACCTGCCTGGGGGTTATGTGCCGTGCGGACGAGATCCTCTATACGGTCGTGCACGCGCTCAGGCACAGTTTTCGGCGTCTTACTTGGTTTTTTGACTTGTATTTTTTGCTAGATGGGTTGGGCGACTGGCAGTTTGTGCAGGAAAAAGCACGGCGCTACCATTTGCAGCGTCCCCTGCTTTACAGTTTGCGTTTCTTGCAGGAGCGCCTAGATCTGCCCTTATCGGCAGAGGTGCATACCTGGGTAGAGGAAGAGGGCGTGTCCATGCGCCGCGGCGAGGAATATCTCTTGCAATGCGCCTGGCGCGATCGACTGGAACGAGATTGGGGAGATTTGCTGTGGTCTTTCAATATCTCCAACAGAGTCCAACAGTGTCGGTTTCTACTAGAGACCTTCTTTCCCAGCCCCTCTGTCTTGCTCCAGGTGTTTCCCTACCTCCCCCGGTTTCTTTTTCCCTTGGCCTATGCTTTGCGCCTGGGCCAACTGGTATACAAAAGCGGCAGGCACCTAACAGGATTGGTCTGGCGCGATCAGCAGATCGACCAAAGAGATAATTAATAGATCTATGCTAATGAGTAATCGAACAAGGCGTTGGTTGCTGGTAAGTTGGGTGTTTTTGGTCTGGGCCTGTGGGCCACCGCCACAGCCCATTTTTCAGTCCGGGGGCGAAGCAGCGCAATTAGATGTGGTTCAGCCGCTGGAGTCTCTGCCTATCACGCCCCATTTGCAATCCTATGTTGAGGTCGATGGTTTTTCCGAGTACGTAATCGGCCCAACGGACGTCCTGGACATTGTCTTGCGCGATATAGACTTGGTGCGCGAGCGCGTCAGTGTGCGCCCCGATGGCAATATATCCTTTCTATTGCTGGAAAATGTTCGTCTCGCTGGACGCACGGCGACCCAAGCGGATTCGGCGCTTACCGCAGAACTGTCGCATTTTCTGCGCGATCCCAAAGTGGATGTAGAAGTCGAGGAATATCGCAGCAAAGTAGTGTCTTTGCTCGGCGCCCTACAGGCTCTTGCAACCTCGGACCAGAAAACGGGGCAGGGACGTTATCCGCTAAAGAGCAAAACCACGGTGCTCGATCTTATTCTCGAAGCCGGCGGCCCTACACCCGATGCGCGCCTGGATCAGGTCCAGTTAATCCGCGGCACCAATTCCTACGAGCTCAACATCCAGCACGTACTCGACAGCGGCGAGCAGAGTCACAACGTGGTCCTCCAGGGCGGGGATATTGTCAAAGTGCCCGGAGCGAACCAATTGACCAAGAAGGTAGTCGTTCTGGGTGAAGTAGGGTTGCCCAGTGTCTATATGTTTCCCACTGATGCACATCTGCTGGAAGCGCTGGGGCAGGCCGGCGGACTTGCAGATGCCGCACTCAAAAGTGATATTCGCGTCATTCGCAATCGGGGCGGGAAAATGGAAATGTTCACCGTTAATTTTGAGCGCATCACCAAGAACATCGATCTGACCCAGAATGTTGCCCTGCACAATAACGATATTATTTTTGTGCCCCGCAGCTTCATCGGCGATGTGAACGACGCGCTCAACAAGATCCAGCCGTTGCTGGATGTGCTCCTATTGCCGGCCACTTTCCGCGACCTCTACTCCACCGGCGGTGGTTTGCGCCTCGACACAGGAGACCCACCCGAGGGCCAGTCGGGCACAGTTTTTACGCGGCCGCTGGGTGGCTCAGCCAAGCAGGCCGCACCATCTGCCGAAGAGGAAGACAAGGAAGAAGAATAAGATGGAGCGGGCCAGAACGGTCGACAGCATCCTCGATACTATCGGTGATACACCACTAATCCAATTGCAACGTCTGGTGCCGACCAATAACAGTGTTATCCTGGGTAAGTTAGAAGCGCAGAACCCGGCCGGTAGCATTAAGGATCGCATCGCTCTGAGCATGATACAGGCGGCCGAGCATGACGGCCGCCTCAAGCCGGGTATGACGATCGTCGAGCCTACCAGCGGCAATACCGGCATTGCCCTGGCTATGGCGGCGGCGGTGCTGGGTTACCGCCTAATTTTGACCATGCCCGACCATATGAGCGTCGAGCGCCGAGCGGTAGTTAAAAGCTACGGTGCCGAGGTGGTGCTGACTCCAGGTGCACAGGACATGGTCGGAGCCATTGCCAAGGCTGAGGAAATCAAGAGCCGCGATCCCGATCATACTTTCATGCCTCAGCAATTTGTCAATGCAGCCAATCCGCGCATCCACCGGGAGACTACGGCACGGGAAATTCTCACTGCTACCGATGGAAACCTCGATGCTTTTATTGCCGGCGTCGGGACCGGGGGGACCATTTCTGGAGTGGGCAGAGTATTAAAAGAAGCGCGGCCCCATGTGCGTATCGTGGCCGTGGAACCGGCGCGCTCGGCTGTGCTCTCGGGTGGTGAGCCGAACCAACATGGTATTCAGGGTATTGGAGCCGGTTTTGTGCCCCAGGTATTGGAGCGCGAATGGATTGATGAAGTAGTAACTATTGAAGATGAGGTCGCTTTGGCCTTCACCCGGCGTCTGGCGCGCGAAGAAGGTCTATTAGTAGGGCCTTCCTCTGGCGCCAATGTCGCCGCTGCACTACAGGTAGCAGAGGATATAGGACCGCAAAAACGCCTAGTTACAATACTCTGCGATACGGGGTTCCGCTATTTTAGCGTCGAAGGTTTTGCCAGTGAGCCCGAGACGTCATCTGCTTGACTTGAATTTCTTCTAACGCAATAAAAGCATCTTCTGTAGCGCTCGGGCACTCGGAGTTGAAAGTGTCAGCATGTACACGCCGCTGGCCAGATTGGTGCCCCTGCCATCTTTTCCATCCCATGCGATACGGTACGTTCCGGCGTCCTGGGCACCTCGTGTCAGGGTGCGAACTTTTTGTCCAGTCGCGTTGTATATTGCCAACTCGAGCTTGCGATCCCCGCTAATAGAAGCCGGTAGAGTATAGATAATTTGCGTTTCGGCGTTGAAGGGGTTGGGGAAATTGGGCTGCAAAGAAAATGTCGAGGGTCTGGCAGGAAGCTCATTTACAGCCGTGCTGTGCTGAGGCAGCGGTGAGGGGGCTACGGCAATGCCGCGCGGACCGCTGCCGGCCCTATAGGTACTGAGAATCTGATCCGTAGCTGTGGCGATCACGGCGATTTCGTCGGAGGAGGCATGAGTGACAAAGAGCCGCTTTCCATCGGGTGAGAAGGACAGGGCGCGGGGATCGCTGCCAGTTTCGATAATATTGATCAGGGCGCGTTTGGCGGCATCGACGACAAGCAGTGCATTGTCGAGGTGAGCCGTTAGGTATACTTTGCTGCCGTCGGGGCTGACCGCTACGGCAAAGGTACCGCTGACAGACAGCTCGACGGTGGCGGCGATTTGGTTTTGTGCTACATCAATTATGCTCAGATTGCCAGTGCCGAAGCTCGAGGCGTAAAGCCAGCGCCCGTCGGGGCTGGCGGCCAGAGACCGCGGGCGGTTGGGCAGATTCAAACGCGCGATTTCGGTGCCGTCGGGGCGTACGCTGACGACCTGGTGGCGGCCGAGATCGCTGTAGTAGATCACCGGCGGGCTGCCGACGGCGACAATGCCAAAGGGGCCGTCGAGGACGCTGTTGAGGACGATGCGGTCCACAGCGCCGGTTTCGAGGTCTATGGTTGTCAACGAGCCGGCGCCAGAAT
>Ga0114999_10010224_pt1 | contig 10180 bp, 14 predicted proteins | sample ArcticOcean_MG_C_3_FD_89820 | JGI IMG/M metagenome (GOLD analysis project Ga0114999, IMG submission 89820) | Marine microbial communities from western Arctic Ocean - ArcticOcean_MG_CB8_126 | ecosystem: Environmental > Aquatic > Marine > Oceanic | place: Arctic Ocean: Canada Basin | collected... | reverse complement strand
TGGTGCAAAACTTCCAATATCCAATGTATAAAAAAAAACAGCTATAAAACCTATTAACCCAGTTTTAAAAAAACTTGTTTTTTCTTCATATACTTTATATTCTTGCTTATTTTTTTTTAGCAAATCATAAATAAATATACAAGAAAATGTAAAAGTACAAATTGCTAATAAAATTAGAATTATATTAATCATAATAGTTTTAACCGAAATTATGTTTGAATATAATTTTATTTATTATAAAAAACACTTTTAATAAAAATTATTTTATTAATCAGCAGATAAAATGGAATGTTTTGAAGAAAATAAATAACTAATAATTCCTATTGGAATAATCCAAATACTCGCAACAAATGTTAATGTAACACCAAATAATAAATTTATAAATTTTGGAACTTTTGGTAAAATTCTTAAAAACGAAGTAAAAACTATAATAATCAAGAAAAGAATAATATAGTAAACAAAAAATAATGTCTCAAAAAAATAGGATGAATTTTCTTTTGGCTTCCCAAATAATCTATTTATCAATGCATTTATAGTATTTCCTCCTAAACTTCTCCAGTGTAAAAATAAACACAATGCAAGAATTGATTTTGACTTACTTTCACCCTCAGATTTTATAAGATTAGTATATTCTATATCAAATGCTTTTCCAAACCCATCATTTAAAGCGAAAAATCTAGCAAATGAAACAGCTGGATGATCCATAACATTCAAACATTCTTGTTCTGATTTAGCAACTCTTAAAATCTGATATCCATTTAAACCTGATAATCTTGCTAATTCACCATGTAAACCATCACAATAAAAACATTTATTAACAGAATTTAAAGTTAACATTATAGATTCAGTAACTTGAGGTCCAATAGAGTTTTCTCCTACATAAGCACCTAACAAATCAGGAATCATATTAAATAATTTTTTGTGATCATAAAGCATCCCTGAAAAAGTCCAAATTTTTTTCTTATATGGTGATTCTAACATACAAAAAAATAATATTTAGATTGTAATCAATCAAATAAAAAAACTAATTATTTTTTTTAACTTCAAAAAAATATATAATGAAAAATCCAATTAAAAAAAATAATAAAGAAAATATAAGTTTAGGCTCTCCTTCATAAGAAAAAGGGGATATATTTCTTTGTAAATAATCTATTTTACCCTCAGAATTAATATAGATAGGATCACCATAATTTATTTTCCAAGGCCAAAGCTTATGGATTGAACCGAATAAAAAACCTGTCATTATTGTAATAATAATATCGTGAAATTTTTTAAATAAGAATTTTAAAAGTTTAGCAAATGAAAGTAGTCCAACAATAGCACCCAAACCAAAAATTAATAAGATTGAGAAATCTCTAAATTTAATTGCTTCAATAATTGTTTCATAAGAACCTAAAATAAGCAAAATAAAACTTCCTGAAATCCCTGGTAAAATCATTGCACAAATTCCAATAAATCCAGAAAAAAATATGAACCATGATTGTTCAACATTTGATACCGGTGATAATTGAGTTATAAAAAAAGCAAAAATAGAACTTAACATAAAAATAAATAATAATTTTTTATTCCATTTTTTTATATTTGTTCCGACTACCCATATACTTGCACTTACTAATCCAAAAAAAAAGCTCCAAATTTTAATTGTATGATTATCAATTAGATATACTATAATATTTGCTAGAGAAAAAATACTTATCAAAATCCCTGTGAATAAAAAAAATAAAAAATTGCCGTTAATTTCTTCCCATACAGCTTTAATACCATGAAGTTGAAAAATTTTTATTAGTTTTAAATCAAATGAATTTATAGAATCAATTAATTCCTCATATATTCCTGTAATAAATGCGATAGTACCTCCTGAAACACCTGGAATAATATCGGCTGCTCCCATTGCTGTACCTTTTAAAAAAACAAAAAAAATGGAGATAATTGTTTTATTTATTTTTTTTAACATTTCTATTTTTTAGGATATTGGCTAGATAAAAAGCTACAGTATTTACTATAAGGTCTAGAAATTTATTGAGAGGAGTTTCTTTTGTTAATTTTACAATTAAATTACTATCACTAATAACTGATATAAAAAACTCAAGTATTTCAAATCCAATTGAAAGTATAAAGAAAATTGTCCAGTTACTTAAAAAAAAGTACCCAATTAGAAACCACTGAACAAAATTCCCAAAAAAAAAAAGATTTTCTATCAATGGATCAATCATGTATAAAAATAACTAAATTAAAAACTCATTTAAACAATTCAAAACAGTAACTACAAAAAATATTTTTTTAAATTTATAATTTTAGAATTATTTTTTTGCTTTTCTAGCATCTATAAAACTTCTAACAAAATAAAATATTGCTAGTATAGATGTTGAGATCATTAAAATCACTCTTATAAGTCCTATCCCACCATCTTCAATAGATTTTGGAAGTCTCATACCAATTAATGCTAATAAAATAATCAAAGTTAATGAAACAGCAATATGAGCAATTAGTCTATTATGATTTTTTAGTCCACTATCACATAAAAGCAATCCAATCCCAAATGCTACAGGAATTAATGCAGTAGTAGATTGTGATGTTGCTGGATAAAAATATCCCCAAAGACCAATTAAAATTAAACTTGCTGAGTTAATTAAATTTCCAATTCTAGAATTCATAGTTTTAATTTCTCCTTTTATAAAATTGTAAGTATTCTTTTTGATTTTACAAATAAAAAATACTAAAATCTATTATATGAATATACTATTCTTTTTAACATTTCTTATCATTTCTTCATTATATAGCCAATGATCCCTTTGAAGTAATCCCTCCTTGCCAGTTGGTGAGGCAGACAAAGGTATTGGTGCAAAAAAAGGAATGATGTATTATGGAGCTCAAACTCAAATAACTAATGTACAGTGGTCTCATGGTGCAATTGATAATGAAGATTACATTCATCAAGGAAGTCTTAATAGTTATATTTTATTACCAAATATCATTTATGGTATTAATAATAAATTAAATTTGGTCTTTAATACAACAATTGGTGTAAGAAATATGATTTGGAAAACCAATAAAAATTCGTTGCATCATAGATCCGAAAATAGTTTATCAGATTTCGAAAATGCAAAAGGTGGAATTCTAGGTAATTCAAAAATTATATTAAGGTATATTTTTAAAAATACAGGAATGCAAGAAGGATATAGAGTTTTTGGCGGGTTTGGTTTGACCATTCCTTCAAATAGTGTATTAACTTCAGACCCATATTTTTTGAGTGAAAATTCTATTAAAGAACACCGACATTTTAGCCTAAGTAATGGAACCTATAATTCAAATCTTGAAGCACAAGTTTTTTATAAAAGAAATAAAAACCCAATGTTCATTGGAGGATTTATTTTATATGAAAATCCACTTCATAAAAATAAATATGGGTTTTTACCCTCATCAAGATTAGTACTAAGGTTATCATCTACTTATAAAAGATTCGATAAAATTGATTCATCAATTGGCTATGGTATAAGCTATTATCATACTAGTAAAAGTTATTGGAATGGAAAATCCTCACCAAATTCTGCGTCGATTACTATTGCTCCAAGTATATCATATTTATTTAACTCAAAATATGGTGGAATTTCTTTATCAATCCAAAAATCTTATACAATAGCTGGAGAACTTTTTAATAACGAAGGTGAAGTTGTAGATCAAAAAACTAATATATGGCAAATAGTTTTTTCAATTAGAGTAATTTAATTTATTCAATTAATCCATCTATATCATACTTGGAAACAAAATTCCAAATAATTTGATCGATATTTAAACCACTATTGTCCATTTCAAACCAATCGTGAACACCATTAATAAATTTATAGTGCTCAATTGAAACATTATTTAAACCACTTTCATAAATATAATGTTCAGTTTCTAAACCGCTTGATTGAAATGATGAAATTGTTGGAATACTATCAGCATCATTGAATTTCACCCAATAATTAAGTATTTCATTAACTGATGACATATAATCCATACCATTATAAGGTCTCTCAAAATCAGATGTACCGTTAAATGAAATTAATGAAGTAGGGTGTGTTGGGTTACATTGTTCAACAGCTTCATCCCACATCAATCCAGAGACAGGTGCAACTGCCGCTATTTTATCAGATAAATAACAAGCTAAAGAATAAGCAAATCCTCCTCCATTTGAATAACCTGTTGCATACACTCTAGTGGTATCAATATTATAATTTGAATCAATATCATCAATTATTGCTGCAATAAAACCAAAATCGTCAGCATCAGTTTTATTAAAATCAGAAGGTAATAAAGTATTCCAAATTCTACCACCCGATTCAATGTTATCTGAACCATTTGGATATACAAGAATAAAATTTTCAGCATTAGCTAGAGACCTCATATCTGATGTATGAAGTTGACTTTGAGCATCTCCACCTCCACCATGAAAATTCATCAATATAGGATATTTAATAGAGCCCACATACGAATCAGGTATGAATAGTATATAACTCCTATTTTGACCGCTATGATTTAAGGTTTGATTTAGATCAGAAGATATTGATTCAGAAGAAGAGTTTTCATTATTTTTTAAATTTTCACTATTATTTGAACAAGATAGAAATAGTATAAAAGTGATAAATAATATAAATCTCATAATTAAAATTTAAGTTTGTTTGAGTTTATTTCTAAATTCAAAAAAATAAACACTTAAAAAATTTATAATCCAAAAAAAAGTCAATGTTGTGAAAAAAAATATACCAGCTTCAACACCCATAATTGTATCTTCTACACCACCAACTTCATTAATGGTTCCACCATAAGAATGACGAGTAAAAATTGAAATATAATATGCCCCAAGTATGCAAAATAAGAGCATTAATGGAATAATTTTATAATTTTTAAACCACACCAAAAAGAGTGACATTGTTGTTATTAATAAAAATGTTGATAATAACCAAGCCAAGTGAAGTTTGGCATGAGAAGACCAATGAGGATTATGAAGATGAGTATCTGTGGCATCAACTAAAATAGGCAAATATCCAATACAAATAGCTAAAAAAGTAAAAAAAATTTTATTTTTTAATTCAATTTTAAAAGGAAGAATGGCAGTTATTAAAAACAATAAGCTAATAAAAATAATAATAAACATAAAGCATATACCTCAAAAAAATTATTAAAATTTACTATTTTTGACATTGTATGCAAAAATAAATTCTTCTACCACCAACCACTTTCTTTAAAATTTTATTGTTACAAATAAAGCAGGATCTTCCACCTCTAGCAAAAGCCATAAATCTATTTTTTCTATATTTTCTATCTCTTTTATATTTTAATTCATCTAGCTTAGAAATTGTAATACCTTTTTGAAAATATGATCTTAAAGAAATGTCTTTAATGTTCTTGGAAATTAATATTTGATCTGATTTTAACAATAAAGATGGTTTGTTATTATACATTAAGCCTGAAAAAAAAAGTATTTCAGTTCTTAAGTAATTTCCAATTCCTGCTATAAAATGTTGGTCTAATAATAAACTATATAGTTGTCTATTCCTGAACTTTTTAGAGATTAATCGCTCAAAAATTATTTTAAATGTTACATTGTCACTTAATACATCAGGACCAATTTTTTTTAAATATGGATGAAGATGTTCATTTATAGAATCTAAAACGTTTATGTCGGTTGCTGACCACAATCTAACAGCTTTTTTTTTAGTAATAAATTCAATTCTTAAACTTCTGTTATGATCAATAGGTGTATTTATATAATTACTTGACCATTTTCCATATAATTGATTATGACAAATAATAGTTTTATTTTTATTTAATCTAATTAATATTGCTTTACTATTTGAGATAACATCTTTAACAATTATATTTTTGTTGCTTAATTTTGATATTGTAGGATAAAGAAATGTAGTTTTTAATATTTTTTTTCCTACTAAAGCTGATTTGATTTTATCAGCCATTCTTTTTGTTTCAGGACCTTCGGGCATTAGTTTTTCAATTTTTATAAATTTATGTCAAAAAAAATAAATAAAAAATTTTCTAAAGAAGATATTAACAGAATTATTGAAATGGCCTGGGAAGATAGAACTACTTTTGAGTCAATTAAAAAACAATTTGGGATTAATCAAGATGAAGTCATAAAAATAATGAGAAAAAATCTCAAACTTAAATCCTTTAAATTATGGAGAAAGAGAACAAGTGGAAGAAAAACCAAACATGATGCATTATAACTAATCATTACCACTTGAAACTTCTAAAAGCTCTATTATGTCATTTTTAATTTTATATTTAATAAAGTTTGGATTACAACATATTTCACAATCCCAAATTTCTGATATCAACTCATCATTTGATTCTATTTGTATATCAAAAGATTCAAAACAAAAGTGACAAATTATATTTAAATTCATTTATAATTTTAAAAAAATTATACGTTCAATTATATGAAAAAAATATTTATCATTTTTTACCTAATAATAGTCAATTCCTATTTATTTTCACAAAATTATACTTATAAAAGCCCTAGCAGAGATGGCATAGGTAAAATTTATCTTGGTAGAGAAATAAGTAAAATTATGGGTCATCAAGGGGTTGAATGGCTTGAGAGAAATTCAAGGGAAATCGAAGAAAAACCATTGAAGGTAATTAAAAATTTAAATCTAAAATCATCTGATATAGTTGCTGATTTTGGGTCTGGTTCAGGATATTTTACAAGATTGATTGCTCCAAAATGTAGTTTGGTATATGCTATTGATATACAAAAAGAAATGCATGAAATAAATAATTCAATTCTTAAAAAAGATAATATCAATAATGTTAAATTTATTTTAGGAGAAAATAAAGAAACTAACCTACCAAAAAACAAAATAGACCTTTTAATAATGGTAGATGTATATCATGAGTTAGAGTTTCCCTATGAAATAATGTCTAATATATATAATATACTTAAGCAAAATGGAAAAGTTATTTTTGTTGAATATAAAGGAGAAGATAAAAAGTTGATGATAAAACCTCTACATAAGATGACTTTAAATCAAATTATAATTGAAATAAGAAATGTTGGTTTTAAATTCGAAAAAAATATTGAAAGTCTACCTAGGCAACATATGTTAATATTTTCCAAAAGTTAATTAAATAAATAATTATAAATATTAATATAATTATTAAAAAAACATGATTTATAGATTAATAACTAGTTTAATTTATTATTTGCTAATATTATATTTACTGATATTTATATTTCAACTTCAAGAATTTAAATATCTATTAATCGGAATGTTTTTAGCAGGATTTTTTAGAATAAAATTTTTTTATTATATAAGAAAAACAAATTTTCTTTTCTTTAATTGGAGAAGTAACACATATAAAAAAAAATAATATGAATCAAAATCTAAAAACATTTTCTCCTGTACTTATTGGCTTTCTTTTATCATTTATTGATACACCTAAAGGTTTAAGTGATGATGGTTTTAATATGTTTATTATCTTTATTTGTGTAATCATATCAATTCTAATAAAATCTATTCCTATGGCTGTAAGTGTTTTATCTGGTTTGTCTATAGCTATATTATTTAAAGTAATTTCATTAAAAGAAGCTCTCAGCGGTTATGGGAATTCATCAACGTGGCTTGTTACAATTGCTTTTTTATTATCAGGGATAATTATTGATTCTGGTCTTGGTAAAAGAATATCACTTTTATGTATTCATTTTTTTGGTAAAACTATTATTGGAATAGGTTATGCAATTTGTATTGCTGAATTAATTTTAGGTCCTTTAGTACCTTCGGTTACAGCTAGAGGTGGAGGAATTCTTGCACCTATAGTAAAATCATTATCAAGAACACTTGGATCATATCCTGAAAAATCTCCTGAAATTGCAGGTAAATATCTGCATTTAGTCGGAGCACATGCAAATATGATAACTGGAGCAATGTTTCTTACTGGAATGGCAGCAAATCCAATTATTTCAGAAGCTGGAAAAAATATTTTTAATATTGAATTTGATTGGTTATCATGGGCTTATGGAAGTATAGTACCAGGAATAATTAGCCTATTTTTATTACCTATTTTTTTTAAATATATTTCTAAACCAGAAATCAAAGAAACAAAACAAATCAGGAATGAAGTTAAAAAACAATTAAAATCAATAGGAAAATGGTCTAAAAATGAAATTAAAATTTCATTTATTTTAATTTCAATGTTGATCTTATGGATATCAAAACCAATTCATGGATATGGAACAACAACAGTAGCATTATTTGGATTAGTAATTTTACTTATATCAAAAACAGTTTCATGGGAACAAATGTCAAAAAATGACAAAGCATGGGACTCTTTAATTTGGCTTGGCGGATTAATAACATTAGCAACAAGTTTGAAAAACACAGGATTTATATCCTGGTTTGCAGATAATATTCAATATTTTGTACAAGGTTTTTCTCCTTTATTAATTCTTTTAACTGTCGGAATAATATATTTTTATTCAATGTATTTTTTCTCAATGCTTACTGCACATATTGCAGCATTTATTGGTGCTATTTTTTTAATACTTTCATCTACAAACCTAAACCCATTTTTAGTGATTGGAACAATAGGATATTTATCTAATTTATGTGGATGTTTAACAAATTACTCATCAGGTCCGATTATAATTTATTTTGGAAATGGATATGTGACTTCTCCCTCATGGTTTAAAATTGGTTTTATTATTTCAATTTATCATTTAATAATATGGATTGGATTTGGATCAATTTGGTGGAAATTAATTGGTTGGTTATAATGTTAAAATGAAATAAAAATATAATGGATGGTATGGATAGCTTATTTCAAGGGATTAATACTTATACTATTGATATATAATTTTGATCACCATATTCTTTTGATTATCTAGAAAGATTATCATTATAAAAAGGATTAACCTTTTCCAACCCATCTATCATAATTTTCTCAATATCATTAAAATCATCAGATAATTTAAATTTTGAATATATTATATTACCAACTAACATTTCTTCATCATTCACAGGTGTAAAATATCTAATATTTTCTTCCATTTCTCCAGTTATAGGATTTGGATTTTCACATATGATATATGAATCACCAAACCATGCATCTATTAATTTGTAATTATTATATATAGTGTCTTTACATGCAATTTTATTATCTAAAATTTTACATGTAATTCTCCACTCTTTTACAAACTGAGATGACTTACCTTTAAATATTTCATATCCTGTTGTTTGCATTGTAGGATATGTGAAAACTTTATTTTCATTATCTACCCATACACCATTTAACTCTTTTTGACCACAAAGGTTTGATAATAATACTAATGAGATTGCTATGTATTTTAAATGTTTAATCATTATTTACTTTATTAGATGAAAAAGTTTTCATATCACTTAACTCTGGTATTAATTTGGTATTATTTGAACACAATTGATTTTATGTATCTAATTTATTTGAAATGTATTAACAGGGAATTTTATTGTCAATAAAAGATGTCTGAGTTTGAATCTTCAGTATTAAGTATATCAATATCCCATATATAACTAATACTGGTATGACTAAACAAGGCGATATACCCTTGGGGTCTTAATTTAGTCATTATTTGACTTAGTGTATTTTTATTTGTCTTAACCTTAAAAGTAATATTTGTCATAGAATTTCTTCTCTATAAAACAAAAAACCCTCCTCAATAAGAGAAGGGCTTGATTTGGTGGGCGGTCAAGGATTTGAACCCTGGACCCCCTGCGTGTAAAGCAGGTGCTCTAACCAACTGAGCTAACCGCCCAAAAACGATGCTAATTTAATAAAATTATTAATTAAAAAAATAATATTATGCCTGAGCTAACTGAACATTTATATTATTTTTTTTTATATTAATTGACTTTTTATGTTTAAAAGCAATTTTTATAACATCAGTCACCTCTTTTACAAAATGAAAAGTCATATCCTTAGCAACTCTCTTAGGGATTTCTTCAAGGTCTTTTTTATTAAAATGAGGTAAAATAATATCCCTTATTCCAGATCTATGAGCAGCTGTGACTTTTTCTCTTATTCCACCAACAGGTAAAACTGCTCCTCTTAGGGTAATTTCTCCAGTCATAGCTAATGTGTCCTTTACAGTTCTATCTGTGAACAAAGAAACAATTGCTGTAAAAATTGCTGTACCTGCAGATGGTCC
>Ga0114999_10010219_pt1 | contig 10181 bp, 12 predicted proteins | sample ArcticOcean_MG_C_3_FD_89820 | JGI IMG/M metagenome (GOLD analysis project Ga0114999, IMG submission 89820) | Marine microbial communities from western Arctic Ocean - ArcticOcean_MG_CB8_126 | ecosystem: Environmental > Aquatic > Marine > Oceanic | place: Arctic Ocean: Canada Basin | collected... | reverse complement strand
ATAACCAGTGCAGTTGCGACCACCGCAACGACCTTAAATACTTTGTCGCAAGTTGGAAGTTCTTTGCAGGCAGGTGATATTTTACGGTATTCGGGAACACGTTCCGATGGCACTGCTTATAGTGGTACATTTACCGTGCCTGCCGGGGCGACTTTGAATGATTTGGTTGTCAGTGTCGCCACCGCTTTTGGTGACAATGTAACCGGTGGTGTTGATTTGACTGGGAAGATTCAGTTGGCAGACAGTGAGGGTGCTTCAATCAGTGGTTTTACGATTAATATCACACTTGAAGATGATGCGACAGGGAGTGGTTTGGTTGGTTCTGAGTTATTGAAAACGCATAAAATCAGTACGATTGTTTTTGACTCACAAGGCCGCAAACACAATATGAATATTACTTTGTCAGAATCACCTGTGGCGAATAAGTGGGCGTATAGTGTGAAAATTGATAACCAGGTACCAACGGCTGGTGGCTCGGGAACGGCTATTTTTGATGAAGATGGTAGTGTGCGTTCCTTTACGCCCACAGAAGGTGAAGGCACATTGCTTCAATTTGCTCCTGATGGTGATGTGCAGGGTTTGAAAGTTGACTTCTCTGGGTTGGCCAGCCCAAAACTTGGTATTAATGGTTTGACACAATTTGCGGCACCTTCGACGGCCGATGTTGTCGATCAAAATGGTCGTGCTTCGGGTCGATTGGATAACATGTTCATTCGTACAGACGGTGTGATGGAAGGTCGATTTACCAATGGTGAAACATTGAATTTGGCGCGCATTAACCTTGCCAACTTTGACAATGCAGGTGGTTTGCGTCGTTTGGGTGGCAACTTGTTCGCAGAAACCGAGAATACGGGAAGTGCGTTGATTGAAATTGCCAGTCAAACCATTGAGTCAACCATTGTGGCTGAGTCATTGGAGTTATCAAATGTAGACTTGGCACAAGAGTTTACCGATTTGATTACATCGCAACGTGGTTTTCAGGCCAATGCGCGTGTGGTGACAACCACCGATCAGATATTGGCTGAAACTGTGAACTTGAAGCAATAAGTCTCATAAATAGTAATGGCGGGTAGCTTTAGGCCCGTCATTGCTATTTCATATTTTGGGTGGTACGTTTTTAGCCTTTGGTCATATTAGGCCATGATTTTGGGGTCACTTGAAGGTCGTTTGATTTTTAATACCCATATTTATGGGTGGAACAATCTGACGAATTGTCTTACATTTTTGTTTTAGAGATCAAGGAAAAATTTAAACTTTCAAATAATGGCAGGATTGCCAAATAAATTTATGGTTAAATTGACACGGTTAAACAAAACGATTTTTGTGGTGAATGGCGAGCTGATCGAATTTATCGAAGCCACGCCCGATACGATTGTCACGTTGACAACAGGGCGTAAAATTGTGGTGCTCGAAACGGTAGATGATGTCATTGAGAAGGTTGTGGCCTATAAACGGAGTTTTATACAACAAGGGCTTACGGTGCGTTCTCGACAATGAGAGGGCCTAAAGGCTATTTAAAAGGGTACTGTCGTTATGGATATTACTACTATAGTTGGTTTGATTGCGGGTTTTACGCTCATTATCATGGGTATTTTGAACGGTGGTGTGCTGAGTAGTTTTATTGATACACCCTCTCTCCTGATTACTGTGGGGGGAACTTTGGCTGCCACGATGGTCAATCACCCCTTGCAAATTATCGTGGGCATGGTGAATGTTGCCCTTAAAGCCTTCTTTAATAAAAGTTTGCCACCCGCAGAATTGATTGAAAAAATAGTTGGTTTTGCCGAAACAGCGCGTCGTGAAGGTATTTTGGCGCTTGAGCAAGCTGCCCGTGAAATTGAAGACCCCTTTATGGGCACGGGTATTCAGTTGGCCGTAGATGGTACGGAACCTGAGTTGATTCAGACGATTCTTGAAACCGAACTTGCCTTTATTGAAGAGCGGCATAAACAGGGTGCGAATATTTTTGTTTTTATGGGGTCGGCAGGTCCTGCATTTGGTATGATTGGTACTTTGGTAGGGCTTGTGAATATGTTGCAGAATTTGGATGACCCCGCGTCCATTGGCCCAGGTATGGCAACGGCATTGATCACAACATTTTATGGTGCTGTAATGGCCAACCTGATTTTTATTCCTTTTGCAGGTAAATTGAGTATTCGCTCGGCGGAAGAAATTTTGTCAAAGCGGATGATTATGGAAGGTATTATGTCTATTCAGTCGGGTGATAACCCGCGCATTGTAGAGCAAAAGCTCAACACTTTTATTGCGCCGAAGTTGCGCCAAGTTGCCGATGATGGCGGTGGGGAATAGGGTAAAATTGAAAACCTTTATTTGAGTATATCTTTATGGCAAAGATGATTGATGAAGATGAGTGCCCTAAAGGATTACCGGGGTGGTTGGCAACATTTGGCGATTTGATGTCGTTGTTGCTGACTTTTTTTGTGTTGTTGCTCTCATTTTCGACGACCGAAGAGGTCAAGTTTAGGAATGCGATGGGGTCATTAAAGGCTTCTTTGGGTGTGTTTGAATCAAAACCAGAGATGACACAGCCCATTCGTGTCACATTGCCTTTGGTACGTGGCAGTATTCGGCAGTCGCAGAACATTCGCAAGTCTGCGGAAAATTTGGAGAAGACACTTTCTGAAGAGGGGCTGGAAGGCGATGTCTCACTTACAGGCACTTCGTCTGGGTTGGTTATTCGAATCCAAGCGCCTGTTTTGTATGATGTGGGTGGTGCAGGGCTCAAATCTGAAATCAGCAATGTGTTGATGGATTTGGGTGCGATGTTGCGCGAGTTGCCCAATCAGGTGGTGGTGCAAGGCCATACAGACAATGTGCCTATTGCAGACCCAAAATCTGAATTCCCAACCAACTGGGAATTGTCTTATCAACGTGCTGTGAATGTGGTGCGTTTTCTTATCACAGAAACGTTGGTGATGCCTACGCGAATGGCGGCCGAAGGGTATGGTGAATATCGCCCTATTGCAAGCAATGCAACACCAGAAGGACGGGCAACAAATCGTCGGGTAGAGATTCTTATTTTGTATGCTGGTGAAGAGGATGGCAATTTGGCGATTTTGGCAGAAGCGTTTAAAAATGCCAAGATGGATGCTTCGCGTAAAGATGGTTCGCCGATTGTAAAACCGAGTAAGCGTCGCAGAAGAAGACCTTAAGGCACGGGTTTATATTTATGGGAAAAATGATTAAAGATGATGAGTGTCCTGAAGGGTTGCCGGGATGGCTGGCTACTTTTGGCGATCTCATGTCATTGTTGTTAACTTTTTTTGTGCTCTTGCTGTCGTTTGCAACCATGGAAGTGGTGGAGTTTCAGCAAGCCATGGGTGCATTGCAAGGTGCATTGGGTGTGCTCAGTGGAGAACCCCAAATGAGTTTGCCCATTCGCCAGTCTCAGCCCAAAACGGAAGGAAACCTGCAACAAGCTGAAGTGATATCCAAAGCGGCACAAGAGCTGGAATCGGCAATAGAAGAAGCCGGTATGCAAGGCGATGTACAACTTGAAGAATCAACCACTGGGCTCATTATTCGGTTGTCTGATAAATTGTTTTTTACCAGTGCAGACACAGAATTGAAAGGGAGCTCGCAGGCCTTTTTAGACAAATTGGGTAAGGTGCTGAAACCATTGTCTAACCCTATCAATGTGCAAGGCCATACCGATAATCGGTCAATTAATACCGAACGTTATGCTTCTAACTGGGAGTTGTCGGGGATGCGTGCGTTGCAGGTTGCACGGCATTTTATTGATCGGTCTGGTATTTCGCCTTCGAGAATTTCATTTACGGGCTATAGTGAGTACCGTCAGATTGTGCCAAATAACTCAGATGCAAATATGGCCAAAAATAGGCGTGTAGAAATTCATATTTTATATGAACGGGAACCTCATGCGGCGCCCAAGCAAATTTATGAAGCCATTGAGGGCAACGATATTGAGGTTCAAGGGCGTGAGAGAAAGTAAAATTGTAGGTTAAATAGAGAAGAGTGTGACATGGCTGAAGAAAATGAAGATGTTGAAGATGAAATGCTTCGTATGATGGAAGAAGAGCTTGGTGCCGGTGGAGATGATGACGGTGCCGAAGATAAGGGTGAAGACGACTTTGAGTCGGAAATGCTTGCTGCCATGCAGGACGAAGCTGGCGATGGTGGTGCCGGTGGTGGTGCAGAAGATGATTTTGAAGCGGAAATGCTTCGAGCCATGATGGATGAGACTGGTGCATCATCATCTGAAGAGGCCCAAACAGCATTGGTGACGGCACAGAACTTGTTGCCCAATACAACAATTGATGCTAAACATATTCACCGATTGTTGGGTGTGAGTCTGTCAATTATAATTGAATTGGGGCGAACTGAGACCTCTATTGATAATTTACTTGAATGGTCTGAAGGGACGTTGATCGAATTGGATAAAGTGTCTGGTGAGGCGGTGGATGTTTATATAAATGGGAAACCGTTTGCTCAGGGTGAGGTGGTGACGGTTGCTGAAAAATTTGGCGTGAGGATAACCGAACTTTTGCCATCTTCTCCACCCGGGTAGGTTGAGTACCTGTTGTGCAATTGATTTAACGCTGTTTAACAGTCGTGTCGTTTAATAGAAAAAGACATCTCATATTTGAGATGTCTTTTTCTATTTTATAGTGTGCTATGCAGGCATTTTCTAAGCGTTAAGTCTTGTGGCATATGTTGCCGATGTGTCGGCATGTTTGTCCTGTTTGATTGCGTTGATTGTTGTGTCGGAAACGGAAGTGAGTTGGCAAAATTAGATGATGGTTTTGAAGGCCAAGAAACGCTGATATACGCATATAACAAGGCTCATTTGGTTTATGTGGCATCTTGTCAACTTGGGTTGATACTCGGAAATAGGTTGGGTGTGTTTGGTTGGCAAGGCATTCGCTTAGGATTGCTGTGTGTTTTTGACATGTACTTTGCTGCTTACTTTGAAGCACTTGCATAACACAGCGTCGATCTGATTTTGTGTGTCTTGGATATAAACGCTCTGAATCAGTTGATCGTATTCGGTTGGTTTTGGGTACGCGTGTGCTAGATCTGCGTGCTGATGTGGTGCGCAGTAGCTATGCCATAGATACGTCTAAGAATGGTGGTCATGGCATCCCCCAAGGACACATTGTGGGTGATGTGACGGGTGTGATATTTTTATGTGCTATAAGTGCGACCTGTGCGTTCGAAAGACATGCTCAGTCAGCTACGCATTGTTGTTGGGGTGCGTTTTATAAGGAGGTGTTTCGGTAAAAGGGAAGCCTATGGGTCGGGCTTAATGTGTGGGGAGGTCGCCATAAAATGGGTGGCATAAAAGGAAAAGTGCGTCCTTTAAGGGACGTTGGTATGGATAAGTCCGTCGGAATATTCGTCCGTTTAGAGGTCTGTTTTTGACCCAATGGGAAAATTATACCTGTTAGGGAAATATTATTCCTCCTGATTTATGGATGGATAAATGCTGTACTGCTTGGTATTTGTGTTGGTGTAAGTTATTGTTTTATAAATTCTTATAAATATTTAAGCGAACCTTTCTTTTAAAAGGGTTCGCCTTTTTGGGTTTGGGTATAAACCTTGCTACTTGTGGGCGTGACCATTCAATGCTTAAGGAGACGTTCATGAAATACAAGATTCTAATGGGTATTACTTTTTTGATTACGACGCCTGCGATAGGTGCTGTGGCCGATTCGACAGCCATCGCAGCGAATGTGGCGGGCTTGCCTGATGTGAGCAGCCTGATTACACGCATGGTGTTGTCGCTTGGTGTTGTGTTGTTGCTTATTTGGGCCGCTGTTCATGTGCTCCAACGCATATCGGGTCGATCCGTTAAGCCGGGTGGCACCCAATCGCACATTCAGGTTTTGGATCGTACCTATTTGGCCCCTAAGAAAGCGGTTTATGTGCTCAAGATTGGCAGTCGCTCACTGGCTGTGGGTGTTACAGACAATCATATTACGACCTTGGCTGAGTTGGATACTGAAGAAACCAACTTGGCCTATCCGACCTCCTTGCCCTCTAACGGCACGCCTTCTTTTGCCAATCTTCTCAAAGATGTTCGCACGCGCATTGCAGGAGGGCAGGCATGAAATCTTTACGTATTCTCCTCATTTTAATTTTGGCTTTTACATTTACTCCAGATGTGTCTGCACAGGGTTTGCCGCGCATTAGCATTGATGTGGCGCAATCCAATAATGCCGAAGATGCTGCTGTAACGTTAGAAATTATTTTCTTACTCACTGTTTTGACGCTGGCACCTTCCATTTTGATTATGCTGACGTCCTTTACACGCATTGTGGTGGTCTTGTCGTTTTTGCGTATGGCCATTGGCACGCAGCAGATTCCGCCGACGCAGTTGATCGTGGGGCTGGCATTGTTTTTGACCATGTTTGTCATGGGGCCTACCTGGGAACGTGTGTATGACAATGCGATTACACCTTATTTGGAAGAGCAAATCGATCATGAGGTTGCGCTTGTTGAGGCGATGAAGCCGATTAGGGAATTTATGCTGAAAAATACCCGCGAAAAAGACATCGCATTGTTTGTGAAACTCTCGCGTGAGGCACGCCCACGCAATGTGGATGAATTGTCGAATCGGGTGTTGATTCCAAGCTTTGTCATTAGTGAGTTGAAGACGGCATTTCAGATCAGTTTTGTGTTGTTCATTCCGTTTATCATTATAGATATGGTTGTGTCTAGTACGTTGCTGTCAATGGGTATGATGATGTTACCGCCCGTGACTGTGTCTTTGCCGTTTAAGATTTTGTTGTTTGTGTTGGTGGATGGTTGGCATTTGATCGTGCAATCTATTGTGATGAGCTTTAAGTAGCCGACTGTTTTTAACTAGGAGTGCGTATGACCCCAGAATATGTGGTGCATCTTGGACAGCAGGCGATTTATTTGATGTTGATGGTTTCGGCTCCGATGTTGCTTGCCGGGCTTGTGGTGGGTTTGGGCATTAGTATTTTGCAGGCGGTCACTCAGATTCACGAAGTGACCCTGACATTTATTCCCAAGATCTTGGTTGTTTCGTTGGCATTGGTGGTGGCCTTGCCTTGGATGATTCAAAAACTACTCGATTTTATGATTATGCTGATGCATCAAATTCCGGCGATTGTTACTTAGAAGCAAATCAAACCCTAAAGATAGAATCCAAACGATGAATGCAACTTATCTCGATGTTTCTGTGGTTCAATTTCAAGTGTTTCTGCTGGTATTTTTGCGGACACTGGGCGTATTGGCCGTGGCACCCATTTTTGGTCATCGGGCAGTGATTAGCCAAGCCAAAGCGGGGTTTGCGTTTGCTTTGGCCATCGTGCTGTTTCAGTCAACACCTGTGACCATGGCGGTGACAACAGATTTGGCACCCTATGTGTTAGCGGCCGTGAAAGAAATTACGATGGGTATCATGTTTGGGTTTGTGGCACGATTGGTATTTGTGGCGGTGCAGTTTGCGGGTGAGGTTATTGGAATTGATGTTGGTTTTGGTATGGTGAATGTGATTGATCCACTTTCTGCAGAGCAGATCTCAATTATTGGTACGTTTAAGAACTTGATTGCTATGGTCACCTTTTTGATGATTGATGGCCATCATGTTGTGCTACAAGCTTTGGCTGAGAGTTTTGCAATGGTGCCCCTGGGTGGGGTTCAGTTGACAGAGTTGTTGGTACGCGGGTTGGTGGATATGACGGCGCAGGTATTTGTGATGGCCATCAAATTGGCCGCTCCGGTTGTGACGTCATTGTTTTTAACTTCTGTGGCATTGGGTGTTATGGCACGCACAATGCCTCAGATGAATGTGTTTATTGTAGGTTTTCCACTCAAAATTGGGGTGGGTATGGGCGTGATGGCTATGACCTTGCCTTTGTTTCAAACTATTCTGATTCGGATGTTTTATGAGTTGGGCCCCAACCTGAGTATTATTTTAGAACAGATGTATACACCATAAAATCAGAAAGAAGATGAAAGAAAGAAGAGAGTAGAGGGTATTGGTTTTTATCTTCTCTCTTCTTCCTCCTCTCTTTACCGCTATGGCTGAAGAATCTTTTCAAGAAAAAACAGAAGAAGCAACCCCGAAGAAACGGGAGGAATCGCGGCGCAAGGGGCAAACTGCGAAGAGCCAAGAGCTAAATTCTGCGGTGGTGTTGTTGTCTGCGTTGGTCGGCTTGTATACGTTGGGAGGTCGGTTGTTTAACAACTTGGCGGGATTTACGGCCAGTACCCTTGCACAAAGTCATACTTACGATTTTTCAGTGATGAGTATGCGCAATCATGCGATTGGGTGGGGGCAGGTGTTTTTTGGATCGATTGGCCCGGTTTTGCTGGTGGTGGGTTTGTCTGCTTTGGTTGTTTCGATTGCTCAAGTGGGATTTACGATTAATGAAGAGGCTTTAAGTTTTAAACCCAATCGTTTGGACCCCATTCAGGGTGCCAAGCGCCTTTTTTCGACGCGGTCTTTGGTTGAGTTGTTCAAAGGTATTATGAAAATTACCATCGTAGGCTTGATCAGTTATTGGGTGATTTCACCTGAGATGTCAAAAATGGCGCTGTTAATGGATTCTGGGGTGGGCGACATCTTTAGATATACAGGTGGCATGGTCTTTGAAGTGGGTATATATACCACATTGGCGTTGCTGGTTTTGGCGATTTTGGACTATATTTATCAGCGTTATGAGTTTAATAAGAGCATTCGAATGACCAAACAAGAGGTAAAAGAAGAAGGCAAACAGACAGAAGGTGACCCGCAAGTGCGCATGCGTATTCGGTCTTTGCAACGGGAGAATGCACGTCGTCGTATGATGGATGATGTGCCCCAAGCCGATGTGGTGATTACCAACCCCACACACTTTGCTGTGGCATTAAAGTACGATATTGACACCATGGCAACACCGATGGTAGTGGCCAAGGGTAAAAATTTGATTGCGCAAAAGATCAAGGAAATCGCACGTGAATCGGGTGTGCCAATGGTCGAAAACAAACCCTTGGCGCAGGCTTTGTTCAAATCGGTAGAAATTGGGCAGGGGATTCCCGAAGATTTGTATCGGGCTGTTGCTGAGGTCCTGGCATATGTCTTCCGATTGAAGGGGAAATAAGATGGCAAATGGCAAACGTGAACGGCAAATGACCTTAGACACAACCCAAATAGATATAGGTTTCAAATTGGGTTGTGGGTGGAGTTGCCATCTGCCATCTGGCAGGTGGTATTGTGGGTGGCAAGGCTTGACTAAATAGTATAAATCGCGGTATATTAACCTATCTTGGCTGTTTTGGAGAAAACGCATGAAAGAGTTCTTTGCACGCATTTCACAATATATGGATGTCTTGTTTGCTGTGGGATTGATTGGGATGATTGGGGTGATGATCATTCCGATGCCTCCCGGTTTTTTGGACGTTTTGTTGGCCTTTAATATTGCGTTTAGTTTGCTCGTGCTGTTGATGACGATTTATATCACCAACCCATTGCAGTTGTCTGTGTTTCCCGGATTGCTGCTGGTGCTGACCCTTTTTAGGCTGTCGCTTAACGTGGCCACCACCCGATTGATTTTGGGTGAGGGTTATGCTGGCGATGTGATTACCGCATTTGGACACTTTGTGGTTAAGGGCAACTACATATTGGGTTTGGTGGTTTTTCTCATTATTGTGATTATTCAATTTGTGGTGATCACAAAGGGTGCTGGGCGTGTGGCAGAAGTGGCTGCACGATTTACCTTAGATGCGATGCCTGGCAAACAGATGGCTATTGATGCCGATTTGAATGCGGGCTTGATTACGGAAGAAGATGCACGAACACGTCGTTCAAACATTTCGCGCGAAGCAGATTTTTATGGTGCGATGGACGGTGCCAGCAAGTTTGTACGTGGGGATGCCATTGCTGGGATTTTGATTACACTGGTGAATATTTTGGGTGGTTTGGGCATTGGGGTTTTGCAGCGCGGGATGAATATCGCTTCTGCTGCCGAAACGTATACGATTTTGACTATTGGAGATGGGCTGGTCTCACAAATCCCGGCATTGATTACCTCTATTGGTGCTGGTATTATTGTGACCCGGTCTACATCTGAAGACAATTTAGGGACAGACCTTGGGCGTGAATTAACCTCTAAACCCCGTGCGATTATGGTCGCATCGGGTGTGTTGTTGGCGTTTGCGGCTGTGCCGGGTTTGCCGAGTTTGCCATT
>Ga0114999_10010216_pt1 | contig 10183 bp, 16 predicted proteins | sample ArcticOcean_MG_C_3_FD_89820 | JGI IMG/M metagenome (GOLD analysis project Ga0114999, IMG submission 89820) | Marine microbial communities from western Arctic Ocean - ArcticOcean_MG_CB8_126 | ecosystem: Environmental > Aquatic > Marine > Oceanic | place: Arctic Ocean: Canada Basin | collected... | reverse complement strand
TGGCTTGAAATATAGAAAGTTAGCCATTCTATTCAGCGTCTCCGAAGTTGAATCCGGTGGAAGTATCCCTGGCGGTTTCTTCTTCTGCCTCTACTGAAATATTTTCGGAGGCTTTGTTTTTCTCGCAGTAATCCAAGTAGATCTTGTCATACTTTTCCTTAAAGCCTTCAACAAGAGTGCCGTCACTTTCGCAGAGAGAAGAAAACGCTGTCAAGTCCTCTGGTTTCAACCCTTGAAGCATGGCAGTCGGCCTTCCCAGAGACGCATAGACCTTTTTGGCTCGCTGCATGGTATTTAATGCATCAGACATTTCATACGCTCCTCGATTTTAGTAGGCGTCCAATAATTTGCATGGACGCTGTCCTTACAGAGTTGGATCGTAAGCAGTCTCGGTAAAGAAGCTCACAGGTGCGTTGACACCGTCGTTTACCCCCTCGACTCTTGCTTCCAATTCTGCAATGTCTTGCCCACTAGCCATAAACGGATTGTTCGGAATGAAGATCCCATGCATTGTATAATACATATGTAAACCGGCGATGCCAATAGGCTGGAATGCGTTGAGCGTGGACCTTCGCTTGAACTGTATCCTCGTGTCTACGTGGTCAGCCTCGGAACCCATCAAATGAACTCCTGCTCCAGCGCCAGTGGTGTTGAAGATCGACGGATTACGCGACCTGACAGTCATGACCGGCTGGACTTTTTGCACGCCGACCGTATCCGGCCAAACTTGCCCCAACGCCGGAAGTTTGTCGAACGTCGAGATTCCGAAGTCCAGGTTGATGCTAGTCGGATCTTGAATCGACTGACCGTCGATCTCGGAATTTCCCAGAGTAAACACAAACGGAAGCGGGATAGTTGGCAAAGTGACGCCAGAGAATGACGCGATGATTGGTGTGTTTGACCCATCCCATATAGGATCGATTGTGAAGTTGGCGGTTACGTCTTCTCCCCGTGTAGCGTCTAGCGACGTAGTGCGAATCATTCCCCTTGTTATAAGGATCGCGGCATTGTCCGTTGCCGCTGGCTTGTCCTTACAGTCGTTGACGACCTGACCGTAAATCGTGATCCCATCGGTCGGAGACGCCCCGTCGAAGCAAGCGCCATTCAATCCCGTGAGCGACAACAGAATGTCAACGCTCTTGGTTGTGAAATTAAACTCCGGTAGCTGGGAGATAACGTACCTCGCCTCGTCGTATATTGCGCCGGAATCATCGCCGTTTGTTTCAGTATTCAATGGCAAATCCATAGAGGTCACAGCCCCGAAAGCTGTGGTTGCACTCCCTACGGTATTGCCATCGTAATCTTTGTAGTAGTATCCAATCGAGTGGGCGGTAAACTTAGCCATGGGGTTTCTCCAATTAGGATTTTACGGTTTTGCGTCTTCTTACCCGCAGCAGTTCTTTGGCGAATCGCTTCGCGCCGACCCGCTCCATCTCACGCAACTCGCTAGATACAATTGAAGTTACGTCGTGCTTAGGTCTGGTTTTGCTTGCCGGGTTATGGATATTTAATTTATTGCCTGAGATAATAATGTCTACTCGCCCCTGACCGGATTTCCTGGCAGTCGCATGAACTATTTGGTTAGACATTGCCTCTGACCTGCTGCGACCACTCCAGACGTTCGGCTTTACTTCGCCAATCGGTAAGCCAGAGTCGCTGTTTCTAAAAAATGGCTTACGCAATAACTTTGCCTCGCTGTAGCTGCCCCTGAACGCCTTGCCACTGCCGGGCATTCCAGAGCGAGGCGCGAACCCATATTTCGTTGAGCCTCGCTTCGTGAACTTAATCGCCTTGTACGTCCGGTGCCAGAACTTCCCCAAGAACTTCCAAGTGCTCTTCTGCACTGCCTTGAGGTCGCTCGGCCTTGCCGCAGCAAAACCATCTAGCTCGAGTTTTATTTTGTGCTTTCTTGGCATATTAGCTGTTACCGCCTGCGATCAAATCTCGCTCGCCCCACTCGATACTCAGTGTCGCCCAAATGTACTCGCCTTGACCAACCGCTTCCGGCACTCCCGCGCGGTGCGGTCCGAGCGACCTCGCAATGCTGAGTATCCGTATGTCATTTTCAACCATCGACATTTCTAGTGCCTGCACCTGAATCGCGCTGACTCGATCTTGGAAGAACAGGAATATGTTTCGCCTACCACTGTCTCCTATCTCGGACTCTCGCACGTACCTTCGCAAGTACACTTCTATCGTCCCGCCGACCGCTGGGCATCCTGTTGCCGTGCTAGGACGGACTGCTTCCACTCCCTCTTCGTTCTCAGATGCGATCTGGCAAACGAAAAACATTTCCGCAAGTTCATCGATTGAGTACTCTTCATTATCAAAGGGTTCATCGATCTCCCCAATGAAGATTTTCGCAAGTGCTTTAGCGGCATTGGCGGTCCCACTAATCTCAATGAACTCAGTACATCGCGACAGCAAGTCGGCAACCGAATACAGCGCCGTTACCTCTTTGCTTTTAATATCAGCGCTGTCAAACAACGGCATCCGGTTACTCGCTTGTTAGCTTACTCGCTTCTCGCTTAAACAGTCGGATCATACAAATACTCAATGTCCAAGATCGAGGCAGCACCCGAGGCATTTTGTATGAACAGTTTGGTAACATCCACCGTAAACAAAGTGGCAAATCCACCGCAGGTGTCAGTAGTAAACAGCTGCGGTTTTCCATCAGCCAAGGCGATGCTGTCGGTTCCAGGCGACACTACATTCGTGCAAACAGTCAAGTTGCCGCCAGTTGCAGACATCCAAATCGAAAGTGCTTGCGAAACATCGACGACAAACGCCACTTCCAAGTCGGTCGTGCTATCTGGGATCGATTCGTTGATGCTTGTTTGACCAGTGCCGATGATATCGCGGGTGGATTGCTTTGTGCCCGCGCCCGTCGTTACTTTTTGAGTGATCGTGTGAGTAATTGCCATTTGGTTTGCTCCTTAGTTACTGAGTGATTCTCGCTTGTCATCTAGGTACGCGAGCGGCTTTCTTTCCAGTGGATATGTCAAATAAGTATCGGTTGCTACTGCTCCATCGTTCTGCGGCACCCACGTTCGGCTGCCGTAACAAGCAATCACAAACTTAGATTTCTGCAGCAGCCGGATTTCCAGATCGTTCACTTTTCTCAGTATGTGTATTATTGTCGTCTCACGCTTCTGGACGTTCCCCCTGCCGTCTTCCAGGAGCAACTGTCGAACACCCTCGACCCTGCACCCAACCAACTCGATATCACCGGATACGCCAGGGAGATTCATGATCACCGTGGTCAAGTCACCCGCTTCGTCTCGTTCCCCGAAAGTCTCGGTTAGCACCGGAGCGCCATCACCCATCAGGCTATCTAATAGACTTGGCATCTAATGCTACTACTGGTTAAATTAGCCGCCCGCCTGACCGTGCATGATCGGCGCGGCGAGCGGCTACAGGGAACTATTAGTTATCCGTCACTACCAAAACAAAACTACGGGGCAGTGATATTGCTAAACAACCAACCGCACTCCAAGAAGAGATCTTTCAATCCCCAATCGGTACGACGACGAAGCACGCCACCACGGCGAGAATCTTCGTAGTACGTTTCTGCGATCACGCTCATTCCACCACCATCGCTAGTTCCCTCTTCATCCCATTGGATCGTGCGACCAATGCACCGCTCCATGGGACTCGAGGTCTTGGCGACACGCGCGAGGAGAGCATACTCATTGCTCCATATGTCCGCGAGTGTGGCATCAACGCCAGGAGGCAGAGTATTGTAAACTCCACCGGCAACGATCACCTCGTCGATATTCAGCGAGATCGCCAAAGCTTGACGGGAGATTTCGCCAGGGCGTGCATCCTGGAACCCTTGGTACTTCAACTTGTCAATCACGTTTGTGCAGTTGATCAGGTTATCGAACACAAGATCGTTCACGACCAGGGCGTTCGGCTTTACGCCACTCGCCAAGCGGATCGACTGAACCTTGGCACGAATATCTGCCACGGGGTCAGCACTGGCAATCGTTGACCACTCGGTGCCAACAGCGCTTGTCTTTCCAGAGAACGTAGTGGCGTTGAAAATGTGATCGGCAACTGCTCGCTCGTAATCCATGAGCAGTGCGTTCTCGATCACTTCGCCCTCGAACACTTCAGCGTCGATGATGTCATCGTATCGCTTGATCGTTCTGTCATCGAGAGTCGCTTCAAGACCGTATTCCGCAGTCTCATAGTTGTCATCATCCCATTCGCGTGTCGAACGGCTATAGGCACCGTCTGGCGAACGTCGCGTGCCGAGATTCTGCAGCAACTGGTCGATGGAGACTCGTGGGAACTTGCCGGAGGGACCGCCTCGCTGGATCACAGGCATGACCTGATGACCAATAAAGCCTTGCCGGTTCATGGCGAGGTCGAACTCTTCGAACCTCATTCCGAGATCTTCTCGGATCTCGAACACGGTAGATGTCGGTTGAGTAGCCATTTGACTTACTCCTTTTCAAAATGGGAAACTGAAAACCGTGACAAGATGCCGAAACAAAAAGCCAAAAGGGTTGTGAATAACTAACGCTAAACAATCGTTCCTTCGAAATACTGACCAGTGGCAGTGGTCGCCGTCAACGCGATGCCGAAGTCTTCGGTTCCACCTGATCCGGTGACAACTAAGCCAGCCGCAGCAGAGGTAAATGCGTCACCAGCAGCAATTGCGCCGCCAGCAACGAACGTCCGTGTACCGGGGGCACGCTTGTCGATGACCGTAATCGGATCATCTGCAGCGAGAGCAGCGGTCGCTGCGTTGCCGATAGAGAGTTCATCTCCAGCGATGGTAACTTCGAGCGGGTCGGTGCCGTACTTCACGCGAAGATGTTTCGCGATTGCGACTTCTGCGGTTCTGGAAAGCAGAGCGCTTGGGTTCATTCCAGCCATGTTATTCTCCTTTGTAAATGCGTAATTGTTGTTGTCGTTGTTGTCGTCGTTGCAAGCCAGCTACTCAGCTGACTACTCGTCTTCTTTGGCAGGCGCTCCGAAAAAGGCACGCGCTTCAGGGTGCTGCTTCTTAATCGCCAAGCAAGCTTCGGACCAGCGGCAGTTGTGCGCCTTCTGGTAGGACTTCGCCAAAGCGGCGTAGCTAACCGGATCACCCTCGCCAACGCCAGAGACGGTTTCAGCGGTCAGCTTGTGACCCTTCTTGCCGGTGGTGGCAGTCGCTTTTTCCTTGGCCTCCTTGTCAGACCTTGCCTTTTCTTTCGCGTCTTCGTCCTCGCGAAGCCTTGCAGCTTCCTCTCGCTCGGTGACGAGCTTTGTATTCTCTTCCTTGAGCACACGATTGTGCGCCGAGAGTGCCTCAGCCAACGTAGCACCTGCTTCAAGCTGTGCTTCGCGGAACTCGGCAGTGCTCTCAGGCATCACTTTCTTTAGCTCGCTGAGAGTTGTGGCATTCGGCATTTCGGTAGTTTGCGACATTGTTTTGCTCCTGATAGTACCGGGGTTGGTTGTTAATGCGGCAGCTAGACCTGCCGCCTTGAGGACTTCGGCCTTTTTCGAAACGCCGTCAATCAGTCCGAGGGAAACAGCTTCGTCTACTCGGAACACTTTTCCATCGGACACTGCTTTCAGTTGAGCGTTGGTAAGTTTTCGGCCACTTTGCACGGTCGCGGAGAATGACTCCTGCACCTTGTCTACTCGTTGTTGCAAGTACTCGCGATGTTGCGCAGTCAACTCTGTGCCGAATGCGCCCATCGATTTGAACTCGCCCGTGTCGATTGCTACTGCTTCGATGCCAGCCTCCGCGAATGCCTTGCTCATATCGAAGGTAAAGATACGAGTACCAATAGAGCCGACATCTGCGTCCACCCCTGCGTAGATTCCAGACGACGCTGTGGCGGCTAGCCAGTAGGCAGCGCTGCACATGCACGAGTTGGTAAACGCGAATACCGGCTTGGCGGCAGCGAGCTTAGTGGATGCTTCGATTAACTCTGACATCCCAGCAGCTGCGCCGCCCGGCGAATCAATGTTGTAGACGACAGCAGACACGCTCTCGTCAGCGGCGAGCCTGCCAAACAGCTCGCCAAGCAGTCCCGTATCGATGTCGTCTGGATGCTCGGCGCTCGGCATGAACACCCCCGCGATATCAACTACGGCGACACCTTCATTCAAGCTCCCTACCTGGGGTGCGGATAAGCCATCGAATGCCTGCAGCAATACAGTTCTCTTGAGGGCATGTTTCTGGCACTCTTCAAGTCCCATGATCCAAGGAGAATTAGCCAGGGCGCTTAAATTCGATAGTATTTCGCTGAGTTTGTTACTGCTCATTTTTATTCTCTGGTTCCTGCGTTTCAGCGGCAGAGGATTGAACACTTACGTTGGTGCGTTCGGCAGTCGGCATCGGCGCTAGGATCATGGCAAGCGTGTGCAGGTCAGTGTCTAAGTTGTATTTCTCTTTCAGAACCTGACTCTGCTGTAGCGAATAATCTAAAGCCTTAAACCTGTCGTCCACTGTTTCTGTGAAGATATCATCCCAATCGCAGGACCGCTCTTGGCATCTGCGCCTGGGACTGGTCAGCATGTTGGCATCGCGGATCAAATCAGCCGTAGCATCTTTAGTTGGCTCGATGTAAGGCCAGTCCGGTGGTATCCAACGGTGCTTGAAGATGTTTATCTTCGGCTTGCTCGCGCTCGGTGAGCGGTTGACTATCTGATCGATTCGTTTCGCGATAGAGCGGTCCTCTTCGCCAAGCTTGAACAGCTTGAATCTCATATACGGTCGGTGGAACTTTTCCCTGAACCGCTTCTGATTAGTGCGAAAGCCCTGCCTAGCTTGGTCAACTGCACCACGATAACCGCTGAAATTAGTCTCGGAAGCGTCCATTAGCGACAGAACAAGCGGCATACCGAGGTTCACTCCGATAAACGTCAGCAATAGCTTCGTATGCTCGAAAAACTCCGAGTTGGGAATATTTGACGCCCAAGGCTGGATCTCTTCGCCGGGAAGTCCTTCGATGGAGCTACCCGCTGCAACTTCGCGGTACTGCCGGTTATTGGTGGCATATTCGCTGTCCCTGTCGCTGGATATATCTTTTCCGAGATTTGTCTCAGCTGCGAGGTACGCAGGGTCAAAGTTCGTCGCCCTCTTTCGAACGAACACGAACATCGACGCTGCCCGCGACTGAACCATCTTCAGGAACTGCACGTCGTCGTTGTAGCCAGCCACATCGAACAGCGGTGCGTAAGCAGTGATGCCTCGCGTCTGGCGAGTTCTCTTTTTAAAAGCAACGTGAAAGATGCTTTTCTCTCCGTCGTCGTCCCACGCTTGTATCGGCCTGAGATCCTGTTTGCGAATCTGCCGCGAGTTTGGATTGACATCGTCCTTGAGCACCCAAATGGCGGCAAGCCTGCGAGTACCGGGCACGTACTCGAACCCATGGACGATTGCTTCTTTGGTTGGTCGAGAGGGAGATCTGATTTGCTGTCCTTCGATCAAGTCTACCGTGCCATCTTCGAGAGGCACGCCAACTATGTCACCGGACACCAGCGAAGCCCTGAGAGCGATCTCTTCTTGGTCGCGAAATGCCAAGTCAGCACCAGGGTCGCACTGTCTGGGGTCAATGGAGACTTCTGCCCACCACTCTTTAAGTTGTTGGTCTAGCTTCGCATCTCCGGTCTGCGGGTCATAGGCGAACCCACCTTGCAGCTGGTTTTCTACGGCGCGGTCGGTAATACTTCCCAGGATCATGTTGTTTCTATACATATCCCAGGCTAGTTCACTCATCCACAACCAATCGCCTTGATTGCGGTAGTGGTAGTCAGCCGGTGCCCCCTGGCTAGGCACACCCTTGCGGCGACGAGACTGGGCGTTGCGCCGATTCGCCATCAGGTAATCGTTACGCTCTTGCAGGACGCTATCCATCCCGTTAGAAGACTTGGCTCTCGCTCTTGCCATTATCGCAACTCGCCGGTCGGAATGTATGTCGGAGTGCGGCGACCGCAGAAAGAAAGCACGCCACGAGCCTTCAAGGCTCGCTCGCGCATGGAGTTCAGTTCGTGACGAGTGACCCGCTGCCCCTGCTCTTCAATTTCAATAGGGATCAAATCCATGGCGGCAATAGACGCGAGCACGGAATCGCACTCGTCTATGGTGCCCATGCGGATATTACGCAGGTAGATCTCTTTGACCTCCTGATAGGACAACGCCTCAAAGCTAATATCGGAAGTAGCCATTACACTAGATTAGGGTGTAATGGCTACTTCCTGACGGTTTTATCCACCAGACGCCGGAGACTGCGAAGATTGTAAAGACTAGCCTTCTTCCTTAGTCGCTATACTTAGCCTCCTGGAGTGCCAGCCCAGAAGCGCATCTATAGCTTTCAACTCTTCCTCCTCGCTAGTATCCCTGTGCAAGCAGCACGCCAGCTCGTGACCTTTCATCATTAGTGCCTGGGACACCGGCACGGCAAGATAATCTAAGCTGATTCCCGTCAACGCAGCTTTTTTTTCCATCCACTCAAAGAAAGCCCGCTTAATTGCCTCGGACGCTTCCTCCCTAGCGTTTTCCATTATCACTAATTTTTCTATATCGCTAAGAGGTCCAAGGTTCGGCTGCGTAGCTTCCAATCCTTCTTCTCGATTAAACATTATGATACCTCCAAGCTCGTATAGGCTGCGTCAAAGATGTCAGGCTTGCACACAGACAGCCCATCGACGCCCTGTATGATGTAGTCACCAAAGTCGATACCCATGAGACTTTCCTGTGTTCCGCAAATCAACGAAGTACCCGTTGGATCGTAAGGGTCAACCCAGACAGCACCTACGCTGCCAGCATCCATCTGCCAAGCCTCATTTAACCATGGCGGCCAATCACTATTGTCCCAACGGCGTTCCAAGGTCATCTGAAACGCCTCGACCGCAACCGGATTTTTCGTATATTTACAGTTCATAACGCACTCCACAAATAATAGTTACGGTTGCCTTGGCTAAAAAGACTACGGTACTCGGACTCAGTTGCACCAGCATGATATTCAAACCTCCTGGCGTGATGGTATATCATCTTTTCGCGATTGCATCGCCTCGCGAGCTATTCTACGCCAAACAGATGCCTTGTATCGCACGAATTTCAGCAGTTCACGCTTTGCTACCGAATAACTCCTGAACCATCGCCCGTCGCCTGGGTGCGTGGCGAATGGCTCGAGTTCGCCCGTAGCATCAAAGAATGCGTCCACTCCATTGGTGGCATTGATCGTGACGACCGTGATGCCGTAATTCTGCTCATCTATTTTTTTCCATCCGTATAACCTCATCGCTATGCCTCGCTTTCTGGTAGCCAGTTAAAATAAAACCGTGGGCTATGTTGAAACTCTAAGCTGCCCGCCACGCCGTCGCTTTTTCTGCGAGCGATCACATACGGTGCCAAGAAGCCTTCGATGACGAACTCCTGGGAAACTTCGTCGGTACTCCATACCGTGCCGTACCTTTTTTCAGCGGCAAGCCGATGGGAGCAGGGTTCGACGTTGATCTCTTCTACTCGCTGTCGCCGAAAGTCTTCGGTGATGTCTTCGATGCTCATGATGTTACGCCTCCTTTCTATTTAGGTTCACTGCCACCACAGATAGTACAAATGCCACCGGCATACGGGCCGATGTGACAAGCAGTGCGTTTGGCTCGCGATTCTGCTTCCGCTTTTTTCTTCGCGTCCTTCAGTGCCGCGACTTGCAGCATGCGGGTTTGCTCTAGTTCTTCCTCGATCATTTCCTGCAATGCCGTCTCGATGATCGCTACCTGCTCGACTTCCGTGTCTTCGTCCATGCCAAAGCAAAGCGAAGTATCTAAGCCAAGCTGGTCGGCGAAGTCCCGCAGGTGGGTGATCCGGCCCAAGTTATTTTCGTTGTTGAGCTGCTCTTCAAATCCAAACATGATTGTTTTTCCTTTCGAGTTGGTACGTTGATCTAATCGTCCAGGTCATCAAGCGAGATCGAACGGGCGGGCGCTTCGATCACCAGTTTCTTCAGCTGGTCTTCCACGTCTACCAGCTTGATCGCCACGTCTGACCGCACGGCAGGGTTCCGCTTCAGCTGCGACATGGTTGTGTCGCCAAGAGCAGCCTTAGCGTCGTTGACGAGTCCCGTAAGCGTCTCATCGCTGGTGATCCCCATCTGCTCGAACCGCTCGAGAAAGCCTCTCAGGTTGTTTGCAGTGGCTTCCTTGAATATTCCCCGCTTGCCGTTGACCG
>Ga0114999_10010214_pt1 | contig 10184 bp, 3 predicted proteins | sample ArcticOcean_MG_C_3_FD_89820 | JGI IMG/M metagenome (GOLD analysis project Ga0114999, IMG submission 89820) | Marine microbial communities from western Arctic Ocean - ArcticOcean_MG_CB8_126 | ecosystem: Environmental > Aquatic > Marine > Oceanic | place: Arctic Ocean: Canada Basin | collected... | reverse complement strand
GGTTTCTTTGGTTGCTGATGCCGCTACTGAGGGTGCGGAGACTCTTAGCCTAAGTGTTGCGGGCCAGTCTGCCTCTGTGACAGTTAATGACACTTCAGTGGCAGCCGCTGAAACAACGTTCGCGCTCACTACAAGTGTTGATAGCTTGACTGGTGGCACAGGAGACGATACTTTTGATGGATCATTGACTTCCAATGGTACACAAACACTTAATACTCTTGATAAGCTGGATGGAGGGGAAGGTTCTGACACATTAAACCTTACTCTTACTCAGTCAGTTACGCCTACTTCATTGACAAGCATTGAGACAGTCAATGCCTCTGCGACAGCAGCTGCAACGCTTTCTCTTTCAAATGCAACAGGTTTGGAAACAGCAACAGTTTCTGGTGTGACGGGTGGTGCATTTACTCTGAAAGGTCTTGCAACGTCTACAGCAGTTAGCCTTTCTGATTCTACAGAAGCCCATACAGTTAGCTACAACGATGTAACAGGTACAGCGGATAGCGCTTCAATCACTGTTGCGAATGTAACAAGTGATGCTAATATTACAGTAGCAGGCGTAGAAACACTTACTCTTGCTTCTTCAGGTTCATCCAATGCAATTAATGTGGTTGATACGGTGGCGACTTCGCTGACAGTAACAGGCTCTGGTGATATGACCATAGCCAATCTGAATACTGCGACTACAGACAGTCTGACAAGCATCGATGCATCTGCTATGGCGGGTGATTTTACAGTTACAACTGGTGCACAGGATACTGGTGCAACTGTGCTGACTATCTCTGGTGGTGCGGGTAGTGACTCTATTAATGCTTCTGCTCATACAGCTAGTGATCTTAATGTTTCAGGTGGTGCCGGTAATGACACAATAACTGTTGCGCTTGCAGCAGCAGATACAATTGCTGGTGGTGATGGTACAGATACTCTGGCTACTTCAGCAGGTATTACTGTTGCTGGTAATGTGACAGGTATTGAAATATTGAAGCTTACTGATGATGTTGATCAGGATTTTGATTTTCTATCTGGTTCTACAATTACCAAAGTAATTATTTCTGATACCGATAACCCAAGTGTTTCTGATGTAACTGCTGATCTTGCTACCTTGCAACTTCATACGGCTGCTATGACAAGTGTGGGTCTTGATCGTAAGACTGACACCTCTTCTGATTCTCTTACAGTGGTAGGTAAAGCTGCAACTGTAACTACTCTTAACGTGGCAGATGAAGAGACTCTTACAGTCGATTCATCAACTGGTGCAACTACAATCACTACTCTGAATGCTTTAGATTTAACAAGTCTGACTGTGACGGGTGATGAGAACCTAACTATTGGCACTATTGCTGATAATGTGAGTCTTGCTACTATTGATGCTTCTGCTTCTACAGGTGTCGTCAGTATCGCCAATACTGCTAATGGAAGTGCTGTGGCCATGACAGTAACAGCGGGTAGTGGTGGATTGACTGCGACGGGTGCAGCTTTCGCCGATACTATGACGGGTGGTGCGGGTGCTGATTCATTGACGGGTGCTGGGGGTGCTGATTCATTGACTGGTGGAGCGGGTGCTGATTCACTGGATGGTGGTGCAGGTAATGATGTGATTGCTGGTGGTGAGGGTAATGATTCACTCACTATGGGTGCTGGTGTTGATAATATTGATGCTGGAGCTGGCACTGATACTATTGTTGCTGCTACAAACTACACAACTACAGATACTGTAGATGGTGGTGATGGTACAGATACGATAACCATTACAACAATTAATGGCACAATTACGCCAACATTCACCAACATTGAAAAGGTTACTGCGACAGCTGCTACAGGCGGCGAGAATATCCTTGCGCTTGCAAGTGCTCAAGATGTCACTACTGTAACTGCAACCGCTGGTGTGGATGTGGCCGTATCGATTACTGGATTCGCAGGAGGCACTGTAATCAATCAGGATACTGGCAATACTCTTTCTGTTGATACCATTGCAGATGCTACCTTAACAGTGACTGCTGCTGCTGCAAACACTAACGCATTGACTATTACAGATGCGGCAACTGTAACCTTAGGAGCAGGTGTAAATAGTGGTGCATTTGGTAGTGTGGTACTTGATACAATTGACACAACAAGCTTAACAGTATCATCGGCCACATCTACGTACGATATCAACACCGGTAATATTACAGGTTCTAACTCGCTTGCCAGTTTGGATATAACTACTGCTTTGGATGCATCTGATATTATCCTGGGTACTATTGCAGATATAGATGCTCTTGCTGCTATAACAGTCACAGCAGTTGCTGGTGATGTTACAGTGGGTCAACTGGGTACGGATGCTACTGCAAACAATGCAGAAGTACTGTCAACAATTACAGCAAATGCAACCGAAAATGCGGATATTGAATTTGGTTTAATCTTTGCCGACTCTACTGTAGATAATGCAACTGACCTAGCAATGACCGTTACTGCCTCTGCAGATACTACGTCAGAAGTGGTCTTTGTGAATTCAGTGGACAACACCAACGGAAGCCTCACATTTGCTGCGTCTGGTGCAGGTAATGTTGATCAAACTACTGCCGGTGCTCTGATTGCTGATACTATTGTTATAACCCGTTCGGGTACTGGTACAAGTACTTTTCTCAAGGTCGATGCAGCTACTAGTACTACGGTAACTGCGACAGGTTCTGGTGCATTAACTCTAACTGATATTGACGCCACTGCTGCTACAGGCTTTGTGAGTGTAGACGCTTCGACATCATCTGGTGTCTTGACCGCGGATACGGATTCTACTGCAAACGTAACTATTCTGGGTGGTTCAGCTGCTGATACTATTGTCATGGATGGTGTAACTGCAACTGGAAAGGTTCATTCTGTCGACGGTGGAGCAGGTGCTGACACTATTACTGGTGGTGCAGGTGCTGAGACCATTATTGGTGGTGCGGGAAATGATAGCATCGATTCGGCAGCGGGTAAGGATAGCATCGATGCTGGTGCAGGCAATGATACGCTTGTATTTGGTACTGCGCTTGATCTGACTGCTGATGACACGGTTGATGGTGGTGATGGTACCGATACCATGACCCTTACAATTGATGCATCGGTTACACCAACGCTAACGTCGGTTGAGAATATTGATCTGACTACATCTAATACCGTAACATTGGCGCTTGATAATGCATCAGACGTAACACGTGTTGATATTGAAAATGGTAGTACTGGTACTATTACTCTAAGTGGAATGGCAACAGGTGGTACTGTGCGTCAGTTTGATGCTACTGCGAACATTGTTGCAGATACAGCGGTTGGTGGTGAACTGACAATTGATTCCCATATAACTATGACAGCTGGATCTATTTCAGTTACCGACGCAGCAACTGTTAACGTAACATCAACAATTACGGGCAGTACCGTTTCTGGGGATATAATGGCGCTTGCAGTGGACAACGTTGATACGACTGCACTGACAGTTACTGGTGGTACTGTAACAACAACAGATATTGATACTGGTATTATTACAAATACCAACGCCCTTGAGACATTAACGGTTTCTTCATCAACAACGGGCTCCAATGTAACACTTTCTACGCTAGCTGATGGTGATGCACTGACTGCAATCACTGTTACTGGCGATTATGGTGATATCACTCTGGGTGCAATTGCTGGAACAGGTACGGCAGAGGCGCTCACAACGGTTAATGCTACTGCTAGTAATGGTTCAACAGTAACCTTTGGAGATATTACTGCGGACACAACCGATAGTACGACTGATAACGCGATGACAGTTACTGCTACTGCAGGTGGTTCATCAACAATCGAGTTGGCTGCAATTAACAACCAGTACGGTTCGATTACTGTGAATTCATCAGGTGACGGTACCGTTGACTCCAATTCCGCTGGTAGTGATGTGATTTCAGCAGTTGATGTAACATTGAATGTTACATCTGGTGGCGGAACATATGATGAGCTTCAAGCAACTGATGATATAATCATTACTGCTGCTAATACTGCAGCTCTGATAATCGATGAAGCTGATTTTGGTACTGCATCCTCAGATTCATTAACGGTTACAGTAACTGGTACAGGAGCATTTACATTAACTGACGTATCTGCCTCGGCCGGTACAGCTAATGTTAATGCATCAGCTGCAACAGCTGCAGTCACTGTCGCTCTATCTGATATGTCTGGTTCATCGACAATAACAGCTGGTACGGGTGCGGATAGTTTGAATGGTGGAACAGGCGCTGACCTTATTACTGGTGGAGCAGGTAATGATACTCTAACTGGTACGGGTGGTGCAGATACCATCACTGGCGGTGCTGGTATTGATACTTTAATCTTGGGTGGTGCTGGTGCAGCAAGCCTGGATGGTGGTGATGGTAACGATATCTTTACCTTGGCTGCCAATTACTCTACTACAGATACCATTACGGGTGGTGCTGGTACAGATACAGCTACAGTAACACTGGCTACTACAGTGGCAGCAACAATGACTGGGGTTGAGAACGTGAATGTTACGTTTAATACCGGTGGTGCATTGAACGCAGCCAATCTTACCGACGTGAGTAAGATTAATGCGATTACAGGTACGTCTACCACGGGTATAGTGACCAATTTGGCATCTGGCATAACTATTGTAAATAACAATGCATCGGAGATAGAGACTCTGACACTTGATACCGTAGCGGCTGCGGCTATTACAGTTCAGGTTAATGAGGAGGCAACTAATGCTTTGACTATTACCGATGCTTCAACAGTTATCATCAATGCTACAGATAGTGCATCTACTGCATCATTTGGTAGTACGGTGCTTGATAATACTGATACAACGGCATTAACAGTCACCGGTGCAAATACTGCTTACGCATTATCCATTGGCGCTGTCACCAATACTGATGCAATTACTTCATTGACTGCAACAACATCAACAACCACTGGTGCAGTTACCGTTGGAGCATTTGCTGATTTGGGTAGTATGGAGACTGTTACGCTTACCGCTGTTAATGCAAATATAACTGTGTCAACTGGTGCCAACTTTGGTGCCGATAGTAACGGTGCAGAAGGTGAGTCACTGTCGACAATCACAGTAGATGCATCTGGTGGGGCAACCATTGATTTTGGTGATGGCCAGAGCATATTTGCTGATTCTGTTACTGATTCTACTACTGATCTTGCAATGACAGTTACGGCAACCACGGCTGCATCATCTACGGCAAATCTGGGTCTTATTGATAATACCTACGGTACTGTAGCAATTACGGCTACAAATGCTGGAACATTCAGTATAGATGGAACAACTTCCGTAAGTATGACTGCTACAGTAACTGGTGATGGTAATGTTGACCTCGGTGCCATTACTAGCACGGGTACTGGTACCTCTGCCACAATTGATGCGAGTGGTCTTGCTGGTGAGTTGACTGTTGATCTAAGTGCTGTATCAACTAATGCATCTGTAACAACCGGTTCTGGTGGAGTTACCAGCATTACAATTGGTGATGCCGGTAATGCCATTACCTTGGGTGCAAGTAATGAAGTGAATGATCATATTGTTATGAGTACCTCTGGAGGTACCTCAATCACAATAGGTAACTTTAATCCTACTGCTACTAATGGGGACACTATTGCTATTAGTGCAACGGGTGTCTTGACCTATAGTACTGGAGCGGGTGCTGATGCTCTTGCGTTCTTGGATGGCGACATAGCTGGTGGGTTGTCTACTGATACTATTACTATTGCGACAGCGACGGGAGCCTTGGACTTGGATACTCTTACTACATCCAACGTTCTTGCCCTTGATGGTGACTTTGCTCTAGCTTCACTTGCAGAGTCTGCGATGGAGACCAGTGGTTCACATGTGTTAACAGCAGGTGCCACCTCTTTCGATGAGGGTGTTACATCCTTTATGGTTATCTGGGATGATGGTACTAATTCTTACCTAGGTGTTGCGGTTGTTGAAGAGGTATCGGCCGAAACAGGCGTCGATACGGTAGCCGATGATGGGGCAACATTCACTAATATTGAGCTCAATCAGATTATCGAGTTTACGGGTATTGCTGATGTTACTGATATAACAGCTGCTAACCTTGGTACAGCATTGATTGCCTAGTATCACTTAATAGGTGAACGGGAACCGATCCAAGTTATATGGATTAATTGCTAAGTAGCCTAGATACCTGTCTTAAGGTGTTGAATTAAAACCCCTGATCCTTGTCGGATTAGGGGTTTTTTTTGTCTGAAAATAGGTTGATTATCTCGATGGAGAGTTCAATGAGTTCAATAATCAATGGGTCAGATACTGTCTTAAAAATCAACTCTTTTTTGCTTTTATCTATTAAAACTCTCTCTTTTCTTTGACTAGTACTTTAAAAACTAGTCCGTCATTTGATAACTTATATCAAAGGGTTTTTCTGATTTCAATACACCATAAGATAAAATTAACAACTTTCTCATGACTGCGACTATCGCTACGTTTTTGGGTGTCCAGCGTCAACTATCCTGACCGGTTAACGACAATTACACTGGCCGGTTTTGGTTGAAAAAATGGGTTACTTTTTTAGGCTCTGTTTTTTCCGATAACTTTCTCCTTCTATTTCGATAATAGTTGCATGATGAATAATGCGATCAATAGCCGCAACAGTCATCATGGTGTCTGGAAAGATCTGATCCCATTGGCTGGAAATCAATGGGGTCAGACTCGATTGATTCCTCTCTTTTCTTATCCTTTTTTCCAAACTAATGGGTTTTTTCGTCTCTGGAGGTTTTGGTATAGGTGTGTTTAGATAAAATATCCCTATAGGGGCTGTTTAAGGCTGTTAAGTGTAAAAGTGATATCATGGCTAGGGGCAGGGCTGTTTCGTGTATTATATGGAGTGTATTGTGCGGATGATCTAAATATTAAATTGTGTTTGATTGTATAGCGCGCTGTTCAGGTTAGAAGTACAATGTATAAAGGAAGCTCGGAATCATGGAGAAGATATCAATCATATCTACAACCATTGATGAATGGATTGGACTATGGTGACAAGCAGAGATAAAACCAGATGATCTTAGGGCATCAAAAATAGTCAATTTGTCTTTTAGGTGAAATATGAAATCAAATAAAACAATTAACACAGCAATTTACTACCACCCTGAGGCCTACACGATCAGTGGCCCAAAACTTATGGGTAGGAATGCGGTTGGTGAATCATTTATCAGGGGCTTCCTTTCTTATTGTAGCAACAGTGAGTTTTGGGCCCAGATAGAGAATAGAGAACATGGTATAGCCTTTGCGAAGGCAGTAACAACACTGGGGCGTAACGAGTCTGTTCGTCTGGTTGACAGGCATAGCCTTGCAGCACTTTCAGAACCGGGCGTTATCTACTACCCGGGTCCTGGGATTGGTCAGCATGCTTGGCATCGAGCAACGCATGGTCATGCTAGTTGGAGCCTTTGTGGAATTACGCACACCACCTCCAGTACTGGCGCAATGGACTCATTGGTTGAGTTGTTGACGGCACCTGTACAGCCCTGGGATGCAGTTATATGTACCAGCAGTGCAGTTAAGGATAATGTAAACAGGGTGTTGCAGGCGGAGGTTGACCGTCTAAAGGAGAGGTTGGGTGTCCAGAAGATTATACTACCACAGTTGCCTGTAATCCCACTGGGTATCCATACGGATGACTTCAGATTTACTCAGCTACAAAAACAGAAGGCCCGTACGGCAATCGATGCAGATGAGAATACTCATGTTGTTCTCTATATGGGGCGCCTTTCTTTTCATGCCAAGGCACATCCTCTGGCCATGTATCAGGCGCTGCAAAAGGCTGCTCAAAAGCTCCCCAAGGGGGAGAGGATTCTGCTGGTTGAGTGTGGTTGGTTTTCCAATGAATTTATTGAGCAGGCATATATCGATGCATCTAGGGAGGCTGCTCCATCGGTTAAGGTGGTGAGGCTTGATGGCCGCAAGGCGGAAGATCGTCAAACCGCCTGGGCCAGTGCCGATATCTTCTGTTCACTTTCTGATAATATTCAGGAGACCTTTGGTATTGTCCCAATAGAGGCGATGGCGGCAGGCATTCCGGTAGTCGTCTCTGACTGGGATGGTTATAAGGATACGGTACGTAATGGGGTAGATGGCTTTCGGGTTCCTACTTTGATGCCACAGGCGGGGTTGGGTAATGACCTTGCTTACCGTCATGCGCTCGGGATAGATAATTATGATATGTATTGTGGTCATGCATGTTCACTTGTGGCGGTTGATATTGAGGCTGCCGCGCGCTCGTTTAGTGATCTTTTTGCCTCTAAAGATCTACGCGAAAAGATGGGTAGTGCAGGGGAGCAGCGTGCCAAGGAAATGTATGACTGGTCTGTTATCATCCCTCAGTACGAACAGTTATGGGCGCAGTTGACTGAGATTAGATTGGCTGAAAAGGATGGTGTTAAGTCAGCCGCCCATTCATGGCCGGCACGCATGGATCCATTTCATGCCTTTGGATCCTATCCCACTACGATTCTCAAGCAGGAAACCAGAGTAGAATTAGTGGATAACACGGTTGAGGCTGCATTGGCCAGAGTAGAGCAATATGGAAATCTCAAGATGGTCGATTATGCAAAATTTGTATTACCAACAGATGATGAGGTTAAAATAATTATCGGAAAGGCCGCATTAGGTACAACCAATGCGGGTGATTTGATTAAAGATATACCACAAAAACGGCAAGCTTATGTTTTTCGTGCCCTGGTATGGTTGGTAAAACTGGGAATTTTAAGGCCTGAAAAATGAAAATTCTCTTTATCCATCAGAACTTTCCGGGGCAGTTCAAACATCTCGCGCCTGAGCTAGTTAAAAGGGGGCACCAGGTAGATGCATTTACCATGCAGGAAAATACACCAGCAACATGGCACGGTGTCACATTAATTCCCTACAGGCCAGCAAGAGGTACCACAAATGGGGTTCACCCATGGGTATCGGATTTTGAGACAAAAACCATCAGGGGCGAGGCTGCATTCAGGAAGGCATTACAGTTACAGAATGATGGGTACAACCCGGATATTATTATTGCCCACCATGGATGGGGTGAGAGCCTGTTTCTGAAGGATGTCTGGCCCGCTGTAAAAATAGGTATTTACTGTGAGTTCTATTATCATTCACAGGGTGCAGACACCGGTTTTGATCCGGAGTTTCCAGCCCAAGATGCGGGAGATGTCTGTCGTTTGCGGCTGAAGAACATGAATAATCTGCTTCACTTTGAGGTGGCGGATGCAGGTCTCTCGCCCACTTACTGGCAGGCGAGTACCTTCCCAGAGCCATTCCGCAACAAGATCAGTGTAATACATGATGGAATCGACACAGCTATTGTTGTACCAGACCCCAAGGTTACCTTGACCCTGAATAGTAACCTGGTTTTAAGTAGAGAAGATGAGATTATTACCTTTGTGAATCGTAATCTTGAACCCTACCGCGGATACCATATATTCATGCGGGCATTGCCGGCGCTTCTTCGACAGAGGCCCAAGGCCAGAATATTGATAGTAGGAGGGGATGAGGTCAGTTATGGCGCAAAGCCGGATGGCGATAAGAGCTGGAAAGAGCAGTTCATCAATGAGGTCAGGCTAAGAATCAGTGATTCAGAGTGGTCCAGGGTACATTTCCTTGGTAATATTCAATATGAACACTTTATTCCTTTGTTACAGTTATCCGCTGTGCATGTCTATCTGACCTATCCTTTTGTACTCTCCTGGAGTCTGTTGGAGGCAATGAGCGTGGGCTGTGCCATTGTCGCTAGCGATACCCAGCCCCTGCATGAGGCCATTAAACACAACGAGACAGGAAGACTAATCGACTTTTTTGATGTTGAGAGTTTGATAGATGAGGTGTGCAAGTTACTGGATGACCCGGTAACCAGAGAGCGACTGGGTGCTGCTGCTAGAAAGTTTGCAATCAAAACTTATGACCGGCAATCAGTTACTCTCCCAAAACAGGTGGAGTGGGTAGAGAGGCTTACCTAGATGGCGATTTTTGGGCAAGATGATCGCATTGCGATAGTTTCTGATTATGATTCCCCACCACTTGCTGCATTTGCTCAGGTTGCCTCTCTGTGTCCGGATGGCACTGTAACACAGGGTAGTGGCGTACTCATTGGGCCAAACGACTTAACCAATGGGGTCAGACTCGATTGATTCCTCTCTTTTCTTATCCTTTTTTCCAAACTAATGGGTTT
>Ga0114999_10010211_pt1 | contig 10185 bp, 10 predicted proteins | sample ArcticOcean_MG_C_3_FD_89820 | JGI IMG/M metagenome (GOLD analysis project Ga0114999, IMG submission 89820) | Marine microbial communities from western Arctic Ocean - ArcticOcean_MG_CB8_126 | ecosystem: Environmental > Aquatic > Marine > Oceanic | place: Arctic Ocean: Canada Basin | collected... | reverse complement strand
GAGCGGCGAGAGTTCCTCGCGGGGCGGCAGGTTCTGGGTCCATTTTTCAATGACGTTGGGAATCTTCCCCGGAATGACGGAGTAGGTACGCACCTCGTAGAAGCTCCCATATTCGCCGAGCCGGGGCTCGGGCCGGAACGGCGGGGTGCTCACGATCTTGGTTGTCTGGTTCTCAAGCAGATGGCCGATGGGAGGCGGCCACCAATCGTGTTTAGAGGACTCGGCGCGAATCTGGGCCCGCTGGCCGTGGTCCTCGTACTCCCATATGTGCATGATTTTGTTCAGGTCGCCGATATCGGTATGGAAGATGCCGATCATGCGAGAGAGCTTCTGGCGCTCCTCGAAAGCCTCGTGGAACTTTTCGTAATACTCCTGTGTGGTGCCCGGTTTGATCGTATATATCCGCAGCTCGTAAATCATCATTTTCTCCTTTATAAAATATGAACTTCCGTGTCGAGCAATCCGCCCACGGGCGGCGGGAGGTGTGCCCAAAAATCTGGCTACTCGCCCAGATACGCGTCCCGGACTTCGTGAGAGTTGCGTAAGGCCTCGGGCCGATCGCTCATGACGATACGCCCTCCCTCCATGACATAACCCCAATCGGCGAAACCCAGCGCGATGTGCGCGTTCTGCTCGACGAGGAAAATGCCGGTCCCCTCTTCCCGAATCTTTCCCAATACTTCAAAAATCGTCTCGACTATCTTCGGCGCGAGACCAAGCGAGGGCTCATCGAGGAGAAGAATCCTCGGTCGCGCCATGAGCGCCCGACCGATGGCGAGCATCTGCTGCTCTCCGCCGGAGAGCGTGCCCCCCCGCTGACGGCGGCGCTCGAAAAGAATCGGAAACAGAGAATATACATGTTCCAGGTCCCGGCTCACTTCCCCCGCGTCACTTCTCAGAAAAGCGCCCATCTCAAGGTTCTCAAGCACAGAGAGCGTCTGGAAAATCCGTCTACCCTCGGGCACCTGGCATATGCCTCGCCGGACAACCTGCTCAGGCTTGAGGGCGTGTATGGGCTCGCCCTCAAAACGGATGGCGCCGCGTGATACAGGGTTCACCGCACTAATCGACATTAGAGTCGTGGACTTTCCCGCCCCGTTACTTCCGATTAGACAGGCAACCTTGCCCGCCCGAACTTCAAAGGACACCCCATGAAGCACATGGATCTGCCCATAGCAGAAATGTATGTCGTCCACTTCAAGCATACGAGGCCCCCAGATAAGCTTCGAGCACCATGGGGTCACGCCTAACGTCGGCCGGCGCCCCTTGGGCGATCTTCTCGCCGTGATCGATGACGACGATGCGGTCCGAGATGCCCATGACGACTTTCATGTCGTGCTCGATCAGAAGCACGGTCACTCCGCGCTCCCTGATGGCGAGGATCAACTCGTTCAACTCGCTCTTCTCCCGGGGGTTCATCCCGGCGGCGGGCTCATCGAGGAGGATAAGCCGAGGCTCGCTCGCCAGCGCCCGGGCGATTTCAAGACGACGCTGGTCCCCGTAGGAAAGCGCCCCGGCACGGGCGGTGGGGTGAGGCACAATGCCCGCAAAGCGCATGAGACCCAAAGCAAAATCAACGGCGGCCCGTTCTTCCTCTAAAACGCCTGAGGTCCTCAGAACAGCGCCAATGGGCCCCGTTTTCAACTTGCTGTGCCTACCCACCAACACGTTTTCCAGAACGCTCATGCCGCGGAACAACCGTATGTTCTGGAAAGTCCGTGTGATGCCGCAGCGTACAACGGCATCCGGCTTGAGGCCGACGATACTTTCGCCGCCCAGGCGGACATCACCTCCGGTCGGGGGAAACATACCGGTTATGACGTTAAAAGCGGTGGTTTTTCCCGCGCCGTTTGGGCCGATCATACCCAGAATTTCTCCTTTATTCACTTCGAAATCGAGCGAATTGAGTGCCACGACGCCATCGAACCGCTTCGTGAGCCCGGCGCATTCTAAAAGCCGCACACCGCTCATGCGCCGCCCTCCTCGCTGGCTGATTCGTGAAGCCGGGCTTCATCGACAGAGAGGCGCTGGCCGCTGATCTTGATAAATCCCTGGGGCCGGAGAACCATCATGAGAACCATTGATCCACCAAGAATCATGGGGCGATAGAGGGTCAAATCGCGCAGCGCCTCGGGCAGCACCGTGAGCACCAGCGCCCCGAGTATAACGCCCGGAATGCTGCCCATCCCGCCAAGCACCACCATACAGAGAATGATCACCGACTCAAAAAAATTAAAACTCTCGGGCGAGACGAACGTCTGCTTGGCGGCGAACACGACCCCAGCCACCCCAGCCCAAGTGGCACCGAAGGCGAAGGCAGTCAGCTTGGTGTAGGTAATGTTGATACCCATGCACTCTGCCGCCGTCTCGTCCTCGCGAAGGGCCGCCCAGGCACGTCCAAGACGGCTCCGGTTTAGCCGGCCAACGATAAACATCGTGATGAAGCAGAGCACGACGACAAGATAGAAAAAATGCATCGGCTGGTAGAGTTTCTGCGTCCCGATGAAAGGGCGGCCAGTAATGAGGATACCGTTTGGCCCGTTTGTCAAGTTATCCCAGTTATTAAGTACAAGGCGGATGATTTCGCCAAAACCCAGTGTCACGATGGCAAGATAATCGCCCCTAAGCCTAAGCACCGGAATGCCAAGAAGTATCCCGAAAACCATCGACAAGGCGCCGCCCGCGACAAGCGAAGGCCAGAAAGACAAGCCGATCCAAGCGTTTAGAAGTGCATATGTATATGCACCCACGGCATAGAAGGCGACGTAGCCCAAGTCGAGTAGGCCGGCGAAACCCACGACAACGTTGAGCCCGAGGGCGAGCATGACGTATATGCCGGTGACGACGAGAACATCTGTAGAATACTGATCGAGCATCCATGGAAGCAGCAAAAGGCAGAGCAGGAAGATCGGCGCGAACTTTTTGTTGCGTATAATCTCTTCCGAGTGCTCCCAGCCACGTGTGACGCTGGCTTGAAGACGGGCGGCCCGCTCTGCTATGGGTCCTGCTTTCAGGGCAGCCTGCAGGATTTTTACGATCAAGATACACACTGCACAGGCGATTCCAATGCCGAGGGCGCCCCGGGGTCCAGAAATAGGAAGCGCCAGGAATCCGAACCAGAGGCCGACAAGCGGAACCGATGCCATGCGCACGCCGCTACCCCCTATCCATATTTTTCGAGGTGCCGAGAAGACCCTCGGGCCGGAAGATGAGAACGATTATGAGCACGGCGAAGGCGAATACATCTTTGTAGATGGCTGAGACATAGCCCGCCCAAAAGCTCTCAAGAAGGGCGAGTAGAAATCCGCCCAACAGCGCCCCCGGCACACTGCCAATGCCTCCAAGCACGGCCGCAGTGAATGCCTTTATCCCTGTGATGAAGCCAGCATAGTGATTAACAAGGCCATAGTACATACCCACCATCACCCCGGCGATGGCGGCAAGGGCCGAGCCAATGGCGAAGGTGGCGGCGATGACCCGATTGACGTCCACTCCGACGAGCGAGGCCATGGTTCGGTCCTGGGAAGTCGCCCGCATAGCTCGGCCTAGTTTCGTTTTCTGGATGAACAACTGGAGCGCTGCCATGACCCCTATCGCCGTCAATAGAATGAAGATCTGCTGGCCACTGACGTAGGCGCCCCAGAGTTGGAAACCGCCCAGCGCGAGAAGATTGGGGAACGCCTTATCCCGGGCTCCCTGCGCGACCTGAACGTAGTTTTGAAGAAAAATGCTCATACCAATGGCGCTGATAAGCGGAGAGAGGCGGGGAGCGTTTCGAAGCGGTCTGTAAGCGATTCGCTCCATGGTGACGCCATAGGCAGCGCAATAAATCATGGGGATGAGAAACACGAGAACTATCGTAAGGGCGACGGAAAACTGGGTAATGCCCATCGAGCCCAAAACAGTGAGGGTCGTAATTCCGATATAGGCGCCAATCATGTAGACTTCGCCGTGCGCGAAATTAATGAGTTTGAGGATTCCGTAGACAAGCGTATAGCCGAGCGCAACCAAGGCGTAGACGGCGCCAACGACAATTCCATTGACAAGCTGTTGTGTAAACATGAAGAACCTCTCAGAAGTCACAAAAAAAAGGGGAGACTTTTCAGCCTCCCCTTTTGATTATGAATTCACGCCTCGCGCCCTATTCATCGATCTGGACAAACTTGCCTCCTCGAACTTGCCAGAAGACATACGGACTCTCGAGCACATCACCCTTTTTGTTGAACTGAATCTTACCAAGCGCCGTGTTCCATACCTTGCTCCGCATGTGCGCCGCCAGCTTCACTCCCTTGGTTGAGCCCGCCTCGAAGATAGAGGAAAGGATCAAATTGGCCGCCACATAACTATAGATTGTGTAGGCACCGACTTCTTTGCCAAATCGCTCACGATGTTTCTTGATAATACCCTTGGCGGCAGAAATCTTGGCCTGATCTGGTGTAAACGAGACATAACTGCCCTCGGCAGATTTTCCGGCGATCTTGTAGAACTCATCGACGAATACGCCGTCACCCGAGATAAAATCAGCCTTAATCCCAAGATGCTCGCGCATCTGCTTGACCAAAAGAATGGCCTCGGGGTGAATCCCGCCGTAGTAAACGACTTCGGGATTTTTCTGTTTCATCGCGGTGAGCACAGGCGAGAAATCCTTGTCGCCCTGAATAATGCCGCTGTAGAAAACAGGTTTGACGCCCTTGGCCTCAAGAAAACGTTTCGTCTCGTTCGCAAGCCCCTGCCCATAGGTCGTCTTATCGTGGAGAATGGCTATTCGCGTTTTTTTAAGTTTGTCCACGATGAAGGCGGCGGCCACCTTTCCTTGCTGATCATCCCTTCCACATACACGAAACACGGTCTTGAATTTTTGCTCGGTCAACTTGGGGTTCGTCGATGCGGGGGTAATCTGAATGACACCAGCTTCAGCGTATACAGACGAGCTGGGGATGGAAACAGAGCTGTTGAAGTGGCCGACAACACCCACCACGCCAGAGTTCACGAACTTACGCGCGATGGAGACACCCTCGCGGGGGTCGTGCCTATCGTCGCCCCAAACAATTTCCACCTTCAATTTTCGACCGCCGAGCAATACACCGCCCTTGTTGTTCCACTCCGATACTGCGAGGAGCGCTCCGTTTTTCAGCATCTCCCCGAAAGCGGCCTGATCTCCCGTGAGCGGGCCAGCAACACCAATCTTTAACACGGCAGATCCCGCTCCCGAGGGAGGGGACAGGAACGCCACAAATATCATGGAAACAGCTATGCGAATCATCGTCCGGAACATTTCAGAACCTCCGCTTAATTCGTTTTTTTTTGAAGACCGGCGTCGAATCGACTTTGGCTGAATACGCTCCCCCCGACCCAGTGCCCGCGAATCACATAAACATTTAAATATGAAATCAGAAATATTATCGCCTAAGGGGTATATGAAAACAATAACATGCAACCCTAGGATGGCAAGGGAAAACCCGTGCCATTTTGGTGGCGGACTCCAGCGCTTAGGACGATTTCACCCGCTCCATATACTCCCCGGTCCGGGTGTCGATCTTGAGAACATCGCCCTCGTTCAGGAATAGGGGAACGTTCACCGAAACGCCTGTCTCGAGTTTCGCCGGCTTCGTGGCCCCGGCCGCCGTGTCACCCTTCATCCCGGGCTCGGCATTGGTAATGGCCAACTCGACGAATGTCGGGAGTTCGACCGAAATGGCAGCGCCCTTATAAAACATGATATCGCAAACTGACTCTTCCTTGAGCCATTTGACGCCCTCACCAATACTTTCGCTTGTAAGAGAGGTCTGCTCGTAGTCCGAGGTATCCATAAAAACATACATGTCCCCGTCCCGGTAGAGGTACTGCATCTCTTTTTGGTCGATGTCGGCGGCTTCCACCGATTCGCCGGAGCGGAAAGTTTTCTCGATGACGCGGCCCGTCTTGAGATTCTTGAGCTTCGTTCGAACAAAAGCACCACCTTTGCCCGGCTTGACGTGCTGGAATTCGACCATGATGAACGGCGTACCATCCATCTCGATCTTGAGCCCGTTTCTAAAGTCGCTTGTCGAAGGCATAAACCATTAATCTCCTTGCGTATAATTACGCTATAAAACTACCAGTTCCTTGGTAATGGCCCGAGTAAGAACTTCCTTGCCTTTCTCCGTGACAAGCACCATATCCTCAATACGAACACCGCTCCAGCCCGGCAGATAGATGCCCGGCTCGACTGTGACCATCATACCCGGCTCGAGGCGCTCCTCGGTGCCCGGCGCAAGCCGCGGGCCCTCATGAATGTTCAGCCCCACTCCGTGTCCCGTGCCGTGCCCGAAAAATTTACCGAAACCCTCTTCCTTGATCACGCTCCTGGCGGCCTCGTCCACCTCACAGCACTTAACCCCAGGCCCAATGGCATCGAGCGCCGCCATTTGTGCCCTAAGGACGATATCGTAGATCTCCTTGGCTTTCATGGTTGGCTTTCCAAGGCAAAAAACTCGAGTTGTGTCCGCATGATAGCCGTCCACCACGGCCCCGTAGTCTATGGTAACCAGATCTCCTCGGCGCATGGCGCGGTTCGAGGCGACCCCGTGCGGAAGCGCCCCCCGCGTCCCTGAGGCCACAATGAAATCGAACGCCGCGCCGCTCGCCCCTCGCTCACGCATGGCCACTTCAAGAGCAAGGGAGACTTCTCGTTCGGTAACGCCAGGGTGCATCATCCACGCTACCTCCGAGAGGGCCTCACCATTCAGCTTCGCCCCCCGGCGGAGGAGACGGACTTCTTTTTTATCCTTGAGTAGCCTCAACTCTTCAACGAGGCCTTGGACTGGGATGAGCCGAATTCCCCGAGCCTCTTTCTTGAGGCGGCTGTAAAGGTTGTAAGTAAGGGCCGATTCCTCGAACCCAAGGGATTTCACCCTGTTTTTTTTCGCCTCAGCAGCGATTCCGATGACCGGGTGGTTATGTTCGGCAAATCGAAATGCCTTATCCACCTGGCGGGAGAGCTGGGAACGGTACCTGAAATCAGTGATGAACACCGCCGAGCGCTCTGTCACGAAACACCCGCCAGCCGTTCCGGTGAAACCCGTTAAATAGCGGAGGTTCCGAAGATCTGTCACTCCCAGGGCGGAGATGCGCTCTCGCCGCATTAGCCGCCGCAGGGCCGTAAGACGTTCGCTCACCTTGCCCCTTCAGGCGGGAATCCTTCCCCCTTTACATTTTTGTCGATAGCAGCGTGTAGCGCCGAGAGATAGCCATAGAGGCCAAGCCCGATGAACGAGCCTGCCGATACGGGACCAATCATCGAGAGGTGGCGAAATTCCTCGCGAGTGAGAACGTTCGAGATATGCACTTCATAAACGGGAAGGTCGAGGCCACCAATGGCATCCCTGAGCACAACACTTGTATGCGTATATCCACCCGGATTGAAGATGCAGGCGGCGCACCGTCCCGCCGGCGCTTTCCCAGGCTCGGGGGAAATTGCACCTCCGGCTCGCTGGAGTGCATCCACCAGTTCGCCCTCGACGTTGGACTGGAAACAATCAAGCTCCACCCCCTCGGCGAGGGCAACGACCGCGAGCGAGGCCTCGAGATCGGCCAGCGTTGTATCGCCGTAAACCTCGGGCTCCCGTGTTCCCAGGAGATTCAAATTCGCCCCGTTCAGCAATAAAATTCGCAACTCGTCACCTTCCAAATAGCAAGAATCGCCCTTGTAGAGTGGGGATGGTAGGCCAGTGGTGGCCGAAACGTCAACGAGAGAGCCGGGCCGGGGATCCCGCCGCCGGGGACAATGAACTTACCGCCGGGTAAGCGCCAGCGCGTCCCGCCACCGGGAGGCTGGAACCTCCTGCCCCGTGCTCACGCTACCGATTTTATCCATGAGAACGAATTTCGGAATACCTTGTCTTGTTTTTTTGTCTCGGGCCAACGCCGCCCTGAGCGCCTTCATCTCGGGGGGCTTTTTCATCCCTGTGGGCAGCCCGAAACGCTCGATAAGAGTTGTCAGGCGCTCGACATCATCATCACAGCATCGCCCGGCAGCCGCCGACAGCCGCGCCGCCGCCGACATACCAATTGCCACGGCCTCTCCGTGGAAAAGACGGTTCGAGTAGCCCGCCATCAACTCAACGGCATGGCCGAGGGTATGGCCGAAGTTGAGAGTTTCTCGGAGGCCTGCCTCGCGCTCGTCGGCCTCGACAACACGCGCCTTGAGGCGGCAATTCACAGCGACAACATGCGCCATCACCCCCACCTCGCGCTGGAGCACCCGCGCGGCATTTTTCTCAAGGAAACTGAAGAGCCGGGGATCGCAAATAGCGGCGTGCTTAACCACTTCGGCGAGACCCGCGCGATAGTGACGCTCGGGGAGTGACTTGAAGGCACCCAGTTCGGCGATCACTGCGGCTGGTTGATAAAATACGCCAATGAGATTTTTTCCCGCATTGTGGTCAACGGCGGTTTTTCCGCCGACGGCGCTGTCCACCTGGGCCAGGAGCGTCGTGGGAACTTGGATATACGGCAGCCCCCGGAGATACGTCGCCGCCGCAAATCCTGCGAGATCGCCAACCACACCTCCCCCCAGGGCGACAACACCGCAGCCCCTCTCAATTTTTAGCGCGGCGAGCCGGTCAAATATTTTTGACAACTGGGCAAGGGATTTACTCCGCTCGCCAGGAGGCACGGCGTACATCGCGGCATCGCATCCAGCCTGCCTGAGCGAATTAAGCGCCCTCTCGCCCAGCAAGGGGCCCACATTTCTGTCTGTGACAACTAGAGTCCGGCCTCCAGGAAAATATTTTTTTGCCGCACTTCCCAGTTGATTGAGTGCACCGCGCCCGATTGTGATCGAGTAGCTGCGATCCCCGAAATTAACCCGTACGTTTTTCATGCCGCCGCCAGAGCACGCCAGGCCAATCCCGCCCCAACAGCAACGATGGGAGCCAGCAAGTCAACAAAATCAGAATCAAAAGAATCGGAGGGGACATCCACCTTTCGAAAAGGATCGATCAATTCGACTGGGATATCGAGAGAAGCCGCCAGATAGCCCGGGAGTCCGTCGAGGTGAACCCCTCCGCCACTCAGTACCATCCGCCGAACCTGAATCTCAGGGTACGCTTGTGCATGCATCTGATAGGTACGGCCCAACTCCCGCGCAAGCCGTTCGACCTCGGAGCGAATCGCCTCGGCCACAGCCCGAGGGCTCGGAGAGGGTTTCGTACCCACTTTGATTCCTTCGGCTTCAAGATAACTCACTTTTAGATTCTCACCGATTTTCTGCGTGACAGATGCGCCACCCAAGGGCACGTAGCGCGTCATCAGGGTTCGACTCCCCTGAACGATATGAATCATCGTCTCCGAGGCGCCGATATCCACAAGCGCCGTCGGCTCGCCATCCTCATCCATCCCCGAAAGAGCATAAGCGCTTTCAATAGCAAGAAAATTCAGGTCAACGAGCATGGGCTCGAATTTAAGATGCTTAAAGAGATCGATTGTGTCGCTTATCGCCTTTCTCCTCACGGCGATGATTAGATATTCGTCCATCGGCTCGCCATCCACCTCGACCTTTCTGATTTTCTGGCTCCTCAGGCGGGCCTCGTCGATAGAGAACGGCAGAATTTGAGCCGCTTCGGCCGCCACCGCCTCCTCGACGGCAATTCCCCCGTTTGGAGGGATGAGAATCGTTTTTATGACGGCCGCCTGTCCCGATATACCGAGTGCCACTTTTTTTTCTTTGATCTTTTCCCCCGACACCAATTCCTCAACAGCCCGCATGACTTCTTCATGCTCGCGAACCTCCCCGCCCGAGACAGCACCATAGGCAAGCGAAGCCATGCCCAGCCGGCCGAGGGAAGTCCCCTTTTTGCCCTGAACCAGTTGAACCAGTTTGATTGCGTGACTACCAATATCGATGGCTAGTGGAAAGCTTTTTTTACTGAACACTTATCTCAACCTAGGCGGGAAATTTTACCAATGGATATATAATGGAACTCAAGTAAAATTCAGCAACATCAGTATCATACACGAACACCCGAGTAAAATCCGCCTCTTTCCGAGAGATTCATCAGGATCCCAGAGTGGATATCGCCCTCAGCGGCCTTGTTTTACAATTCCAACTACGATCCGTTCCGATCCTTTTTAAACTCGCACGCTACCGGATCCGGGCGGATTCAGGCATCCCAATGCTCGTCATTCGGTTCAGCGCGGAACACT